>Ga0247808_10000010_pt1 | contig 380005 bp, 341 predicted proteins | sample UWRJL089202R1_FD_179914 | JGI IMG/M metagenome (GOLD analysis project Ga0247808, IMG submission 179914) | Plant litter microbial communities from Arlington Agricultural Research Station in Wisconsin, United States - UWRJ-L089-202R-1 | ecosystem: Environmental > Terrestrial > Plant litter >...
CGGTGGCTGGGGTAACGGCTACTGGCGACGCTGTAGGTGATACCTATACCAGCATCGAAAACCTGACCGGATCAATTGGTAATGATGTACTGATTGGCGACATTAATGCCAACACACTGAACGGCGGGGACGGCAACGATACCCTCGAAGGCCTCCTCGGCGCTGATGTATTTAATGGCGGCAATGGCACAGATACAGTTACTTATACACATTCCGCTTCTGGTGTGATCGCGAGCATGACGAACGGCTTGGTAACCACCACTGGTCATGCTGCTGGGGATACGTATAACAGCATCGAAATACTGGAGGGGTCCACTTTCGATGACCAGTTGATCGGTGACGGCACAACCAACATACTTAATGGCGGTGATGGCAATGATACGCTTGAAGGTATGGCAGGTGCGGATGCATTGAATGGCGGCAATGGCGTCAACATGGCAAGCTACGAACATGCTCCAACGGGCGGTGTAGTCGCTGTGCTGGATGCTGCAGAAGCACTCGCCGTGACAGGCGTCGCAGTGACTGCTACCGGTCATGCCGCAGGCGATACCTACACCAATATCCAGAACCTGCGCGGTTCGGCCTTTGCCGACAGGCTGGTTGGGGATGCCAACGTCAACGCCATTTACGGCGGTGACAGTGGTGACATACTGGAAGGCCTGGGCGGCAATGACAGCCTGTTTGGCGAAGCCGGTGACGACACGCTGATAGGCGGTACCGGCACCGATACGCTGGATGGCGGTAGCGGGACCGACATAGCCTCTTACCGTTACTCAGCAGCCATTACGGTTTCATTGATCAACCCGGCCAACAATACCGGTGAAGCATTGGGTGATACCTATGTCAGCATCGAAGGCCTGGAAGGCGGCACTGGTGCCGACTCCCTGACCGGTAACGACTCCTCTAACATATTGCTGGGTGGTGATGGCAATGACACGCTTGAGGGCTTGGGCGGTGCCGATATCATCAATGGCGGCAACGGCACGGATACGGCTAGTTATACCAATGCCGGTGTTGCCGTGGTTGCCAGCCTGACAACTACGTTTTCCGATGTAGTGAATGCCGGTGACGCCGTTGGCGACACTTTCATCAGCGTTGAAAACCTGCAGGGCTCCGCATTTGCCGATCTGCTGGTGGGCGATACTAATGTCAACCTGCTCTCGGGCGGTGCTGGCAATGACACACTGGAAGGCATAGGAGGCGGCGACACATTGAATGGCGGCAACGATAGCGATACCGCTTCGTATGTACATGCCACAGCGGCGGTAACAGCCAGCCTGCTAACCAATACGGGCACCATCACTGGCCTTGTTGCGGACACTTTCATTGGCATTGAAAACCTGACCGGTTCGGATTTCGACGATACCCTGACCGGTGATGCCAATCTCAACACCATCTTCGGCGGGCTTGGCAATGACCTGATCAACGGTGGCAATGGCGGCGGATTGCTGTCTGGCGATGGCGGTGACGATACCCTCATCGGCGGTACAGGCGTCGATACCATGGCGGGTGGCACCGGCATCGATACTGCCAGTTTCGCAGGCCTTGCGGCCGGAGTTACCGTTACGCTCAATAATGTAGGTACCGGAACCGCGACTGGCGGCAGCGGCAATGACGTATTGACCAGTATCGAGAACGTGATCGGCACTGGCAACAACGATACCATCAACATGGGCATACTGCCGACAGCCACCACTGGCGGCTTTATTGATGGCGGTGCAGGTATCGATACGCTGTCTTACGCCAGCATCGGCACCACCGTGGTGATCGCCAACCTGGCTAGCGGCGTCGTGAATGGCCAGGTGCGTATCACCAATATAGAAAACCTCACCAGCGCAGGAGGTAACGACAGCCTGACAGGTGATGGCAATAACAACATCCTTACCGGTAATGACGGCCTCGATACACTAGATGGTGGCGACGGCAATGACACCCTCTTCGGCGGTAACGGCAATGATAGTCTGATAGGGGGACTAGGCAACGACAGCGTAGATGGTGGTGCAGGCAATGACATACTGTTCGGTAACGAAGGCGATGACACGCTGAACGGTGGTGCAGGTGCGGACAGTATGGATGGCGGCACTGGTAATAACACAGCCGCATACGCAGGGAACGTCACCGTTTCCCTGACCGCTGTCCTAAGCGGCGTGACCGCCAGTAACGATGCAGTGGGCGATACGTTCACCAATATCCAGAATATTTCGGTAGCAGCAGGCACCAATGCCATTTATGGCGATGGCAATGCAAACATCCTCACCGGGGGCTCTGGCAACGACACACTGGAAGGCCTGGGCGGGAATGACATTATCAACGGCGGTGGGGGTGCCAACACTCTGACCTTTGTGCATGCTACCAACGGCGTCAATGTAAACCTGAATGCGGCCACCACAGGCGGAATAGCGGGACTAAGCTCGAGCGACATCACTGGCACCTCTACCGGCACGGATACACTTACGCTGAATACTATCCAGAATGTTAACGGCAGCGCCTTTGCCGATCTCATTTACGGGGATGGCAATAACAACACCATTGCAGGTAACGATGGAAATGACACCATTGATGGCGGCGTAGGCGCAGATAACCTGACAGGCGGTATTGGCAACGACAGCATTATTGGAGGCGCGGGTAACGATACCATCGATGGCGGTGCAGATAATGATTTTATCGATGCCCGCCTGGGCAAGGACATTGTCACGGGCGGTACCGGCAACGATACTATCCTGGGCTCGGTGAATGTGGCCGGCGGCCCGACATTCGCCGACCGTTTCACCAGTATCGAAAGTGGAGCCGGCACGGATACACTGGTGTTGAGCGGGTTTGTTAATAACCAGGTTTACAGTACATCCACACTTGCCACCTTGGTGACTAATACTGAAATACTGAGTATAAAAGGAGATGCGACTGCGACTGCGTTCCACGTTGATTCTGCGAGTATTTTCAGCATCACCGGCGTAGTCGGCAGTACTGCAAATCCCGCCTTGACGGTCCTGGGTGATGTAGGTGCCGATACCTTTACCATTGACCTTTCCAGCGGGCAAACCACCAGCGTACTGGCCGGCAGTGGTAATGACATCACTTACGGTATTTACAGCAGCACTTCAGTGTTGCAGGCCACTGTGCACTGGCAAGCCACTTGATCGTTGTTAAGCAAAACAGGCCGGTATGGTAACCAGTTCGTTGAAGCCGGCCCAGGGGTTGTCCATACTCTGGCAGACGCTGCGTAAGAGTTGGGTAGAAATCGGCATTGCCAGCCTGCTGATCAATTCAGGTCAGCTGCTGCTGCCGCTGTTCTCCATGCTGGTGTACGACAAAGTGGTCAGCAATGGCGTATTCGAGACGCTGTGGGCACTTGCCATCGGCATGCTGATCTTTATCTCGTTCGATATCGGCATGCGCGTGGTGCGTGCATGGACGGTGGAGCGCGCTGCCAAGGTCATGGCTATCGATGTGGATGACGGCTTGTGGCGGCGGTTGCTAGCCGACCGCAAAGGCCCCGGCAGCATCGCCAATTTCATTGCGCACTACCGCGACCTGACCGGCTCGCTCGGGTTCATCTCCTCCACTTACCTGCTGGCCATTGCCGACTTGCCGTTTTACCTGCTGTACATGCTGGTCATCGGGCTCATCGCCTGGCCGCTGATGATACTGGTCGGCGTACTTACGCTGATCTACGCAGCACTCGGTTTTATCATCCAGAATCGCACCTTGCGCCTGACCCGCGAGGCAGAGAAGCTGAATACCGTGCGCATGGCGTATATGGGGGAAGTACTGCAGGGCATTGAAATAGCGCGTACTACCAAGGCTATCGATCTGCTGGAATCGGGCTGGAAGCAACAATCCGGCAAAGTAAACCAGATCGAAGCGGAACGCCGGCTGGCTACTACGCATACCAACACGCTCTCTGCCAGCATGTCCACCTTCACTACCGTGTGCGTGCTGGTGACAGGTGCCTACCTCATCGAGGCACGCGAGCTTTCCGTGGGTGCTCTGATTGCCTGTTCTTTATTAGCTTCACGCGCCATGATGCTGGTGACTTCGCTGTACCTGGTGTTAGGTAAATGGCAAGATTACAGCCGTGCTGTCAGCCGTATGGATGCCCTGATGGATAGCGAGCCGGTAAAGACAGATGCCGAAGCGCCTGTCGTCAGGAAACCGACCGCCAAAGGCCAGATTTCCATTTTGCGCCTGGGTAAAGAATACCCGAACCGCCCCAAATCCCTGGAAGAGGTCTCACTGCAAATCGCCGCAGGTGAAAAGATAGGCATGCTGGGGCGTCCGGGCGCGGGTAAAACTACACTGCTCAAAGTCCTCGCCGGCTTGGTACTGCCCGATGAAGGCGAAGTGCTGATCGACGGTTACAACCTCAACGCCATCAGCGTAGAAGACCGCGCACAATGGTTGTCTTACAAGCCTCAAGACCCCGTGCTGTTTGCAGGCACGCTGGAAAGCAACCTCTTGCTGGCAGGCATTCCCACCAACAGCAAACGTTTCGAGCAGGCATTATGGGCATCCGGGCTGGACGACGAGCTACGAATGGGCAGGCTCACATTGAATATGGCGATTGCAGAACGGGGCAGCAACCTGTCAGGCGGACAGCGCCAGAAAGTCGCCCTCGCCCGCGCCTTTGCCCAACCAAGCCGTATATTGCTGCTGGATGAACCCAGCCTTGGCTTCGATCCGGAAGGCGAAGCATTGGTGGCAGAACGCCTGCCGCAAATCCTGGAAGGCGCCACCTTGCTAATGACCACGCACAGCGCCGTCATGATGCAAGTGATAGACCGCATCATCGGGCTGGATAACGGTCGCGTGACGGCGGACGGGCCTAAAGAAAAGCTATTGCGCCCGCCGGCCTAACTTCCTGCCCTAAAGCTTGTGTAGCAGATAGTCAGCGCTACGCACTAACTCCCTCTCGGTAACGTTTTCCCACCATCTGATTCAAGACTAATCTTCCGCCGGGCTTTTATATCGGGATAACCAATGCGCATACGGTGGCGGAAGTACCCAGGCCGGGGTTTCCTTACCTAACGCCTTTGCCGCTTCATATGGCCAATGCGGATTCTCTAGATGCGCCCGGCCTATCATGGCCAAATCCAGTTGCTCATTCCGCACTGCCTGGTCGGCAAGCTTAGGCGCCCCGAACCCCCATGCAGAGGAAACCGGGATCTTCGCTTCATTGCGGACCCGTTGTGCGATCGGTGCCATGAATGCCGGTCCCCATGGAATATTTGTTTCAGGGATAGTGAAACCGACGCTTACACTCAGCATATCCAGCCCTAGCTGCCGCCACTCAGTAACCAGCCGAATAGATTCGCTGAGGGTTTCCTCATCGTTACCATCGAACTCCAGCACGCCGAAGCGCGCGGTCAGTGGAAGGTTTTCCGGCCATACCTTCCTTACCGCAGCAAGCGTCTCGCGGCTGAAGCGAGCCCTGTTTTCGTAACTGCCGCCATATTCATCTGTGCGATGGTTAGAGTGTGCCGATGTAAAGCTTTGTGATAAATAACCATGGGCGAAGTGGAGTTCCAGCCATTCAAACCCGGCATCCAGAGCTCGCTTGGCTGCCGCCACAAAATCGTTTTGTACGCGTTGGATATCGGCAATCGTCATTTCAGTCGGTACGCGTGGAAGATCGCCACCGAACGCAATGGCCGATGGAGCGATAGGCTGCCATGCAAGGGGTGCATCCGCGGCAATATGATCATCGCCTTCCCATGGCACATTGGCACTGGCTTTACGCCCAGCATGGGCGATCTGTATGCCGGGTACCGCCCCTGCAGATTTGATCGCGGCTGCAATTTCGCGGAGCTGGTCTGCTTGCGCATCATTCCACAACCCCAGGCAATTCGGCGTAATCCGGCCCTCCGGGGCAACAGCCGTTGCTTCTACGATAACCAGGCCGCTACCTCCACGTGCCAGGCTTGCATAATGGACCTTATGCCAGTCGTTCACTAATCCATCCTCCGCCATGTATTGGCACATGGGCGGAATGGCGATCCGGTTCTTTAATATCACGTCTTTAAGTTGATAGGATGAAAATAAATCCGTCATGGTGATCCTCTGGCGATGTTCAGGAATAGTTGAGTGAAAGCAAACAATGCATTTGTATTATTGTTCGAATATAATCGAACAATAGAATATTATCAAGGGATGTGATAAATTTTGTGCATGCGGCAAATCAAGCACCCCAACATGGATCAAATCGAATTGACGGACATCATGTATGCCCTTGCAGATCCAACGCGCCTTGAGATCGTTACGCTGCTTGCAGCTGCAGGCAGGAAAATGACGTGCGGGGAAATCGACCTGAATCGCCCGAAATCCAGCATGTCGCATCACTTCAAGATCCTGCGGAGCGCCGGCCTTGTTGAGACTGCGATTGAAGGCACTGAACACATGAATTCGTTGAGGCTGGAAGAAATCGAACAGAAATATCCGGGTGTATTGCAGGCCGTGTTAAAAGCAACTGCAGGAAGCTCGACTCCCCGGGAGTAAATTCTACCGGGTAGAGTTTTACTGGGCTGAATTGAATAAGCTGAGGAATTGAGTACAAAAATAAAGCCCCTGGATCAGGGGCTTTATTTATAAAACTTAGATCATCACAACTTGGCCTTTAGAACGGGATATCGTCCTCGAAGTCATCGAAGTTGGAGCTGGCAGCTGCCGGCTTGGCGGCCGGAGCCTGGCGTGGTGCAGCAGGCGCTTGCGAATAGCTCTGGCTTGATGAAGACTGGTCTTCGTCCATCACTTCATAGGTATTGCTGCCGCCTTCACGGCCACCCAGCATCTGCATCTGGTCGGCGATAATTTCGGTGGTGTAGCGTGTCACGCCCTCTTTTTCCCATTTACGGGTTTGCAACCGGCCTTCGATATAGACAGGGCGGCCCTTCTTTAGGTATTCACCGGCAATCTCGGCCAGCTTGCGGTAGATCACGATGTTATGCCATTCGGTACGCTCCTGCTTCTGGCCGTTTTTGTCCTTCCAGTTGTCCGTAGTAGCGATACTGAAATTACACACAGCCTCGCCATTCGGCATATACCGCACTTCCGGGTCACGGCCCAGGTTACCGACTAAGATTACTTTATTGACTGATGCCATGTTTTTCTCCCGTTAACGTTCATTCTCAATCAGATCCAATACCCCGGCTTCATCCCAGGCATGTTGCATATCTACCTTAAGGATCACAGTGCCTTCATCGGGCAATACGACAGCTTCGCGGATTCCCTGCAGTTTAGACAGGCGGGTGGATAATTGCCGGCCTTTGTCTGCCGACATTTCGGACAGATGGTACATCTTGCTTTTGACCGCAGGCGGCGCTTTCATGCTGGCGGCAAACAACAGCCATAAGCCCATCAATATACTGCAGAACGCAAATACCGAGCTATTGCCATGGTAATGCGCAAGGTAACCACCCAGTGCGCCACCCACGAAAACACCCAGCGACTGGGACGTATTATACACACCGATGGCCGTACCCTTGGAGGCAGCGGGTGCCATTTTCGTGATGATGGAAGGCAATGTGGCTTCGAGAATATTAAACGCGATGAAATAGGCCGAAAGCGACGCGATGATGCCCCAGAACTGGCTGATGGAAAACGCAAACAACAATTGCGCTGCCAGCATGACGGCAACAGCACCGACAAACACCTGCTTGAGCTTTGCGCGTTTTTCTCCATAGATAATGGCCGGCACCATCAATACAAACGACAGCACCAGGATAGGCAGGTAGATTTTCCAGTGATCGTTCACAGTCATCTTGGTGGTCTGGTTGATGGCGAACGGCACTACGACGAACATGGCCATCTGCGCGGCATGCAGGGCAAAGATACCGAAGTTGAGCCGTAATAACTGGGTGTCCGCTAGCACTTCACCCAGTTTTGCCGGCGTGGCTTCCGCATCCGAATGGAAACGGCTGACTAAGGGATCAGGCACCACATACTTGACCACGAGCATGGCACAGAGCGTCAATACCCCTGTCATGGCAAAAATACCGGGAATGCCTATCCACTGGTTGAGCGCCGGGCCCAATATCAACGACAGCGCAAATGTGATGCCGATGGTGCCGCCTATCATGGCCATGGCCTTGGTGCGGTGTTCCTCCCTCGTCAGATCTGCCACCAGCGCGGTGACTGCGGCAGAGACAGCACCCGCCCCCTGGATGGCCCGGCCGATAATGATCATCTCGATGTTATGCGCCATTGCAGCCACCAGGCTACCGATGGCGAAGATTGCCAGGCCGAAATAAATAACACGCTTACGCCCGTATTTATCGGATGCCATGCCGAAAGGCAGTTGAAAAATGGCCTGGGTGAGCCCATATGCACCAAGTGCCAGGCCAATCATCAGGTGACTAGGATGTTCGGGCAGTGATTCTGCATAAATGGCAAAAATAGGCAGGATAAGGAACATGCCCAGCATGCGTAAACCGTATATGGAAGCCAGGCTGGCACTTGCGCGCACCTCAAGTGCGGACATGCGTTCTTGTAATGACATTGAAATTGGTTAACTTGACGCGGTAAATTGCGTATATTAGCAGGTTGCTCCGTTAAAGTGACCTCAAATGGGTCTTACCTAGCATGTCAGGCCAGCGCGTAAGAGGACATGGCATTATTCTCGCTAGCAATTGGCCATACGTACCCTGTATCTTCAATGCTTCACCCAACTTAAATTAGGCTATCCCATATAGATGGACTTCATTCGTATACGCGGCGCACGCACGCATAACCTCAAGAACATTTCGCTGGATCTGCCGCGGAACAAGATGATCGTCATCACCGGGCTGTCCGGTTCCGGCAAATCATCGCTTGCCTTCGATACGCTGTATGCGGAAGGCCAGCGCCGCTATGTGGAATCGCTCTCTGCGTATGCCCGCCAGTTCCTGGCGCGTATGGACAAACCGGATGTCGACCTGATCGAAGGCCTGTCCCCTGCGATCTCCATCGAACAGAAATCCACCTCGCACAATCCCCGCTCTACCGTCGGCACCGTGACCGAAATCCACGACTACCTGCGGCTGCTGTATGCCCGCGCCGGCGATCCTGAATGTCCCGACCACGGCATCAAGCTTGAGGCACAGACCGTCTCGCAGATGGTGGACCACGTGCTGGCACTGCCTGAAGACACCAAGCTCATGATCGTGGCGCCGGTGGTGAGTAACCGCAAAGGCGAACAGGTGGACCTGTTCGAGGAATTGAAATCGCAGGGCTTCGTTCGTGTGCGTGTCGATGGTGAAATCTACGAGCTGGATGCAGCCCCCAAGCTGGCAAAGACCACCAAGCACAATGTCGATGTGGTGATCGACCGTATCAAGGTCAAGCTGGACATGAAACAGCGCATCGCGGAATCGTTCGAGACGGCATTACGGCTGGCGGAAGGCAAAGCGATTGCGGTGGAGATGGACAGCGCCAAGGAACACCTGTTTTCCGCCAAATTCTCCTGCCCCATGTGCGATTACTCGCTAGCGGAACTGGAGCCTCGCCTGTTCTCGTTCAATAATCCCATGGGCGCTTGCCCCAAGTGCGACGGTTTAGGCCAGATCAGCTTTTTCGATCCCAAGCGCGTCGTCGCGTTTCCGCATTTATCGCTGGCTGCAGGCGCAATCAAGGGCTGGGATAAACGCAACCAGTTCTACTTCCAGATGCTGTCCAGCCTGGCGACGCATTACGGCTTCGACCTGGACGTGGCATTCGAAAACCTGCCGGCGCATATCCAGCAGATACTGCTGCATGGTAGTGGCAAGGAAAGCATCTCGTTCAAATACCTGAACGAGCGCGGCCAGTTTTTCCAGAAAAGTCATGCCTTCGAGGGCATCCTCAATAACCTGAACCGCCGGTATCACGAAACGGATTCCACCACCGTGCGCGAAGAACTGGCGAAATACCTCAATTCGCAATCCTGCCCGGACTGCGCCGGAACACGTCTACGGCGTGAAGCCAGGCATGTGAAAGTGGGCGGCAAGAACATCCACGAAGTCTGCGAAGCACCGCTGAAGCAGGCACTCACATTCTTTGAAACCATTGAATTGACAGGCCAAAAGCTGGCGATTGCCGACAAGATCGTCAAGGAGATCGGCAACCGCCTGAAGTTCCTCACCAACGTCGGCCTGGAATACCTGTCGCTTTCCCGCTCGGCAGAAACCCTGTCCGGCGGCGAAGCCCAGCGCATACGCCTGGCCTCCCAGATCGGCTCCGGCCTGACCGGCGTCATGTATGTGCTGGACGAACCGTCTATCGGCCTGCACCAGCGCGACAATGACCGCCTGCTGGAAACATTGAAACGCCTGCGCGACATCGGCAATAGCGTCATCGTCGTCGAGCATGACCAGGATGCCATCATGGCGGCCGATTATGTGGTCGACATCGGCCCGGGTGCCGGCGAGCATGGCGGCCATATCGTCGCGGAAGGCACCCCGGCGGAGATACAGGCCAACGAGAATTCGCTGACCGGGCAATACCTGAGCGGCAAGAAACAGATCCAGTACGCAAAAAAACGTACTGCGCCGGACCCCAAGCGTTGGCTCTCCATGTTCCATGCCACCGGTAACAACCTGAAAGACGTCAAGATGGAATTGCCGGTCGGCTTGCTGACCTGCGTCACCGGCGTTTCCGGTTCCGGTAAATCCACGCTTATCAACGACACGCTGTACCGCATCGTGGCCCAGCATTTATACGGCAGCTCCACAGAGCCGGCACCCTACGACGGCATAGAAGGCCTGGAGTTTTTCGATAAAGTGGTGGACGTGGACCAGAGCCCGATCGGCCGTACCCCACGTTCGAACCCTGCCACCTACACCGGGCTTTTCACACCGATACGCGACCTGTTCGCCGGCGTGCCGGAATCCAGGGCGCGCGGTTATGGACCCGGCCGGTATTCGTTCAACGTCAAGGGTGGACGCTGCGAAGCGTGCCAGGGCGATGGCGTGATCCGGGTGGAAATGCATTTCCTGCCGGACGTGTATGTACCCTGCGATGTATGCAAGGGACACCGCTATAACCGCGAAACCCTGGAGATCAACTTCAAGGGCAAAAACATCCGCGAAGTACTGGAGATGACGGTGGAACAGGCGCGAGTCTTCTTCGATGCAGTGCCTGTGGTGGCGCGCAAACTGCAAACCTTGCTCGATGTCGGCCTCGGCTACATCACCCTGGGCCAGTCGGCAACGACCTTATCCGGCGGCGAGGCGCAGCGGGTAAAACTGGCGCTGGAACTCTCCAAGCGCGACACTGGCCGCACGCTCTATATCCTGGATGAACCGACCACCGGCCTGCACTTCGCCGACATCCAGCTGCTGCTGGACGTGATCCATCGATTAAGGGATGCCGGCAATACCATCGTGATCATCGAGCATAACCTGGACGTGATCAAAACAGCGGACTGGGTCATCGACATGGGCCCCGAGGGCGGGGACGGCGGCGGCATGGTGATTGCAGAAGGAACGCCGGAACAAGTGGCTGCCAATGAGAAAAGTTATACTGGCCGCTACTTGAAAGCCATGTTGTAGGAGATCGATATGAAAGTCCCCAAGAAATATAGCCGACTGCTGTTCGCGTTCATCATGTCCGTGCTGATGGCGTTTTTAATGACTGCGATCATCACCTTGAGGCTGACAGGCATTGCACCTGGATTTTTTCTACGCTGGTTTCACGCGTTCATCACTGCCTGGCCTATCGCCTTCCCAGCTATTTTGGTAATCGCACCGGTCACTCAGAAAATGGTCACCCGCTTATCTGAGCCTTAGGGAATCTTCACCGGCGGCATACGCGCGATGATGGTGTTGGTTCTGCGTGACAGGTAATTGCTTTTCGGGTGCGCGTCGAAGTAACGCGGGCCGGGCACCATCGCCGCCATCCTTGCCGCCTGGTACTGACTCAGGTTGGCTGCACTGGTTTTATAGTAATGCCTGGCTGCGGCCTCCGCCCCGAATACGCCATTGCCCCACTCGATCATGTTCAGGTAGATCTCCAGCATCCGCCGCTTGCTCATGGTCGCTTCCAGCATGACCGTAATAAGGGCTTCCTCCAGCTTGCGCCAGGGAGTGCGCTTGGGGGACAGGAACAAATTCTTAGCCAGCTGCTGCGTAATGGTGGACGCGCCAGACACTATTTTTCCCTTTTCGCGATTACGTTCATAGGCCCATTGAATGGCCTCCCAGTCGAACCCCTGGTGGTAGGTGAACTTGGGGTCTTCTGATGCCACGATGGCGCGTTTCAAGTTGCTGGAAATTTTCTTGTAATCGACCCACTGGTGCTGGAGCCGCGCATCCGGATCCTTCTGCTGCAGGATCGCCAGGCGATCCGACATAAAAGCAGTGGAACTTGGATTATGGTGTATCCACCAGCAGATATGGGCAAATATCCAGAGTTGGTAAAGCAGGAAAATTGCCAGAACGGCAAGCAGCGATCGCCAGAAAATTTGCTTGAACGTCATCCCGAGCCTTATTCTTAGTTGGTAATTTTAAAGTGATCCGACTAGCTTTTTTCAGGAGCTCTCAACGCGTCAATGACAGGCCTGGTACTGGGGCGAATGTTGTTCCATACATAAAACGCTTCTGCCGCCTGTTCCACCAGCATGCCCAGGCCATCGGCAACTGTTGCGCCGTGGGCGCGGGCAAGCGCCATGAACGGGGTCACGCGCCCGTACATCATGTCATACGCCAATGCACCATTCGCAAAAACTCCTGGCGGCAAAGGCAATGCAGAATCGGTCAACCCAGCCGAAGTGGCATTAATCACGATATCAAACGACTGGCCGTGCAAATCGTCAAATGCATAGGCATCTACGGACACCATGCGGAAGTCGCCACGGTCTTCTACTTTCTTGATCATGCTGAGCGCTTTATCCAGCGTCCTGTTTGCGATTACCAATAAACTGGGGGCTTGCGCGAGGATGGGGTGCAGTACACCTTCGGCAGCGCCACCAGCACCGATCAGCAACACCCGTTTCCCCTTCAACGATATACCCAGATTACCCTGGATATCGTTTACCAAGCCAACCCCGTCCGTGTTATCGCCGATGATCCCAGCATCATTAAAAATCAGCGTATTGACCGCACCGGCATCCATCGCGCGCTCGGTGAGCTGATCCGCTAATGCATGTGCCTGCAGCTTGAAGGGCACTGTGACGTTTGCGCCCTTGTAGTTATCAGCAACCATTGTCCGCAAGGTACCGGCAAACTCATCCAGTGGTGCCACCACACGCCCATACTCGATCTCCAGGCCGGCCTGTTGCGCAAAAAGCTGGTGAATATCCGGCGAGCGGCTGTGGGCAATCGGGTTGCCGATTACGGCATAACGGTCAGGCATCGCGGATGTTTACTTTCGAAAGCCAGTTACGTTTGAAATTAGTGTTGATTGTAAAAAGTGCGGCTTAATTCGTCCAGGGCAAGCCGGCGGCTTTCCAGCCGTTGATGCTGCCGCGCTGCTTTGTAGCGGCATCCGTATCGCCTTCGAACCCTTCCAGCACATTGTAAGCCTCGGCGAATCCCAGCTTACTGGCGACCACGGCCGCATTATGCGAACGGCCACCCGTGCGGCAGATGAACATGACCAGTGCCTCTTTATCGACCTGCACGTCGAGATGCCTGGCGAAATCAGGATTCGCGACCATGCCGGGATAAAACGCCCATTCAATATGACTGGCCTGTGGAATTTTGCCTACAAGCTCAATTTCCGCCCTGCTTCGAACATCCACCAGCTTGGCTGCGGGTACCAGCTGCAGCACTTCTGCAGCCTCGTTTGGGGTTAAGGCGCCTGCATAGGGTAGATTATTTTGTTGCGCACGGTCTTTAGCCGATTGTAAGATTTCAGTAAGGGATGCCATGATAATGTCCTTGATAATGTCCTGTATTTAAGCAAATTATAACGTATTCAATCCAGCTTAAACGCGCGCACCTTTTTGATGCCATGCAATTTATGTCGCACTTTATCGGTGCGCGGTATTTTTGTATTCTTTTGTAACCTTATGTGTAAAAATAAGATTTCCAAAAAAATTGAATGGCATAATTAATGCTAGTCTCCGTTGTTGGAATTTCAGCAGTCAACCTTTCTTAATCAAAATATAGAGCTAGGAGAATCAAATGGCGGTCGCCAAAGTAATGAAAATGGTCAAGGACAATGACATTAAATTTGTCGATTTTCGTTTCACGGATACACGCGGCAAGGAACAGCACGTAACAGTACCTGTTTCCGCATTCAATGAAGAAAAATTCACTGAAGGCCATGCATTCGATGGTTCTTCTATTGCAGGCTGGAAAGGCATCCAGGCATCCGACATGCAGTTAATGCCTGATCCTGATACCGCGAACATCGATCCATTCATGGACGAACCGACCCTGATCCTTACCTGTGACGTGGTGGACCCAACCGACGGCAAAGGCTACGACCGCGATCCACGCAGCTTGGCTAAACGCGCAGAAGCGTACCTGAAATCCAGCGGCCTCGGTGACACAGCCTACTTCGGCCCTGAGCCAGAATTCTTCATTTTCGACTCCATCAACTGGTCAGTCGATATGAGCGGCAGCTCTGTAAAAATCAATTCTGAAGAAGCCGCATGGTCTTCTGCAGAGAAATTCGAAGGCGGCAATACTGGTCACCGTCCTGGCATTAAGGGCGGTTATTTCCCAGTACCGCCAGTCGACTCACTGCATGATTTACGTTCCGCCATGTGCCTGGCTCTGGAAGAAATGGGCGTGCCTGTTGAAGTGCACCACCATGAAGTAGCGACTGCAGGCCAATGTGAGATCGGTACGCAATTCAGCACACTGGTAAAACGTGCTGACTGGACCCAGATCCTGAAATACGTAGTTACCAACACAGCGCATGCTTACGGTAAAACAGCCACTTTCATGCCTAAGCCTATGTTCGGCGATAACGGTTCCGGTATGCACGTGCACCAATCCGTTTGGAAAGACGGCAAGAACCTGTTCGCAGGCAATGGCTATGCCGGCCTGAGCGAATTCGCGCTGTATTACATCGGCGGCATCATCAAGCATGCCCGCGCACTGAACGCGATTACCAACCCAGGTACAAACTCCTACAAGCGTTTGGTCCCGCATTATGAAGCACCGGTTAAGCTGGCATACTCCGCCAAGAACCGTTCTGCGTCTATCCGCATCCCGTTTGTGCACTCAGACAAGGCACGTCGCGTTGAAGCACGTTTCCCGGATCCGATTGCAAATCCATACCTGGCATTCAGCGCCCTGCTGATGGCGGGCTTGGATGGTGTGCAGAACAAGATCCATCCTGGTGAGCCAGCGACAAAAGACTTATACCATCTTCCTCCTGAAGAAGATGCAGCGATTCCAACCGTTTGTTCATCCCTTGAGCAAGCACTGGAATACCTGGATGCCGATCGCGAGTTCCTGACACGCGGCGGTGTATTCTCTGATGACTGGATCGACGCTTACATCACATTGAAGATGGAAGAAGTCACCAAGTTGCGCCAGACTCCACATCCAGTCGAGTTCAGCCTGTACTACAGTTGCTAATCCATAACCGCAAGGCTATCGAGGCATAAAAGAGGCGGGGAAACCCGCCTCTTTTTTTATTATGTCGATCCCTGGTCAACGCCCTTTATGACGGCGCGTTGCCTGTATTGGGCTTCTCAATTACACTTTAAGACTATGATCAAACATTGCCTGTTGGCCTTCACACTACTCAGTACAAGCGTACCTTTTCTTGCACATGCTGCCATTTACAAAAGCATCGATGCGGAAGGCCGGATTACCTATTCCAATATGCCGAGTAAAGGTGCAAGCAAGCTGGAAATGGATGCTCCCTCAGCAGGTACGCCGGGCAAGACTGAGCGCGCCCCTAGCACCAGGACGCCGACTCCCGCAAATTTCCCCAGGGTCGATAGCCAGTCCCAGACCAGGATGGACGATAAACGTAAGCAAATCCTGGAATCCGAGCTGGATACCGAACAAAAAGCACTGGTGGATGCCAAAAGAGCTTATGCCGATGGCGTGCCAAAACTCGATCCCAGCGGCAAATCCGACCCAAACGGCAAGCCCAGTGAGGCTTTGAAAAAACTGCAGACCGACGTTGATTTACATGAAGAAAACGTCAGGCTCCTGCAAAAAGAGCTACGTCCTTTTAAATAACATAGGCATTGCATTGGAATAGCTTTTGCTTATCCAGTGCAATGGTACACACTATTCCCTCTTCCTTTGCCGGTCTTGAACACCTCGCGACTGCAGTCATCCTACTAGACCTTTCGCGCAATGTAATCTATGCCAACCCTGGCTCCGAAGTATTATTCGCGATAAGCGCAAAACAGATCACCGGCTTGCCGGTCTCGCAAGTGTTTCCGGGATGCGAGATCCTGCATTCGGCTGTTGAAAATGCCATCATCAATAACAGCCCTTTTCGTGAACATGAATTCCTCATTACCACGATGCGGCAAAATTCACTGGCGGTTACCTGCACGGTCACACCGGTCGATTTGTCGCCGGCATGCCTGGTACTTGAATTCCAGCAAATGGACCAGCAATTACGCATCGCACGTGAAGAGCGTATGCTGATACAACAACAGGCCAATGCAGAATTGCTACGTAACCTGGCGCATGAAATCCGCAATCCTTTGGGTGGCCTGCGCGGTGCGGCACAATTGCTGGAACACGAATTGCCGAATGTGAATTTGCGTGAATATACCCAGGTGATCATCAAGGAGGCCGACCGCCTGCAGACATTGATGGACAGGTTGCTGGTGCCGCACCGCGTGCCGAAATACGAGCCCACCAATATCCACGAAGTATTGGAACGCGTGCGCAGCCTGTTGCTGGCAGAATCTCCCAAGGGCATTACCGTGCAAAGGGATTACGATACCAGTTTGCCGGAGTTGATAGGCGACAGGGAAAAGCTCATCCAGGCCGTACTGAATATCGCACGGAATGCCGTACAGGCAATGCAATCACTACCCTCGTATAGCCAGGGCAACCAGGGCAAGATCATTCTGCGAACTCGCTCTGAACGCCAGGTGACCCTGGCGAAAAAACGATACCGCGTCGCCATTAAATTGCAGATTATCGACAATGGCCCGGGAATACCGCCTGATATACGTGATCGTATTTTCTATCCTCTCGTGTCAGGGCGTGAGGGCGGTTCCGGCTTGGGATTAACGCTTGCGCAGACATTCATTACGCAACACCACGGCATGATCGAATGCGAGAGCGAGCCCGGCCAAACAGTGTTTACCATACTTCTGCCCATTGAAAGCAGCGCCATAAAAGGCTACGTAATCAAGCAATAAGCAATCGCTTTTTTTAGTAATTTGTTCAATAGAATTGTAGTTATAGGCCCAACATGAAACCAATCTGGATAATAGACGACGATAAATCAATACGCTGGGTATTTGAAAAGGCACTTGCACGCACTGAACTGGACTTCAGGACGTTTTCTTCCGTGCCGGAAGCTATGAATGCACTGCACAGCGAGCAGCCCCAGGTAGTGGTAAGCGATATACGCATGCCGAACGGCTCAGGCCTGGATTTTCTTCAGGAAATGAAACAGCGCTATCCGGATATTCCGGTCATCATCATGACGGCGTATTCCGACCTAGAAAGTGCTGTGGCCGCATTCCAGGGTGGGGCATTCGAATATCTTGCCAAGCCGTTTGATGTAGACCAGGCCATCGATATCATCAAGCGCGCCGTCGAGGAAAGCATGCGGCAGGCAACGGAAGCCGTGAGCCACGAAGAAACACCCGAGATCATCGGCCAGGCTCCCGCCATGCAGGAGGTTTTCAGGGCCATAGGCCGCCTTAGCCGCTCCCATGCTACCGTTCTCATCAATGGCGAGTCCGGCACCGGCAAAGAGCTTGTAGCCAGCGCCCTGCATCGGCATAGCCCGCGAGCCGACAAAACCTTTATCGCGATCAACACCGCCGCCATACCGAAGGACTTACTGGAATCGGAATTATTCGGCCATGAACGCGGTGCGTTCACTGGCGCCCAGGCTGCAAGACGCGGGCGTTTCGAACAGGCAGATGGCGGCACCCTGTTCCTGGATGAAATCGGCGACATGCCTTCGGACCTGCAAACGCGTTTGCTGCGTGTGTTGTGCGATGGCCAGTTTTACCGCGTAGGCGGCCACCAACCGGTAAAAGTCAATGTACGCATCATTGCAGCCACCCATCAGGACCTGGAAGAGCGAGTCAAACTTGGCCTGTTTCGTGAGGATTTGTTCCATCGCCTGAACGTGATCCGCCTGCGCCTGCCGCCATTGCGTGAGCGTCGCGAAGACGTACCCCTGCTGGTCAAGCACTTCTTGCAGCAAAGCGCCCAAGAGCTTGATGTCGAGACTAAGCAGCCATCCGCCGCTGCGTTACGCTATCTTGCCACCATGGGGTGGAGCGGCAATGTCCGCCAGCTGGAGAATGTGTGTCATTGGCTGACTGTCATGGCACCTGGTCAGAATATCGATGTGGCCGATCTACCCCCGGAACTGAAAGAGGATCTTTCCAAGCCGACCAACTCAGCATCCTGGCAGGATGCCTTGGCTGGCGAAGTAACGGACGCACTGAGCCGCGGCGAACAGAATATTTTGGACACCCGCTCGAAGGAGTTCGAAAAAATCCTGATTACCCGGGCACTGCAACATACGGGCGGAAGGCGTATAGAAGCGGCAACCCAGCTAGGCATGGGCCGTAATACATTGACGCGTAAAATTCAGGAGCTTGGGATAGAAGAGTAAGAGCTTAACGATTTCCCCTTAAACAAAAAGCACCTCATGAGCGCTTTTTGTTTAAGGGGAAATGCGAGTGATTTTTACTGCCACTTGCTTGGTGAAAAAGCTGAAACAGAGGTATTCATATTGCCAGCCATATTTACTTACAGTCTCCTGAAATGCCTTGAACTCGTCTTCTCGCCAATGCTCATTGCCAATATATTCGTCAAACACTATTACAGAGCCAATTACTATTCGCGGAGCAAGTAACTCCAACACTGTTTTAGTCGAACTATAAATATCGCAATCGACATTGATAAAGCGGACTGGCCCTGCATGCTCTGCCAGAAATGTTGGCAATGTATTTTCAAACCAGCCAACATGCAGCGTTACATTGACTGGCACTTCAGGTACTAAGCCTTTGGTGGTATAGCTGCCCTTAGGCTCATGGTGCCATTCGTCAGGCAAGCCTTCGAAGCTATCGAATCCGTGCACCTCCTCAGCCATGGATGCAATCATTCTGATGGACGTACCAAACCGCACACCGAACTCAAGTACCAAGCCATCTTTTGGCGCAACAGACATTGCATACTCGAAAACCGTAATGCCACTGCCCATTATAGGTAACCTGGATTTGCTGCTGCCATTCAGGTAGTCCCAAGCATCCATCCTAGCTTGGTAAAGTGGGGCTTGTTGATTGATTAAACTGATGTAGCGTTCTGATTCCTTAACTTCGCCTGCATACTTAGCTAGTATGGCTGCCATAAAAACAGCATCTTTGTCGTTGGGGTGAATTTCGATAAGCTTTCGTAACAACACCAGCGCTGGTTTAGGGTCAGCTGAATTGAGTAATGCAGCATGCAGGTTGTAATATGCATTTACATAACCTGGATTGAGTACAATCGCCTGCCGGTAACTTTTAATTGCATCATTAAGCAATCCTTGCTCATGATATGCCAATCCTAAATTACTATAGGTTTCAGGATTTTTTTGATTGTAGGTAATCGCAAGAGATAAGGTTTGAGCTGCCTCTTTTGCTTTGCCGTAATGCAGGGCAATAGCACCGAGTAAGCTCAGAGCTTCCGCTTCTTTTGCATATCTTTGCAGGACTTCCTGGCAAATACTTTCCGCATCCTCTAGCAAACCCAATCGATAGAAGTTCCATGCGGCTTGTAGATGCTTACTGGAGCCAGCTTTACCTGCTTTGAGGTTATTATTTTTCATGCGAATTACTCAATACGAATCATTACTTGCATTTAAATGTCAATTCGCGCCTTCCGCTGACCGAGCTTTCAGATTTCTCTAAAACTTCATACCCATTTGGGCAGCTTTTCTGAGCTTTGTTATTGCAACTTGACCATTCCTCGACCGCCCCGCTGCATGTAGTGAACATATCTCCGCCTTTCATCAAGACAGGCTGAGTTTGACCATTCATAAGTTGCGCACAGCCAGATAAAAATACTAATGCTGAAAGAACAAATTTTTTCATCTATTACCCTTATAAATACAAACAAAAACGGCACCCGAAGGTGCCGTTATATTCAGTCTAACTAAGCTTAATTCTAGAAGAACAGAATTGCGCCAAGTGACAGAGTTTTTGCCTTACCATCATTTCCTGCTGTATAGCCAACACTTTCAAGCTTGTTGTGAGTGTATTCAGCAACAAGATTCAGACTCTTGGTTAGAGGATGATAAGCACCAACAATCCATGATTTATTTTCAAATTCAGAACCACCACCTTGTGGATCAGATTTGCTTAGACCGTATGACGCACCAAGTTTAGTGCCTACACCTGGTAAAGCATAGGTAACTTGACCATAACCGCCTTTGTCGTCTGTTTTACCATTCGCAAGATTGCCATTTGTAAACAGCAGACCGTTTAACTGACCAGCAGTACCAGACAAGCCGCGGCCATCATAGTAGTAACCAACCAATCCGAAGCCGTAAACACTAGCCTTTGCACCTAGATCCCAGCCACGTGATGTGTAGCTATCAAGTGACCCAGTATCTGTCGAATGCTTTTGTGAAATACCGGAAAGCCAAGCTTTACCTGCAAAATCACCAGTCCACTCATATGTTACTTTACCTTCATAACCCATGTCGCTACGTCGCGCATCATTACTGCCATTGACACCTGTAGTAGTAGTTGCTGATAACGAGTTGGACCATGGCTCACGTACACCGGCGGCAAAACTGAAACCATTCCAGTTCGGTGATGCATAGCTAATTTGACCAACCCAGTCGGCATACATATAACCAGAACCGATACGTCCTAATGTGGAAGATCCGCCGCCACCTGCACCAACGCCAACGCCAAGCAACGTCATGTCTGACAGGATAGCGTCAGAACCGAAAATGCCTAGGTCACGACCACCTTTGATAGTACCCCAGCTTTTGTCGCCGAATGTCAAATAGGCTTGACGAATATTCAGTGTGTTGTTACCACCACTCGAACCATTTCCTGAATCAACACCTGTGAAAAATGTAAATTGGAATGCAACATCTAAATCATTTTGACGTGTCTTACCACCGATACCCAAGGCTGATGGCAGCAGACCTGTTTGCACAGTGTTCGCCTTATCTTCAACACCAGGAGTAGAAAGTGCGCCAGAGAATTTTGTATGTGTGTAGTAAGCGTTAACGTTACCACCGATATCGATTGTCCAATCACCTGCTGGAATTGTGATGCCAGCGTTTGCAGCGGTAGCGCCGAATGCCATTACAGCACTAGCAACTGCCATGCTCAGTTTCTTATTCATATAAATCTCCTATTGCGTTTCTGGTTAACTTTTAATCTGTCTTACGAGCACATTAAAAGAGTTCGCGAACTTCCTCATGAATATAATCATGAGAAGGTGGAAGCAGTATGCCAAAGCACTGCATGCTTGAGCAAGCTAAAGCTTACAATTAATTACAATTAATGCGAGGCTGTTGTATATTTGCAACATAGTATTTTTATTGATTGCTAACCATTGATTTTAAATAGAATTTAAATATCAAAAATCATGGTCGGAGACCGTAAACAGGCGCTGGTATTCGCGTATTGCATAGCGATCTGTCATCCCCGCAATGTAATCAGATACTGCTCTAGCCTGCCCGTCAGGATTGACTTGTATCTGAAATTCAATCGGCAGAAGTCCAGAGTCCTGGATAAAAGCTGAAAATAACTGACTGACTATTCGCGTCGCTTTCGCGCTCATTCTATTGACCCGGTAATGACGATACAGGTTGTTCCGTAAAAACTGCTTTAGCTCCAATTGTTGCCTTTGCATGGACGGACTAAAGCTTATAAGCATTGGAAGCTTGCGTACATCATCTATAGTGGTTGGCATAGCATTGATGATGTTGCTACCACTTTGCTTGCAGAGGTCGACAACCAACGAATTGATCATGCGCCGTATGGTCTCATTGATCAGGCGACGCCCATTCAGGACGGGATATTTTGAGCGCACCTGGTCTAAATGATTAGCGAAAATTTCCACTTTCTCCAACTGCTCAAGTGTTATCAGGCCTGAGCGCAAACCGTCGTCCACATCGTGATTGTTGTACGCGATTTCGTCGGCAAGATTGGTCACTTGCGCTTCAAGAGAGGGTTGCTCTTTGCGAATGAATCGCTCACCCACATCTCCTAATGTCCGCGCATTTTTAAGTGAGCAGTGCTTGAGAATTCCTTCACGCAATTCGAATGTAAGATTCAAGCCATCGAATTCGGCGTATCGCTGCTCTAACACGTCTACTACACGTAAGGATTGCAGATTATGCTCAAACCCCCCGAAGTCTTTCATGCATAAATTAAGCGCATCCTGCCCGGCATGCCCGAATGGCGTATGTCCCAGATCGTGGGCCAGTGCTATTGCCTCAACCAGGTCCTCATGAAGATCCAGGTTACGGGCAATGGCGCGTGCAATCTGGGCGACTTCCAGACTATGCGTTAGTCGGGTACGAAACAAATCGCCTTCGTGATTGACGAAAACCTGTGTTTTGTATTCCAGGCGTCTGAAAGCGCTCGAATGGATGATACGGTCCCGATCACGCTGAAACTGGTTACGACCGACAGGCAGAGGCTCGTTGTATTTCCTGCCTTTGCTTTCTTCAGGATTGGCAGCATAGTTCGCTAAATGCTGAGTCATATCGGTTGCAAAGCCAGTGTTTGCTGGAGCAATTGCTTATCATAGTCGCTAGTAATGACGGATTTGCCTATGCCTTGCTGCAACACGAATCTGATTTTGCCATCCACTACTTTCTTATCCAGCCCCATTAAATCCAAGTAACGCTCATAGCCAAGATCTGGCGGCTCTGTAGGCAATTTAGCAGCGCTGAAGATACGCTTAACTCTTCTTATATCTTCCGCATTTACCCAACCCATGCGGTAAGACAAATCAGCCGCCATAATCGTACCGGCAGCCACAGCTTCACCATGCAACCAAACGCCATATCCCATTGCATTTTCTATCGCATGACCAAACGTGTGCCCTAAATTCAACAAAGCACGCTCACCATTCTCATGCTCATCAGCGATCACAACTTCTGCCTTATTTTCGCAGGATCGATAAATTGCGTAATTAAGCGCATCAGGATCCAATGCCATAAGCTTTGTCATATTGGCTTCCAGCCAATTGAAAAATGGAGTGTCGCGTATCAGGCCATACTTGATTACTTCAGCCATGCCTGCGGAAAATTCCCTATCTGGCAAAGTTCTAAGAGTATCTATATCCGCCAATACCAGCTGCGGCTGGTAAAAAGCACCTATCATATTTTTTCCCAGAGGATGATTGATACCGGTCTTGCCTCCTACCGATGAATCGACTTGTGAAAGTAGAGTGGTAGGTATCTGTATAAACGGAACTCCCCTCAAATAGGTAGCCGCTGCATAACCGGTTAAATCCCCAATTACGCCACCGCCTAATGCAATTAAAGTCGTTCCACGTTCGCATCGATTTTGCAGCAACGCATCGTAGATGAGGTTAAGTGTTGCACCATTTTTGTGGGCTTCTCCGTCGGCCAAAACAATAGGAATAACCGTGACGCCATGACCGCGCAAAGATTGCGCAAGTTCTTCAAGGTAGAGAGGAGCAACAGTCGTATTGGTTACGATGGCAACTTGCTTGCGTTTTAAGTGGGGAGTGATCAGATTTGCTTGCTTAAGCAACCCAGCACCAATATGGATGGGATAGCTACGATCACCTAGCGCGACAGTTAATGATTGCATACGATTACTTTTTAAATAAGGTTTCTATTTTATGGACGATGCTACTGACAGGTTGGCCGCCAGTATCGACAACATGATGCGCTACCTCCATGTATAAAGGATCGCGCTCAGAAAAAAGTTTTTCAAGTCTGGCTTTTGGATCAACATTTTGCAAAAGAGGTCGGTTTTTATCATTGCGTGTGCGTAGCCATAGTTCATGGACATTGGCACGCAGATAAATGACCATACCATTATTCTTCAGGTTATTGCGATTTTCTGGCAATAGTACAGCACCACCACCTGTTGCCAAAACGATGTTTGTAAGATGGCTTAATTCTTCAATGATTGCAAATTCGCGCTTACGGAAACCAGCCTCCCCTTCCAACTCGAATATCAGTGGAATACGTACCCCTGTACGCCGTTCAATCTCCTGATCAGTATCATAAAAGGTTTTGTTGAGCGCTTTAGCGAATACCCTGCCAACTGTGGTTTTCCCTGCGCCCATCAATCCAACAAAAAATATGTTATCCATTGGATAGCTCACCAATAAAAAATGCCTGTCGAGACAGGCATTTTAAATTAAAGCAACAAAACTGTCAGATATGACTATTGCAGGGTCAAGTTATCGTCCATTACTTTCGGCGTAATAAATATCAACAGTTCGGTTTTATCAGACTGCTTAAGTGTTCGTTTGAATAGGTAACCTAGGACTGGCAAGTTACCAAAAAATGGTACTTTATCTACTTCATTACGATCAGTCTGTTCATATATACCGCCTAAAACTGCTGTCTCCCCATTAGCGACCAGTATTTGAGTTCTAACATTTTGCGTATCAATTGAAGGGACATTATTAAATATTTGACCCACACGATCTTTTTTGACAAAAAGATCCATAATAATTTTGTTATCAGGTGTAATTTGTGGGGTTACTTCAAGGCTTAAAACAGCCTTTTTAAAGGCAATTGCAGGAATATTCGATGCACCAGATGCAGGTGTAATGTATGGTATTTCTGTTCCTTGCTCAATTGTTGCTTTTTGCTGATTGGCTGTTGTAACACGAGGGCTAGAAACAACCTTCCCACGTTTGTCAGATTCAAGAGCAGAAAGCTCTAAGTTCAATAATAAACCTGCAGGCAATCTAAATAAACTAAGCGCAAGACTACCTGCAGCATTAGCTACCGGTAAATTAGTCATTAAATCCGGTAGTCCATCAGAGCTTGTTAACGTGCTATTAGTATTAGCTGTAGGATTCCTAAAAATTGTATCTGTTAATGCCGTTTGTATTGCACCATTATGAGTTCCTTGCGTAATTGTTCCAGTATCTGATATTGCAGTTGGTCTGTTACCTAAACTTCCGCTAGTGGTAATCACATTTTGACCGCCAGTGCCAGTTTGCGTTATTCCAAATCTAGCGCCTAACTGCTTACCAAATGTTTGATCCGCTATGACTAAGCGCGATTCAATCATGACTTGCTTAACTGGTATATCAATTTTATTGATGATATTTTGCACATCAATCAAATGCCTGGCTGTGTCCTGCACAAAAACTGTATTGGTTCTTACATCCACTACAGCACTGCCTCTCTTGGAAAGTATTTTTTGCTTCTCATCACTTAATAGCTCTTTTAATGCTTCTGCCTTTTGATAATTAAGCGTGAAAACTTCAGTCCTCAAACTTTCTAAATCTTCGATTTGCTGACTAGCTTCCAACGCCAATTTTTCCTTAGCGGCCACTTCTTCCGCCGGTGCCACCAAAATAACGTTTCCGGTTTTACGCTGGGTCAATCCCTTACTCTGCATAATAATGTCCAGCGCCTGATCCCAAGGAACATCCTTTAATCTTAGGGTAAGGTTGCCTGTAACAGTGTCACTAGTGATGATGTTAAAACCAGTAAAATCAGCAATCACCTGCAATACAGATCGCACATCAATATTCTGGAAGTTAAGGGATAACTTTTCTCCTGCATACCCAAGCTTATTGCCCTGTACCAGCTTATTCGGGTCTTCAACAACAGGCCTTACATCGACGATAAAGCGCTTGTCCGCCTGGTATGCAGATTGCTCCCAATTACCTTTAGGTTCAATCACCATTCTGGTGTTTTTGCCTTGTTTCATCGTATCGACATACAAAACAGGCGTATTGAAATTAATTACATTAAGGCGGCGTTGCAAACTGGCAGGAATATCCGTATTGATAAAATCGATAACGATAGTTTTACCTTTTTGTTTTAGGTCTATGCCGGCAGCAGTATCGGAAAGATCAACGATAATGCGCCCCTCGCCATTTTTTCCCCGCATAAAATCCACGTTTGTCAGGCTATGTGTCTGGTCGCCGACTTTAGCTTCCGCAAAACGCGTAACGACATTGACATCACCCGTTGCTGCTGTAGTCTCACCTGCTTGAAGGATAACGGTCGTTTCATTTCCGCTGACGGTGGTTGAATAACTTACATTTTTAGATAAGTTGAGCACCATGCGTGTACGTTCTTTGGCTTGGGCAAGGTTGACGCTTTTCAGGACACCCTGGTCTGCACTCATGGTATTTTTGTTTAGGCTATTACCCACCTTAAGGAAATCGAGGGCAATTCTTGGCGGATTATTCAGGGTAAAGCCAGCAGGTGGATTTTTTAATGGTTCTGTCGTCTGTATACGAACAGCCACTCTACCCGCTGACAATGCAACAAACTCGACCTTTTCAATCTTGTTCGCTAGATTTTCCTGATCTTCCGCTGAAGAAATGGGGGAAAAACAACACAGTCCTGCCATTAGCAAAGCTGCTCCGAACTGCATAGCTACATGTTTAATCTTCATCATTCCACCCTTATTCTTGCAAATTAATGCTCGTTGAACGCTCTATCCAATCCCCAGTAGCGTCGTCCTGAACAATTTCTTTTAACATCACGGCATTTTCTGTAATTTCCGTTACCACACCGAAGTTTTGTCCGAGGTAACTACCAATTTTGGCTTCTTGTACAACATTGTCTGGCGGCTGCAGTAATGCGTATTTGAGCTTTGCCTTAGAAAGTATTCCAACATACTTCAAACTTTCCAACGGGTAGGCTTCCAGCGGTTCTTTAGGACGACTCAGGTTAGGCTGCAAACCTCCCGACTGATTGGATTGTGCTTTTCTGGCTTTGAATGGGTCATGCAATGACCCATCAGCATTATATTCAACTGGAGTGTATGGTTTTACCTCGGGTATGGGTTCGATTTTGACACGAATATCATTACTGGCATTTGCCATAAATTGGTCAAGATCGTCTCCCTTACCTGCCCCACATGAGGTGAGCAGAAAAACCGTACTTAATACTGCCGTTAAGCTGAGTAATTGTTTGGAATAGATGGAAGTGGGTATTGATGTTTTTTGCAGGTCATCTTTCATTATTTACCCACCACTTTCTTCTCAGCATTTTTTCTAGCGGCGACTTCGCTTGGATCGAGGTAACGGTATGTTTTTGCAATCGCATCCATAACCAGTCGCCCATCCTTGTCTTTTGCATCTTTACTGAGGGGAACAATCGAAATATCGTTAATTGTGACTATACGAGAAAGCTTCGATATTTCCGTCGCAAAAGCACCAAGATCGTGATAGCTACCAATCACCTTGATAGAAATTGGCATCTCAGCGTAGAACTCAGAAATAACCTCTGCGTTGGGTTTAAACAGTTCGAATTCCAGACCCTGCGACAAACCCGCCTGATTTATGTCAGTTAACAGGCCATCCATTTGCGACTTGTCCGGCAACTGCCTTAGTAAGGCCCCAAATGTTTTTTCGACATCAACCATTTGCTGTTTATAGGCATCCAGGTTAATGGCCTGCTTTTTCTTGGCCAAAAAAATATCACGCAATTCCGCTTCTTTATTTTTCGCCTGGTCCAACTCTTCTAAAGAAGGACTCCATAAGAACCAGTATCCAGCACCAACAAGAAGAACAAATAGTACAGCGAGCAAGACCCCTTTTACTGGCCAGGGCAGGCTGCCCGCATTCTTGAAATCGATGTTATTAAAATCTTCAAGTTTCATGATTTACGGCGCCCCGACTTTCTTTGACACATCATCAGCGTTATCTGTGTTCTGAAGTTTTTGTGTAACGTTCAATGTGAAATTATTGCGTTTGAGGCCATTTACAGTTTCAGATTTAATTTCAACTAGCCCGGGCGATTCCAGCCATTCGGAATTAGAAAAATTACGCACTAGCGTTGCCACGCGGGCATTGGTATCTGCAACACCTTCCAGGGTAATCAGATTCGCTACTTGTTTGATACTCTTGAAATAAACGCCCTCAGGTAGCTTGCGAGTTACTTCATCCAGCAAAACTACGGCTTGTGCGCGATTTGTCTGTAGATTCTCGACTATTTTCTTTCTTTCCAGCACTTCGTTAATCTTGCCCTTCAACTCCTTGATGACTGCTATTTCCTTATCGAGGCTAGCAATACCATCTTCCAGGCGTTTATTTCTACTTGCCTGGCTATCGATACCAGAGCCGATTAGCGTTTGACCTAAGAATATAATGGCCCCGGCAGCTATTACGACAGCAACAAGCAAGCCGTTAAACTCCCGCTGGCGTTCAGCACGTTTAATCTGCCGATGCGGCAGAAGGTTAATACGGGCGGCCATTAGTCGAACCTCCGTAGGGCAAGGCCACAGGCGGTGATCAAGGCAGGGGCGTCGGCGATGACTTGCTGTTGCTTCATCCGCGGATTGATTTCCATGGAGCTGAATGGATTGATCACAACGGTATTGACTTGCGCACGTTCCTGGACAGCCATATCGACACCAGGGATGGAAGCGCATCCGCCAGCCAGCGCAATATGGTCTACATGATTATATTGGGTGGAACTGGTAAAGAACTGCAGTGCCCGTGCAACTTCCAATGCGAGGGACTGGATAAAAGGCTGTAGCACTTCATTCTCATAGCTTTCCGGCAATCCGCCTTTGCGCTTGGATATTTCAGCCTCTTCCGGCGATAAGCCGAAACGACGTTGGATTTCCAGCGTCAGCTGGCCTCCGCCGAAATTTTGCTCGCGAATATAGACAGACTGGTTATTGTGCAGGACATTGACATGCATCATGGATGCGCCGATATCGACGATCATGACAGTCTGGTCGGCCCCGTTATTAGGGAATTGGTTCGCGACTAGCGCGTAGGCGGCTTCTGTGGCGTATGTCTCGACATCCATGACGACAACCTTCAAGCCAGCGCCTTCGCCTGCGGCTACCCGGTCCTCTATCTTTTCTTTCCGGGATGCTGCAATCAACACTTCAACATCATCAGTACCGCTGGGAGCCGGTCCCAGGACTTGAAAGTCGATGTTCACTTCATCAAGCGAGAATGGAATGTATTGGTTTGCTTCTGCCTCAACCTGGAACTCCATGTCTTCTTCACGAAGCCCCGATTGCATTAACACTTTTTTACTGATTACTGCAGCACCGGGTAACGCCATTGCGAGTCGTTTTTCACGGCTGCCAAGTAACTTCCAGGCACGTGATATGGCATCCGCCACCTGGTCCAGACCGGTTATATTGCCGTCCACCACCGCATCCTTGGGGATTGACGCAATGGAATACCCGTCAAGCCGGTATGAACCCTTGCTCCCCTCGGTCAATTCAACCATTTTTACGGAAGTGGAAGTAATATCCACACCAATCAATGGCGGTGTTTTATTTGAAAAAAAGTCGAATTTCAAAATGAAATTCCCTTTCTAATCTGGTTAGTTACGTACACAATACTCATAAATTACCTTAAATGCTAGCAACAACTATAAATACTGTAAAGCATATTTTATTTTTTAAATTGCCAGACAGACGATTTATAATGCTTCTATTCAATAAATTCACGAATCGCTCATCCCATGCTCCCTAAAAAATGGTGGCAGTTGCTTATCCTTGCATTCGTTGTATTGGGATTAGTGGCAACTGCGCTGATTGCTCTTGCAGCAACGCTGATCTACCCGCAACTCCCGTCTCTTGATGCGCTCACTGACTACAAGCCCAAGCTGCCATTGCGCGTTTATTCAGACGACGGTTACCTGATTGGCGAATTCGGCGAAGAACGACGTGCATTCGTGGCCATAGAAAACGTACCGCCGCACATGAAAGCTGCAGTACTGGCCATTGAAGACAGGCGCTTTTACCAGCATGGGGGCGTGGATACCCGCGGCATCATCCGGGCCGCCGTCAATAATTTCACGGGCGGTTCGAAAGAAGGCGCCAGTACGATCACCATGCAGGTGGCACGCAATTTTTTCCTCTCCAGCGAACGTAGCTTTAAACGCAAAATCAATGAGGCCATGCTTGCCATCAAGATTGAGCATAGCCTGAGCAAGGACAAGATACTGGAGCTGTACATCAACCAGATCTACCTCGGTCAGCGCGCATATGGCTTTGCAGCCGCCTCTCAAGTCTATTACGGCAAACCGCTGGACAAACTTAACCTTGCTGAAACCGCATTGCTGGCAGGCCTGCCCAAAGCGCCCTCCGGCTACAACCCGTTCGTCAATCCAAAGCGGGCCACCACCCGCCAGCGTGAAGTACTGCATGACATGTTCAGGTTTGGATTCATCGACCAGAAGACTTATGAGCAGGCGCTCAAGATGCCGTTACGCTTTAAAGCATCGCAGCAGTCGCGTGACCTGGCCGCAGACTACGTGGCTGAAATCGTACGCCAGGTAATGTACAAACGTTACAAGGACGAGATCTATACCAGCGGCCTCAAAGTGTATACCACCATCCTGAAAAGCAACCAGGACGCGGCTAACGCGGCCATCCTGCAAGGCATCATGGATTATGACCAGCGGCATGGATACCGCGGTCCGGAAAAAACGATACAGCCCACCATGATGGCGGTAGAAGAAGGCGTCAACTGGCGTGACAAGGCGCTGGACGACATCGAAACCTATAGCCTGCTGATTCCCGCCATCGTCACACGCGTCAGCCCTAAAGCGATCAGTGCGCATACTAAAAAAGGCGACGATATCGAAATCACCGGTGCCAACCTGTCCCTGGTACAAAAGGTACTGGATGATAAAGCGCCAAGTAAAAAGCAGGACAAAGAGCAGGCGAAGATCGAAGAGCGACGCAAGATCAGGATCGGTTCCGTCATTCGCGTGATGCGCGTCAAGGATGAGTGGAAGGTCGTGCAGCTGCCCGAGGTGGAATCCAGCCTGGTAGCGCTCGATCCTGCCAATGGCGCGGTACGGGCATTGGTAGGCGGTTTCGATTTCAACCGCAATAAATTCAACCATGCCACCCAGGCATGGCGCCAGCCTGGCTCCAGCTTCAAGCCCTTCATATATTCCGCCTCTCTGGAAAAAGGCTTTACGCCAGCCAGCCTGGTGGAAGATGAACCTATCGTACTGTCATCGGCAGAAACAGGCAGCGGCTCGGCCTGGGAGCCGCGCAATTTTGACAACCAGTATGATGGGCCTATCCGTGTGCGCACTGCGCTGACCAAATCCAAGAACATGGTATCGATCCGCATACTTCAGGCAATCGGGGTGAGTTATGCCCGCGACTACATCACGCGCTTCGGCTTTTCACCGAAGGATCACCCTCCCTACCTGGCCATGGCGCTAGGTGCCGGGTCGGTCAATAACTGGCAGATGGCGGGTGCCTATGCCGTATTCGCTAATGGCGGATACCGGGTCAATCCTTACCTGATCAATAAAATCACGGACAGCCAGGGCAAGGTGATCGAGCAGGCCAAATTCGTTGTCGCACGCCAGGATGCCCCACGGGTGATTGACGGCCGCAACGCTTTCCTGATGACATCGATGATGCAGGATGTCACCCGCATAGGCACTGCCGCACGCGCGCGCCAGCTAGGCCGTAGCGACCTCGCAGGGAAGACAGGTACCACCAATAACCAGGTAGATACCTGGTTCGCTGGTTACAACCCGAAACAGGTGGCCGTGGTCTGGGTCGGTTTCGACAAACCGCGTTCACTTGGCCGCAATGAAACCGGTGGTCATGCTGCCTTGCCAATCTGGATAGACTACATGGCATCCGCCTTGAAGGGCACGCCTGACGTCCCGTATAGCGTGCCTGAAGGGGTCAGCTCAATCAAGATAGACCCGCTGACCGGCACACGGGTGGCTGAAGGTGAACCCGGCGTGAATGAATATTTTTATCATGAGTTTCCACCACCGGAAGTTGAACCTGAATTTTCGCCGATTCCCGGATTTCCTGACGGTAGCCCTGGCCACGAAGCCAAACCCAATAGCGGGGCGGAAGCAGACCAGCTGTTCTAGGAATATGCAGTCTTAGTTATTGAGTTTGTAGGGTGCAGCTTAAGGTATTGAATTCATATGGCTAAAGATATCAATGGACGGCAGCACCAGTTACGCCAGATGGTGGCGCAGCAGGCGGCACGCCTGATGGCGGAAGAAGGCATTTCCGACTATGCCTACGCCAAACGCAAAGCCGGGCGCCAGCTCGGCGTGGTTGATGCGAACTGCCTGCCCACCAACAGCGAGATCGAGGAAGAGATCAAGCTGTTCCATGAAATCTACCATTCGGAAGACCAGCCGGAAGCACTACGCCAGTTGCGTTCGGATGCGCTGGTCGTGATGCAGATGCTGGACCGCTTTCACCCGCACCTCACCGGCACGGTGCTGGACGGCACTGCTGGCCGATATGCCGAGACCCATATCCACCTGTTCGCCGATAGCCTGAAGGATGTCGAGATTTTCCTGCTCAACAAACAGGTGCCCTACGATACGGACCAGAAATCCTACCGCACCACCAACGACAGAAGAAGTACGGATAAAAAAGGTGGAGACCGCAAGAAAGTACCAGTCTTTACGCTGGAAGGCCCGAATGGGTTCATCAAGCTTAGCGTATTCGACATGGACGACATGCGCATTCCGACCAAAAGCCCGGTGAATGGCAGTAATTCAAGCAAACTCGATACCCAGGGCTTGCAGGAACTAATTCAATCGCAATCTAAAGAGGAAAACGGCACAGACGAACAGGCGCATCCATTCGGATAAGTGGCCAGATATTTGCCAAGGCATTTAGTAAGTCAGCTAACCTTTAACCACCGCGCAATATCCATCGCATAATACGTCAGCACTCCATCCGCCCCCGCCCGCTTAAACCCCAGCATGGCTTCCAGCACACAGGCCTTTTCATCCAGCCAGCCATTCTGCGCTGCGGCCTTCAGCATGGCGTATTCGCCGCTGACATGATAAGCATAGGTCGGCACGCCGAACTCTTCTTTTACGCGCCGTACGATGTCCAGGTATGGCATGCCTGGCTTCACCATCACCATGTCCGCGCCTTCCTCGATGTCCAGCGCTACTTCTTTAATCGCCTCATCTGAATTGGCTGGATCCATCTGGTAATTGTATTTATTGCTTTTGCCGAGGTTGGCCGAGGAGCCAACGGCATCCCTGAAAGGCCCGTAAAACGCCGACGCGTACTTGGCGGAATAGGCGAGTATGCGGGTATAGATGTAGCCGGATTCTTCCAGCGAATCGCGGATGGCACCGATGCGGCCATCCATCATGTCGGACGGCGCGACGATATCGGCACCGGCTTCCGCGTGGCATAAGGCCTGCTTCACTAGCACGGCCACGGTCTCGTCATTCAGCACATAGCCGGTTTCATTGATCAGTCCATCCTGGCCATGCGTAGTGTAGGGATCCAGCGCCACATCCGTAATGACGCCTAGGTCAGGAAATGCAGCTTTAAGCGCTTTTACCGTGCGCGGCACCAGGCCGTCGGCATTATAGGCTTCCTGCGCATCCAGGCTTTTGAATTCCTGCGGCACCACCGGGAAAATCGCCAAGGCAGGGATGCCGAGTTGCACGCATTCCGCGGCTGTTTTTAGCAGGATATCGATACTCTGGCGCCTGACGCCTGGCATTGAAGCCACCTCTTCTTCGCGATTCTCGCCTTCCAGCACGAATACGGGATAGATCAGGTCATTCGTGGTAAGTACGTTTTCACGCATCAGCCGGCGTGAAAACTCATCGCGCCGCATGCGTCGCGGGCGTATGGCCAAGAACTTGTTGTCGCTGGAGTTTCCCGATTGTTTATTCGCCATAAAATACCTTTGCCAGTTCTGCACCAGGATCCGGCTGGCGCATAAATGCCTCGCCGACCAGGAACGCGTGTACATCATTTTTGCGCATCAGTGCCACATCTTCCGGGGTGAAGATTCCGGATTCAGTGACAACAAAACGATCGTCCGGCAGCTTTTCCAATAAATCCAAAGTGGTTTGCAGGGTTACTTCGAATGTCCGCAGATTGCGATTGTTGATGCCGATCAGCGGCGTTTCCAGCTGCAATGCCAGCTCAAGCTCGTCTGCGTCGTGCACTTCCACCAGTACTGCCATGCCCAAGTCGTGCGATAGCTCCTCCAGTTCCCGCATCTGTTTCAGTTCCAGCGCCGCCACGATCAGCAGGATGCAATCCGCACCCATCGCACGCGCTTCGTAAAGCTGGTAAGGGTCGATCATGAAATCCTTGCGCAATACCGGCAGCTTGCAGGCTGCACGCGCATCCCTGAGATACTGGGCACTGCCCTGGAAATATTGCTGGTCGGTGAGTACCGACAGGCAGGCTGCGCCGCCTTTTTCGTAGCTTTTGGCAATAGCCGCCGGACGGAAATCTTCGCGGATCACGCCTTTGGACGGGCTGGCTTTCTTGATCTCGGCAATCACGGCCGGCTTATCCGCCACGATCTTGGCGTGGATGCTACCGACGAAATCGCGCGGATCGGGCTGGGCATAGGCTTCCTCACGTAAAGCATCCAGGGGCTTGGCCGCAATGGCCGCCTGCACTTCGAGCCGCTTGGTATCGAGGATTTTATTAAGGATATCTGACATGGTTAACGCATCTCTTTATCGGGTTAAGCTATTTATAAGTGTTGCCATTGTGTCGCAGCCAGCCAGTCGCATGGCTGCCTTGCGGATCGTGGTGCGTCCAGTGCACAACACCGCCTTTGCTGTTCCATTCGTATTCGCCGTAAAAACCGACGGTGTCGCCAGCCTTTAAATCCGCAACACGTTCCGCTAGGTCGATATTATGGGCTACCAGCAAGGTGATGCCATTCTCCAGCTTCAGGATAAAGCGCTGGTGCCGTGGCGGGTTTGTATCATCGGCTAGCACTTTCACCACCGTGCCGCTCGCTTCCACCTGCAGGTGCCGGGCCTGGCTTTCGAACGCCTGCTGGATAAGCTGGTCGCCGCCTTCCGCAATAGTCTGTTGCACATACTGATTAGCAGAATCTACCTTCAGTTCATGGCCGGTTCCCCAGTAATGATAAGTGGTATAACCAGCCGCTATGACGATGATCAGCAAAATCCGCATCATAGGCGGTTGCTGTACGCTTTCAGCTGATCCAGCTTATGCAGTGCCGCACCTGAATCGATGGAGAGTGCCGCCTGTTCGATGCCCTGCGCATGGCTATCGGCAATACCCGCAACATAGATGGCAGCTCCCGAGTTGAGCAACACAATATCGCGCGCCGGGCCCTGCTCACCTTGCAACACCGCCATGATCTGCCGGCCTGATTCTTCGGCATTTTCCACGCTGATGCTATGCAGGTCATGGGTCACCATGCCGAACGTATGGGGGTTGATGGTGTACTCGCGTATTGCCCCATCTTTCAGTTCAGCAACATAGGTGTCGCCGGAAAAGGATATCTCGTCCATGTCATCCGCACTGTGCACGATCATCACGTGTTCGCTGCCCAGCCTGTGCAGGGCATGCGCCAGCAAGGGCACCAGGTCGCGATGGAATACACCCATGACCTGGCGTTTGGCGCCAGCCGGGTTGGTCAGCGGGCCAAGCAGGTTAAATAAGGTACGCACGCCTAGTTCGCGCCGCACCGGGCCGGCATGTTTCATCGCAGCGTGGTGGTTAGGCGCAAACATGAAGCCGATGCCGACTTCATCTATGCAAGCCGCCACCTGCTCCGGCTGCAACTGTATATTGACGCCCAGCGCTTCCAGCACATCGGCACTGCCGGTCTTGGAGGAAGCGGCACGGTTGCCGTGCTTGGCAATCCTCGCCTTAGCACCTGCTGCTACGAAGGCAGAACAGGTGGACACATTAAAGGCCTTGTTCGCCGCACCGCCAGTACCGCAGGTGTCGATAAGATGGGTGCTGTCCTGCACGCTGACTTTAGATACCAGTTCGCGCATGACCTGTGCGGCAGCGGCGATCTCATCCACCGTTTCGCCTTTCACCCGCAAGCCCATCAATAAGCCGGCAATCTGCGCAGGCGTAAAATCGCCATGCATCACCTGCCGCATCAGCGAAAGCATTTCTTCGTGCGCCAGATCCTCACGCCGTATCAGCTTTTGCAGGGCCGCCTTGATTGTCATGTCCATCAGTATGCTTTCAGCAATTAATAGGCTTTCAGGAAGTTATCCAGCAACTCATGGCCGTATTCGGTGAGGATGGATTCCGGGTGGAATTGCACGCCTTCGATGGGCAACGTTTTATGGCGCACACCCATGATCTCGCCGAACCCGCCATCTTCATCCTGCGTCCATGCCGTGATCTCCAGGCAATCAGGAATGCTATCGCGCTCGATCACCAGCGAATGGTAACGGGTCGCGGTAAATGGATTCGGCAAGCCCTTGAACACGCCGACATCGTTGTGGAACACCTGCGATGTCTTGCCGTGCATCAGTTGCTTGGCATGCACGATCCTGCCGCCGAAGGCCTGGCCGATGGCCTGGTGGCCAAGGCAGACGCCGAGCATGGGTACTTTGCCGGCGAATTCGCTGATCATCGGCACGGAGATGCCGGCCTCGTTTGGCGTGCAAGGGCCGGGCGAGATCACGATGTGTTTCGGGTTGAGCGATTCCACCCTGGCGAGATCGATTTCGTCATTGCGGTACACCTGCACGTCCTGGCCGAGTTCGCCGAGGTACTGCACGAGGTTGTACGTGAATGAATCGTAATTATCCAACATCAATAACATGGCTGACTATCCTTGCGGCAACCGTGCGCCGCTGTTTACTAAAATATACAACTCTCTATTTTCGCTTGAATCGCCGATAAACAAAAGATTGTTTTATCAACTCTTCCCCGACTGCAGGAGCTGGTCCAGCGTTTCCAATGGCACCGGCCGCCGGAACAGGAATCCCTGGAACTGGGTACAGCCGTAATGCTTGAGCAAGGCAAACTGTTCTTCCGTTTCCACCCCCTCTGCAATCACGTTAAGCCCAAGCGTACGACTCATCACGATGATCGTCTGCACTATCGTGGCGTCGTTGGCATCGGTAGCGATATCGCTGACGAAGGACTGGTCGATCTTGATCTGCGTGAGCGGCAGTGTCTTCAGGTAGGCCAGGGAGGAATAGCCGGTGCCGAAATCATCCATGGAGAAGCGCACGCCCATCGCCCTGATGGCCTGCATCTTCTCGATGGTGTTGTCGATATCTTCCATGATCAGGCTTTCGGTCAGTTCGAGCTTTAACAGGCCAGGGTTAATGCCGGTAAACTCAAGACACCCACGGATGATTTCCACGAAATCGGCCTGCTTGAACTGCCTCGCACTCACGTTGACGGCTAGCTGGATCTTGCTGGCATACGGCAACGCTTCCCAGCGCTTGATTTGTTCGCACGCCTGGTGGATCACCCAGCGCCCTATCGGGATGATCAAGCCGTTTTCCTCGGCCGCCCAGATGAATTCGCCTGGGCTGACGATGGCACCCAGTGGATGGTGCCAGCGCAGCAATGCTTCAACGCCGAAGATATTCCTGTCTGCATCCACCTGCACCTGGTAATGCAGGGAAAACTGCTGCTCTGCAATCGCGCGCCGTAATTGTGATTCCAGCTTCACCCTGTGCTCAATCGCCACCTGCATAGCCGGATCGAAAAAGCGCAGGGTATTGCGACCGGCCGCCTTGGCCTCGTACATGGCGGTATCGGCCCGCTTGAACAGCTCGTCGATATTGACATCATTGCCTGAAAACAGGCACATGCCGATGCTGGAGGAACTGTGGTGTTCAATGCCCTGCAGCTGGTAAGGCTTGTCGATTTCCTCAAGCAGTTTTTCGCCGACACTCCTGGCCTCTGCCGCCGCCTGGGCGACATTGGCATTCAGGCCTTCCAGCAAGACCACGAACTCGTCGCCGCCCAGGCGCGATACGGTATCTTCATCACGCACGGTATCGCGGAGACGCTGTGTCACTTCGATCAATAACAGGTCGCCGACATCATGCCCGCGAGAATCATTGAGCGCCTTGAAATTATCCAGGTCGATGAACAGCATCGCCCCATGCGTATGCGCACGCGCACTGGTCGCGAAGGCCTGTTGCAGGCGATCCAGCAGTAAGCGCCGATTGGGTAACCCCGTCAGCGGGTCGAAGAATGCCAGGTTGTGGATATTCTCCTCCGCTTTCTTGCGCTTGGTGATATCGCGTATAAACCCGGTCACCAGCGGCAGGCCTTTATCCTTGAGCGAGGTGATGGTCAGCTCTACCGGGAATTCAGAACCATCGGCCCGCATGGCCATCATTTCCACCCGCTGGTCGAAGATTTTCTGTTCGCCTGTCTGCAAGAAATTCTGGTGGCCTTTGCTATGCGCGCTGCGCATGGAAGGCGGGATGATCACTTCCGACAGGGGCCGGCCTATCACCTGTTGGCGGGTATAGCCGAAAATACGCTCAGCCGCCGGGTTGAATTCCACCAGGCAACCGCTTTCATCGATGGTCACCACGGCATCCAGGGCGCCGTCGACCACCGCCCGGAACCTGGCCTCGCTGCCGCGCAAGGCGAGCTCTGTCGCCACACGCTCCGCCTGCAGCACGCTGATCATCAGCACTACCATCGCCAGCGTGCTCATGAATACCCACAGCGACAAAATGCCCTGGTTTACATCGGACTGGTAGAACGGCCCGGTAGAGTGGGCGGTGGAAATAACCGCGATGATAGACAGGCCCAGCACCAGCAAGGCCGCACCCAGCATACTGAAACGCATCGCCGCCCAGATCACCAGGGGCAAGACCATGAAGGCGAGCAGCGCAAACTGGCCCGAGGTGCTGTGTACCAATTGCAGGATGGCTAATTCGGCAATAAATACGATGACACAGCAGGTGACGTACTGCGCCCGCTGCTGCCACAACCGCTTTAACTCGTAGGATGAAAGGCTGAGCAGTATGGGCAACGCCAGCAGCACACCCAGCGTGTCGCCCAGCCACCAGATCAGCCAGGGCAGATGCCAGTCGTGAATGCCGTCGGTTCCAAAATAAACCAGGCCGGCCACGCCGCCGGAAGCGGAGATTGTCATGCCGATACAGGCGGAAATGATCAACCACAACATGTCGCGCAAGCGCCTGAGCTGGATCCTGAATTTGAATATATTCAGCATCCACGCCGTTGCTAATGGCGCCAATGTGCATACGGCAGATATGATGATCGCCAGCTCCGGCGGCAAGTCACTGGTGAGGTTAACCGCCAGTCCGCCCAGCAGGATGGCGGGCCAGTAGCGGTATCCCCAGTAAAGCAGCGCAGCGACGGAGATCCCGCTGGGCAGCCATATCAGGGTGATATTGCTGCCCACATAGGGCACAAGCAAACCCAGCTTACCCGTGACGAAATATGCCAGTACTACGATAAGTAGCCGGTATGTTTGCTGGATATTTTGCCTGGTCACGAATCAGCCTATGCTGTCATCTAACCCGGTGTCCAAACCTTCTAATACTATTTCTGCAGCGCGTATCACCGCGCGTGCCTTGTTCTGCGTTTCCATCCACTCGCTGCTGGGCACGGAATCGGCGACGATGCCCGCCCCGGCCTGCACATAAAGCATGTTGTCCTTCACCACGCCAGTGCGGATGGCGATAGCGACGTCCATGTCACCATTGAACCCCAGGTAACCGACGGCTCCTGCATAGATGCCGCGCTTGCTGGGTTCCAGTTCGTCGATGATCTCCATGGCGCGCACCTTGGGGGCGCCGCTTACCGTGCCCGCCGGGAAAGTTGCCTTCAGCACGTCGATAGCATCCATGCCTGGCTTGAGCTTGCCTTCCACATTGGAAACGATGTGCATGACATGCGAATAACGCTCGATCATCATGTTATCGGTGACCCTCACCGAGCCGGTCTGCGCGACCCGGCCCACGTCGTTGCGGCCCAGGTCCATCAGTTGTACATGTTCGGCACGTTCCTTGGGGTCGGCCAGCAACTCTTCCGCCAGCGCGATATCCAGCTCGCGCGTCTTGCCGCGTGGACGCGTCCCGGCAATAGGACGGGCCGTCACCGTACCTTTCTCCAGCCGCACCAGGATCTCCGGGGAAGCGCCCACTACGTGGTGGTCGCCCATGTCGTAGTAGAACATGTAAGGGGAAGGGTTGAGACTGCGTAAAGCGCGGTAGAGCGAAAGCGGCGGTGCGGCGAAGGGCTGCGACATGCGCTGCGACAGCACCACCTGCATGATGTCGCCGTCGAAGATGTAGCGTTTGGCTTTCTCCACGGCCGCCTTGAAATCATCCTCGCCAAACTCTGACTGTGCCGTTGCGGGGGCCATGGCCGCCGAATGCGGAATTCCCACCGGTTTCCTCAGCAGGCCCAATAATTCGGCAAGGCGTGCATGGGCGCGGTTATAGCCATCCGGTTGCGCAGGGTCGGCGTACACGATGAAGTACAGTTTTCCCGACAGGTTATCCACCACCGCAAGCTCTTCCGACACCATCAGCAGCATATCGGGAGTGCCGATGGCATCCGCCTTCTGCTTGCCGGCCAGGCGTTTCTCTATGTAGCGCACCGTCTCGTAGCTGAAGTAACCGGCCAGGCCGCCAGTGAATCGTGGCAGGCCTTGATAAGGAGGTGTCTTGAAACGGGCCTGGTAGGCTTTGACGAAATCCAGCGGATTCACGTCGTTGGCGGACTCCACAACCACATCGCCCTGCAGCACTTCGACATCGCGGTTGCGCGCGACAATACGCGTCCTGGCAGGCAGGCCGATGATGGAATAGCGTCCGAATCGTTCACCGCCCTGCACGGATTCCAGCAAGTAGGAATACGGCTGGTTGGCAAGTTTTAAGTAGAGCGAAAGCGGTGTATCGAGGTCAGCAAAGGTCTCGATGACCAGCGGTATGCGGTTATAGCCCTGGCTGGCTAAGGCGTTGAATTCTGTCTGGTTGATCGTGTGCAGCATGAAAATTCCCTACTATGCATGGTGGATGGCGATATTGTTGGTGCGTACTCTTCCGAGCGAATTTACTCAGAAGGATTGCCAGCGTCGCCAATTGCATAAATGATGAATGGTCAGGGAATTCATTTTAATTTTCAGTAAGTTAAGTTTTCAGTTAATTGGTTAATACGTACATTTAGATGTTATACCGGATCATCCGGCTGACATCGGCCAGGCTTTCCACCACGGCATCCACGTCTAACTCTTCGGCTTTCAAACCGCGGTTATAGCCGTAAGGCACATAAAACACCGGGCTACCGGCAGCGTTGGCAGCCTGCGTATCGGCTGCTGAATCACCGATCATCAGCAAGTCACCCGGCAAAATCCCGAAACGTTCGCACACATGCAGCAAAGGCATGGGGTCCGGCTTGCGCTTAGGCAAACTATCGCCCGACACCACGATGCCGAAATATTCCAGCATGTTCATTGCCTTCAATAACGGCAAGGTAAACCGTTCCGGCTTGTTGGTGATGCAGGCCAGCTGGAAACCCGCAGCCTTTAAGCTTGCCAGCCCTTCCATCACGCCTTCATAAGCCCGCGTGCGCATACTCAGCGTATCGGCATAATGCCTGAAAAATACGGCCATGGCTTGCTCGAACAGGACTTGCTCGGGCTCTTCATCCATAGTGCCGGTCAACAGCCGCTTCACAAGGCTGGCGGCACCGTTGCCGACATACGCCATGACATCCTGCTCTGCCACCACCGACCTGTGCAATTCGACCAGCATGCGGTTTGCCGCTTCCGCCAGGTCCGGCGCTGTATGCAGCAGGGTGCCATCCAGATCGATGGCGACTGCTTTCACCGCAATCGGCAACATCGTCAGCGGGCTAGCCGCTGCCAATACAGTCATCAGTTACTTATTAAACCGTTGCCAGTGCAGCGCGCAATGAAGCCACGACCGTATCGTAACGGTTAGGATCATTGTCGTTACCAGCACCGAATACTGCGGAACCGGCCACAAAGGTATCGGCACCCGCACGGGCGATCTCAGCGATGTTGGCTGCATTTACGCCGCCATCCACTTCCAGCCAGATCTCGCGGCCGGTCTTTTCGGTATAAGCATCGATTTTGGCACGGGCCAGACGCAGCTTGTTCAGCGTCTCCGGGATGAATTTCTGGCCACCGAAGCCTGGGTTAACAGACATCAGCAGGATCATGTCCACTTTATCCATCACGTGATCGAGATAGTGCAAAGGCGTTGCCGGATTGAATACCAGGCCGGACTTACAGCCGCTGTCACGCACCAGCGACAGGCTACGGTCGATGTGGTCGGAAGCTTCCGGGTGGAACGTGATGATATTGGCACCCGCCTTGGCAAAGTCAGGGATGATACGGTCAACAGGTTTCACCATCAGGTGCACGTCGATCAACGCACCAACATTCTTGGAGATGTCACGGATGGCATCGCACACCAGCGGGCCGATGGTCAGGTTAGGAACGTAATGGTTATCCATCACGTCAAAATGGACGATGTCGGTGCCGGAGGTGATGACGTCCGTGATTTCCTGGCCCAGCTTGGCAAAGTTGGCGGAGAGGATACTGGGTGCAATTCTGAATGTTTTAGCCATGGTCGTTGTAAAGTCTATGCCGAAAAAAGGGTTATTTTACCCGCAATCCGCAGGCAATTGACAGCCTAAATGACTGAAATTGTTGCTTATCGGGCAGCTATACAGGAAAATTGCAGGATGCATTTATTCACAGTGGGCATTAACCACACCACCGCCCCGATTTCCATCCGCGAAAACGTTGCTTTCCAGAACGAAGAACTGGGGCATGCGCTACGCGACCTGACCCTGCACGGCATGCGCGAAGCCGCTATCCTGTCGACCTGCAACCGCACCGAACTCTACTGCAACACCGATAGCCCGCAAAAAGCGCTGGAATGGCTGGCGCAATACCACAAGCTGGATCGCAACAATATCCAGCAATATATGTACACCTTACCCAGCCAAGACGCAGTGAAACACGCTTTCCGCGTAGCGTCGGGGCTGGATTCCATGGTCCTCGGCGAGCCGCAGATACTCGGCCAGATGAAACAGGCCGTGAAGATGGCCGAAACCGCCGGCACGCTGGGTACCCTGCTGCACAAGCTGTTCCAGCGCACGTTTGCGGTTGCGAAGGAAGTACGTACTAACACCGATATTGGCGCTAGTTCGCTATCCATGGCAGCCGCCTCGGTGCGATTGGCACAACGCATCTTCGGCGACCTGAAACAACAGAAAGTCCTCTTCATCGGCGCAGGTGAAATGATCGAGCTTTGCGCCGAGCATTTCGCCACCCAACAGCCGCTCTCCATTACCGTGGCGAATCGTTCGCTGGAACGGGGGCAGGATCTGGCATTGAAATTCGGCGCCAGTTCCATCCTGCTGGCAGAGCTGCCCGACCGCCTGCATGAATTCGACATCGTCGTCACCTCCACCGCTAGCCAGCTGCCGATTGTCGGCCTGGGCATGGTGGAGCGTGCACTGAAAGTGCGTAAGCGCCGCCCTATCTTTATGGTCGACCTGGCCGTACCGCGCGATATCGAGCCGGAAGCCGCCGAGCTCGACGACGTGTTTTTATATACAGTGGACGACCTCGCACAGGTCGTGCAGGAAGGCCTGGGCAACCGCATGGAAGCCGCACGCGAGGCCGAAGCCATCATCAGCGTACGCGTCGATAACTTCATGCAGTGGCTCAAGACTCGCGACGCCGTGCCGACCATCCGCGCCTTGCGCGACCAGGCAGAAAAGCTGCGCAGCAACGAGCTAGAAAAAGCCAAACGGCTGTTGGCGCGCGGCGAAGACCCGGCGGCAGTGCTGGAAAGCCTGAGCAATGCGCTCACCAATAAACTGCTGCACGGCCCGAGCCATGCGCTGAACAACAGCCGCGGTGATGAACATGACCAGCTGGAAATCCTGTTGCGGCAGCTGTACCAGATACAGGAATAGCCAATACAGATTAGCATCCTTAAAACCCTAGCCACATTACAAATCAATTTGTTGTCACTATGAAAATCCCCACCCTATGAAACCCTCCATGACCAAAAAGCTCGCCACCCTGAGCGAGCGCATGGACGAACTGAACCGCCTTTTGAGCAGTGAGGATGCCACGTCCGACATGGACAATTACCGCAAGATCTCGCGCGAGCATTCCGAGATCACGCCCATCGTCGAGCAGTACCGTGCATTCACTCAGGCCGAGGCCGATATCGACGAAGCGCAGGCGATGCTGGGCGACCCGGAAATGAAGGAGTTCGCGCAGGAAGAGATCGATACCGCAAAGACCAAACTGGAGAGCATCGAGGCGGAACTGCAACGATTGCTGCTGCCGAAAGACCCTAACGACGAACGCAACCTGTTCCTGGAAATCCGCGCCGGTACCGGCGGCGATGAGTCTGCATTGTTTGCCGGGGACCTGTTCCGCATGTATTCACGTTATGCCGAACGCCAGCGCTGGAAGGTGGAGATTGTCTCCGCCAGCGAGTCGGAAGTCGGCGGTTACAAGGAAATCATCGCCAAGGTGGAAGGTTTCGGTGCTTACTCCAAACTCAAATTCGAATCGGGCGGCCACCGCGTGCAACGCGTGCCGGACACGGAAACCCAGGGCCGCATCCATACTTCCGCATGCACGGTAGCAGTCTTGCCCGAGGCCGACGAAGTCAGCGATGTAACCATCAATCCTGCCGATATCCGCATAGATACCTTCCGCGCGTCGGGTGCCGGGGGCCAGCACATCAACAAGACGGATTCCGCCGTGCGCATCACGCATTTCCCTACCGGCCTGGTGGTGGAATGCCAGGACGGACGCAGCCAGCACTCCAACAAGGCGCAGGCGTTCCAGGTACTGGCCGCTCGCATCAAAGCCAAGCAGGTGGACGAACAGAACTCGAAAATCGCCAGCGAGCGCAAATCGCTGATCGGTTCCGGCGACCGCTCAGAACGCATCCGCACCTACAATTATCCGCAGGGCCGCATCACCGACCACCGCATCAACCTGACGCTGTACAAGATCGATGCCATCACCGAAGGCGACATGGACGAACTGATCGGCGCACTGTCTGCCGAGCACCAGGCCGACCTGCTGGCAAGCCTGGGCGAAGAGAACCCTTAACCTTGTTGCCTTGAATTTAAGGAACCGCAATGGCTAAATCCTACGTGGACGCGAATTACCGTTTCATTGCCGCCTACCAGGAGGTGAATGTACGCATCGCACAACGTCAGCAGGCGCTCACTCTATACGTAACGCTGACGGTTAGCTTGCTGGCAGCACTGGTGGCATTAAAGCCCGGCGAAGTCGGCGGCCATCCGCCTATCGAATGGCTGGTGATTGGTTTTCCGGTCGCCTCCATCTGCCTGGTGTTCCTTAATTACATGGCGGAACGTGCCATCGCCAATCTTCGGCATTTCCTGTCGACTTTGGAAAAACTAGGGCCTGAATCGCAGGAAAATACAGATGGCACAATCGTCAGCCTGCCAGGCTACCACCTGGATCCGGCCTGGACACACACCGCCAATAAGGCGCGCCGTTTCCATGTATTCGCCGCTGCCGTATTAGTGGCGGGCGGTAACGGTATCGGCCTGGGGGCGGTCATCAAGATATACCCGGAGCGCATCGCGGAGAATCCGGCCGTGATCTGGTTGACGGCGGCAGTCGCCGTGATTTCCGTGATCGCGCTCCTGGTGATCCCGCGCTGGAGTTACCGTGCGGAGCCCAAGACCGGCGCGGCTAAAAGCTAGCATGATTTTCCACAGATGGGATAACTGACGTGAAAGCAAAAACAGGCCTGAAAAGCATCGCTGCGTTCGAAGCAGCCAAGGGGTTGCTGGTTTTGCTGACGGCCCTCGCTGCATTCCGCTATATCCATTACGACTGGCAGTTATTGGCCGAACGTATCGTGGCACATTTCCATATGGACCCGGCACGGCGCTATCCTAAGATACTGCTGGCGCTTTCCCACGACATGACCGAACCGCGCCTGTTGGCGCTGGCATTCGGCGCACTGTTCTATGTGGCGCTGCGCTGGATCGAGGCCTACGGTTTATGGTTCGGCAAAAACTGGGCCGCCATGCTCGGCATCATCAGTGCCGGCTTGTACCTGCCGTTCGAAATCATCGAACTGGTATACCGTCCATCCATCTTGGCGGCCCTCGTGCTTAGCTCCAATATCGTCATCATCTACGTGCTCTGGCGCAGCCAGCGGCGCGGCGCAAAACCCTAATTGCCATCTACGATACGACAGGCGTTATCGCAGGCACACCAGCAACTGAAGTTAGCGCTGGCTCTCGATGAGCGCGAGGCGCGCCTTGAGTCCAGGCTATTGCTCGGCCAGGCGCTGCAACAAGACCATGCCTGGCTGATCGCCCATGAAAGCGATGCCCTGGAAGCCAATATCCATGCGGTGTTTGAGGCATCGGTTAAACGGCGTGTTAGGGGTGAACCGATCGCCTATATCCTGGGCTACCGTGAATTCTATGGCCTGGATCTGAAAGTAACGCCTGCTACACTTATTCCGCGACCGGATACCGAAGTGCTAGTGGAAGCCGCACTGGCTAAAATTCCATTGGGCCAATCAACACGCATACTCGATCTCGGCACCGGCACCGGGGCTATCGCGCTTGCCATTGCCAGGAACAGGCCGCATGCAATCGTCACTGCAGTAGATGCCTCCGCAGAAGCCCTGGCGGTCGCGCAGGAAAATGCACTACTTCTTCATATTTCCAACGTGCGTTTTGTTTTAAGTAACTGGTTTGAAGCGCTGAACGAGGAGGATGGCTCAGGCAAGTACGACATTATTGTCAGCAACCCGCCTTATATCGCGACAGGCGATGTACATCTCGAACAGGGTGACCTGCGCTTTGAGCCGCCGACGGCTTTGGCTTCCGGCAGCGACGGGCTGGATGATATCCGCCACATCATAAAAGCCGCACCGGTCTACCTGCAAACCAATGGCTGGCTGATCCTTGAGCATGGCTATGACCAGTCGCAGGCAGTGGCGCGGCTGATGGCTGAATCCGGATTTGTCGATACGCAACATCAATACGATTTAGCCAATATAGCCCGTGTGACGACAGGCCGAACGTAATCGCGATCAGGTTTACGGAACTGCCGCGAATCGCTTACTATTCGACCAATAAGAACTTCTAAAAATCTACTATTGGTTTAACTTCTATGATTCAAAAACTACGTTTGGCGATACGCAATGACCTGGAAGCCCCTGCCGAAGCGCGTACCTTCGGGTCCGGCTGGATAAGCGGTGTAGGTGCCCTGATACTGGCAATAGCCGGTTTGAGCCTGGTGTTAAGCTCGCATTTTCCAGATATTTTCTCCATGCCGCTGTTGCATGCCATGTACCAGCAAAGTACGTTTAGCCTAGCGGTGCAGGCATTATTGCTGACGGGGTTTATCCTGGCTTGCATAAACCTGGTGCTTCGTCGCAATAAAATACTGGGCTTCAGTGCCATTATTCTCGTATTTGTTGGATCCACTATTGGCACCCTGTCGCCCATTCGCACAGCAGTAAATGCCAATTCCCTCATCGGCCTGGACTGGTTTGTACTCAATATGCTGATGACCGGTGTATTGTTCGTGCCGCTGGAGAAAATGTTCGGGCGATTAACCGAACAGCCTTTGTTCCGCACGGAATGGCGTGAAGATTTGTTCTACTTTTTGCTCAGCAGTCTGCTGGTGCAGATATTGACCTACCTGTCGCTGTTTCCCTCGTACACCATACTTGCCCATACCAGCAACTGGGCAGAGATGCGCCATGCGGTCGGCAGCCAGCCGATATGGCTGCAATTCATCGAGATCATGTTCCTGACAGACTTCATGCAATACTGGTTTCACCGCGCGTTTCACCGCATCCCGTTTCTATGGGGCTTCCATGCGGTGCATCACTCTGCACAGAAGATGGACTGGCTGGCGGGATCACGCATGCATATCGTGGAGATCATCGGCTTACGCGGCATGACCATCATCCCGATGTATGTATTGGGCTTTACCGAAACCGCCATGCATGCCTATATTTTACTGGTCTATATGTACGCTACATTCGTGCATGCCAATGTGCGATTCAATGTGGAATGGCTCAAGCCGTTTATCGTGACGCCGCGTTTTCACCACTGGCATCACGGCATTGAAAAAGAAGCCATCGATGTCAATTTTGCGATTCATTTTCCCTTGTTCGACCGTCTTTTCGGTACGTATTACATGCCTGAAAGAATATGGCCAAGCGGTTATGGCATCGGCGGCCATCCTGTCCCTAATGGGTATTTAAACCAGCTGGCTTATCCGTTTAGTCGCAAGCGCTAAGCGGCTTATAACAGCTTTAAACTTCACCGATGAAACCGCCGCTCTGGTGCGTCCATAAAGCGGCATACAGCCCGCCCGCCTTGAGCAACTCCTGGTGCGGGCCTTCCTCAATAATATTGCCCTGGTCGAGCACGATCAGCCTGTCCATGGCGGCGATGGTGGACAAACGATGGGCGATGGCCACCACGGTCTTGCCCTGCATCAGCGTGTCCAGGCTACCCTGGATGGCCAGTTCCACTTCCGAATCCAGCGCGCTGGTGGCTTCGTCCAGCAGCAGGATGGGCGCATCCTTGAGCATGACGCGCGCGATGGCGATGCGTTGGCGCTGGCCGCCGGACAGTTTGACGCCGCGCTCACCGACATGGGCGTCGTAGCCGGTCCTGCCTTTGGGATCGCGCAGGTGCTGGATGAATTCGTGTGCCTCGGCCTGCTTGGCAGCCGCGATCATCTCCTCCTCAGAGGCTTCCGGCCTGCCGTAGAGGATATTCTCGCGCACCGAGCGGTGCAGCAGCGAGGTATCCTGCGTGACCATGCCGATCTGGCTGCGCAGGCTGTTCTGCGCTACCCGGGCGATGTCCTGCCCATCCATTAGAATCTGCCCGGACTGGACATCGTAAAAGCGCAGCATGAGGTTGACGATGGTGGTCTTGCCCGCACCGGAGCGGCCGACCAAGCCGACTTTTTCACCCGCACGGATATGCAGGTTGAGGTTATTCAATACAGCTCGGCCGCCGCCATAAGCGAAATCCACCTGCCGGAATTCGATCTCGCCGTGCGCTATCTGCAAGTTAGGCGCATCCGGTTCATCCAGCACCTGGTGTGCTTGCGACAGGGTATTGATACCGTCCTGCACCGTACCCACCTGCTCGAATAACGACGTCATCTCCCACATGATCCAGTGCGAGATCCCGTTCAGGCGCAGGCACATGGCCGTCACCGCTGCCACCCCGCCCACACCCATGCTGCCCTTGGTCCACAGCATCAGCGCGATGCTGCAGGAGAAGATAATGAGCAGCATATTGAGCACGTGGTTGATCACGTTGACGCCCGTGACCAAGCGCATCTGCTTGTTCACGGTATCCAGGAATTCCTGCATGGAGGATTGCGCATATTCGGCCTCGCGCCCGGCATGCGAGAACAGCTTGACCGTACTGATGTTGGTGTAGGCATCACTGATGCGGCCGTTCATGAGCGAACGTGCATCCGCCTGTGCCTGCGACACCTTGCCCAGGCGCGGCACGAAGTAATAGAGGGAAAGCCCGTAACACAGCAGCCAGCCCAGGAAAGGCGCGATCATCCATGCATTGAAGCTACCGACGATGGCGATCAGCGTAATGAAGTAAATCACCACGAACACGATGATGTCGCCCAGGATGAACCACATATCGCGCGTGGCAAGCGCCGTCTGCATCACCTTGGCCGAAACGCGGCCGGCGAACTCATCCTGGTAGAAACCCAGGCTCTGCCTGAGCATGAGCCGGTGGAAATTCCAGCGCAGCCGTGCCGGGAAGACGCCCGCCAGGGTTTGGTGCTTGACCAGGTTCTGCATCACCGTTAGCAGCGGGCTGATGACCAGGATGGCGGCCAGCAACAGCAAGTGCTCCTGCTGCTGCGACCAGAGATCCTGCGGGGCAACCTGGTTGAGCCAGTCCACCACGCGCCCCATCATGGCAAACAGGATGGCCTCGAAGCCGCCGATGAGTGCAGTCAGCAAGGTCATGGCCAGCAGGTGGCCGCGCATGCCCGCACTGCCCGCCCACACGAATGCCCAGAAGGCTTTGGGGGGAATGGCGACTTCTGTTTTGGGGAAGGGATTAACCCGGTGTTCGAACCAGCGCAGCATGTGTGGAACCCATTGTATCGGTAGTGGAAGAGTGGCCTTAAATGGCGTAAAGGTAGTTATTTTTAAGCCGCATATAATGCTCGGCCGAATACATAAAGTGCGCGATCTCCTGCTCGGTCAGCGCACGTATTTTACGTGCAGGGCTGCCCATGTACAGGTAACCGCTTTCCAGCACCTTGCCTTCGGGCACCAGGCTGCCGGCCGCCAGCAGCACATGCTTCTGTATCATCACCTTGTCCATGACGATGCTGCCCATGCCGATCAAGCATTCGTCGTCGATAGTGCAGCCGTGCAAAATCACTTTATGGCCGATGGTGACATTGCTACCGATGATCAGTGGCGAGCCGAGCGGATCCCAGCTGGATTTATGGCTGACGTGCAGCACGCTGCCATCCTGCACATTGGTACTGCCGCCGATGAATATATGGTTGACGTCGCCGCGGATCACCACGCCGGGCCAGATCGATACCTGATCGGCGAGTTTCACTTCACCGATCACGGTCGCGCTGGGGTGGATATACACCTCCGCGCCGAGCTCGGGCAAATGATCCTGGTAGGCCGTTATATTGTCTTGTTCCATGCATGAATCCTAAATCAGGTGCGACACCCTGTTGATGACATTACGAATTACGCGGTAAGGTTGATCTAATCGGACGGCCGTTGTCGGCGATAGTTTCACCCTACGTTGAATGCAAAAGTTTACTGCGAGATTTTCAGTACCGGATTTCACTGCAATGCCGGGTGGGATGAGCAGTTTAACTTGAAAGCCCAATAGTTTAACTTGCTTGCCAATAGTATAATCACGGAATGCAAGAATCCTCCTCCGTCGGCATCGTTGCCCCTCAAATAGCGCATTTCAGCGAGCCCCTTACCCTGAAAAACGGCGAGGTGCTGCCGCAGTTCCACCTGATTTACGAAACTTACGGCAAGCTCAACGCGGATAAATCCAATGCGGTGATGGTGTGCCATGCGCTCTCGGGCAACCACCACGTAGCAGGCAAACACCACGAGGACGACAAGCACGCCGGCTGGTGGGATAACCTGATCGGCCCCGGCCGGCCGCTCGACACCAACCATTTCTTCGTTATCGGTCTAAACAACCTGGGCGGCTGCCATGGCAGCAGCGGGCCTTCCAGTACTAACCCGGCGACGGACCGGCCCTGGGGCGCCACTTTCCCGGTGGTCACGGTGGAAGACTGGGTAGCGTCGCAGGCACGCCTGGCCGATTACCTGGGGATTGGACAACTGGCCGCCGTGGTGGGCGGCAGCCTGGGCGGCATGCAGGCATTGCAGTGGACATTGTCGTACCCGGACCGCGTGCGCCACGCGCTGGTGATCGCCTCGGCACCCAATCTTACCGCGCAGAATATCGCCTTCAACGAAGTCGCGCGCCAGGCCATCATTACCGACCCGGAATTCCATGATGGCTATTACTATAATTTCGGCGTGCTGCCGCGCCGCGGTTTGCGCATCGCGCGCATGCTCGGGCATATCACCTACCTGTCGGACGATGCCATGGGCGCGAAATTCGGCCGCAAACTGCGCGACGGCCAGATCAAGTACAGCTTCGATGTCGAGTTCGAGATGGAATCGTATCTGCGCTACCAGGGCGATAAGTTCGCCGGCGAGTTCGATGCCAATACCTACCTGCGCATGACGCGGGCACTGGATTATTACGACCCAGCGCTGGCATACGACGGCGACCTGTCGGCGGCACTGGCAAAAGCCAAGGCCGATTTCCTGGTCATCTCATTCACCAGCGATTGGCGCTTTTCCCCAGCGCGCTCCCGAGAAATAGTGAAAGCGCTTTTAGATAATGAGCTTTCCGTGAGTTATGCCGAAGTCACCGCAGCGCATGGGCACGATGCCTTCCTCATGCCGGACACGCATTACCACAATATCCTGCGCGGCTACCTTGCCAAGATCGAGGCAGAAAACAGGATTGCCGCGAACAACAGGCAATCCGGTGACCAGCAGGAGGGAGTGACGCAATGAAATCAAATATTGCACAAAACTCACAAATAAGACACGATTTTGCGTTAATCGCAAAATGGATCGCGCCAAACTCGAAAGTGCTGGATCTGGGTTGCGGCGACGGCGACCTGCTGGATTACCTGCGCGATACCAAGCAGGTAAAGGGCTACGGTGTGGAGAAAGACGATGCCAGCTGGCTGACCTGCATGAAAAACGGCATCGACGTCATCCAGATGGACCTGGAGGCAGGACTTTCCGGATTCGAGGCGCAATCCTTCGACGTGGTGGTGCTGTCGCAGACATTGCAGGCCGTGCAGAATACCGAAGGCATCGTGCGTGAGATGTTGCGGGTAGGGCGCGAGGCGATCGTCACGTTCCCTAACTTCGGCTACTGGCGCCATCGCTACCAATTGATTGCCGGGCAGATGCCGGTATCCAAGAACCTGCCCTACGAATGGTATGACACACCGAATGTGCATCTTTGTACCATTAAAGACTTTGACGAATTCTGCGAAAACCACAATATCGCGATTGAACAACGCCTAGTACTGACGGATGGCGAAGAGATCAGTGTGTTGCCCAACCTGCTGGGCAGCCTGGCCATGTACAGGTTGCGTACCAAAAGCTGACATAACACTGCTCTGCTTGCCAGGCTTTTCCAGAAATCAAGCCTGACTAGACATCAACCCGGATTTAGCTATCAAGCTTGCTAGGCATCAAAGCGGGCAATGATCAGGCCAGGCCGAATGCCTTCAGCTTACGGTACAGGGTATTGCGGCTGATGCCTAACTGGCGGGCCACTTCCGAAATATTGCCTGCACATTCTTTCATCGCATTCCGTATCGCATCTGCCGCCACATCTTCCAGCACTGTCGACTGCCCATGCGGTTTACCTGTGAGGCTAACTATGTCCAATTCATCCAGGAAATCCTGCGGCAGGTGCAGGGTGCTGACGGGATGGCCATCCGCAAGCGCCAGGGCCGTCCTCAGCACATTGTGCAACTGGCGGATATTGCCGGGCCATGGATGCGCCTGGAAGATGGCCGAAACTTCCGGTGTAATTTCCACAGTCCCCGCTTGCTCGATCTCCAGCAGGATGTCGATGAGTGCAGGCAGATCGGTGCGTTTACGTAATGGCGGCAGGGAGATGCTAAGGCCATTGATGCGGTAGTACAGATCGCTGCGGAATTCGCCGCTTTCGGCTTTCTCTCGCAACTTCTGGTTGCTGGCCGTCACCAGGCTGAAATCGACCGTCCTCGATTTACTGCTGCCCAGCGGCGTTACCGTACGTTCCTGCAACACCCGCAATAACCTTGCCTGCAGGCTGAGCGGCATGTCGCCGATCTCGTCCAGGAACAATGTGCCGCCATGCGCCTGCTCTATCTTACCCAGGCTGCCTTTGCGCTTGGCCCCGGTAAAGGCGCCTTCTTCATACCCGAACAATTCCGCTTCTATCAACCCTTCCGGAAGTGCTGCGCAATTGACGGCGACCCAAGGGCCTTCGTGCCGCGGGCCGGCAGCATGGATGGCGCGGGCGAACAACTCCTTGCCGGCACCGGTTTCGCCCTGGATGAGGATAGGGATATCGCGCGAGACGACCTGCTTGATCTGCTGGATGGCACGGGCCACCTGCGCATCGCCGCTATCCAACAGGTCCAGGCTGGCTGCACTGCTGCGCTTGGTGGTCTGCACCGCTTTTACGGCTGGGAAATGTTTGTGTGTCTTATGCAGGGTTTCCACATGCGCGTACAGGCGGCCGCCGTTCTGTAACCTCAGCGGGAAAATGATGTTGTTGCCGCCGTTCAGGTAACCCGACATCACGCTGAAGGGTTGCTGGAACAGTTCGTCGAAATGGATACGCCGTTCGGCGATATCGAGCAGACGAGTAGCATCGGGCACCATATTGAACTGGAACTGACCGCTGCGATTGGCCGACATGAGCCAGCCATCTTCCGAAAACATGGCGATGCCTTGCCACAAGGTGCCGATAAACTCGGGCCTGGCATGGAAATGCAGGGCAATATCGCTGGCCTGGCTGGCGCAGAACAGGCGATTCTCTATCATCTGCGCGGCCATCTTCACCAGCGCAAGTGTGTGCTTGGGTGTCATGCTGAAATCATTGGACACATCGAGGATCGCCATCAGCTCATTCCGGGCGCCGAATATAGGCACCGCGGCGCAACTGAATTCATGGTGATGCGCCATGAAGTGTTCCGCACCCCAGACGCTGGTGGCGGATTTTTCCACCAGCGCAGTACCGATCGCATTAGTGCCGCGATGCTCTTCATGCCAGGAAGCGCCAGGCATCAGTGCGGACCGCTGGTACTGGCCCAGGAAATGATGGCCTCCCAGGCTATTCATGATCACGCCATGGTTATCGGTGAGCACCACCACCGAACGCTTGTGCGCCATCTGCTCGTTCAGGGTTTCCATTTCGGGCTGGGCGTGTTCCAGCAATAAGCGATGCTGCTCACGCTTATATGCCAACTCGGATAAAGACACCAATTCAATATCGCGCGGAAATTCAGCATCGACACCACTGGCAAGGCACCGCCGCCAGGAGCGTTCGATGACCTCGGTGACAGCCCCTTCCTGCAACCGGCCGTTGGATAGAAACTCCTCCCTGGCACGCAATATCGCTGAAGAATTATTGGGTATGGAATGCTGCATGGCTATATGACTTTCACCCCGATGATTTTCTTATGCTGGCGTCTTATACGTGAACAACTGTCACGTGACAGTTGTTACATATCGACACAGAATCATAATTGAATTCAATTCTTACGGATGTTACTGAAATGTAACAACAAAATTAATTTTTTGATTTCATTGGGATTTCCCAACCACCCGGTATTTAAAGGCTGTGATGGCATAGCGATTGCAATAGATGTACGCGTTTACGGGGATGCAATCTCGAAATCGTAAGCAGTGAACACCAGGCTATCACTAATAACTTTACTATTTTGGAGTGGACATGAATCAGAGATTTAAACTGGCTTTAGGGACAGGATTAGCATTAAGCGCAGGCCTGCTGGCTATGCATGCTAGCCCGGTCTTGGCCAATGAACTGGAAACGCTCATGCAGGACGACAACCAATGGGCTACCCAGCGTAAGGATTACAGCAACACCGGTTACAGCGGCCTCAAACAGATCAACAAATCCAACGTCAAGAACCTGAAGATGGCATGGAGCTTTGCCACCGGCGTTAATCGCGGCCACGAAGGTGCACCGCTGGTCATCAACGACACCATGTATATCCATACCGCCTTCCCCAATAACGTATATGCGCTGGATCTTAACGATCAGCAGAAAATCAAATGGACGTACTTCCCCAAGCAAGACCCCTCCGTCCAAGCGGTCCTGTGCTGCGATAACGTTTCGCGCGGCCTTGGCTATGGCGACGGCAAGATTTTCCTGCAACAGAATGACGGCATGCTGGTCGCCCTGGATGCGAAAACCGGCGACAAGATATGGGACGTCAAAGTAGTAGACCCTAAAGTCGGCGCCACTACGACCAATGCCCCGCTGGTGGTCAAGGATAAAGTGATCACAGGCTGCTCCGGCGGCGAATTCGGCGTACGTTGCTATCTGACTGCATACAGCATCAAGGATGGCAGCACCATCTGGCGCGCCTATGCCACCGGCTCGGATGCCGACATCCTGATCGGCAAGGATTTCAACAAGGACAATCCGCATTTCAGCGCCATCTCCGTCTACGAAGACGTGAACGGCGGCAACAAGGAAGGCGGCTCGTTCAAGCCAATTCCGGCCAATAAGCTGAAATTCCCGGAGACGGACCTGGGCATCAAGACCTGGCTCAAACCGCAAGCCGTGAAAGACGGCTGGCAACATGGCGGCGGCTCCACCTGGGGTTGGTACTCGTACGATCCGAAACTGAACCTGCTGTATTACGGCACCGGCAACCCAGGCACCTGGAACCCGGACGTACGCCCTGGCGACAACAAATGGTCGATGACGATATTCGCACGCGACTTGGATACCGGCATGGCCAAATGGGGTTACCAGTTGACCCCGCATGACGAATGGGACTACGACGCGATCAATGAAATTATCCTGTGGGACAGCAAGGGCAAGAAACTGGCGACGCGTTTCGACCGCAATGGTTTTGCCTACACCATGGACCGCACCAACGGCAGCTTGGTCGTTGCCAAGAAGATCCATCCGTTCGTCAACTGGGCCAGCAGCATCGACCTGAAAACCGGCGTGCCGGTGAAGGATCCCAAGTTCTCCACCCACGAGGACTACAATGCGCAAGGCATCTGCCCTGCGGCATTGGGCGTGAAGGATCAGCAACCTGCGGCATACTCACCCAAGACGCAGCTGTTCTATGTACCGCTTAACCATGTGTGCATGACCTACGAACCGGTAGAGTCCAAATACGTCGCCGGACAACCCTGGGTAGGTGCATCGTTATCGATGTTCGCCGGACCTGACGGTGTCATGGGCGGTTTCATGGCGTGGGATGGCCTGAAAGGCAAATCCGTCTGGTACAACAAGGAGAAATTCTCTGCGTGGGGCGGTGCATTGGCGACAGGTTCCGACCTGGTGTTCTACGGCACCCTGGATCGCTGGTTTAAGGCGCTGGATGCCAACACAGGCAAAGAACTCTGGAGATTCCAGGTAGGTTCCGGCGTAGTCGGCAATGCCATGACGTATAGCGTCAAGGGCAAGCAGTATGTCGGCGTGCTCTCCGGTATCGGCGGCTGGGCAGGCGTAGCGATGAATCTGGGGCTCACTAACGACAGTGACGGCCTGGGCGCTGCAGGCGGCTACAAAGAGCTGGTCAAATACAATGCGGCCCCTGGCGGCGGTAGCATGAATGTATTTGCCCTGTAACCATTAGTAAAGTAAGCCTTAAAGCCAGCCTGCGGGCTGGCTTTTTTATTGCCGTCAATCTGCCGTGTAAGAAAACTCTTACATCACCGTTTTAATTCACCTGACAGACCCTTGCGTCGCTTCCTCCTAAACTCCTGCTTCCGTAATTCAACCAATACCGCTATGCAACGACCGGAACAGAATAAACGCGTATGGGTGCTGGCATCCCAGCTTGAACATGCCAAACGAGAATACGAAAGCTCTGCCGAGGAAATCAAGGCAGACTGCCTGCGAAAACTGATCAGGCTGACAAAGGAATTCAATGAACTGGTCATGATGAGCTAGCACGGCGATGGCTGATCCGCTTGTGACTGCAGATGGCTAACTGGGGAAATGTAGAGATGGAATCAACGTTCAATGTGCCACGCGATTCGAGCAGGATCCGCCTGGAAGACCCGCAAGAGTTACGCTATTGGTTGAATGAACTCGGCACTACCGAACTCAGGCTTAAGATGGCGGTGAAAGCCGTGGGCTTTGAGACTGCCTATGTGCGTTACTACCTTGAGAAAAAAATACCCGACTGAGACTGGCGATACCGCCCGTTGATAATGACCGGTAACGTTCTGCACTATATTATTCTGTACATTCTGTACTACAAAATTCTGTACTACTCCTGAAACAAATGGCGCGAGGATATCCGCGAGATGTCACTGCACATCTTGCTGAACATGCCAGGCTGGCGCATCCGCTCTATCCACCATTTAGCTCCCTGGCCGGCCTCACCGGTTTTCCAAGCCAGGTTGACGGCCTCTTTCTGGCGCGGCTCGGCCACCTGTTTTTCCACCAGCAATCCGCGTTCAATCGCATGAGCGGCATACGGTTGCGGCAGGAAACCGAAGCCCAGGCCGGCAAGTTGATACGCCTGTTTCGTGTGCATATCCGGCACGGATAACGTGTCCTGGCCAAAGAGCAGGCCCACGGTGCGGGACGGCATCCTCCGTACCGAATCGCTCACCGCGATAGCCTTGTACGGTTGCAGTTCGTCCTTGCCCAGCGGTTTGTCGATCGTTGCCAAAGGATGGTCCGGTGACACGACGAACACGAACTCCATCCATCCCATGACGTGCGAATTATAGCCGCCGCCGGGCGGCCCTTCGCCGACTGCGCCGACCAGCACGTCCACGCGCCCGTCGAGCAAGGATTCCCAGGTGCCGGATAGCGTTTCCTGCAGCAGCTTGAGCCGCGTCTTATCGGCAATGCCATAGAACTCGTGGATATCCGGGATAAGTGTATGCAGGGAAAACACGGAGTCCATGCCGATGGTCAATTCGGTTTCCCATCCGCTGGCCACTCGGCGCACGCGATGCTCCAGGTCTTCTGCAGCCTTCAGCAGGTGGCGCCCCTCTTTCAGCAACTCAGCCCCGGCTTTGGTCAACGCGACCTTGGGGCCCTGGCGTTCAAATACCTGCACACCCAGATCCTGCTCCAGCTTGGCTATCGTGTACGAGACGGTGGAAGCCACTTTGTGCAACTCGTTACCGGCAGAAGCGAACGAACCGAGGCGGTCGATCGCGTCCAGCGTCAGCAAGCCATCGAGGCTAATCCTGAACATTCGATTTTTTCGATGATAGATTCATATTCTTTCCGTTTTTCAAACAGGTTTAACACGCTCATACTGCACTTACTCCAGTGCGGAATGAAGTTAATTGAAACTCATACCGTTCGAAATTATCGCATATAAATTAATACCGACGCAGTTTGCCGGTCACCAATGAAAGGAACGATCATGTTACAAGTTCACAAAAGTGCACAACGCGGTGTAGCGCATCATGGCTGGCTGGAATCTAACCATACCTTCAGTTTTGGCCATTACCACAATCCCGAGCAAATGGGCTTCGGTCCGCTGGTCGTCATCAACGAAGACCGCGTGCAACCAGCCCAGGGCTTCGGCACCCATGGCCATAAAGACATGGAGATCATCTCGTACGTGCTGGAAGGCGCGCTTGAGCATAAGGACAGCATCGGCACCGGCTCGGTGATCCGCTACGGCGATGTACAACTCATGAGTGCCGGCACTGGGGTGCGCCATAGCGAATTCAATCATTCGCAGGATTCCAAAGTGCATTTCCTACAGATATGGATAGAGCCCGACGTAAAAGGCATTCCACCTTCCTACGAGGAGAAGAACTTTTCAAAAGGTTCGAAGACCGGCCGCCTGCGCTTGATCGCCTCGCCTGACGGCCATGACGGCTCGGTACTGATCCACCAGGATGCACGCTTGTATGCTTCCATCCTGAATGAGGAAGACGTGGTGACGCATGAATTCGCGGCAAAACGCCTGGGCTATGTGCACGTGATTCGCGGTGAAGTGGAAGCGAATGGCGAGAAGCTGAGCACCGGTGATGCCTTGAAGCTGACCGATGAGCGCAGCGTTGAATTCAGGAACGGCCGCGACGTTGAGTTCCTCCTGTTCGACCTGCCTTACTGATTTTCGCCGCAGTTGTTAACCCTGTACCCGCCCGGATAACCCCGGGTGGGTACATTCATTTACGGCGACACAATCGCTCATGCGTTCAATGCATGAATACGCGTGATAGCCCCACTACACCAAAGGCAATGACCACCCATCCGCTCACTGTTCGCACCCAGCGCAGTTGCAGCATAAATTTCAGTTTCACGGCAGCCAACCCCATCGCCAGCAGGGTGGGCAGGGTGCCCAGGCCGAAGCACAGCATGAGCGTCGCCCCCTGCACCGGGCTGGCCGTTGCGATGGCTGCGATAAGCACGCTATACACCAACCCGCAGGGCAACCAGCCCCAGATAGCACCGACCATCAGCGACTGGCGCAGGTTTTGGACAGGGATGAAACGCCGCGAATACGGCTGGAGTTTGCGCCAGAACAGGCCGCCTACGCGCTCCAGGTGGGTCACGCCGGCCCAAACGCCAGCCAGGTACAAGCCCAGCACGATGAGCATGATACTGCTCAAGGCATACAGCACGTTCTGCACGGGCAGGATATGCGCTAGGAAAAAGCTGGAAGCGCCCACAGCGCCCGCCAGGCCGCCAGCGATGGTATAACTCAGTATCCGGCCGAGGTTGTAAGTGAGCACGAACCCCAGCCGGGGTTTACTGCCCGGCAGGCTGATGGTGACGGCCCCGACGATGCCGCCACACATGCCCACGCAATGGCCGCCGCCCAGCAGGCCGACCATGAATGCCGCCAGCAGGCTTAATTCAATCATGCCTGAGCCCAATAACACTAGCGATAACGATAGCGGACACCCTGTCCCGCAATGGCAGTGGTGCTTGCATGGGTGCTCGATGTGGGCTGGTTTCCGGCATGCGATATTGTGGCATGCAAAGCCGGTTATCGGTTATGGTTACGCCTATGCAAACCAACAATAATACCCAGGCGAATAGTCTCCGCAGTACCCTCCTCAATAAACGCATGCTGATCTGCGTGTTCACCGGCTTCAGTTCCGGCTTACCGCTGTTTATCCTGGTGAGCCTGTTGCCGGCCTGGCTGCGCAGTGAAGGCGTGAACCTGAAGACCATCGGCCTGTTTGCGCTGATCCAGCTGCCGTTCACCTGGAAATTCGTGTGGGCACCGCTATTCGACCGCTACGTGCCGCTGGGGTTTATACGCGGCATCGGCCGCCGGCGTAGCTGGCTCCTCATCACCCAAATACTGTTGCTGGTGTCGGTGCCGGTATTCGGCTCGTTGAGCCCGACCCTCGATATCTGGACGATAGCCTACCTGGCCGCCGTCGTTTCCTTCTTTTCCGCCAGCCAGGATGTGGTGATCGATGCCTATCGCCGCGAGATCCTGCACGATAACGAACTGGGGCTGGGCAGTGCCGTGCACGTCAATGCCTATAAGATCGCCGGCCTGGTGCCAGGCTCATTGTCGCTGATCCTGGCCGACCACCTGCCCTGGAGCAGCGTGTTCCTGATCACTGCGCTATTCATGCTGCCCGGCATCGCCATGACGCTGGCGGTAAAAGAGCCGGCATTGCTGGCAGGCCGCCCACGCACATTGCGCGAGGCTGTCATCGAGCCTTTCCATGAATTCATCAGTCGCCATGGCCTGCAGTCGGCGCTATTGATCCTGGCGTTTATCTTCTTCTACAAGCTGGGCGATAGCATGGCGACCGCGCTGGCTACGCCGTTCTACCTGGACATGGGCTTCAGCAAGACCGAGATCGGTGTCATCGCCAAGAATGCAGGCTTATGGCCCAGCGTCATCGGCGGGTTACTGGGCGGCGTGTGGATGATCCGGCTGGGCATCAACCGGGCCTTGTGGCTGTTCGGTATCGTGCAGATGGTCGCCATCCTGGGCTTTGCGTGGCTGGCCACGGTCGGCCACAGCGTACTGTGGCTGGGCATCGTGATCGGCATAGAAGCCATGGGCGTAGGCCTGGGCACGACCGCTTTTGTGGCGTATATCGCCCGCAATACGCATCCTCTTTATACCGCCACCCAGTTTGCCTTGTTCACCAGCCTGGCTGCCGTGCCGAGGACATTCGCCAATGCCGCCACCGGCTACATGGTGGAGAGCCTGGGCTGGTTCCACTTCTTCCTGGTGTGTTTCATATTTGCCGTGCCCGGCATGCTGCTGCTGATGAAAGTGGCGCCGTGGAACGAGAATGCAGAAGCGACGGATGTATTCGCCAAATAAACCGACCGGAAATACCCGGATGTAAGTCCTGGCTGGCAACGACGACTAATGGTTTTAACCGTTCACTTGAACCCATGAATCGAGTCCGCCATGAAACCAGTGCCTGTCGCCGCATTATTCACCCTGCTTTTCAGCGTCATACAGCCAGCAGTCGCCGACTGCATGGCGAAAAGCGGTAAACAATCCGTCCCGCTGCTTGAGCTTTATACCTCCGAAGGTTGCAGCAGCTGCCCGCCTGCGGATAAGTGGATGAGCAGCCTGGCAGCGAATGGTTATGACAGCAGCAAAGTAGTGCCTCTAGCCTTCCATGTGGATTACTGGGATTACATCGGCTGGAAAGACCATTACGCCAAAGCCAGCTACAGCGAACGGCAGCGCAAGGTGAACGCACTCGGCGGCTCAACCTTCGTGTATACGCCGCAGACCACCTTGAACGGCAAGGATTTTCGCGGCTGGGTACAAGCATCGCGATTCAACGATGCCCTGGCGACCGCACAGAATAAGGCTGCCAGGGCATCTATTACTATCGGGATAAGCACTATAGCGATCGGCAGCGTCGGCGATAAAGCCACTGTGGAAGTGATCGCCAATTCAACCCAAGCAGAAGATGCCAAACGCGCGGATGCCTATATCGCAATTTACGAAAATAAGCTGAAAAGCGAAGTGAATGCCGGTGAAAATTCGGGTCGGCAGCTACGTCACGATTACGTGATGCGCGAACTGTACGGCCCATACCGGCTGGATGAAACGACAGCGGCCGACGGAAAACTGCAGCAGTCTTTCGCGCTCGGCCCGCAATGGAAGAACCGCGATATCGGCATCGCCGCTTTTGTGCAAAACAGGACGAGCGGCGAAGTACTGCAGGCGCTCAGCCTGAAAGCCTGCCTCGAGTAAGCCGCCCTGCCAGCACGAGGTTATTCGCCCGGCGAATAATCGTAGTCGATGATGAGGGGGGCATGATCGGAAAAACGCTGGGTCTTATAGATCTCGGCACGCCTGGCCGTCAGCGCCAGCCTTGAGGTGGCCACCTGGTAATCGATGCGCCAGCCCACATTCTTGGCCCAGGCCTGGCCGCGGTTGCTCCACCATGTATAGCCTTCATCGGTGGCATCGGGATGCAGCGCCCGGTAGACGTCGACCCAGCCGAGTTCGCCGAATATGCGCGTCATCCAGGCACGCTCCTCCGGCAGGAAGCCGGAATTCTTCTTATTGCCTTTCCAGTTCTTGAGGTCGGCCTCGGTATGCGCGATATTCCAGTCGCCGCACACCACAACGTCGCGGCCGCTGGCCAATAGTGCGGTCAAGTGGGGATAAAACCGTTCCATCACGCCGAACTTCACGTTCTGCCGCTCCTCACCGCTGGAACCGGACGGCAGGTACAGGGAGATCACGCTGAGGTTGCCGAACTGTAATTCTAGATAGCGGCCTTCGGCATCGATATCGGCATGGCCCAGTCCTTCGATCACCACGTCCGGCTTGGTGCGGCTATATATGCCGACGCCGCTGTAGCCTTTTTTCTCGGCATAGTGGAAATGGCCGAAATAACCGTGCGGACTCAGCATTTCGGGCGTCAGGTCAGCCGCCTGCGCCTTGAGTTCCTGCAGACAAAAAATGTCACCATCCTGCTGCTGCATCCAGGAAAAGAAGCCTTTATTCACCGCGGAGCGAATACCATTGAGGTTTGCAGTTATAATTTTCAACGAATCCAGCCTCTTATTATAAAAATACTTGAAAAATACTTCGGAAAATACGTTGAGCATGCCTGAAGCACCATTACCCAATATAGACGAGTTTATCGAATTTGCGATACAAAAGCAGGTACTGCGGTTTGGCGAATTCAAAACCAAGGCCGGGCGTTTAAGCCCGTATTTTTTTAATGCAGGCCTGTTCAACGATGGCGAGAGCCTGATGAAGCTGGGCGAATTCTACGCCGCTTCTATTGAAAAATCGGGCATCCAGTTCGACATGCTGTTCGGCCCAGCCTATAAAGGCATCACCCTGGCAGCCAGCGTCGCCATCGCCTTCGCGCGTCAAGGCCGCAACATTCCGTATGCGTACAATCGCAAGGAAGCCAAAGACCATGGCGAAGGCGGCACCCTGGTAGGCGCGCCATTGACTGGCAATGTCCTTATCGTCGATGACGTCATCTCAGCTGGCACCTCGGTGCGCGAATCGGTGGAGATGATCAGGGCCAGCGGCGCCGTCCCATGCGGTGTGGCCGTGTCCATAGACCGCCAGGAGCGCGGGCTGGGGACCTTGTCTGCGGTACAGGAAGTTGAAAAAAACAACGGCATCCCGGTCTGCAGCATCGCCAGCCTGAGCTCGCTGATTAATTATTTACACAAACAGGTCAACATGTCGCAGAATTCCGGCGTTACTGAACATATTGGCAACATCGAACGCTACCGCGCCGAATACGGCGTGGATTAACCCAACCATACGGACACCTATGCCGGCGCTTAAGATATGGATCATCAGGACTCTATTTGCATGCTTGCCTGCCTGTGCCTTAATGAGCCCGTTCATCAGCCATAGTTTTGCAGCAGAATCGGCAAAACCCAACACCAATAAAATCAATAAGTGGGTAGACGACAAGGGCGTCACGCATTACGGGGATACGCTGCCCCCGCAATACAACAACAATAACAGCGTGATCAATTCACGCGGGATAGTGATCAAGCGGAACGATCCCAAATCCTATAAACCGGAATTGTCGCCGGAAGAGATAGAACAGGCCAGGCGCGACCGCGCCCTGCTTGCTTCTTTCACGAATGTGCAGGAGATCGACCTGGCGCTGGGCCGTCATTTGCAGATGGACGAAATCACAATCCAGGGCTTGCAACAGCGGCGAACAACTGCCGTGAAGCAACTGGAATCCAACCAGAAATTTGCGGCCGGTTTCGAAAACCGCAAAAAACCTGTTCCGGCCGATGTGACCAAGGACATACAAGACAACCAGGCGGAAATCGGCCGCATTGATGCGCAGATCCAGCAACAGAAAGACAATGTGGTCACGACCAGGAAGAAATTCGAGGCCGATAAGCAACGTTTTACCGAACTTAAGGCCAACGCCGGCAAGTAATTGCCTCCCTGGTGAAAACCAGTCCGCTACAAGTCCTTAACCAGCCAGTTTCTTCCTTAGCACTTCATTCACCTGCGCAGGGTTGGCCTTGCCTTTCGAAGCCTTCATGGCTTGCCCGACCAGCGCATTGAACGCCTTTTCCTTGCCGGCCCTGAACTCTTCCACCATGGCAGCGTTTGCCGCCAGCACCTCGTCGATGATGGCCTCGATGGCGCCGCTGTCAGAGACCTGCCTGAGGCCTTTCTGCTCGATGATGCTATCCGCATCGCCTTCGCCCGCCCACATCGCCTCGAACACCTGCTTGGCGGCATTATTGGAAATGGTGCTGTCGCCGATGCGCTTGAGTAGTTGTGCCAGCGCCAAGGGCAAAATAGGAGAATGCTCGATGCGCTTGTCTTCCGCGTTCAGTTTTGCAGCCACGCTACCCATGACCCAGTTGGCCGCTATCTTGGCATCCGCGCCAGCATCCACCACAGCTAAAAAGTACGCGGCGATATCGCGTGATGCAGTCAGCGCTGCAGCATCGTAGGCCGCCAGGCCGTAAGCCTCCACCAGCCTGGATTTCAGCGCTTCAGGCAATTCCGGCATATCGGCCTTGACCGCGTTGATGTCCGCCTCTGAAATAGCCAGCGGCAATAAATCAGGGTCGGGGAAATAGCGGTAATCGTTGGCCTCTTCCTTGGAGCGCATGGCGCGCGTCTCGCCCGTATCTGGGTTGAACAGCACCGTTGCCTGCTGGATAGTGCCGCCGTCTTCCAGCGTCTCTATCTGCCAGCGTGTTTCGTATTCGATCGCCTGTTGCATGAACTTGAACGAGTTGAGGTTCTTGATCTCGCGGCGGGTGCCTAGCGTTTCCGTACCTTTCTTGCGCACCGATACATTGACGTCGCAACGGAAGCTGCCTTCCTGCATATTGCCGTCGCAGATACCTATCCATTGCACCAGTTCGTGCAGCTTCTTGGCATAGGCGACCGCTTCTGCAGCCGAACGCATGTCCGGCTCGGTGACGATCTCCAGCAACGGCGTACCTGCGCGGTTAAGGTCGATCCCGGTCAGCCCGTCGAAATCCCCGTGCAAGGATTTACCGGCGTCTTCTTCCAGGTGGGCGCGGGTGATGCGCACGGTTTTTTCCTGGTCGCCGACCTGGATAGTCATGGCGCCCTTGCCGACCACCGGCAGTTCGTACTGGCTGATCTGATAGCCTTTAGGCAGGTCGGGGTAGAAGTAATTCTTGCGCGCAAATATCGAGCGGGGCGCGATTTCCGCATTGACCGCCAGGCCGAACCGGATGGCACAGCGCACGGCTTCCTTATTCAACACCGGCAATACGCCCGGCAATGCCAGACTGACCACGCAGGCCTGCGTGTTCGGTTCAGCACCGAACGCGGTGGAGGCCCCTGAAAAAATCTTGGTCCTGGTTTGCAGCTGGGTATGCGTTTCCAGCCCGATGACGACTTCCCATTCCATGCTTATATTCCTTCTGGCATACGCGTATGCCAATCTGTCGCTTGTTGATACGCGTGGCCGACATTCAGCATGCGCGCTTCGTCGAAATAGTTGCCGATCACCTGGATGCCGACCGGCAACGATCTACCGTCCTGTTCTACAAAACCAGCCGGTATGCTCATGCCGGGCAAGCCGGCCAGGTTGACGGCGATGGTGTACAGGTCTTCCAGGTACATGGCGACCGGGTCATTGGTCTTCTCGCCGCTACGGAACGCCGGTCCTGGCGAGGTGGGGCCCATGATCACGTCGCACTGGGTGAATGCCTTGGCGAAGTCCTCGGCGATCAGGCGGCGAATCTGCTGGGCTTTCAGGTAATACGCATCGTAATAGCCCGCGCTCAGCACATAGGTGCCGATCAGGATGCGGCGCTTCACTTCGGCGCCGAAGCCTTCGGCGCGGCTCTTGCAATACATGTCCATCAGGTCGGTGTATTCGGCCGCGCGGTGGCCGTAGCGTACGCCATCGAAACGCGACAGGTTGCTCGACGCCTCAGCCGGTGCCAGCACGTAATACACCGGGATGGAAAGCATGGTATTGGGCAGGCTGATATCGACGATTTCAGCCCCCAGCCTGCGGTATTCATCAATGGCGGCATGGATCACCTTGGCGACATCGGCATTCAGGCCTTCCGCGAAATACTCCCTGGGCAACCCCACTTTCAGCCCGGCCAGCGGTTTGCCTGCAGACTCGTGCTTAACAAGATCACGCGTGTAATCCTCTTTTTTGCGCACCAGGCTGGTCGAATCGCGCTCGTCGAAACCCGTCATCACGTTCATCATCAAGGCCATGTCTTCACAGGATTTTGCCATCGGGCCGGCCTGGTCCAGCGAGGATGCGAAGGCGATCATGCCGTAGCGCGACACCAACCCGTAGGTCGGCTTAAGCCCGGACAAGCCGCACAGCGAGGCCGGCTGGCGAATCGAGCCACCGGTGTCGGTGCCGGTGGCAGCCGCACATAACCTGGCTGCAACGGCAGCCGCACTGCCGCCGGAGCTGCCGCCGGGGACGCGACTGCGATCCCATGGATTCTGCACCTTGCCGAAATAGCTGGTCTCGTTGGACGAGCCCATGGCGAATTCGTCCATATTGGTCTTGCCCAGGTTGACCGCACCGGCGGCGTCGAAGCGTTCGATCACGCCAGCGTCGTATGGCCCGGTGAAGTTATCCAGCATCTTGCTGCCGCAGGTGGTTTTCCAGCCCTTGGCCACGAAAATGTCTTTTTGCGCGATGGGGATGCCGGTGAGCGCGGTCGCGTTACCGGCCGCCAGGATCGCATCTGCCGCCTTCGCCTGCGCCAGCGTCCTGGCTTCGTCCAGGGTGATAAAGGCATTGATCTCGGGGTTGAGCGTGTGGATGCGGTTCAGGTATTCCTGCGTCAGTTCGACACTGGAAATCTCGCTGGCCTGGAGCATGGCACCAAGCTGTTTCAGGCTTTTGTTCATCATCGAAGGCTGTTTCTTTTTTGGGTATTCAGTAATATTGAACGTACTGTTGTCAGTAATGGATCTGGTTAATTATTCGATTACCTTCGGTACCAGGTACAGGCCATTGCGCACTGCCTGCTCGGTCGAACCGTTGCCCAGCACCGGGGCATTCTGCTGGAAGGCTTCGCGCTGGTTGGTCTCGGTCACCACGTCGTCGCGCAACCGCTGCACTACATCCTGGGAATGCGACATGGGCGTGATGCCGGTAGTATCCACCGCCTGCATCTGCTCGATAAGGCCGAGGATGCCGGAGAGCTTATCCAGCGTGACTTCCACCTCGGCATCGCTGATTTCGATACGCGCCAGATGCGCGATACGCTTAACATCGGAACTGCTTAGAGCCATTTACCTATCCAGTTTTATTCAGACAATGATCAAGAGCCTATGCACAAGCAAGAAGTACAACCAGGAAGTGCAAGCAGCTCAATCGGGAATTTTTAAATCGGTCTTAAATTTCGAGACTATATAGGGTATTATAACTTGATTTTATGCACATCTTCAGCCGCCACTAAACGCAGTCGCAGCAGAAAGCCCAGGATACAAAAACAATGTTCGGTATTTTAAATAGCTATTTTTCCAATGACCTCGCCATCGACCTTGGCACAGCAAACACCCTGATCTACGTACGCGGCAAAGGCATCGTCCTCGATGAGCCTTCCGTCGTCGCCATCCGCCAGGAAGGCGGGCCCGCAGGCAAGAAGACACTGCTGGCGGTCGGCATCGAAGCCAAGCGCATGCTGGGGCGAGCGCCTGCGAACATCACGGCCATACGCCCGATGAAGGACGGCGTGATCGCCGACTTCACCATCACCGAGCAGATGCTCAAGTATTTCATCCGCAAGATCCACGAGTCCCGCTGGTTTTCCCCCAACCCCCGCATCATCATCTGCGTTCCTGTTGGTTCCACCCAGGTAGAACGCCGCGCCATCCGCGAATCGGCCATCGGCGCAGGTGCAAGGCAGGTATACCTGATCGAGGAACCGATGGCAGCCGCCATCGGCGCCGATATGCCGGTAGCAGAAGCGACCGGCTCCATGGTGGTTGACGTGGGCGGCGGCACCACCGAAGTAGGCGTGATCTCGCTGGGCGGTATCGTGTACGCCAAATCCGAGCGCGTGGGCGGCGACAAATTCGACCAGGCCATCATCGACTATATCCGCCGTAACTACGGCATGCAGATCTCCGAGCCGACCGCCGAACTGATCAAGAAAAAGATCGGCTCCGCATTCCCCGGTTCCGAAGTGCTGGAAATGGAAGTCACCGGACGTAACCTGGCAGAAGGCCTGCCGCGCAAGTTCACCATCTCCAGCAATGAAATCCTGGAAGCGTTGACCGAGCCCTTGAACGCCATCGTCGGTGCGGTGAAGTCCGCACTGGAGCAGACACCTCCGGAGCTGGGTGCAGACATCGCCGAAAAAGGCATGGTACTGACCGGCGGCGGCGCATTGCTGCGCAACCTAGACCGCCTGATCGTGGAAGAAACCGGTTTGCCGGTGGTGGTGGCAGAAGACCCGCTGACCTGTGTCGCCCGTGGCAGCGGCCGTGCGCTGGAAGAGATGGACAAGCTGGGCGCAATATTTGCCCAGGAGTAAGTTTTAAGTCCTGATATGCATCGAACTGCAGGCCGTTTTTACGGCCTGCTTTATATTGGCCGCCTGAGTATCAGCAGCGTCGAATCACAGCAATCACTACAGCAACATAACGAAAGTCAGGCTTAATGCAGTTGAGCTTCACTCCATGAAAAAAGCCAATACCCGCAACGTCATGAAAGCAGGCGAATAACATGCGCCGTGCCATCCATCCCCAGCAGACGCAGGCATTTTTCGTACGCGGCACCAGCCCCTTCACCAAGCTGGTGATATTTGCGGCGCTGTCGATCACCCTGATGGCGACCGACTCGCGCCTGCATTACCTGACTGAGTTGCGCCAGGCATTCATGTCGATGCTGCACCCGCTGCAACTGGTCGCTAACGCCCCACTGAATGCCTATCGCGATACCGACCGATACCTGAGCACCCACAATACACTGCTGAAACAGAACCAGCAGCTGAGCCAGCAAAACCTGCTGATGAGCGCCGAACTGCAACGCTTCCGCACCCTGGAAAACGAGAATGCCAACCTGCGCAACCTCCTGGGTGCCGCCAAAAGCACCAGCCAGCCAGCCAAGCTCGGTGAAATCCTGCACATGGGGCGCGACCCTTTCGTGCATAAAATCATCGTCAACCTGGGTGCAAACCAGGACATCGTCGCGGGCCAGGCAGTGATTGACGGAGCCGGCGTCATCGGCCAGGTCACCCGGGTGTATCCATTCAGCAGCGAAGTCACCCTAATCACCGACAAGGAGCTGGCCATCCCCATCCAAATCGAGCGCAACAGCCTGCGCGCGATTGCATTCGGGCATGGGCGCGACACCACCATCGACTTGCCTTACCTGCCGGCCAACGTGGACATCCGCAAGGGCGATAAACTGGTGACTTCCGGCATAGACGGCATTTACCCGACGGGACTGGCCGTCGCGGAAGTGGTCAGCGTCAGCAGCAATGCCAACTCACCGTTCGCCCATATCGTATGCAAGCCCGTTGCCGGCATCGAGAACCAGCGGCAGGTATTGCTGCTAGGTTTGCAAGCACCTGAAAATGCAAGCGGCACGCCCCTTAGCAATGCCCCTGCTATCGAGAAGAAAGCCGCGACAGACAAGAAAGCAGCTAAAACGGAGAAGCCCGCCAAGCCGCTCAAGATAGAGCCGATGAAACCGGCCCCAGTCAAACCCGCTGCCACCAAACCCGGTCAGGCCATGCCTGAACCAGCCAACAACGGGCCAACAACAGCAGCGCAAAAACCTGCAGTCCAAGCTGGCGCAAGTGCTACCCCTGCGCCAGCGGCTAAACCAGCCGATGGTCCGGCAATCAACAATCCTGGTGAGCCGCATGCAAACCATTAGAATCGGCAACGTCTACATTTCCCTGCTCATCGCCCTGCTGCTGCAGATACTGCCGTGGTCCGGGTATGCGCTCATGCTCCGCCCGGATTTCGTGCTGCTGACCCTGGTGTTCTGGGTGTTGCGTGCGCCGCAGCTTTGCAATATCGGCACTGCCTGGGTGGTTGGCTTGCTCATAGACGTGGCGACCGGGGGGCTGTTCGGGCAGAATGCCCTGGCCTATGCGCTGAGCGCATTCTTCGCAGTGCTTTACCAGCGGCGCCTGGCTCTATTCAATATCTGGCAGCAGGCGGCCTATGTCTTCGTATTGCTGCTGCTGACGCAGGCCACATTGCTGGTACTCAAGCTGTTTGCGGATGGCGAGGGACCGGGCTGGGTGTATTTCCTGCCGAGCGTCACCGGCATCGTGCTGTGGCAACTGGTGATATTTGCGCGCATCGACATCGACGGCCATGCCAGCAAGCGTTGATGGCGGTATCTTGAGTGATGAAACTTGGCATTGATAATCCCTCGCATGGCGGCGTTTAACCCATGATGTCGCGCTCGGAGATACGCAACCACCTGCTGGAGCAGCATAATTTCCGCCTGCGCCTGGGCGCTGCCATATTGCTGGTCCTGATCTGTTTCGGCCTGCTGGCGAGCCGGTTCTTTTACCTGCAGATGTCGCGACACGATTACTTCCAGACGCTGGCAGAAAGCAACCGTATCTCGCTGGTGCCCATCGTGCCGAATCGCGGCCTGATCCTGGACCGCAACGGCGTGATCCTCGCCCATAACTTTTTCGTCTATACGCTTGAGATCACGCCTTCACGCGTGAAGAATGTAGATGCGCTCATCAGCGACCTGGGCAAACTGGTGGAAGTCAGTTCGCAGGATCGCAAACGTTTCAACAAGCTGCGCACGCAAAGCCACAGCTTCGAGAGCGTGCCGATCAGGACGCATCTTAACGAGAATGAGGCGGCGTTGTTTGCGGTCAACCGCTTCCGGTTCCCCGGCGTGGAAATAAAGTCGCGACTGTTCCGGCATTATCCGCAAGGCGAACTCGGTGCGCATATGCTGGGGTATATCGGTCGCATCAACGATGCGGACATCGCCAACCTGCAGGCCTCCGAAGAGCTTTCCAACTACAAGGGCTCCGACCATATCGGCAAGAGCGGGGTAGAGCAGTATTACGAAAGCGCCCTGCATGGCGTCACCGGTTTCCAGCAGGTGGAGATCGATGCCGACGGCCATGCCGTGCGGGTACTTTCCAGCACGCCGCCCATACCGGGCGACAACCTGATCTTGTCCATCGATAGCAAGCTGCAGGCCATCGCCGAGGAAGCCTTCGGCCAGCGCCGCGGCGCGCTGGTAGCGATCAATCCTAAAAATGGGGAAGTACTCGCCTATGTCAGCAAACCCAGCTTCGATCCCAACCTGTTCGTCGACGGCATCGACTCGGAAAGCTGGAAAGCGTTGAACGACTCGCCTGACAAACCGCTGATCAACCGCCCTTTGCGCGGCATCTACCCACCCGGTTCCACCTTCAAACCGTTCGTGGCGATGGCCGGGCTGGAAAACGGTAAGCGTGAACCGCCTTTCAGCATCAGCGATCCAGGTTTCTTCACCTTGCCCGGCAGTTCGCACCGCTATCGCGACTGGAAACCTTCGGGCCATGGCCAGGTGGATATCCAGCGCGCCATCACCATTTCCTGCGACACCTTTTTCTACGGCCTGGCGATGGACCTGGGGATAGAGCGGCTGACCTCGTTCGTCAGCCATTTCGGCTTCGGCAAAAAGACCGGGCTGGACATCAAGGGCGAAGTCGGCGGCCTGCTACCCACGCCGGAATGGAAATACCGGCGCTGGAAACAACGCTGGTATCCTGGCGAAACCGTCATTGTCGGCATCGGCCAGGGCTATACCCTGGTCACTCCCATGCAACTGGCGCAGGCAACGTCCATACTCGCCAACAATGGCGTGGCCATGCGGCCGCACCTGGTATCCAGCATACAGACCAACAGCACCGGCGTGATGCGGCCACTGCCGCTGGAGACCGTGGACAGGGTAGCGCTGCAGGCCAGCCATATGGAGATCGTCAAGGCAGGAATGGTAGGCGTCACCATGCCGGGCGGCACTGCCGCCGCCGTGGGCGCCAATGCGGGGTATAGCGTCGCCGCCAAAACCGGGACGGCACAGGTGGTGGGCATACGCCAGAATGAGAAATACAATGCCAGCAAGCTGGACGAACGCCATCGCGACCATGCGCTGTTCATCGCCTTCGCACCGGCGGAGGAACCGACCATTGCCATGGCCATCATCGTCGAGAACGGCGAACATGGCGGCTCGACGGCAGGCCCCATCGCCCGCCAGGTGATGGATTACTACCTGCTGGGCAAGATGCCGGCAACCGCTGTAGCGCCTGTGGTGCCCGACGCAGCACCGGCAGGAACCGCCACGCCGGAGCAGGTACTGGAGGAGCATCTGCATGATTAGCATCTATATGACCGGGAAGGCATATGTTTAGAAACCTTTGGAAAAGCCTAGTCCGGCACATCGACCCCTTCCTCATGGCCTGCCTGTTCTTTACGGTATTAGTAGGCCTGTTCGTTTTGTACAGCGCTTCCGGCCAGAGTTTCGAGCGGGTCGGCTCCCAATTCGCCAATATCGTGGTGGCGCTCGGCATCATGTGGGTCGCGGCGAATATCCCGCCGCAGCATCTGGAGCGCATCGCGCTTCCGCTGTATGTAGGCGGCATGTTGCTGTTGGTGGGCGTGGCCCTGTTCGGCGAGATCAGTCACGGCGCCCGGCGATGGCTGCATCTGGGCGTGCGTATCCAGCCTTCCGAGATCATGAAAATCGCCGTGCCCATGCTGCTGGCCTGGTATTTCTCCAGGCAGCAGGCCAGCTTCCGATTGCGCAATTTCGCCATGGGCGGCTTGCTACTGGCAATTCCCGTCGCCTTCATCATGAAACAGCCCGACCTCGGTACTTCGCTGATGATCGGGGCTTCCGGCTTCTATGTCCTGTTCCTGGCAGGCCTGAGCTGGCGCCTGCTGATAGGCGCGGCGGTATCGCTGGCGGTCATGGCGCCTATCTTTTGGTCCATGCTGCACGATTACCAGCGCAAGCGTATCGAGATCCTGTTCGACCCGCACCAGGATCCGCTGGGCGCCGGCTACCACACCATACAGGCGACCATCGCCATCGGCTCCGGCGGCATCGCCGGAAAAGGCTGGCTCAAGGGCACCCAGTCCCAGCTGGATTTCCTCCCGGAACGCACCACCGACTTCATCTTCGCGGTATTCGGCGAGGAATTCGGCTTGCTGGGCAACCTGCTGCTGCTGGTATTGTTCACGCTCATCATCGCGCGCGGGCTGATCATCGCATCGGAAGCGCAGAATACCTTCAGCAGGTTATTAGCGGGCAGCATCACCATGACATTCTTCACCTATATTTTCGTCAACATGGGCATGGTCAGCGGCATATTGCCGGTGGTCGGCGTGCCGTTGCCGATGATCAGCTATGGCGGCACATCGCTAGTGACGCTGCTGCTGGGTTTTGGTATCTTGATGAGCATCCACACGCACAAAAAACTGGTGACTTCATAAGGCGCATGATGAAACTGAACCGCATCGTATTGATTTTTTTCCTGGGCCTGAGCCTAAGCCTGACCCTGGCAGGCTGCGGCGGCCGGAACGTCAAAAACAGCCCCGATAGCAACAGCGCAAAGGCATCCACTACCAGCGGTTCCAACCCGGCAGCAAGCGGCACCAAGCGCGGCGGCTATTACCTGGATGACGGCCCTGGCGACAATCCGCCTGCCGATATCGACAGCATTCCCGATGCCGTACCCCGTCCCGAAGCGTTGTATGCCCGCGCCAGCCGTCCTTACAGCGCGCTGGGCCAGCGCTATACTCCGATGACGGCGTATGCGCCCTATAAGCAACAGGGCATTGCCTCCTGGTACGGCAAGCGCTACCACGGGCAGAAAACATCGGCCGGCGAAATCTACGACATGTATGCCATGACCGGTGCGCATACCATTTTGCCACTGCCCAGCTACGCTCGCGTTACTAATCCTGAAAACGGCCGCTCGGTGATCGTGCGCATCAACGACCGCGGCCCTTTCCATAGCGACCGCCTGATCGACCTGTCGTATGCGGCAGCGTATAAATTGCGCATCATCGGCAAAGGCAGCAGCCTGGTCGAAGTGGAGGCCATCGACACCCGTCCCGGCGCCAAACCCTCAGTGGCGACGCCTATGCCAACCGCTGCGGCTCAAACCAGCCCTCTATCCAACCAGGCACCTAACCAGGCATCCAGCCAGCCTGTGGTTACGCCGGCAAATGAAAGCATCCAGCCTGCAGCAGTCACCAGCGATACGCCGGCCAACGCTCCCGGCATGTATGTCCAGGTCGGCGCATTCAAGAACCAGGACAATGCCGAATTGCTCAGCAACAAACTGCGCGCACAGAAGCTGGTAGAAAATAGCCCCGTTAATAGCTGGTATAATGAGGGCATTTACCGGGTGCGTATCGGCCCCTACAGCAGTCGTGCCGATGCTGAAAGCACTGCCGCCAGGATCAAGCAGGCGCTTAAGGTGAATACCTACATCATTGTTGTACCTTAAGCTCATTTACACCCGCACTAGCAGCGCTTGCATCATGGGTCGTAACGGCCTCCAGGCTAGCGACCAAATTTTCAACGTTCGTTTTTCAACATAAGCCTTTTTACATACATGCATAAACTGTCTGCACTACTTTCATTTTTTATTCTTTCGATCACTGCATTCTCGATCCAGGCCGCCGACATTCCGCCGCCCCCGTCGCTGGCTGTCAAATCCTACGTGCTGCGCGATTTCAACAGCAATGAGATCGTCGCCCAGCAAGGCGGTACCGACCGTGTGGAGCCGGCTTCGCTGACCAAGCTGATGACGGCTTACCTGTCATTCAAGGCGCTGAAGAACGGCCACCTGCAATTGACGCAAACCCTGCCAGTGAGTGTAAAGGCGTGGAAAGTGGAAGGCTCCAAGATGTTCGTCGAGCCCAACAAGCCGGTTACGGTGGATGAGTTGCTGCATGGCATGATCATCCAATCCGGCAACGATGCGTCGATCGCCCTGGCAGAAGGCATCGCCGTGACGGAAGAAGCCTTTGCCGACCTGATGAACAAGGAAGCCGCACGCCTGGGCATGAAGAACACGCACTACATGAATGCCACCGGTTTGCCCGACCTGCAGCACTACACCACGGCGTTCGATCTTTCCATACTGGCATCTTCGCTGGTGCATGATTTTCCTGCTGAGTACAAGCGCCTGTACGCCAACAAGGAATACACCTACAACAAGATCACCCAGCCTAACCGCAACCGCCTGCTGTGGCTGGATCCGTATGTGGACGGCATGAAAACCGGGCACACCGCCAGCGCAGGCTATTGCCTGATCTCGTCTGCGAAACGTGGCGACACACGGCTGATTTCAGTGATACTAGGCGCGCCGTCCGACAGTGCCCGTGCCACTGAGAGCCAGAAACTGCTGAACTACGGTTTCCAGTTCTATGAATCGCACCTGGTCTACAAAGCCGGTACCAATATCAGCACACTCAAGGTATGGAAAGGCAGCGAGAACACCCTGTCTGCCACTGTCGCCAGCGATCTATCCATCGTATTGCCCAAGGGCGAATATGCCAGGGTAAAAGCCAGGATCACCACCAGGCAACCCTTGCTGGCTCCCGTCAGCAAAGGCCAGGACGTCGGCACCATCCAGTTTACGCTGGACGATAAAGTCATTGCGGAACGCAAGCTGGTAGCGGCCAAGGAGATCACCATTGCCGGCATTTTCGGCCGCATGTGGGATAGCATCAAGCTGCTGATTCAATAGAAGCAGTACTGTAATAAGGAGCCTGTTTGTTGAATGCCTGCCTTGTCAAACATAAGGTAATGCCAGGCTGATGGCCCAGATCGTCTACCTCAACGGCACCTTCCTGCCTATCGAGCAGGCCTATGTGCCGGTACTGGATCGCGGCTTTATCTTCGGCGACGGCGTGTATGAAGTCATCCCCGTGTATTCCGGGATTGCATTCCGCCTGCAGGAACACCTGCAGCGACTGTCCAATAGCATGGCCGGCTTGCGCATCGACAACCTCCATACCTTGCCTGAATGGACAGACCTGGTGCAGACGCTGATCGAGGAAAACACGCCGGATCAAGATGCAGGCAGCTTGTCTTCAAACAACAATGACCAGTCGCTGTACATCCACGTCACGCGCGGGGTAGCGCCGCGTGATCATGCCTTCCCGAAGAATACGGTGCCGACGGTGTTCATGATGAGCAACCCGCTGGTCACGCCATCGCAGGCCCAGGTAGAACAGGGTGTGGCCGCAGTCAGCGCCGATGACATCCGCTGGGATAGATGCGACATCAAGGCCATCGCCCTGCTGCCCAATGTGTTATTGCGGCAGATGGCGGTAGATGGGGGTGCGGCGGAGACCATCCTGTTCCGGAACGGCATCCTTACCGAAGGTGCCGCCAGCAATATCTTTGCGGTGGAGAATGGCGTGATCCTGGCACCGCCCAAGGACAAGCACATGCTGCCCGGCATCACCTATGACCTGATCCTGGAGTTAGCTGCCGCCAATGGTATTGAGGTCGATATCGGCTATTTCGCAGAAGCCCGCATCCGTGCGGCGGATGAGCTATGGATCACGTCGTCCACCAAGGAAGTGCTGGCTGCCATCAGCCTGGATGGCAAGGCGGTTGGGGATGGCAAACCCGGACCGGTTTTCCGCAGGATATATGCGCTCTACCAGCAATACAAAGACACCGTAATGCGACATCGCGAGGAGTAAACCATGGCTGAATCCGACAACACGTCCAAACACCCGAACCACCCCACCGCAGCCGAAGATGCGATCCAGCCTGAGGAAACGCTGATCGAATTTCCCTGCGATTTCCCCATCAAGGTGATGGGTGAAACGCGGGATGAATTCGCAGCTACCATCGTGGACATCATCCGCACCCAGGCGCCCGATTTCGATAGCAGCAAAGTCGATATGCGGGCCAGTAGCGGCGGGCGCTATATCAGCCTGACCTGCACCGTCTACGTGACCTCAAAACAGCAGCTAGACGATATATATCGAGCATTGACTGCGCATCCTGAAGTCAAGTTCGTACTGTAGTGACGCAAGCCACCATGCGGCCGGCCCTGAACATACGCGACCTTGAAATACGCCATCTGGGCCGCAGCGATTACGAAGCGACGTGGCATGCCATGCAGCAATTCACGGCGGAGCGCACGGCAGATACCCCTGATGAGCTCTGGATCACCGAGCACGATGCAGTCTATACGCTGGGCCTGAATCGTAAGGACGTGCGCATGCCCAGCCGCGATGATATCCCGCTGGTGCTGGTGGACAGAGGCGGCAAGATCACCTACCACGGCCCTGGGCAGGTGGTCATTTACCTGCTAATCGACCTGAAGCGGCGCGGCATGAACGTGCGCCAACTGGTCAGCACCATGGAACACGCCATCATCCGTTTGCTTGAAGAATTCGGCATAAAGGCACTTGCCAGGGCGGATGCGCCCGGCGTGTACGTGGATGGCCGCAAAATCGCATCGCTCGGCCTGCGCTTGAAGCAACAGCGCTGTTACCACGGCTTGTCGCTTAACGTGGGCATGGACCTGGCGCCCTTCGATGCCATCGACCCCTGCGGTTACCAGGGTTTGCAGGTGACGCAACTCCGCAATCTGGCTGTTGCGACGCCGCAGGATGAAATTGCGGCAAAACTGCTAAACTATTTAATATCCATATTGGCTGAGCACAATAAAACACAGCCAGTTGAACTTGCAGCTTAGCAATTCTAGCAGCTTAGCAATTTTAGCTGCCCGAAAAGTACTGTCAGCCTGAGAAATCCCAGCAGCATGAACATCAAGAGATACCATGACCGATAGCGTAACCGAAGCCTTACCGCAGAATGCAATCCCGGCAAAAGCCCCCGCCAAAGTTGCCGGGGTGAAGGAAAGCAGCGCCCAGAAAATGGCGCGCATCCCCATCAAGATCGTACCTGTCCCAGCGATGCGCAAGCCCGAATGGATACGCATGAAAGTGCCGGATTCCGCCCGCTTCCAGGAGATCAAGCAGGTGCTGCGCGACAACAACCTGCATACCGTCTGCGAAGAAGCCTCCTGCCCCAACATCGGCGAGTGCTTCAGCGGCGGCACGGCAACGTTCATGATTCTGGGCGACATCTGCACGCGTCGCTGCCCATTCTGCGACGTGTCGCACGGCAAGCCTTTGGCACCGGACGCCAACGAGCCGGAAAACCTGGGCCGCACCATCTCGCAGATGCGGCTGAACTACGTCGTCATCACCAGCGTTGACCGCGACGACCTGCGTGACGGCGGAGCCCAGCATTTCGTGGATTGCATCGCGTCAGTACGCACCCATTCTCCTACCATCAAGGTGGAAATCCTGGTGCCGGATTTCCGCGGCCGTCTCGATCGCGCCATGGAGATACTCACCAACGCCCCACCCGACGTGATGAACCACAACCTGGAAACCGTGCCGCGTTTATACAAACAGGCCAGGCCCGGCTCCGATTACCAGAACTCGCTTACCCTGCTAAAAACCTTCGGCGACCTGCATCCCGATGTGCCGACTAAATCGGGCCTGATGCTGGGCTTGGGCGAAACGGATGAAGAGATCCTCGACGTCATGCAGGATCTACGCAGGCACGGCGTCACCATGCTCACACTCGGCCAGTATTTACAACCCAGCCAGCACCACCTGCCTGTACTGCGCTTCGTGACACCCCAGCGCTTCGCCCAGTTCGAGCAGGAAGCGCTGGCGATGGGCTTTACCCACGCCGCCTGCGGCCCGATGGTGCGCAGCTCTTACCATGCAGATGCGCAGGCACATTCGGCAGGCATTACCTTAGAAACGGTGTCAGCTTAAAGACGTTGAATCAGCGCTTATAGCGCAGGGCGACTACAAATCTCGTTGTACTGCAGGGAGCGAATCCCTACAAAATTTGCGTGAAGAATACAAATTTTGCATATTTAAACTCCTGAATCGCGTGCAAGTGACTAACTCAGCGTAGGCATGGATATTCTCAAGCCAATGATTCCTTTGTGTTTTCCAATAATCAATCACTAAAACACCCCTGCAACAATCTCTGGTACGACGATTGCGATAGTAATGGCATCCAACATGGAGTAAGCCATGAGCTCGCTATATCCCGTTCCACAAGATTGCTCGCCATTGATGGCGGAACAAGAGAAAACACCGTCCGCTGCAATCCCTGACAATGTCTATTTGCACTTCCCCGAGAAAGTGCGCATCTCCGTCACCGGGCCAGACGCGCCTGACCGCAGACAGCAAGAAGCCTTTATTCGCGAAAAATTCCAGCTGGCCCACAACGCTGAAATCCATCATTTCATGCCGGAATTCCTGACGCTCCAGAATACGGATAACCAGCTGGTCGCCATATGCGGCATGCGCTCAGCACGAAACCAAGCGCTGTTCCTGGAGCAATACCTTGAACTGCCTATCGAGCAGGTACTGTCGTTGCAGACAGGTAAAGCAATTCGCCGTGAAAGCATCATAGAGGTGGGAAACCTGGCTATCTCCAGCCCTTCCCACATCCGTAAGCTGCTGGCCAGCCTCAACACCCACCTGCATACGACAGATGCTGAATGGGTAGTCTTCACCGGGATCGCCTCTCTTTATAACTCCCTTATAAAGCTGAACATCCCCATGTACATCCTGGCCAATGCCGATGTCATCCGATTGCCTGCAGAACAGCGTTCCGCATGGGGGTCCTATTACCATCAATGCCCGCAGGTCATCGCGGTTCCACGCTACCAGCGGCAGATATAAGCGTATGCCTCCCGTCCACTATGCCAATGAACATCACGATAGCCTGCCCTTTACTGCCAAGCTGGATGTCGATCTAAGCCTGGTGCTGCAAATGGTGAGGATATTCAAGAGCATCCACCCCGATAAGCTGGCGCTACTCGGATCCGGTGTCCGCATCACCTATTCGCAGCTTGTAGATGAAATTGAACTGTTAGCGGATAGGTGGTGTGCGGCTGGCCAGGATGCCGTAGGGATTTTCATGGATAATCATCCGGCATGGGCTATTGCAGACCTGGCGGCGATCAAGTGCGGTCGGGTGGCGGTTCCCCTACCGTTGTTCTTCTCTTCGGAACAGATAGCACATGCCATCCTGGATGCAGGCATCCAAGCGATTATCTGCGACCAGCCGCAAATGCTGCGAACGCTGTTGCAGGAATACGGCATCGCCATCGATTCCGAGTCCGCCTACCTGGTAGCGGGTTTGCCCGTCACCCAGCTCAATCTCGACATCCCGAAGAAACTCCTGCCGCCTGGCACTGCAAAAATCACCTATACCTCCGGCTCGACCGGGAATCCCAAAGGGGTTTGTCTCGCAAAAACTGCCATAGAACTGGTCGCCATGTCATTACGCGCTGCCAGCGCAGCCAATAGCATGGACCGGCATTTAAGCATCCTGCCGCTTTCCACGTTGCTGGAAAACATTGCCGGGCTGTACGTTCCGCTGATGGCCGGTGCAACTACCGTACTGCTATCTTCACCGGAAGTCGGCCTTAAAGGCACGACAGGCCTGGACGTGAAGCGGCTGATGGGCAGCCTTAGCCAGCACCAGGTGACCACCACCGTACTAACGCCTGAATTGCTGAAAGCCGTCGTATCGGCGATGGAGTCCGGGATGGCTGCATCGGGGTGCCTGCGGTTTATTGCAGTGGGAGGCGCCAGTGTATCGCCGCAATTACTGAAGAAAGCCCTGGGTCAGGGCTTGCCGGTATTTGAGGGATATGGCCTGTCGGAGTGCACATCGGTCGTCACACTCAACACGTTTGAACATTGCAAATTGGGCAGTGTCGGCAAGCCCCTGCCGCATGTGCAGGTGAGCCTGGCGGAAGACAACGAGATCATGGTGAAGGGTTCCACCCTGATCGGCTACCTGGGCGAAACTGGCATCGCCGATACGGACACCTGGGCAACCGGCGATATCGGCTATATGGACGACGAGGGGTTTCTGTACATATCCGGGCGCAAGAAGAATATGTTCATCACCTCCTATGGGCGCAACGTATCCCCGGAATGGGTGGAGCGCGAGCTTTGCCTGTCCCCGCATATACGCCAGGCCGCTATCTACGGCGAGGCCAGGCCATGGAACGCAGCAGTGATCGTGGCGAATCCCCAGTCCACCATGTTCCAGATCCAGAACGCGATACAGGAAGTAAATGCAAGCCTGCCCGATTACGCACGTGTGGGTAAGTGGATACCTGCAGATGCATCGTTTAGCCCTGGCAACGATCAACTCACGCCGAATGGGCGACTGAAGAGGGATGCAATTTATGCGTGTTATGCAGAAAAGATACGCTATTTATACAAGGAACCGAACCATGTCGTTTTATGAAGAATTACTGGCGAATACCGAGCTAGAGCGCCAGCAGCTGTTCGCCTTGCCTTTGATCCAGGCGGGAACAGCCGGAAAGGTGAGTGTCCATGCGTATACGGCCTTCCTCACGGAGGCATACCACCATGTAAAACATACCGTGCCGCTATTGATGCTGTGCGGCTCCCGGCTACCTGAACGATATGAATGGCTGCGGGAAGGAATCGCTGAATACATCGAAGAAGAAATCGGTCACCAGGAATGGATTTTGAGCGATATCCAAACATGCGGTGCAGACCCCGGCCTGGTGCGCAACGGCAAGCCGTCTGCTGCGACCGAGGTCATGGTCGCTTATGCCTATGACATGATCGGCAGGGTGAATCCCATCGGCTTTTTCGGCATGATCCTGGTGCTGGAAGGGACAAGCACCGCCCTTGCCACACAAGCCGGCGAATCGCTGTTCAATAGCCTGAAGCTCAACAGGAACGCCTTTACCTACCTTATGTCGCATGGTGCGCTGGATGTAGGCCATACCGATTTCTATGCCGGCCTGGTCAACAGGATAGAGGATGCTGCAGACAAGGCGCAACTTATCCATTGCACGAAAATGTTCTATTCGCTTTACGGAAATATCTTCAGGGAACTTGGGGATAGGTTCCTCACTTCATCCTATGAAAAGGAAGCGGCATGAGCTTCAAGGATAAACGGGTATTGCTCACAGGCGCCACCGGCGGCATCGGCCGACAGCTTGCCGCTCAGCTCTGTGCAGAAGGCGCCAGACTGGCCTTGGTAGGATCCGATGCAGGCCGTCTTGAATCGCTCGCTAATGAACTTAGGGCTAAAGGCGGGGATGTGCTGGGGATAGTCGCGGATTTTAAACAGCCCGGTGCTGTCGAGTGCGTGGTGAATGCCGCCAGGCAGAAATACCGAAGTGTTGACGTTTTAATCAACAATGCGGGCTTATCCGACTTTACGGTATTCGAGCACCAGAGCCTGGATCGCATCTCGGAGATGGTACAGGTCAACGTCACCACGCCGATCCAGTTAGCACGTTGCGTGGTGCCGGGTTTCATCGAGTCGGGCGGCGGCCACATCGTCAATGTCGGTTCCATCCTGGGTTCGATCGGGTTTCCTCATTATGCAACCTACAGTGCAACCAAATATGCCATGCGCGGCTTCTCGCAGGCGTTACGACGCGAGTTCCAGGATATGAATATAGCCGTCACTTATGTTGCCCCCAGGGCTGTGAATACGGCGATGAATGATCTATCCAGCATAGAGCTTATGCATGCGACCAAAACTAGGCTGGATGACCCGGAACTGGTGGCAGCGCTCATCATTGAAGCGATTAGGTCGAAACGCCACGAACTCTACATCGGCCAGCCGGAATCGTTATTTGCCTGGCTGAACGGCTTCATTCCTTTAATCGTCAATTTCGGCCTGAAACAAAAAACCCGGTTTGCCCGCAGCTATGCACATCGGGCACTGGCCCAGGAGAACAACTAATGAACTATTTTGTGACCTTATTTATGTTGGTAATCAGCACGCTATCGTTTGCTACGGTTTCTTCGGCGGACGATAAACTGGATGCGGATATCGCACAGATCCAGCACGAATGGGCAACCGCCAATTACCAGACGCCAAAAGATAAACAGGAACAAGCCTTCCAGAAGCTAAGCGAGGAGGCGCACACGGTCAGTACCACTCATGCAAACGCGCCGGAAGCCCTTATCTGGGAGGCGATTTCCCTTAGCGGATATGCCAAGGCAAAAGGCGGGCTTGGGGCCTTGAAGCTTGCTGAAAAGGCCCGGGATTTATTGCTGACGGCAGAAAAGGTTAACCCATCCGCATTGCAGGGGTCGGCTTACACGACACTAGGCTCTCTATATTACAAGGTACCTGGATGGCCGCTCGGCTTCGGCGATAAGAAAAAAGCCAAGGCATATCTTGATAAAGCCATCCAGGTCAATCCTGCGGGCATCGACCCTAACTACTTTTACGCAGATTATTTAAGTGAGCAGGGTGACTACGCGAATGCCATCGACTATTACAAGAAAGCCCTGACCGCGCCGCCGCGTGCAGGAAGGGAAGATGCGGACACAGGAAGAAAACAGGATATCGAATCAGGCCTGAGGAAAGCCCAGCAAAACTTAAAATAGATGCTATGAACACCCATCCTTGATCAAGCATTCACCGCTTTGTCGGCGCTCCGCAAGCCGATAGCACGCACTAAAGCAACCACTCGTCATACCGAATGATGTAGCAACAGGGTTTCGAATAGCCGGTAAGATTGACCTTCCAGTTGGGAGTAATTATCATCTACCGGCTACTTCATAAAAATTCTTAGAGCCTTACTCCTTGCCAAAATCAATACCTGCCTGCCTGTTTCCCTGCCTGCTGTATGCCATATTGGCAAGCTCGCTGAATGCCTGCGGCAATAAAAGCGCTGGCGACACCGCTCCCCAGGCAGCCCAGGAGGTCAGCTTTATCACGGCGCAAGCCACCACAGTCAAGGAGTTCTCGGAGCTGCAGGGCAGGCTCAATTCGATACGCGTAGCGCAAGTGCGTGCCCGCGTGCCGGGCGTGCTGATCCACCAGGTGCAGGGCGGCATGGATGTCAAACAGGGCCAGTTGCTGTTCCGCATAGACCCTGAACCCTTGCAGGCGGCCTACAACAGCGCCGAGGCAAACCTGCAGAAATCGCTGGCCATCCAGACCCAGGCCCAGGCCAAATCAGACCGTTTTAAATCGCTGGTGGAATTCAATGCCGTCAGCAAGCAGGATTACATCGATGCCACCGCCTCGTCGCAAACGGCGGTGGCCGATGTAGCCGCCAACCGTGCCGCGCTGCAGACAGCCAGACTCAACCTCGGCTATGCCACGATTACTGCCCCTATTACGGGTTATATGGGCAGGCCGCAGGTGACGGAAGGCGACCTGGTCGGCCAGGGCGAGGCGACCCTGCTCGCCATCGTGCAGCAACTGGATCCCATCTACCTTGACCTGACGCAATCCAGCAATGAAGTGTTGCGCATACGCCATGCCATGGAGGCCGGCAAGCTGAAACGCGTAGGCAAGGATGAAGTCAGGGTGACCCTGGTGCTGGACGACGGCAGTCATTACCCCTTTCCGGGCAAGCTGCTGTTCTCCGACATCAGCGTGGACCCCACCACAAGCATGGTGACTTTGCGTGCGCAGTTCCCCAACCCGGATCACCTGCTACTTCCAGGCATGTATGCACGTGCGCTGGTGGAAGAATCCATGACCAGCCAGGCGATCCTGTTGCCGCAGCGTGTGGTAGCCAGGGGCGAAAACGGCTCGGCGACCGTTTTGATTGTAGGTGCTGGAGACAAGATCGAAGTGCGCGAGGTCAAGCTCGGCGCAGCGCGTGGGGATCGGTGGATAGTGGCCGACGGCTTGCAAGCCGGTGACCAGGTGGTCATCGAAGGGTCGCAGAAAGTGGCCCCCGGCGCGCAGGTTAAACCGGTTGCATTCGTTTCCCCGGCAACCGCAACCGTGCCGGCAGATACCCCAGCGCCACCTTGAAATGCAAGAAGGCGCAAGCAAAAGGTAATAAGAAACCCAGACAGCTCCGCTCAATAAACTGCCTAGTAAATTACCAATAGCGCAGTAAGCATTAACCTAAGGGAAGGCCTGCATGGCAAGATTTTTCATCGATCGCCCGATTTTCGCCTGGGTGATCGCTATCCTCATTATGCTGACCGGCGGCATGGCACTGAGCCAGTTGCCTGTCGCGCAGTATCCGGTGATTGCGCCGCCGACCATCTCGGTGAGCGCCAATTACGCCGGTGCATCCGCACAGACCGTGGCCGATTCGGTCACTGCCGTCATCGAGCAGCAATTGAACGGCCTGGACGGCTTGCTGTACATGTCGTCCGCCAGCGAGTCTAGCGGAGCGGTCGGCATCAACCTATACTTCAAGCCGGGGACCAATCCCGAGATCGCCCAGGTACAGGTACAGAACAAGCTGCAGCTGGCGCTGCCGAGATTGCCGCAAGTGGTGCAGCAGACCGGCGTGCAGGTGTTGAAAGCCAGCAATACCTACCTCATGTTCATCACCGCTGTCGCCACCGACGGCAAGACCGACGAGGCCACGCTGGGCAACTACCTGGCGGTCAACATGCTGGATTCGCTGCGGCGCACCGCAGGCGTGGGCCAGGCCGAACTGTTCGGTACCGAGCATGCCATGCGCATCTGGCTCAATCCCGACAAGCTCAACCAGTACCAGCTGGTACCGGGCGATGTCGTCAGCGCGATCCAGGAGCAGAATATCCAGGTATCCGCGGGCGAGTTCGGCGGCATGCCTGCCGTCAAGGGCCAGCAGCTCAATGCCAGCATCGTGGCGCAAAGCCGCCTCAGCACGGTGGAGCAGTTCGAGGATATCCTGCTGCGCGTCAACACCAACGGCGCCCAGGTCAAGCTGCGCGATGTCGCACGCGTGGAACTGGGCGGGCAGGATTATTCCATCAACTCCCGCGTGAGCGGCAAACCGGCGGCAGCCATCGGCATCAAGCTGGCGCCCAGCGCCAACGCGCTAGCGACTTCCACCGCCGTGCGGGCACGTGCCATGGAACTGGCTCAATCGCTACCGCCCGGCATCAAGATCGAGTTTCCCTACGATACCTCGGCCTTCGTCAAGATATCCATCAAAGAAGTGGTGACCACGCTGTTCGAGGCCATCGGGCTGGTATTCCTGGTGATGTATTTGTTCCTGCAGAACCTGCGCGCCACCTTGATCCCCACCATCGTGGTGCCGGTAGCGCTGTTCGGCACGCTGGTGGTCATGACCCTGTTCGGCTACTCCATCAACGTGCTCACCATGTTCGGCATGGTGCTAGCCATCGGCCTGCTGGTGGACGATGCCATCGTGGTGGTGGAAAACGTGGAGCGCATCATGAGCGAGGAAGGCCTGCCGCCGCGTGAAGCCACGCGCAAGGCCATGGGCCAGATCACCAATGCCCTCATCGGCATCACGGTGGTGCTCACCGCTGTCTTCATTCCCATGGCCTTTTTCGGCGGATCCGTCGGCATCATCTACCGGCAGTTTTCGCTGGCCATGATCTCGTGCATGCTGTTCTCGGTATTCCTGGCGCTGTCCCTCACCCCTGCCCTGTGCGCTACCTTGCTGAAACAGGTCGAGGCCGGGCATCACCACGAAAAACGCGGCTTCTTCGGTTGGTTCAACCGCAGTTTCCAGGCCGGCAGCAACCGCTACCAACAATTGGTCGCGCGCATGCTGGATACCAGCCTGCGCTGGATGCTGCTGTTCATATTGATCATCGTGACGGTGGTGATCCTGTTCCAGCGCATGCCGACCTCGTTCCTGCCCGAAGAAGACCAGGGCTACCTGATCACCAGCGTGCAACTGCCGGTGGGCGCCACGCAGGAGCAGACCGTGCAGGTGCTGGAACAGGTAGAGGATTATTTCGGCAAGCAGGAGGAGACCGACCAGATCTTCACCATCGCCGGCTTCAGCTTCAACGGCCGCGGCCAGAACGGGGCGCTGGGCTTCATCAACCTCAAGAACTGGGACCAGCGCAAAGAGGTCGAACACCGCGTGCAGGCCATACTCGAGCGTGCCATGGGTGAGTTCTCGTCCATCCGCCAGGCCCTGGTATTCGCCTTCAATGCACCGCCCATCGACGACCTGGGCAACGCCACCGGTTTCGATTTCTTCCTGCAGGACAGGGCCAGCCAGGGCCATGCAGCCCTGCTAAAAGCGCGTAACGACCTCATCGCCATGGCGGCGAATAACCCCGATGTCAGCGCGGTACGCGCGCAGGGCCTGGAGGATACGCCGCAATACCAGGTCGATATCCAGCAATCCAAGGCGCGCGCACTGGGCATCAGCCTGAGCGACATCAACACGACGCTCAGCGCCGCCTTCGGCTCGCGCTACGTCAACGACTTTACCGACCAGAAGCGCGTGCACCAGGTCATCATCCAGGCAGACAAGCAGTTCCGCATGCTGCCGCAGGACATCGATAAACTCTATGTGCGCAACGCCAGCGGCAGCATGGTGCCGTTCTCATCCTTCGCCACGGCGCGCTGGACTTACGGGCCGCCGCGCATCGAGCGCTACAACGGCCTGCCTGCGATGGAGATCGTCGGCGCCGCGCCGCCGGGCAAGAGCTCCGGCCAGGCGATGGCTGCCATGGAAAGCATGGTCGCCAAACTGCCGCCCGGCTTCGGTATCGAATGGACCGGGCAATCCTACCAGGAGCGCCTCTCCGGTTCGCAGGCGCCGGCCCTGTTCGCGCTGTCGCTGATCGTGGTGTTCCTGTGCCTGGCTGCGCTGTACGAAAGCTGGTCCATCCCGCTGGCGGTGATCCTGGTCGTGCCTTTGGGCGTACTGGGGGCGCTGCTGGCCACCATCTTGCGCGAACTGCCGAATGACGTGTACTTCAAAGTGGGCCTGATTACTACCATCGGCCTGTCGACCAAGAATGCCATCCTCATCATCGAATTCGCCAAGGACTTGCAAGCCGAGGGCATGGGCTTGGTCGAGGCTACCCTGGAAGCCGTGCACCGCAGGTTGCGGCCCATCCTCATGACGTCTATCGCCTTTATCCTGGGCGTGATGCCGCTGGTGTTCAGCGCCGGCGCAGGTTCGGCCAGCCGCAATGCCATCGGCACCGGCGTCGCTGGCGGCATGTTCTCCGCCACCGTGCTTGCCATTTTCCTGGTGCCGGTGTTCTTCGTCGTGGTGCGCAGGCTGTTCGCCCGCACCTGCAAGGGCACGCCAAAAGGGACACCTGCCGATGCGTAAAAGCCTCTTACTTTTGCTGCTGTTGCAAATCTCCGCCTGCTCGCTGATACCGGAATACTTGCGGCCCAAGGCGCCGGTGGCGGACGAATACCCTGTCTATGCAACTGCCGTCGACAGCCAGCAGGCCCCTGCCGCCGACATACGCTGGCAGCAGATGTTCACCGATGCCCGGCTGCAGCGCCTGATCGCACTGGCACTGGAGAAGAACCGCGACCTGCGCATCGCCGCACTGGATATCGAGGCCGCGCGCGCGCAATACCGCATCCAGGAAGCGGCGCGTTTCCCCACCATCAATGCCACGGCCGATGCCACGCGTGCACGCAGTGCCAATATCTTCGGCACCGGGACCGGCGTATTGCCGCCGTATACCATCTATTCGGTCGGAGTCGGCTTTACCGCCTATGAGCTGGATTTCTTCGGTCGCGTGCGCAGCCTGCGCGAGCAGGCGCTGCAACAGTTCATCGCGACGCAGGAAGCCCGAACCAGTGCGCAGATTGCCCTGGTGGCCGAAGTCGCCAATGCCTACCTGAACGAGCGAGCGCTGGATGAACGCCTGGCGCTGGCGCAACAGACCCAGGCTTCGCAACAAACCTCTTACGACCTGGCACGCAGGATTTTCGAATTCGGCAACAGCTCGGCGCTTGAATTGCGCGTCGCCGAAACGCAGCTGGAAACCGCCAATGCCAACGTGGCCGGCCTCAAACGACTGCTCGCACAAGCCGGTAACGCGCTGGTGCTGCTCACCGGCGACGCGTTGCCGGCCGACCTGCCGGCAGCGCAAGCGCTGGATGCCCAGTTGATGGTGAGTGAGCTGCAACCGGGCCTGCCTTCCGAACTGCTGAACCGCCGCCCCGACATCCGCCAGGCCGAAAACCAGCTCAAGGCCGCCAATGCAAATATCGGTGCGGCACGCGCTGCCTTCTTCCCCGCTATCAAGCTGACCACCTCCGTCGGCAGCGCCAATTCGGAACTGGATGGCCTGTTCAAGTCCGGCAGCACCATCTGGAATTTTTCACCGCAACTCGTCCTGCCAATATTCGATGCAGGCCGCAACAAGGCCAACCTCACCCTGGCGCAATTACAGAAAGACATCAACGTTGCGCGTTATGAAAAGGCGATACAGACCGCATTCCGCGAAGTGGCCGATGCGCTCGCCGCCAGCACCATCATTAACGAGCAGATCGCAGCCCAGCAGCGGCTGGTGGATGCGGAGCAGGCACGTTTCACGCTGGCGGAATTGCGCTACCGCAACGGCGTGGACAGTAACCTCAGCCTGCTGGATGCCCAGCGCAGCCTGTATAGCGCGCAGCAATCGCTGGTCGAGCTGCGCCAGTCGCGTCTATCGTCGCTGGTCACACTGTATAAAGCATTGGGCGGCGGATGGAATTAGCGCCGCCGCACTGCATGGAGTCGACTTATTATTGGCCTGACTGTGTCTTGCCTAACTTGTGTATTGCCTGACTTGCATGCTTTCTGGCTATCCCATAAGCTGGTCGCCATCCATTCGGCAATACCTCATTAACGGAGTATCAGCATGAGCACACAAAAACTACGCTGGGGCATTCTCGGCGCGGCACGCGTCAACGAACGCCTGCTGCCGGCCATTATCGAGGCCGGCAATTCGGAACTGGTGGCGATCGGCAGCCGTCGCCCGGGGGCCGCCGCAGAAGTGCTGAAAAAATATGCACCGAAGGCGACTGGCGTCAGCACGTATGACACTGCCGAGGAATTGCTTGGGGATGAGAAAGTACAAGCCATTTATATTCCCTTGTCCAACCATGAGCATGCGGAATGGGCGCTGAAGGCCATCTCCAGCGGCCGCCATGTATTGATCGAAAAGCCGATGGCGCTGACCGTAGCAGACATCGACGCGATAGAAGCCGCTTCGATCAAGCACAAGGTCAAAGTAATGGAAGGCTTTATGTACCGCTTCCACCCGCAGCACCAGCGCGTGAAGGAGATCGTCAAATCCGGGCTCATCGGCGAGGTGCGTTTCGCCAAGGCTGCGTACTCCTTCATGATGCGCCCCGCCCGCATGTACCGCCTGGCCAACGATACCGCCCTGGGCGGCGGCGCCATGTGGGACGTGGGGCCATATGCCATTCATTCGCTGCGCCACTGTTTCGATACAGACCCCATCAGCGTGACTGCCATCGCAAAATACGCCGACACCGGTGCTGACATCTCCACCAGCGGCGTGATCGATTTCGGCAACGGTCTGCGCGGCCATTTCGATACCAGCTTCGAATGCAGTCGCCAGTCTGAATACACCATCGTCGGCACCAAAGGCTCCGTCAAGTGCCACACGGTGTGGCAACTGCCGGGCACCAACGACGTTCCTGTCATCAGCTGGTGGTCGGACGACGGGCGCAATGCGGTGGAAACCTACCCGGCCGCCAACCACTTCAACCTCGAGATCGAGCACTTCAGCGATTGCGTGCTGAACGACAAAACGCCTGAGCTAAGTTTTGATGATGCCAGGAAAAACTGCAAAGCCATCGTTGCCACGCTGGAATCGTCCTCCACCGGGCGCCTGGTGCAAATAAAACAAGTCGGCCGCCTGGTCAACATCTAGCAAGATGGCATCCTGGAAACAAAAGTAAGGTAAGCAAATGGCAAAAGCATGCGATTTATGCAGCAACCCCGGCGGCGAGCTTATATGGCAGGATGAGTTTTGCCGTGTGGTCATGGTGGATGACATGGATTATCCCGGCTTCTGCAGGGTGATCCTCAATAGCCACATCACCGAAATGACCGACCTGGCACGCAGGGAGCAGGAGCGCCTGATGGCGGTCGTGTTTACGGTGGAACGTGCCGTGAGGGATATCATGCAGCCCGACAAGATCAACCTGGCGAGTTTAGGCAACATGGTGCCGCATATGCATTGGCACGTGATCCCGCGCTACAAGAAAGACCGGAATTTCCCCAATTCGATCTGGGATAAATCCAGGCGTGAAAGCCTGGCGCATCCCATCGACGCTGCGACGGCGGGCATGTTGAAAGCGGAGATACAGAAAGTGCTGGGCTAGGGATATCTCAATACAGCGGCATCACGCATGCCCTGGGAAGCCCCGCCGCTATTGGCTCGCAGACCGGTCATTGAACCTATCGTTAGTTTTAGCCCAGACCCTATTCCAGTATAAGACGCTTCACCGGATTGCCATTCAGCAGGTGCGAATCGACTATCTCGTCGATATCTTCCGTGTCCACGAAGCTGTACCAGACCGCCTCCGGGTACACCACCAGCAAAGGCCCTTCCGAACAACGGTCTAGGCAACCGGCGCGATTGATGCGCACTTTGTTACGACCGTTCAGCTTGAGCGATTTCACGCGCTTCTTCATGTGGTCGAATGCGGCTTCTGCGCCGTAGTCCATGCAGCACTGACCGCCGTCTTCACGCTGGTTAAGGCAGAAAAATACATGGTGTTTGTAGTAGTTATCGGTTTCGCTCAAAGTGCTCTCGCTATTCAGTCGCCAGACTGTCTTCCTTAGTAAATGTCCATGTGCGCGTGATACCCAGGATATCGGTATCTTTCCTGATGTCTTCCGGGAAAGGCGCGTAAGGCGCCGCCATGCGCACGATGCGTTCGGCCGCATCGTCCAGTACCTTATGGCCCGAACTACGGTCGATCTCGACGCTCTCGATGCTGCCGTCGGACCGGATGGAGACCGTCATGCGCAGCTGGCCGTACAAGCCTTTATCTTTGGCCGCTTCGGGATAGTTTAGGTTCCCGATCTTCTCCACCTTCTGCCGCCACGATTCCACATACGCAGCAAAGCGGTATTCCTGTGTGCGGGCACCGATGTATTTACGCTTGGGGCGATTCTGGTAATCGTCCTGCTGCTTGGAAATCTGCGCTTCCAGGCGCGCCATCTCCAGGCTGGAGGCCAGCAGGTCCGCTGTACCGACCTTACGCGTGGTGGCATCCTGCTGGTTCTTTTCCGGCTTGGGCGTGGCTTCCTGCCTATTGGCACTGGTGTCTATCTTCTTCTGCGAATTCACCTGGGTCATCATCTGCTGGATCTGCTTTTCCAGCTCGGCGATCTTCTGCTGTTTGCGTTCTGCTTCGGTATCCGCCTGGTTGGCTTTGCGGCTGGATGACTGGGCTTCTATCTGGGAGGTGATGGTGGTTTCGCGCGGGGTAGTCTTAGGTGGGGGCAAAGCCGATTTCAGCTGCCGCTTTTCATCGGTATTGCCGCCGCGGTTGAGGTTGGCCTGCGCCAGCGCATCCGCCTTGGTGGGCTTGCTCTTGGTTTTGGCGTTGACCAGCACCACGTCAAGCGCGGGCATCTTGTCCTTGAGGAATTTAAGCGCAGGCGGCTCGAAATTGATGAAGACGATAAGGAGGATGTGCGCATACGCCGACACCAGCAACATGATGGCAAGCGGGCTTAAGCCAAACAGGTAATTCTTGATGCGCTTAAGGCTCAACAGCCAGCCTTTCCAATAACTTTGCGTGGATGCCGCCGAAGCCGCCGTTGCTCATCACCAGCACCTGGTCGCCCGGCCTGGCCTCGGCGGCAACCGCGTCGACCAGGTCGGCAATCGCCTCGAACACGCTGGATTTTTCGCGGATATCGGCCAGGGCTTCGGCGGCATCCCAGCCCAGGTTGGCGCCGTAACAATAGACCAGGTCGGCATCGACCAGGCTGGCCGACAGTGCCGCCTTCATCACGCCTAATTTCATAGTGTTGGAACGCGGCTCCAGCACCGCAAGGATGCGCGACTTGCCGACCTTGGCACGCAGGCCAGCGACGGTAGTCGTGATGGCAGTGGGGTGGTGGGCGAAATCGTCGTATACGGTGATGCCGTTGACGGTACCGCGCACTTCCATGCGGCGTTTGACGTTCTGGAATTCCGCCAGGGCGGCAATACCGACATCCACCGGCACGCCGACATGGCGTGCGGCGGCAATGGCGGCCAGGGCATTCATGCGGTTATGCTGGCCCATCAGCTGCCAGGCAAGCCGTCCCTGCAATTGACCCTCCAGCAGCACGTCGAAGCTGCCCTCGCTGTCGGCAGGGCCGGCTTGCCAGCCTGTATCGTCATTGCCCAGCCATTCCACCGGCGTCCAGCAGCCGCGCTGGATCACGCGCTGCAGGCTGTCCTCTGTGCCATTAGCCACCACCAGGCCGTTCTGCGGCACGGTGCGCACTAAATGGTGAAATTGCGTTTCGATGGCATGCAGGTCGGCGAAGATGTCCGCATGGTCGAACTCCAGGTTGTTCAGCACGGCCGTACGCGGATGGTAATGCACGAACTTGGAGCGCTTGTCGAAAAATGCCGTGTCGTATTCATCCGCCTCGATGACGAAGAACGGCGACAGGCTATCGGCATCCTGTCGCGGGGTACCAGGCAAGCGGGCCGAGATGCCGAAATTCTGCGGGACGCCGCCGATGAGGAAACCCGGCGCCAGGCCGGCATATTCCAGTATCCAGGCCAGCATGGAAGAGGTCGTGGTCTTGCCGTGCGTGCCGGCCACTGCCAGCACCCATTTCCCCTGCAGCACGTTCTCTGCCAGCCATTGCGGGCCGGAGATATACGGCAGGCCGCGATTCAGTATCTCCTCCATCAGCGGGTTGCCGCGCGTGACCACGTTGCCGATCACATACATATCCGGAGCCAGCCTGGTTTGATCCGGTGAAAAACCTTCGATGAGTTCTATGCCCTGTGCTTCGAGCTGGGTGCTCATGGGCGGGTAGACATTAGCATCGCTGCCGGTGACTTTATGGCCTGCGGCCTTGGCCAGTACTGCAATACCGCCCATGAACGTACCGCAGATACCGAGAATATGAATATGCATGATGTTGGTTTGGATTGATTTAGCCAATTGTAGCAAACTCGCCCTGTGCATGGCTTGCTGCACGAAAGGTATATTAAATCTATTGTCGATTAATTAAGGCGATGGCTATATTCGAGCGCATAAAGAAGATAATGGAGCGCATGTGCCAAATTTTGATCAGGCCTGTTTATCCCTGTTTATTTTTTTATAGCTGCCGTGTTTAATGTGGCATTATTGATGTCAATCGTACATGCAGCACATCCTCAGCCATACTGTTCTAAGCAGGTGGAATTCACAACGGAGCGAAGTAGAATGAATGAGTCAGCAATGACACCCACCCCCGCCAGCGGTTCTGAAATTTTCCTCGGGCGCCAGCCCATACTGGATGGCAAACGCAAGATAGTGGCCTATGAACTGTTGTTCCGTTCCGAAGAAAGCCTGGAAGAAGCCAATTTCACCGACGACCTGGCCGCCACCGCCGCCGTCATCGTCAACACCTTGAGCCAGTTTGGCCTGCAGAATGTACTGGGCACCCATGACGGCTTCATGAACGTGTCTGCAAGTCTCTTAATGAGCGAGACCGTCGAACTGTTGCCGCCGGAACGCATCGTGCTGGAAATCCTGGAAGATGTGCCGATTTCGCCGCCTATTCTTGAACGCTGCAAGGCGCTGAAAGAAAAGGGCTTCCGCCTGGCGCTGGATGATTTCAGCTACCGCAGCGAATACGACCCGATATTGCCCTTCATAGACTACATCAAGGTAGACCTGAGCATCACACCGCTTGAAAAAATGGCGCCTGCGCTTGCCCAGATCCGCAAACTGACCAGTGCAACGCTCCTGGCAGAACGCGTGGAAACGGAAATAGAGTACGAAGAATGCAAGCAACTGGGTTTCGGACTGTTCCAAGGCTACTTCTTCGCCAAGGCCACCTTACTGCGCGGTAAGAAACCGCAACCGCACCAGATGAGCCTGATGCGCATCATGGGCCTGCTGCTGGGCGATGCCAACGTAAGCGAGTTGGAGCCCTTGTTCAAGGACAATCCCGGCCTGACGCTTGGCCTGTTAAGGCTGGTGAATTCAGTCGGCATAGGCGGCGGGCGCCAGCAGGTAAGCTCGCTGCGCCAGGCCATCGTCATATTGGGACAAAAACAGCTGCTGCGCTGGGTTCAGTTACTTCTCTACGCGGCACCGGACGGCAGCGTCGGCAGCAGCCTGCTGCAACAGGTCGCCAACCGTGCCCGCCTGATGGAGCTGCTGGCCCAGCATGCGCCCAGCATACAGCCCAACCTGGGCGACCAGGCGTTTATGGTGGGCATGCTGTCGCTGGCCGATGCCGTGATGCAAATGCCGCTGGAAGACGTGCTTACGCAGATCGGCGTAACGGACACCCTGAAAGATGCAGTGCTGAAACGTGAAGGCATACTGGGCGAACTGCTGGTGCTGGCAGAAGTGATCGAAGTGGGCGATTTTGCGGAAGCGGACAAACATATCCATGCCATCGGCATGAGCGTCAATGACTTTACCAACATACAGCTGGAAGCCATGCAGTGGACGAATGACCTTAGCCGGGAAATCGCCTAGGTCAGGATACGGCTGAGGATGTTGTAGCGCAGGCGCCTCGCCTGCATTCAACGTTAACGAACAGGGTATGCAGGCGAGGCGCCTGCGCTACAGGTCAGTGCACGATGCCGTTCAACTTATCCAGTCAACTTTAGAAGCACTAAGTGATGCCCTGGAAGGCGCATGTATGTTGGCTCCCAGGGCATCCTATCCAGCATTTTCTACCCCAGGTTAGGCGCCAGCCAGCGTTCCAACTCTTCTTTCGGCAGATTGCGGCGTTTCGCCATATCGTCCAGCTGGTCGCTACCTATCTTGTCCACACTGAAGTACTTCGACTCCGCATGTGCAAGGTAAAACCCTGATACCGCTGCACCCGGCAGCATGGCGAAGGATTCCGTCAGTTGCATGCCGATCTCTTCCGCCTGCAATACCTTGAACATATCCGGCTTCACGGTATGGTCCGGGCAAGCAGGGTAACCAGGTGCAGGCCGGATCCCCTGGTATTTCTCCTTCAGCAGGTCATCTTCACTAAGCTTTTCATCCGGCACATAGCCCCATAAGTCGGTGCGCACGCGTTCATGCAGGTACTCGGCGAAGGCTTCTGCCAGGCGGTCTGCCAACGATTTCAGCATAATGCTGCTGTAATCGTCGTTGTCATCGTCAAACCGTTTTTCGTACTTTTCGATGCCAAGTCCGCCGGTCACCGCAAACAAACCTATGTAGTCGGCGATACCGGACGGTTTGCCGTCCACCAGCTTAGGCGCGATGAAATCGGCCAGGCACTGGTTAGGACGCGGCACGCCGTCGATGACCGGCTTCACCGTCTGCTGGCGCATGCCGTACCAGGTAAACGCCACCTGGCTACGCGTCTCGTCCGTGTAGATCTCGATATCGTCATCGTTGATGCTATTGGCAGGCAACAACGCAACCACGCCGTTGGCGGTGAGCCACCTATTTTCTATTAGCTTCTTGAGCATGGCCTGCCCTTCTGCCAACAATTTGGTAGCGGCTTCGCCGACTACTTCATCCTTGAGGATAGCCGGGTAGAAACCGGCGAGGTCCCAGGTCTGGAAGAACGGGCCCCAGTCGATATACTGCGCCAGGATATTCAGGTCGATATTCTTGAACACGCGACGGCCGATGAACTTGGGTTTCACTGGGGCAAACTCGCCGGTGAACTGCAGTTTTGCCTTGTTGGCACGGGCATCGGCCAGGCTCAGCATGGGCGTGCCTTTCTTATTGGCATGCTGGGTGCGCGCACGGTCGTAATCCGCCGCGACTTCCTCGATATATGTATCGCGGCTTTCCGGCGTCAGCAGCGATTGCATCACCGACACCGAGCGCGAGGCGTCCGCCACGTAAATCACCGGCCCGTCGTAATGTGGGGCGATCTTGACCGCCGTATGCGCCCGTGAAGTAGTGGCGCCGCCTATCAGTAGCGGCATTTTCAGTCCGCGGAAATGCTCGTCGCGCTGCATCTCACGCGCCACATGCGCCATTTCCTCCAGTGATGGCGTGATGAGGCCCGACAGGCCGATGATGTCGGCATTCTGCGCCTTGGCCATGGCCAGTATCTCGGCAGCCGGCACCATGACGCCCATATTCACCACTTCGAAGTTGTTGCACTGCAATACGACGGATACGATGTTCTTGCCGATGTCATGTACATCGCCTTTAACCGTGGCGATGACCACTTTGCCTTTGGGTTTGGCCACAATACCGGTGCGTTCCTGCTCGAGCAGTTTTTCTTCTTCGATGAAGGGGATCAGGTGCGCCACCGCCTGCTTCATGACGCGGGCGGATTTCACCACCTGCGGCAGGAACATCTTGCCCTGGCCGAACAGGTCGCCCACCACGTTCATGCCGTCCATCAACGGGCCTTCGATCACATGGATCGGGCGCCCGCCGCTGTTGAATATCTCCAGGCGCGCCTCTTCCGTATCTTCGACAATGTACTCGGTGATGCCGTGCACCATGGCGTGCGCCAGGCGTTTCTGCACCGGCACTGGGTTATCGGGCGTGCCGCGCCATTCCTGGGTGGAGGCCTCTTTCTTGCCACCGGCGGTCAATGTGCCGGCGATCTCGATCATGCGTTCGGTGGCATCCGGCCGACGATTCAGCACCACGTCTTCCACACGCTCTTTCAACTCAGCGGGCAGGTCGTCGTACACGCCCATCATGCCCGCGTTGACGATGCCCATGGTCATGCCCGCCTGGATGGCGTGGTAGAGGAACACGGTATGGATGGCCTCACGCGCCGGGTCGTTGCCGCGGAAGCTGAAACTCACATTGGACACGCCGCCGGATATCTTGGCGTAAGGCAGGTTCTGCTTGATCCAGCGCGTGGCGTTGATGAAATCGACGGCATAATTGTTGTGCTCTTCGATGCCGGTAGCGATAGCGAAGATATTTGGATCGAAGATGATGTCTTCCGGCGGGAAACCGATTTCGTCCACCAGCAGGTCGTAAGCGCGCTTGCAAATCTCAGTCTTGCGCTCGAAGGTGTCCGCCTGGCCTTTCTCGTCGAAGGCCATGACGATGACGGCGGCACCATAACTGCGGCAAAGCTTGGCCTGGCGCAGGAACTCTGCCTCGCCCTCCTTCATGGAAATGGAATTGACCACCGCCTTGCCCTGCACGCACTTGAGGCCAGCCTCGATCACCGACCATTTGGAGGAATCGATCATCACCGGCACGCGCGCGATATCCGGCTCGGAGGCGATCAGGTTGAGGAAATGCGTCATGGCATGCAAGGCGTCCAGCATGCCTTCGTCCATGTTGATATCGATGACCTGCGCGCCGTTCTCCACCTGCTGGCGGGCGACCACCAGCGCTTCGTCGTACTGGCCGTTCAGGATCAGACGTGCGAACGCCTTGGAGCCGGTGACATTGGTGCGTTCGCCGACGTTGACGAACAAAGAACTATCGTCGATGGTAAACGGCTCCAGCCCGGCCAGCCGTGTGGCGCGTTCTATCTGCGGTACTTTGCGCGGGGCGATGGGCGTGACCTGCTCGGCAATCGCCTTGATGTGCGCGGGCGTCGTGCCGCAGCAGCCGCCGGCGATATTGACGAAACCGCTCTTGGCGAATTCCTGCAACAGCGACGAGGTATCCGCCGGCTCTTCGTCGAAGCCGGTGTCGGACATGGGGTTGGGCAAGCCGGCGTTGGGGTAGATGCAGACGAATGTATCGGCGATCTGCGAAAGCTCCTCTGCATACGGCCGCATGAGTGCTGCACCTAAAGCGCAGTTGAGGCCGATAGTCAGCGGTTTGGCGTGACGCACGGAATTCCAGAACGCAGGCACGGTCTGGCCCGAGAGAATACGGCCGGATGCATCGGTCACCGTGCCGGAGATCATGATAGGCAAGCGCCGACCGCTTTGCTCGAAAAACTGGTCGATGGCAAACAGCGCTGCCTTGCAGTTAAGGGTGTCGAAGATAGTCTCGACCATCAGGATGTCGGCGCCGCCTTCCACCAGGCCGCGCGTCTGCTCGAGATATGCCGCTACCAGCTGGTCGAAACTCACATTGCGCGCTGCAGGATCGTTTACATCCGGCGAGATGGAGGCGGTTTTCGGCGTTGGGCCCAGGGCGCCAGCTACAAAGCGTGGCTTGTCAGGACTGCTGTAATTATCACAGGCAGCACGTGCCAGCCTGGCCGCCTGCACATTCATCTCGTAGACCAAGTGCGCCATGTGGTAATCGTCCTGCGCGACCTGCGTGGCACCGAAGGTATTGGTCTCGATGATATCGGCACCAGCCGCCAGGTATTGCTCATGAATTTCCTGGATGATGTGCGGCTGTGTCAACGTCAACAACTCGTTATTGCCCTTGACGAATAACTCGCGCTCGCCTGCAGGCGCGGCGAAACCGGCGAATCGCTCACCTCGGTAATCTTCCTCAGTCAGCTTGTACTGCTGGATCATGGTGCCCATCGCACCATCAAGTATCATGATGCGGCGTGACAATATGTCGCGCAGAACGGCTTCGGTGGAATTTGGCGTGTCGGGTGATGGGTGCTGTGTCATGGTACGGATGTCCTGAAGCCTGTCCTTGTCCTGAAACTCACTGGAAGCTTTTCCGCTAGCTGGAATTCCCCAAAAAATCAGTTCAATTTTGATAACCTGCAATTATAGAACACCTTGCCTGCCTGGGCATCAAGTGCTTTAGCATTGCCGCATTCCATCCTGCATAAATTAAAAACGGAATAGCCGTATGAAAGTTAAAGCAGGACAGTACCCAGTAAATTGCCTATCCAGTAGGTGAGCATGCCGGCCGCTCCGCCGATCAGCAGCATGCGCATGCCGCCACCCAGCGCATGACGGCCGGTGAACAAAGATAGCGCGGCGCCGATCACGAACAAGGCAAACCCCGTCATGCCGATGGAAACAGCCAATGCATCGATGCCTGCCACTTTGAATATCGCGGAGGCCAGAAATGGCAGCAGGGGTACCAATCCCCCACATAAAAACGCCAGGAAAGAAGAGAGTGCAGCAACCCATGGCGAACCCAGGTCATCCGGATTCAACCCTAGCTCTTCGCGCGCCAGCGTGTCCAAGCCCAATACAGGATCTGCGATCATTCGCTGTGCCAGCGATTTTGCTTCATCCGCTTGCATCCCACGTGCCTGGTAGATCAGCGTCAATTCTGCCGCTTCCTGTTCCGGATATTCAGCCAGTTCAGCACGTTCCAGCCCTATCTGGTATTCGAACATTTCCCGCTGCGAACGCATGGAGATGTATTCGCCGGCCGCCATGGAAAATGCACCGGCGAGCAAGCCTGCAATGCCAGTTACCAGGATGGCTCCATTACTGATGGCAGCGCCTGCTACTCCCATCACCAGGCAGGCAATGGACACCAATCCGTCATTTACACCAAACACGGCGGCCCGCAAGCCGCCGCTATTCCCGCCGCCACGGTGACTGGCGCCCACCTCCTCTACCGAAGTAGGCGTGGCGTGGATCCCTTGCTTACGATTCAGGCTTTGCACAGGTTTAGTTGAAGAGGCTTTATAAATAGACAGGCCGCGTATTTTGCTCGCGGCAAGCACCGGCTTGATACGATGGGCACCCACTATGCAGATCAAGAAAGCGACGATGCGTGTACGCAGTTCAGGCTGGTATTCATCTACCTTGTTAGCTCGCGGCAACCCTTGTTTCCAAATACTCGCCTGTACTTCCGCCTCTTCTGCCAGCTTCGTAAATAGCCGTCGCCGCTCACCGTTTTTATCTGCACGCGCCATTACCTTATATAGGTATGCAGAACGCTTTTCATCTTGCCAGTTAGCGATCGACAATGGCTAGCCTATGGTGCATGACATTACACCTCATAGCGCCGATACTGCACGGCTTCAGCGATATGCGCCGTGCTGATGCGCTCCTGCTGGGCAAGGTCGGCGATGGAACGGGCGACTTTTAAAATACGGTGATAGGCACGCGCAGAGAGGCCAAGCCGGGTGATAGCCTGTTTCAGCAGATTCAAGCCCGCTTCATCTACATGACAATACTGATCGACCTCTTTACTGGTCAGCAGGTAGTTGGCTTTGCCCTGGCGCTGCAACTGCAGTTCGCGCGCACGTTCGACACGGGCGCGGATGCTGGCGCTGCTTTCGCCGGATGCCGCAGCAGTCAGTTCCTCATCCTTAAGGGCAGCGACTTCAATATGCAGGTCGATCCGATCCAGCAAGGGGCCTGAGATTTTTGCCTTATAGCGTTTGACTTGGTCCGGCGTACACCTGCATTTATTGTTGTGGTGCCCCAAATATCCGCACGGGCAAGGATTCATGGCCGCCAGCAACTGGAAATTGGCAGGAAAATCGGCCTGGCGGGCAGCACGCGAAATGGTGATATGCCCGGACTCCAATGGCTCACGCAAGACTTCCAGTACTTTCCTGTCAAATTCCGGCAACTCGTCCAGGAACAGCACGCCATGGTGGGCGAGCGATATCTCGCCCGGTCTTGGAACGCTGCCGCCGCCAACCAATGCTACGCCCGATGCCGTGTGATGTGGCGAACGAAACGGCCTGCGACCCCAGTTTTCGATACGGTAAGCGCCATTAAGCGACTGGATAGCAGCCGACTCGATGGCTTCCTGCTCGGTCATGGCCGGCAAAATCCCAGGGAAGCGGCTGGCCAGCATCGATTTCCCTGTGCCTGGAGGGCCTGACATCAACATGTTAAATGCCTAGAGACCAATAAAAAATAATTTATCCTAGCTTCTAAGATTTGGTAATGAGGAGAAACCTTTAAATTTGTGCGAATTAAGGTCATTGATTTTCTTCTCTTTAGAAGAGCTATAGGGGCGTATAACGTTTTGATAATACTGGATGCATAATAAGCCGAGCAAAGATATAGAAATGCTTTAACACCTCTAAATACAAACTTCATTGGGGTAGTGGGGGCATCCTAGAATGGTGTGGGCTAGGAAGGCTCACGCATGAGCATAAAATATAAGCTTGCAAATACAGAGTAGCAATTATTAAAAAATTTAATTTTTTTTCTACAGGCTGTAAATACTGCTCAGCTCTCTACTAAGTACTTGATATCCAGCTTCAATGTATCCCTTCGGAAATGGAGCATAGGCAACTCCTGACAAATTGGTTGGTATGTTTACCCCTTCTTCATGTAACAAGATAACAAAGTTCCGCCCAAATTTTCCTTGGAAATATCCGATTTCATGCATTACATTTTCCCTTACTCTGGATTCATTATTTGGAAGGAAATCTTCTCCTGTCATTATTATTACTGCGCAGTCACACCTTTCTGCATTCATTTCAAGCTTTTCAATGAGTGTTAGACCACCATTAACTTCTTGAGCTAATTCAAGAGTCGATATTTTCAAATCTTTTTCTATGTAGGGTTGGACCTTTCTCCAATCTGAAGAGCGGCCATGTGAGATAAAAACGCATTTCAATTGAGCTTGAGTAGGTTGAGATAATTCGCTATTGGCTCTAATTTCGAATATCTGCTCAATGTCACGCATAAGCCTTTCAGCTTGAGCACGTGAATAATGTTTTGGGGCCTGAAGCTCGCCTGGTTGTACCGACATCAATGTTTCTGGTTCTGTTTGAATATCTTGAAAATCGGAGAATAGTTCAGGTAAAAGATTTTTCAACTCAGTAACTAAACTCGCTGCACCAACAAAAAGATGCTTAACTAAATCTGGAGAGAAGCTACCTCTAGTTAATAAATCTCCTTTGCTGCGGGAGCGGCTGACGTTCTCATTCATAACCGAAAGAACAGCTTTTCTTATACCCGCGAGTTTTGCCATTGTTAATGAAACTCTATTCATCTCAACTCCTAACGGGTTAGTTAAGCTCTAGTGCTTCTGCTTCTTTCAAGGACATTTCAATATCTCTTTTTGCCCCCTTCAGAAGAATTTCATAAAATCTATTTGCGGGAGAAAATCTTGGCAACGTCTGTAAAATACTTTCCGATTTGTCTCTGATATGTAAGTCTCTAGCAAATGGCTCTCCTGGCGTACCTTGCCTTAAACCGCCAATCGCTGAATTGTGCAAATAATTTAACGACTCATCGAAACAACTTTTACTAAATCGTTTAGCTTTACTTAACAAGTTGACTACGAAATCAACGTTTTCAAATACAAAGTCATTTTGAGATTCAGAGAGCAAAGCTGAAATTGTTAAAATGTCTGACTCGTCAGCAACATCACACCAATTTTCAAGAGTCTTCAATACTTCAGCATCATAGTTTCCAAACATACCTTGAAAAAGCTCACCGACTCGATGACGATAAAAATAGTCTTTGTTCGGATAGTTCCTAAGGTACTCAACGACTTGACTAATAATTGTATTGAAATTATCAGCTTCTTTGAAACACAACTTAACATTAATATATGGGCCAAAATTGCAAGGCCTATAGTTCCAATTATGATCCATAACAGATTTGTTAAATCTAACCATGAAGAATGCTGCTGCTAGGATGCCATAGTCTTTAGAAATCTTTGAAAGAAATGTCTCTATCCAGTATCCATCTAGTTCAGGCAAAGCAATTAATTGATTTGTAATACGTTCAATTTCTTCAAAGGGCAGTAATTTTAAAGGTATCATTTCATCATGCATGAACAACATGCAAACATCATCTGCAACTTTATTTGATACTCCTATATTCATCTTGCCTATAAGTTGCATGGCTAATGTTTTATCAAACTTAGAAATATTCCTTAACGCATCAATGCCATTCTTAATTACCCAGACATGTTTGGAATTCAAAATATCAATTAAGTAATTTAAAGCCTCACCTTCATATATTTTCATATTATGAGTAGAAGCTAATGCCCTTCCGACTGCGGCGTGTAAAAGCTCATCTTCTGATTCTAAAAATCTTTTAGCCCATACAACACCTAACACCGGATCGTCATCAAATACTTTTGCTAATGAGTTACCAACAAATTGCCTAGTTTTAGATGTGGCATTTTTAAATGCATCTTCTACAGTACAAAGTGCTAACTCCAATGAGGTATTTAAAAGAAAGCCATATAGTATGTAAGGGGAATAACTTTCCTGACCGCAGTTATTTATAATTTCGTTTAAGCTTACATCAATGAAATGCCTCAACTCCTCAGGAGAGTACTTTTTAAGCAATTCAGTACTTAAATTGTCAAACCTTTCTTGTCTACCCTGTTCTAATAGGTCTGCATCGAACTTCTCAAATAAATTTCTATAGCCGTCTATTAAAGCGAGTTTTGTCGAGAATTCCAATGTTGTAGGTCTACTATCAATAATGCCTTGAGCTATCGGAGTAGTTTCAGCATTTGCATAATTAGCATGCCAACTGATAGAGCTGTAAATTTGTATCAAAACTAAGTCATCAATATCATTAGAATCAATCAACATTTTTAGTTTATTAAGGGTCTTGATAAATTCGACCGTCCAAGTATCACGCACTTCTTTACTTACTTGATTCCCAAACAGCCCCATTGGATAACGAAGGCAATTATGTAAAAACTTTGCCGCCGTTACCCCAATTTTCACATCCCTAGAAAGTAACAATCCAAGAGTTGCGTCTATTACTTTGTCTCTGAGAGGAGCAACGTTCTCATAACCGACCACAAAGCTTTTATATGTAATTTCCCTACCGTTATATGTGGAAGTATGCCCCTCGGTTTGAATGAAACCAGCGAGTATATCCATTGGGGAATAATGACTTTGCCAATTAGATTTATCGTTCATTAACGTTAAAGCTAAATCGATAATAGCCTCATTAAATTCAAGGGGCTTATTTGGTTCAACGGCCCCTAGCTCAGATAACAATCGTATTGCATGTCCTGGGGTTTGCCCTAAATTTCGAGGATCGTTTGAACCTAACAACCACAAGTCTTCAGAAGCCCTTTTTATGTGCTCTAAATTGTAGGCTGTATATTTTATGATCTCTGGAAGTTCTTTTTCAGCGCTTCCCTCTTCTATAAATCTCTCGATTAAATCAAGGGTTCTATCAGGTTGATAATAAGCAATTCCCTTTAAGGCTTTAAGTTGAAGATGTGCATTTTCGGGTTTGAGGTCTATCTTTGTCCAAATGACCTCCAACAAGCTGCTATTACTGGGATTCCCATTTGCTAACCTCCAATCCAATTTGCCTAGGTTAAGCAGAACATGTTCCATCTGCTTCTGTCCATCCGCATCAAAAACTTTTTCTGCATATCCTGTAGAGGAACCATTTAACCCAATACAAGACTCTTCAATAATGTGGTCCGCAAGGAGGTCAGGCGATATTCTTAATTTACCTCCCCGTTTGAACAAGACTCCTGCGTCCGAAAGTCTTCGTATTAATATACTTGTGTCTGTCGTGCTTATACCTTCAACTTCTTCAACAATTTTCAGAACAGAGTTGTCTTCTGAATAAAAAGGCTGAACCAATGCTAGAACCTTTAGAATCTTTTTAATTTTCTCTGATTCATTTTTAGTCCCTAATTCCCCTGCTATCACATCCCTAAAAGCGGAAAGAAGTAAATTTCTAAAATCTAGCTCATTCGATGCAAAATCTAATGGTAATAATTGTTTACTTACTACTTGGGAGCCTATAACTGTAGCTAGAGGACAATCCCAAGTTAGTTGAGCGATATTTTTGGCTGCGACTACTGGACCATTGGTCTCAATCAAAACCTGTTTTGCAAGTTCTTCTACTTGTTCTATTTTTAAAGGGTTAAGAACTATTTCTGTAATTGTGGCAGTTGAAAAAGCGAACCTACTTGCTTGCCTAGTAATGAAATCTTTTCCGTAAGGTCTTAAAGTTAAAATCAGCTTTACATTACCCTCTGATTTACCCACATACTGAAGAAGCAAATCCAAATCCTGTCTATCATGTGCGTCATCGACAATTAAAAGTTTCGGTTTATGTCCTAAATCCTCAAGATGTTTGTTGGAAATTGTTTCGGTAGGAGATAAAAATCTAATCAAACTTCCAGTATTTTTTAGTTGAAATGCTTCAACTGCTTGTTTGAGTACTTTAGATTTTCCAGATCCACCAGGCCCTATTAGTAAAAGTAAACTTTTAGATTTGTCATCAATCCCATTAAGCAAATCTTGAAACTCATCTTCACGTCCAACTAATTCCCATTGGTGATTGAATAGTTTGTTTTTATAGGAGTATGGTTTATAAAAATCATCAAGACATTGCCATGGACCTGCTTCAGTTACTCCTATTAGTGCAAGCCTCATACCTGGGAAATAAGTATCCACTAATTGAATTTGCTCAACTTTACTTAGGGATTGACGGATTTCTCTAGATATATCATCTTTGTCCCATAGATACCATTTAGCATGTCTTTTCATTTCCTCACGCGCACCTGGGCTCGCTATTCGTGATAGAAGTATGAAGTGCTTTTCAGCGGTACGAGTATTCTTCAATACGGCTTTTTTTACTTTTCCAGGTCCAAACTCGACTTCCCTTTTACATTGGAAGTCATATACAACCCTCGGAGTTAATATAGCCTCAATATCAATACCATCTTGAGCATGTCCAGTCTTACCAATCCTATGCACTACTAAACCAGAAAATTTATAACTTATAAATTCTGAGCAAAACTTCTCAAAGCTGTCTGGTGTTAAAGCTTCTAATGGAAATTGTTGGTCGTAACTTATTGCGATGTTGGCTATTTGTTTATATTTTGCTGCCGAATAAATATCCTCCTCATCAACTTGAAGTAATTTTGCAATTAAAGGTATTTGGCTTTCTTTAGGTCGAGATATTCCTTTCTCCCACCTACTAATGGTTTGTTGCGTCGTTTTAAGTAATAGTGCCAAATCATTTTGTTGCGATAAACCGAGTTTAATTCTTCTATCGAATATAAACTTTCCAAATTCTGGATATGAAGCTTTGGTAACCATAGCCGTACACCCTTTATGTGTGCGAGAATTACAAACACATTACATGTGTACGAGAAATTAATCAATAGAGAAAATCTAAATTTTGAAAATTCCTAAGCCTTTATCGACCGTAATTCTTCCTCAATACCAATATTCACCTTCATTTATGGAAAGATTTCTTGATGCCATACACGAAGAGGGAAGGGAGATAGAGAGGTCTCAAAATGAATTAGGAACAATTAAACTTGTTGACGATAAAGAAATGTCGGCTGATTTCTTAGATTATTTTTTTGACTCAAAGTCTGATCTAGAGAATGAATTTTGTAATGATTTGGGTAATGAGATTGGAAAAGATAATGTCCAAATTTTTTGTGATGTTATCGCTACTGATTGGTATGACGGAAGAAAGCTTAGGCAAGGGGAAAAGGTACATCGCTTATTAATAAGCATCAGAAATTATCTACAGTCCTTAGAGCCTACCGTTGAATTACAAAATGTTGTGGAGAGATGGGAGCTTGCAGATTTAGAACCGCTATTTGACATCTACCAGGTAAAAACAATTTTAGATATCAATTATCAAATTATGTATCGTTGTCTGGAGGATTGGAAAAGCAAACATCCCTTAACAGATGAAATTACAAACAGTGAGATATTTCTTAGAAGAGGGTTATCCCTGAAGACAGATTTGAATACGGATATTCCATACAGAGAATGGAGTTATATAAATTCATATTCAATAGCTACAAGCGTTTCTGAAAAGTTTGCACAAATGCAACAAGGTCACATCCCCACTTTAGTCAATGGTGACATCAATCTCTTTGATAAGAGGATTCTATTCTTTTCACCATTTATACCTGAATTACAAATGGGCCAACTTGAAGCGGGAGTGATACCTTCACATTCTCCAGTTCTTTTGAAATCGCAGGGAATACATGGAGGCATCCATGAATATATTATGGGAACTTCTATTTATGACCTTAACTTTCATTCATTTGATTTTTAAAACTAACAGTTTTTTCTATTCAGAGTTGATGGATTAAATTTATGGCGAGCCTAGATAGTAAGCATTTCAGCATCTATTGATGGATCAATTCTTCCATCTAGGGTGCTTCTAAATAATTTTCATATTAATCAATAAGTTATTATTTAATTAATTTAACCAATTTTTGTACTAAATATGGCGGTCTATTTATCAGCTTAATGATCCATTACGGGTGACTTTAAAAGCTATGAAATCCTACATAATTCTCATTCATAAAAACCGCTTATAAGCCACTTAAATTAGATAACCCATACTTACCCCTTTAACTTCATTTTAAAGATGCTAGTGCAGCTTAATATGATGCTAAGTATGATAATCAATGGTTTCAATGTGACCCAATAGATGGATTAAATAATGATAAATGACAAAGAATTGGAAATTCTAAATGCGCTTCTAGATAAGGCAATGATTCTAAGTAAGGAAGGGATTACTGCCGATCCTGAAAATCATGAGGTAGCTGTAAAAGACTTAAAGATATTCAACGACGATGTTTTGGAATCTAAAGTTTTCGACGACCTAGCTATAAAAGGGCTTATCGAATGCAGTGGTAATGAAGATGAAAACGGAAATGAATTGTTGGAATATGTTTCCATTACACCGGAGGGTTTAAAGGCAATTAAATCTATTAAAGGAGTGCATTAATAAGGTGCTCTAGTCTCAATAAAATTAGCATTGTTAATACAGAGTTGGGAATGTCAAAATTAATAATACTTCTAAGCTTGTTTGCTTACACACTTAACTCCGCTAATGCACATGAATTAGTTGGCAAGGTGATTGTTGTTTCAGATGGTGACACAGTCATTTTATTAACTGATCAGAACAGATCTTTTAAAATTCGCCTTGCAGGAATTGATGCTCCCGAAAAGAAACAGGCCTATGGTGTTGAATCAAAAAGCACCTTATCGGATTGTGCTGCAGGGAAATTGGCTATGATTGACGGCAACAAAAAAGACCGCTACGGCCGCATTGTGGGGAAAGTAGTTGTTGCTGGAACTGACTGCAACTTAAGACAAATTAAATTAGGTATGGCCTGGCATTATAAAAAGTATGAGAAAGAACAGGAAATAGAGGACCGTTCAAGGTATGCTCAAGAGGAATATTTAGCTCAAAAATCTAAGAAAGGTCTATGGTCAACCAGTGGATATATAGAGCCTTGGGAATATCGCAAACAACAAAAACAAAAGAAACAAAAGTAACAAAAGTCACAGCTGTGAGCGTATTTTTAAATCGCTCTTAATCGAAATGCATAAGTTCAGCGGGATTTACACCTAGAGTGTCTGCAAGCTTACATATATTGATAAGCGAGATATTTCGCTTCCCCCTTTCTACCCCTCCCAAATAACTACGAGCAATCTCAGCTTCAAGAGATAGCTTTTCCTGGCTCCAACCTTTTTGCCTTCTAAGCTCAGCCAGTCTTAACCCAAATTTCTTTTGAACATCCGTTACCAATTTCATAAAAAAATAGTAAGGATTCGTCCACTATAAGGCGACGCTCTATGGGTGACAATTTAATAAGTTTATTGATATAATTAATGTCACTTATAGTAGCCAAATATTGCATCGAAAATAAATATGAAACATGTAATTTATTCCCTATTGAAATTCAACTTCGTTATGTTGATAGTTATTGGCGTGTGTGCAGCACTTACTAATAGTGATGCCGCGATCAAAAGATTTTGGCCTTTTATTGCAATGATATTTATTTTCGCAATTTTTAGAAATTTACAAATAATCTGGAATGGCCGACACAGAATATTTGCGACTGTCGAAGCTGCGGCATTGGAAGCAACTGCATCAGCAATTGAGTTTCGGCAAAAAGCAGATGCGCGTGTACTAGACCGCGCTAAAGAACGTATTAAATAATGCTTATTGCAAGTAGTTCTGCATACTTATCTTGCAACAATAATGTCCGACCATTTAGTAGTGTACTCAGGGCTTAACAGCTCACGTTTCATTTCCCAATGCTTAGTGAAGCCTTGAGAAGCAGACCGCACCGTCCCACGTCCATACTTAGCATTTAAGCTATCCACCGCCATCATTAGCCTAGCAGACTTGTCATCCTGAACTGGCTTAAATCCAAACAAATCTGATTGATCCGGCTGTTCATCTTCAGGTCTGATAATTCCACCTAAGCCAATGCCTGCTTTCATGTATCGAAAGCCTGGCTTATACATTTGGTTTAACATCCAGATGGCTATCCTTGTGAAATGCATCGTGTCGTTAATCGGAGCTTCTAGCCCAAAGGTCTTATTGGCATAATGAGGTGGGTCATCACTATGTGGGCTGGTGTGGAAGAACACAGTGATCGTGGAAGCATAACTACGCTGTTCTCTAAGCTTACGGCAGCCCTCTTGTACGTGGTGGGCTATGGATTGCTCTAGGCTGGTTTTATCGCCTACTTTGTACCCAAACGACCTTGAGCTAACTATCTGCTTCTTGGCTGGTGGCACCTCTTCCAAATCAATACAAATATCGCCGTTAAGCTCTCGTATAGTCTTTTCCATGACGACGCTAAACTTATGGCACATGAGTACAGGATCGGCACGTTTTAAATCCAAGGTGGTGTGTATGCCGAACTCTGCTAGTCTTATAGCTAGTCGGCGGCCAACTCCCCATACGTCATTAACCTCTATGCTTGCTAATAGAGCATCTAGCTCAGTTTCAGTCATATTATTGAAGTTACACACGCCTAACGTATCAGGATGCTTCTTAGCATAGTGATTAGCGGTCTTGGCTAGTGTCTTAGTGGAAGCGATACCAACACAGGTAGGCAAATCAAGTTCTTGTTGAATTTGTGCTTTCATCCGGCGACCAGCTTCTGTGTGATCCCCACGAATGCCTGTCATGTCGAGAAAGCATTCATCGATAGAATAGACTTCCTGATTCGGGCTGTACTCTGAAAGGATGTCCATCACCTTATAGCTACGTTCTGCATACAAGGTGTAATTACTTGATCGTGCAATAACGCCTGCCCTTTCTGCTTCTTCCTTAATCTTGAACCAAGGTTCAGCCATTTTGATGCCCAGTGCTTTGGCTTCAGTATTACGGGATATAGGCATGCCGTCGCAGTTTGACAGTACCACGACAGGCTTGCCTAATAAGTCGTAGTTAAAAGCTTGCTCACAGGCTACGTAGAACCAGTTGCAATCGACAAGGAAAATCGACTTCCTCAATCAAACCGCCTCATAACCCCAACAACTACACCAAAAAACTTAATGTTCATGCCTTCCAGAAAATAGATAATAGGGTATTTTGGATTAGCTGGGATCAAGCGGTCATCACCAAGATATTTCACTGTATAACCGTCACCCTCGATCCAGACGACAACAATGTTGCCTTTTCTCTGAGTGAGCGACTTGTCCACTACAATGACATCGCCATCAAAAATCTTGGCTCCGGTCATAGAGTTGCCTTCCACCCGAATATATACGGTAGACCTTGGATTGCGAACCAAATAATCGTCGGCGCTTAGCTCACTCTTAATGAATGCTTCAGCAGGGGATGGGAAGCCAGCAGGGACTTTACTTTCGTATAGCTTTAGCTTTTGGCCGTTCTCTACGCGAGCATACATCTCAACCACGTTCATAGAAGAACGACGGCATTGGCGGTTGTAGTTTGTGACGAAATCTTGAGTATGCATGAAGTGTACGTTCGTACAGTAAAACTTCGATGCTACGCTTTAATACTTGTCCTGTATAGAATTGACAGGCGCGAATAACTACATTGAAACCTGCATTTGGTCGGCTGGGAATTGGCGTAGGAAGTACCTACTATCTTCGGGAGGTGCAGCTAGCCATGCATCGTATTCATCCTCTTGCAGAATGACGACCATGCGCTTTTCATCATCTGGCTTGTGAAAATTTTTCATGAAGGCGTGATTATCGGCATTGACTGTTAGCATGGTGAAGCTGCGGAGTATTTCCCCATTGGCAGGATTTTTCCATCCCGACCATAAGCCAGCGATACCCATAGGCTTGCGATCAGCACGAATTATACGAGTGCCGATGGCTTTGCCAGAACGCCAGTCAGGCTCAAAGATTGCATCGGCGGGAATAATGCAATGGCGACTCTGCTTCCAGACATCACGAAAGCTTGGCTTCTCATGGACCGTCTCACTACGGGCATTATAAGTCTGTCTGGCTATCTTTGTGTCTTTGGCCCAGAAGGGGATCAAGCCGAATGAACCAGTCATTAATTCACGGAATGGCACTGCCTCATCGCCTACGTCAGCGAATTCATGCTTACGAACAAAAGGGCCGATGTAGCCCGGCCAAAGACTAGGCTTGAGATTCAATTGTTCCTGCTCAACACCAAAGTATTGTTGTAGCTTGGCACGCTCAATGACCGGATCATAATGAGAACACATATATATATAGTATTAGTTGTATTTCTACCATGGAAAAAGAGACAGATTAGGGATATACGCGCCTCATATTACTTTGCCAAGACAACTTCATTATGAGCTGAGTATTCCTTCCTTCGCTTAGCCTCAAGTGCAATTGCAGCCAATTCTTGTATTGTAAATCCAGGCAACTTAGGGATCGGCGGGGCTTCAACTTTTCTAGTAGTTTTATAAACTGTTAGTACGGGATCATCTACGAAGCTTACCCCTGTACGTACAGGGCTATGCAGCCATTCGAACTCAATGAACTTCTTATCAATAGATATATGTATAGCTTTGAACAGTTGACGTAAATGTGCGTTTACCTTTTCTTTATTTAGAAAAGTTTCGGCCATTAAGTTTTTTAAGGTATCAATTCTAAAGTTCACCATGTTTCTTTCTACAATCTGAAGCTTGCTAAGCTTTTCTTGCTGCCACAACTGCGTTTTAGTTTTTTCTTCTTCTAACTCACCTAATCGCTCTAACAATGATGTGGAAATAAGAGTTTCTTTTCGGTTTTCTATAGCCTCAACTATGTTTGCGATTGAATCCTTGATCCACTCTAATTGATCGCTTAATACCTTTAACTCATCCTGAAGAACAGTTATATCTGCAGATGTATCAGGTAAATTATCTAATATTTCTTTGTGGGCCAACTTGAAATATGTTTCGACTTTATTGTAATGGATAGTTTTATAGCTGCAATTTGCGCCTGCCTTGGCCCGTGTGCATACGAAATATATATTGCCCGACCCTTTGTTGGTCATAGTCATAGTGCTGCCACATAGCGCACACTTACCTAATCCACCAAATAGATTATTAAGTGGTTTTACAGAATGCCTGCCTCTTCTCGACTGTCTAGATGCACCCATGGCTTCAACCTGGCTAAAAATTTCCGGCTCTATGATTGCAGGGAAATAGTTTTTTATTGGGTCTTGAGATTTACGTTCTAAATTACCGGACGCATAAGAATTTACATGAGGTATGAATGTACCTATCACAGCTGGATTTTCAAGGATTTTAGATATGTAGGTTCTATACCAAAATTTACCCCTACCAAAAGTTGGCACGCCCTCTTTGTTTAACGTTTGAGCTATTACCCCTTGGCCTACCCCATTTACAGTTAATTCGAATATCCTTTTTACAATTTTGGCTCTGTCAGGAATCGATTTGTAAGTCTGATTTTCTAAATCAAGCTCAAGCCACCCAGGACAAGCGGCAGTCATTGGCAGCTTAGAAGATATAGCTTTCTTTCTTTTTTGAGACCAAACAGCTTTTAGTCGTTCAGATTTCGTTTCACTTTCTTCATGAGCCCTCATAAATATGATGACACTCATTAATAAAGCTGTAGGGTCTGCCTTAAAAGTTTCAATGTCGTATTTACGCTCATCTGACAAGGTCACAACAACAGCGCCAGCCATTATTACGCTAATTAACAATGATTGGGCTAGATAGGGGGTCTGCCTACTAATACGATCGAGAGACTCAACCAAAAGATAACTTCCCTTGGGTACTATGCCTTCGTTCAGAGCAGCAACAAACACCCCAAGTTGGCCGGTTTCCGCATTTTTTCCGCGAAACGCCGATAACCCTTCATCTCTGAAATTAAGATTTGTATCTAGTATTAAGCCATTTTCTAGGGCATATCTATCTGCAAGTGCAGCCTGCCTTCGGAAAGAGTCGCCTCGTTGCTGCTCAGGCGTGCTGAATCTAAGATAACTGTATGCTCTTGTATTTGAATACTTTGTCATATTTTACGAGTCCATAAAGCGCATCAATTGGTCTCTAAGTATATTACATGAGTATGCTATGCCCACCGGCCGCTGCGATTTCCAGTGCGCGCTTGGCGAAGGACTGCCCTTTTACTTCGTCGAAGTCCGGGTAGTCTATGGTTTTGCCTGTATCAGGATTTGCTAGATATCGCTGGATTTCGGTATGGCCGGAAATATGTGCACATACCTCCAGTAACGATTTCGCCGGCAATATGACGGCATCCTTTACCAGCGCAGCTTCGGCGGCGTTTTCATAAGGCAATATAAAGGAGCGTTTAGCGGCATCAGGATTTTTAGTATCGCCATCCTGCTTATTAATACTTACGGTCATTGCCAGGGCACCGCGCACTGGCCTGACCTCTCCAGTCAGGGCAAGCTCGCCAGCAACTTCGTATTGATCGAGGGAAGATGCTGGTATTTGCCTTGAGGCTGCCAAGATACCTAAAGCAATAGGTAAATCGTAACGACCACTTTCCTTGGGCAAATCGGCAGGGGCAAGGTTGACCGTTATGCGGCGTGCGGGGAATTCAAACTGTGCAGTCTGCAATGCAGCACGCACCCTATCCTTACTTTCCTTCACTTCGGCTTCAGGCAAGCCGACGATAGTGAAGCTAGGCAAACCATTAGCAAGATGCACTTCCACAATGACCTCTGGGGCATTCATCCCGGACAAGGCACGGCTTTTCAGTACAGCAAGGCTCATTTTTTGGACTACTTGTTGTTTTTCTGCAACAACTTAGGCGATGCTGCTGCTTTACTTTCCAGTGCATCAATCCTGGCTTGTATGTCTTCCAGTTTTTTCCTCGTAAGCCGCAGTAAATCGGCCTGTACGTCAAATTCGTCGCGTGATACTAGCTCCAACTTGGTGAAAGCGCCCTGCAATAGTGCATTTACGTTCTTCTCCAAGTCCTCGAGTGGACTAGATTTTGCCATGTCTTTAATTTTATTCGATATATCTTCAAAAAAACCGGTATTTTTCATAAAACCTCACACATCAATTAACAAAGAATCAACAAATTTTCATACCCAAAATGCACTATAAAGGTGCAATAGTATTTTGTAAACAACAGGATAATTACATTGTTTCATACAAAAGTTTATTTTAGTATCGTAACTCAATGTTTTTAGTTGTTTTGTTCTTTTGGCATGAGTGTTGCTAACGTTGCTTGTTGTTGTTTTATTTACTTTGAAAGGAATTACTAAATGCGTAAATCGCTACTTTTAATCGCTGTACTGGGTACTTTCGCAGTACCGGCAATGGCAGAAGAAATGGCCGCTGCAACTGCAGAGCCGACTTCACCACATACTTTTACATATAACATTGGCCTTTACAGCCAATACATCTTCCGTGGCCTGACACAAACAGGTAAAGAGCCTGCTTTGCAAGGCGGTGTTGATTACTCACACTCAAGCGGTTTTTACCTTGGCGTTTGGGGTTCAAATGTAAGTTGGCTACGTGAAGTTGGTCTCAAGAATGACTCTAGTCTTGAAGTTGATGTATATGGAGGCTACAAAAATACTATCGGCGATACTGGCTTTACATACGATATCGGTGCTTTGCAATACTTCTACCCGGGCAACGCACCATCTAAATCTGCATTGAACGCCGCAGGTCAACAAGATGCTAACACAACCGAACTTTACGGCGCGTTAGGTTGGAAATGGCTGACAGCTAAGTACTCGCATGTAGTATCTGGTGGCGCGTTTGGTGTTCCTGACGGCCGTAATACTTATTATGCTGAGCTGAATGGCGCATTTCCAATTGCTGAAACTGGCTATAGCATCATCGCTCACGTAGGTCGTCAAGAATTTGATGGTTCTACAACTGCATTTGCTCCAGATGACAATGACAAATTATACAGTTATACCGATTACAAAATCGGTGCAACTAAGTCTTGGGATAATGGTGTAAACGTTGGTGGTTATTACACAACAACAACATCAAAAGATGCAGGTTATACAAATAATGCACGTAACTTAGGTGCTGATGCTTATACATTCTTCGTTCAAAAAACGTTCTAAGATTGTTTAGTTAGTAGTAAAGCAGTACAGGAATGAGGCAGATAAGCAACCTGCCTCATTCTTTTTATCATCACTCATCAGGAGACAAAGCATGAAATTCGTATCCGCGATTATCAAGCCGTTCAAGCTTGACGAGGTACGTGAAGCACTGTCCGCCATCGGCGTACAAGGCATCACAGTTACCGAAGTTAAAGGGTTTGGACGTCAAAAAGGCCACACAGAGTTATACCGTGGCGCTGAATATGTAGTTGATTTCCTACCTAAAGTTAAATTAGAAGTGGCCATTAAAGACGATATGCTCGACCAAGTGATCGAAGTAATCGAAAAATCTGCAACGACCGGCAAGATCGGCGACGGCAAGATTTTTGTCTTTAATCTCGAGCAAGTTTATCGCATCCGCACCGGTGAAACCGGTCCTGACGCGCTTTAAGGGGATATACATGAAAAAAATTCTATCTACCATCGCATTAACCTGTGCTTTAGGCATGGGTGTGTTTGGCATCAATAGTTTAAGCTATGCTGAAGAAGAGGTAGCTCCGGCTACTGAAACGACTGCTGCTCCTGCTGAAGCAGCACCGGCAGCAGAAGCGCCTGCCGCTGAAGCTGCAGCACCTGCACCAACACTGGATACAGGCAGCACTGCCTGGATGATCACTGCAACTGTATTAGTTGTGATGATGGCTGTACCCGGCCTGGCATTGTTCTACGGCGGCCTGGTCCGCACAAAGAACATGTTATCTGTAGCCATGCAGGTATTTGTCGCCTTTTCAATGATCTCAGTACTTTGGGCAATCTACGGTTACAGCCTGGCATTCAGTGAGGGCAATAACTTCATTGGCGGCCTGAGCAAAGCTTTCCTCGCTGGTGTAACACCGGAAAGCCTGACTGGCGTGATTCCAGAGTATGTCTTCATTACATTCCAGTTAACGTTTGCTGCAATTACGCCTGCACTGATCATCGGTGGTTTCTCTGAGCGTACAAAATTCCCAGCTGTGCTGGCATTCCTGGCACTTTGGGTAACATTCGTGTACATCCCGATCGCCCACATGGTTTGGGGCGGTGGTCTGTTGAGCGATGCTGGTCCATTGTTCAATGGTCATGGCGCGAAAGACTTTGCAGGCGGTACAGTTGTGCATATCAACGCCGGTGTTGCGGCATTGGTTGGTGCCCTGGTTATCGGTAAACGTATCGGTTACGGTAAAGAAGCCATGCCTCCACATAACCTGGTATCGACAATGATCGGTGCCTCTTTACTGTGGGTAGGTTGGTTCGGTTTCAACGTAGGTAGTGAATTGGCTGTAGACGGTGTTGCTGCTTTAGTACTGGTAAACACACAACTTGCTACTGCATCTGCAGTTGTAGGCTGGATCCTGGCTGAATGGCTGTTCAAGGGCAAACCTAGCATGTTAGGTGCAGCTTCTGGCGCTATTGCAGGCCTGGTTGCCATTACCCCAGCTTGCGGATTCATCGGTCCTATGGGTTCGATTGTCCTTGGCTTCCTGGCAAGCTTCGTAAGTCTGTGGGCTGTAACCAAGCTGAAGAATGCTCTCGGCTATGACGATTCACTGGATGTATTCGGTGTACACGGTCTGGCTGGTATTCTTGGCGCAATCGGTACTGGTGTACTGATGGCCCCTCAGTTCGGCGGTGTTGGTTATGCCGAAGGCGTTACACTTAGTCAACAAGTGACTACGCAAGCAATTGCTGTTGGTATCACAGTGGTATGGACTGGCGTCATCAGCTACATTCTCTTGAAGATTGTTGATGTAGTTATCGGTCTGCGTTCTACTGAAGAAAGTGAACGCGAAGGTCTTGATACGACAGAACATGGTGAGCGTGCTTACCACCTGTAATATCATTTAGTAGTTGTTTCATAGAAAGCGGACATGCAAATGTCCGCTTTTTTTATGTCTAGCATTACCAATGCTAATTGCGCATTTGAAGTGCATTTGCACCAATTCAAACAATGTTATACGGGACAAGAAACATAATATCTCGCAAAAGCCCGTCAATCAGGCCCTGAACGATTGGCACAACTATTGCTAACAATATATTAAGCAATAGTTTGGTTTAAGTCTCACGACTCGGAACATATTACTGCTCGGTTCTCATGCATTATCTCCTCCTCTCAGGGCGCAACTAGCGCCCTTCTTTTTGTCTTGAATAAGCGCATGCTTTCTTTTCCCGTTTTAGGCCAACTACGCTAGAATCAAGCGATTCGAAACTGCAAATTGATACTTCAAATGGTTCCACACCTTACAACAGCGTTAAACGGTCCTTTACTGTCTTTAGAAAAATGCATGCTGGCCTCCATGCCGGCGGTAGAACATTGGTTCCGCACACAATGGGCTGAATACAGCGTTCCGTTTTATGCCTCTGTCGATTTACGTAATGCCGGTTTCAAATTAGCACCCGTAGACACCAACCTTTTCCCTGGGGGTTTTAATAATCTTAATCCCGACTTTTTGCCTTTGTGCGTTCAGGCCGCCATGACAGCTATCGAGAAAATCTGTCCTGAGGCAAAAAGGTTATTGATCATCCCGGAAAACCATACCCGTAATACGTTTTACCTGCGTAATGTAGCGGCTCTTGCCCACATACTCCGGCAGGCAGGTCTGGAGGTGCGTCTAGGCAGCATTTCCCCTGAGATCATCGCGCCTAGCGCTTTAGAAACCCATGATGGCCACAGTATTTTATTAGAGCCGGTGCATCGTATTGGAAACCGTCTTGTGCTTAAGGACGGCGACAACATCTTCGATAGTTGTGCAGTACTGCTTAACAATGATTTATCCGGCGGCGTGCCGGATATCCTGAAGAACATAGAACAAAACCTGATTCCGCCACTGCATGCAGGATGGTTTACGCGACGTAAGTCCCAGCACTTTGCTGCTTATAACAAGGTAGCAAACGAGTTCGCTGCACTAGTCGGCATTGATGAATGGTTGATCAACCCATACTTTGATTCTGCTACAGGCATAGACTTTCATGCACGCGTTGGCGAAGAAGAATTGGCCTCTAAAGTCGAGACATTGCTAAACAAGATCAAGACAAAGTACGAAGAGTACGGCGTCACCCAGGAGCCGTTCGTCATCGTAAAAGCGGATGCCGGCACTTATGGCATGGGCATCATGACCGTGAAAAGCCCGGATGACGTGAAAGACCTAAACCGCAAACAACGTAATAAAATGGCCGTAGTAAAAGAAGGCATGCAAGTCAGCGATGTCATTATCCAGGAAGGCGTATATACCTTCGAAAGCATCAATGATGCTGTAGCTGAGCCCGTCGTATATATGATGGATCATTTCGTCGTTGGCGGGTTTTACCGCGTGCATACCGCACGTGCCATCGACGAAAACCTGAATGCCCCCGGCATGCATTTTGAACCCCTGGCTTTCGACACTCCCTGCTCGCTACCTAATTGCCAAGGGGAGCTTGATACTGCACCCAACCGTTTTTATGCGTATGGCGTAGTCGCCCGTTTAGCTTTATTGGCTGCAGCGATAGAACTACAAGATACCGACCCCAATCAATAAAGCCGACACTATGCGCTTCGTATTCATACTCGACCCACTAGATAGCCTCAAGGTTTATAAAGACACTAGCATTGCCATTATGCGGGAGGCAGCTAACCGCGGGCATGAACTGTTTGTATGTATGCAAGGGGATGTATTCCTCCGTCATGACAAGGTGAGACTAAATACCCGGCCATTTCAATTCACTGAAGGCGTTAGCTGGTATCAATTAGGTGAGGCCATTGAGTGCAATCCGAACGAATTCAATGCAGTACTGATGCGCAAGGATCCGCCATTTGACAATGAATATTTATACAGTACATATTTATTAGAGCTTGCGGTCAAGCAAGGCGCCAATGTACTGAACAATCCAGAATCAGTCAGAGGCTGGAATGAGAAACTCTCAATTGCAAGATTCCCACAGTTTGCCCCAGAATTCCTCGTCACAAGCAACAATCAACTCATCCGTGACTTCCTTGCCGAGCATGGCGATATTATCCTCAAGCCCCTGGATGGCATGGGGGGCAGTAGCATCTATCGCCTGACACCAAACGATCCTAATATCAGCGTAATTCTGGAAACCATTACAGATTTTGGACAGCGAACAGTGATGGCACAGAAATATGTGCCAGCAATCCTTCAAGGGGATAAACGAATTATTATTATTGATGGTGTGCCACTACCATACAGCCTTGCCCGAATTCCTAAAACAGGTGAGACCAGAGGTAATCTGGCTGCAGGAGGCAAAGGACTGGCTCAGCCATTAACGGAACGAGATACCGAGATCGCAACAGCTATCGGCATAGTTCTAAAACAAAAAGGCCTGTTTTTAGTAGGCCTTGATGTTATTGGAGATTATCTAACAGAGGTGAATGTTACCAGCCCCACTGGGATGGTCGAAATCACCGATCAAACTGATTGTAATGTCGCTTTTTTATTAATGAATGCACTAGATAGCAACAGGTAATTATCTGTTGATATCCATACCGACATAGATTCACTAGCCTCAACGTTATTCGACTAACTCTCTCCAAATAGCACGCTTACCTTCAAAATTACCTGTGCCAATTTTGACCTCATCCGTACGCGTAATAGTGTCTTTAGTAGTGCCAACCCCTGCACCATTAATGTCACCATTCGTCACTACCTTGGTTGGGTAGGCACTATCGTAAATATTATAAATGCCTGTTATCGGCGCATTCGACACAGTTGAAATAACACCACCTGATCCTTCGACGGAACCACCTGTGAGGTAATCAAAGGCATTGAGGTACCCTTTACCATCGATATCACAAGTCCCGCTAGGTGGTACAAAAGTAGGGACAAACAATATTCCCAATACCAGGCTCGCTTTCACGTTTTGCCTTTCTCCAGTCGCAAAATCCACATACCATCCATTTTTAACCGTGAATGCCCCCTCCTCAACCTTAGACATCACTCGTGTAGTGGTATTAAATTCCTGTTTTACAAGCGTTCCCCCGGTTCCGCGCAGGTTCGTAATTGGTGAGGTAACGCTATCATCCCTAATGGCATAGAATGACTGAACAGAAGAGTTGGCATTAGTTAAATCCTCTTTCTCCAAATACTTGCCAGTCCCGACATATATGACGCGTTTACCATTGATTCTGGCCAGCACTGGGGCGACAGTAACAGGTTGCGGACTGTTACCATCATCAGTTAGGCGTGCTATCAATTGCACCGCGCCACTTTCAATATCAAAGCGCCACAAGCCACCTTTCAGGTCACCACCATAAACATATTGTGACTGATTATTCTGTGATGGACTCGCTGCAAACGCTGCAATTTGAGCTAATCCACTTGGTACCTCAATATCACCATCACCATTTGAAATTGACGGAGTCGAAGTTGTACCGCTATATGCATTAAGTACATATAGCCTGCCTTTTCCATCACCCTCCTCACCGCCTGCATTAGGAACATTATTATAGCCAGAGGTAAATAGTACGACCCAGTCACTCCCTTTTTTGGTAATCACCGGCTTGCCATAGCTATATCCCAAATTCTGGAATCCAGGAGTACTGGCATTGACTTCCCATAAAAATCTTGGAAAAGCAGGGTCGGTAATATCAAGCGCAAAATAACCGCGCCCACCTTGGCCCAAACCGCTTACTAATATAGTTTTCCATCCGCCAGATACAAATACATCCGCTACTGTTATTTTTCCATTGACGTAATTTGAATGTATATTCCGGTAATTCTTATCCGCTAATTTATAGAGGTTAGGCATTACCGTAGTTGGCACAAATGCCCAGCGCTCACTCCCAGTTAGTGCATCAAAGGCATGCAACATACCATCGTTAGCGCCCACGAATACGGTTTTAGCTCTGCCTGCCGTGGAGGCTGCAAATGCGCTATAGCCAGTATCCAAGTAAGAAAACTCCGCTTTACCGACATACGTTGGATCAGAATCTACAATATCGCCAAGCAATGCCGCGCGTTGACGATAAAGGCGATTATCAGCAACAGGCGCTTCAGTAATATTATTATCATTACGATCATCAAAATTGATCTGTCCACTCAGATAATTAACTAAGGTAGTACCACCTGCTTTTAATTTCTGTGCGGGAGTGTAGTTAGCCCATTGGCTTAATCTGGTAGTGGGTTGACTAGTGGGAATTTCACTAAGGTAAGCAGGGCTAAAATAGTACGCTTTACCACCAGGTAGTGAATCGTATTCGAATTTGCTTAAAGCCGAACCACCACTAATATTAACAAGAACAGACCTAGTACCATTCGCCACTTGATTTGCAAGTATGTTGGCAGTGCAATCCGGATTGACACTAGATTCATTCTCCACGCACCAAACAGCATTATCACTCAATACCCCGCTACTGGTAATAGTCCGTGCAAACAAACTACCAGTCCAGTCACCAGAGGTATAACGCGCGCTGTAAGCATAATTATCGTTGCTAACTGGAGTGGAATTACTCAGTTCGGTAGAGGTATTGGTACCCACCGTACTGCCAATCTTAAGCAATGTTTTTATAAGACCATCGGAAAGCTGCTTAGGATTTTTAGCGCTGAAATAAGTACCTCGCCCATTGATAGCCGCATGCCACAAATCATCTACCGCAGTAATCTGGTTAGAAACCGGGACCGGCCACGACAAAGTACCAGTCTGGATTTTTGCGAAATCTCCCACTGTGTCCGTTTCGTATTTATCGCTGTAATTCAGGTTGCCATCAATACCCAAACCTAGCGTAAAGGTAGTCATATGCTGCGTTTTCGCAGTATCTTTACCGCTACCTAATTTAACATCGTCATAACAAACATCATTTCCCAAAGCGCCAATACAATTAGTGAACTCAAGCTCATTGCGTAAGTCTTTTTGGTAATAATACATGGCTACATCTGCCAATGTTTCTGGAGCTGTATTTCCTTCTTTCATTGGGGGATCAGCTGTCGCATCTTGGTTGCCAATGACTCCACCATTTACTGTTGTGCCGGCATCTCCATTCCAGTATCCGTCTGTAGTGAGCAGGGTAAAGTTTTGCTGGCAGGAATACTGGACAGGGTCTTTATCTGGTGGAGTACCGGTGTAGCCTGTAATAGGCTTTTTACCTGCATATATTCTACCAACTTTGGTCAGGGCATCGCGCAGGGATGTGCCTCCGGCGGCAGTCCTGCTATATAAACCATTGAACCACTTAAATTTCTGGTTGTTTACACCACTTACAAAATCCGATATCGGCAAATAATTCCCTGCTGTAGATTGCCCCTCAACAGTCATTAATCCCACGCGATAATTTTCGTCCAGCGTATTAAAGGTGGTCGCGGCAACTGTCTTCATTAATTGCAACCTGGTGCGGTAATATGCATACCAGTTAGCAAAGTTAGTCATTTCCTCTTCATAGGTGCATTTCGATGTTGAAGCACAATCGGTTCGATCCCCAGAACGCGTTGTTAACAAGCCGGGCGGATATGCAGTAGTAAGTGGCTTAATTTCTACACGCTCAAATAGACCATAGCGTGCATATTGGAAGTCGGAACCTGAAGTGCCGGTATTGGAACTTTGGCATTGTGTCGTAGCGGGATTGCTATTGATGTCTGTTGCAGCGGCTGAAGTTTTGCAATAACGCACAAAGCTCGGCTCTGAATAAGTACTAGTCTTACCGCCCACTTTGCAATCATTCAGTTTTTTATCCGTGCAGTATTCAATAGGATTTATATTGTAGTAAAAAGGATTGGCCGCTGGATTTATCTCGCCAAAAGGAAAGCTACCGGCAACAGGGTTAGTAGTGCTAGGAATGGTTGCGGCCTGCTGGCGCAAATTGTTATTCGCGTAAAAATTGGTGTTGGATAAAGTACCGGACACGCCATCAGTCGTGTTGGGATAAAGATAAGGATAGTTAGGAGAAGTCGCAATTAGGTTAGTGGTTAAATCATTCGACTTGCAACGTCCCGATGTTGTAAACCACTGAGCATCGGATGTAATTGCTGCTCCCGATGTTGTTGTGCCTGGCCGGTTTGGCGTATCGCAATACACCATGTCCGGCCATTTTGTAATATCAGTAGTGCCGGAATTCTGAACGCCAGCAGCATTCAATGACAATCCATTGCTCCTGACCGCATTCCAGTTGCTGGTATTGGTTTTATTCATGGCAGGCAGATTGGTCGCCAGGTTTAACGGATTCGGTGGTGGCGAGTACAGCACATTCGGATTGTAATAAAGACCATTCACCGCAGGTGCAGCGATAGGCGGTTCATGTTGTGCTACGCTACAAGCAGTTGTATCACTGCGACTCATAATTCGGGCATCTGTAATTTGTGCAGGTGAAAATGGAACCCCTGAAACAGGTAGCCCTGAATTTAATACTGTCACTTCTAATGTGTCATCGCCAGTTGTTGTACCAGGAGTAGAGGCAGTACAAACCGTGCCTGGAGCGTTATCTCTTGGGTCTCTCCATCTACAGACTGCAAGATTGGTACTGCCTGGGTTAGTATAATTAACATCTGTTGTTGTATTAGGAACGTTAGCAGGCGCAGAACCATTGCAAGAACATGCAGCTGTTGGTGGATCTGCAGTGGGATTGCCACTAGTCGCACCATTGCAGCTCGGATTATTTACAATAGTAGTAGTATTGTAAGCAGTACATGTACTACTGGTAGTTGTAAGATTACGCTTGGTGATTGTATATACGCCGTTGTAATCTGGGTGGCCTGGAACAGCAAGATAGACCACTGTGCCTGCATTCAAGCCATGTCCGGGAGCAGTAATTGTAAGCGTAGTGCCATTTCTTACCAGGCCGGTAATCGCAGTACCATTTCTATTTCTGGAAGCCATTTTGCACTGGTTATTGGTCGATAAATAATCACCTGCCGTTTCCTGGCTCATACTTAGTGAAGTATCAAATACAAACATCAGGTTGGGTTTCACTATGCCACTACTGCCGGTCAGAGGACCAGTCGCAAGATCGACTGCAGAATCTAGAACTGGTCCGGCAATAGATGCACCAGGAAAAAGTAGACTTGCCACCACATTAAATAGGCAATAATTGAACGCTATTTTTTTCATTATATTTTTCATGATGTATTCCTAATAGACAAACGCCTGAATATAACTAATGGTATTTTTAGGGCCAACCACTCTTGAAGTGATGCGGTATGAGGGGCCAGGATTTTGCTGGCAAAGCGCGCTTTGGGGAGTTCCTGCTGAATTGTCACAAGGGACATTTGAACTTTTTGGGCCATAAAGACAGTTGACAGGTGTGGGAGCACCAGTGGTCATACACATGCGCTGTATAATGTAAGTAATCTGATTGCCTCCAGAATCGGTACTATCGACAAGACCATTGGCATCTACCAATGCTTTTGCAGGCGCCAGAGAAGTGGAATAGTAGCCAAAGGCGGGATTATCTGCATTCAACAAGCCTGGGTAGCCGGCTGCCCAGATGATACCCGACTCCACACCACGATCTGCGGAGGTAAGGGTTGACTGCTTAAATGAGAGATTGCCGGAGATTTGGCTATTGGTATCCACGGAGCGTATCAACGCAACTGCAGCGAGTGACATGGCCACTAGTGCAATGAGGGCGAAGAAGAGCACAACGCCTTGTTGCAATGCTAAAGATGCTTTTTTTTGAAGCATGATATTCACAATAATTTGTCTTTTGTCCACACAATATTCCGCAAAGGAATAATCGATTCATATACCCGGTAACGATAATTCGTCCAGCTAGCTGTATTGGTCAAATTGACAGCGGGAGCAGGTGAGGGATTTACAGGATTAGCGGATGTGGCATCCCATGCGCATATGCCAGTCGGGTTGGCCGCTGTAGTCGAGCTACATGGCTGCGATATCGCGGTTTTTTCCAACAAGCCATTTCTGGCAATTACAGCCACACGGATCGCTTTAATGCAATTGCGGTTGCCTGCAGTACTACTGCAGGCCGCGCTGGTATTACCAGGCGCCAACCATGCACCTGTTGCATCTACCCATTGCGTAATTCGGTTATCTGCGGGAGTACCAGAGATACCGTACTGGGCCTGAATATTAACCACCCCAGCCACAATGGGCGTGCCATTGCGCGTTAGGTTACCATTTACTACTTGATATATTTGTTCATTCCACGCACCAAGGCATGATATTGCTGTGGCGGAACTGATGCCAACAGCATTTACGACTGTAATATGCGTGTTATCAGATCTGGGAATAGGGCTATTTAAAGCAGTGTCGTTAGCACGAGTCACGTTGCAACTGTTACCAGTAACAACAAATATGACATCATTATTATTGCATGACATATTAGTTGGTACCAATAAAGTATTACCTCCTGAAGTACCAGAGATTTTAATTGGGATGCCACCGCTGGCAGAATCTCCATAGCGAACGATAACAGTGTCACTCGCACCTGCGGCGTTACCACCATCCACAATGTCGAGTGGCCACATGCTGATACCAGGTGTACCAACATTATCATCATGATCAAACAAGGGCGCTATAGAACACCTGAGTGCAGTGTTTTCTGAGCCGTTAAGTGGCAAGGCATAACCAGCTAGCTGCACATCACGCTTCAGGCTATATAGCCCTAAACTGCCGTTAGTCTGCGCATCGCTGCTGCCGCTGGTACTGCGCTTTTGACCATCAAATGCAGAAAACACTTGCATGATTGCCAGAGTAGCTAATAATCCAATCACGAGACCAACCAGCAGCTCTACGAGGCTGAATCCATCCATTTTATTTCTAGTAGTTATTTGCATATCAGATGGCGCCAGCAATGCGTGCGTTGATGGCATATCGGTGGACAGGTTCCCCAGGTGACTGCCAGGTAATCGTTACTGTAGTTTCGCCTGTCAGTACAACCACCGTCGTCACCATCGACCCATTCGGTAATTCAGCGATAGTAGTAGTACCTGCATAGTTGGCAAGATTATTCGGATCTGTCCACATCATGCCAATCCTTCTTTCCGCAATAAAGCTGGCATCCGATCGATTTTTGGATTCCGTTGTTCCCTTGACCATGGCGCCTTGCAAACCTACCAGCGCCAGTACACCCATGGAAAATATAAGGATGGCCACTAAGGCTTCAAGTAACACAAACCCACCCTCGATCGAGCCTCTCGCCTTTACGGAAACTGGACAGGGTTTTGTAGTGGTCATTTTTTTATTCATGGCTGACATCTGCGCAGATCAGTTGCTGACAAATTGGTGTCTGGATCACACATGCGTGCATCGCCACCCGCACCGATGCGGATTTCAAGACTTTTTGTACCGGTTGTGGAATTCTGTATCACTAATCTTGTAAACGGATCTGTCGGTGATGGGGGCTTAGGCTGGAGCAAGCCAAAATTGGTATATATCATTGTGGTAGCTCCGGCAGGAGTGCTGGTGGCACTAATTTGTGCAGAAGAACCCTCAGAGGTTAGACGCTGTTCAATAATGGCAGGGCAATTGGCAGTCACGGTCACACATCCAACACTCCAAGCGGTATTTGCACCCAATACAAAGCTTACAGGCAGATTTCTCTTAACTGCTTCGGCCCTGGCTTTTTGCAGACCATTTAAGATGGATTCCGCACCATTGCGCATTCGCTGATTTTGCATCCATATCATGTATTGTGGAAATGCAATGGTTGTCACTATTGCCAATATCAATACGGTGATCATCACTTCAACAAGCGTAAAACCGGCAAGTTTTTTAGCTCGGATTAACATGTACCACCTTTGTTAGAAAGCCAGCAGGTTGCACCTACAGTGCCATCGTATTGGGAAGTTCTGCCATTATCCTGATCGATGGTAAATGCAAAGTTTCCCATCTTTTGCCCAGCGATCCCTGATGCCCGAATAATAAATGTGGTGGGGGTCTGGAGCGTACATGAGTAGACAAAATATCGCGATAATGTTGGTGGGGCACAGGGCGCCACTACCGCACCAGTATTAGCGTAGGTACGATAATCTTGAAAATATTGCTCCATCTGTACTTTTAATCCGGCTAAGGTTGATGTTGCTTCAGCAGCTTTGCCACGCTTAACGTAGTTTTCGTAACTTGGCAGTGCAATTGCAGCGAGTATGCCGATGATGGCAACTGTAATCATCATTTCAATCAAAGTGAATCCTGATTGTGAAGTCTGCTGTTCAACAATTGATCTTTTATTCATCGCTGCTCCTTGGGTTAGTGAATGATGCACATGACTATATTAATGCGTCTATAAAAAACTGATTATCGGTTGATTTTTCCTTTCAGACGGTAAATTTTCAACCTTCAGTTGAAACAATATCTTTGATGTTAAAATAAGTATTGGATAAATATCGATCAAATCACTATCGCATGCATTTAATTAAGATCATTTCAATTACGCTTATATTCGCTGCAGTAACTGCATGCGGAATTAAAGGGCCGTTATACATACCCGAAAAGCAATATCCGCAGAATTCAAACAAAGAACCTGCTCCACCATCATCCAAACAAGATTAAAGCATTGTGAATTATTTCCATAAAAAATCGGGCGAATTGCACGCCGAAGATACTCCGCTTTCTGAAGTTGCTGATCAATTCGATACACCGGCATATGTGTATTCAAAGACTGCATTAATTGCAGCTTTTAATAATTTTGAGGCCGGGCTTTCAAACTTTAGCCATCTTATCTGCTTTGCAGTAAAAGCAAATCCTAATTTGGCGATCCTGAATCTGTTTGCAAGTATAGGAGCAGGTTTTGATATCGTCTCAGGTGGAGAATTAGCACGAGTAATAGCTGCAGGTGGTGATCCGTCTAAAATCGTTTTCTCAGGCGTAGGCAAAACTGCGGATGAAATGCGGGCTGCCCTTAGCGCCGGTATTTTTTGCTTCAATGTTGAATCCGCAGCTGAGCTGGAACGTTTAAATGCGGTGGCTGGGGAAATGGGCAAGGTTGCTCCGGTTTCCTTGCGCGTTAACCCCAATGTCGATGCCAAAACGCATCCTTACATTTCCACCGGGTTGAAGAATAATAAATTCGGTGTGGCATACGAAGATGCATTCGGTCTTTACCAGCGCGCATCGGATATGCCGAATATCGCGGTGCATGGTGTAGATTGCCACATAGGTTCGCAGCTTACTGAGTTATCGCCATTCCTAGATTCTATGGACCGTGTCCTGGCGCTGGTGGATCAATTGGAAGCGGTCGGGATTCATATCCAGCATATTGACGTGGGCGGCGGTATCGGCATCTGTTATTCCGATGAAACACCGCCTGATTTCTCGGTATATGCTGCGGCAGTGCTGAAAAAAGTGGAAGGACGCAACGTGAAGCTGGTATTCGAGCCTGGTCGTGCCTTAGTGGGCAATGCCGGCGTGTTGCTGACCAAAGTTGAATACCTAAAGCATACGGAATCGAAAAATTTCGCGATCGTGGATGCGGCCATGAACGATCTCATGCGCCCGGCCTTGTACGATGCGTACCATGAGATACTGGCAGTGAAACCAAGGCAGGGTGAAGCCCTGAATTACGAGATAGTCGGCCCGGTATGCGAAAGCGGTGATTTCCTGGGGCATGACCGCATGCTGGCGCTCGAAGAGGGCGACTTGCTGGCAATCATGTCGGCAGGAGCTTATGGCATGAGCATGAGCTCCAATTACAATACGCGTCCGCGCGCCGCTGAAGTGATGGTGGACGGGGATAAGTGCCACCTGATACGCCGGCGTGAAACGGTCGCCGAGTTATTTGCGCTGGAAAAAGTACTGGGCGACTAAGCAAAATTCAAACAGTAACTTTCTGCCATCACGGCGTGCGGAATCAGTCGAAGATCACCGTCTTGTTGGCGTAGAGCAATATCCTGTTTTCCACGTGCCAGCGTACCGCTCTCGACAACACGATACGTTCAAGATCGCGGCCTTTCTGGATCAGGTCTTCAACCTGGTCGCGATGTGAAATCCGGTCGATATCCTGCTCGATGATCGGGCCTTCATCTAAAACCTCCGTCACATAATGGCTGGTCGCACCGATCAATTTGACGCCACGCTCGAATGCACGGTGGTAAGGACGTGCGCCGATGAATGCCGGCAGGAAGGAATGGTGGATATTGATGATGCGTTGCGGATACCGTTTTACAAATTCCGGTGACAGTATCTGCATATACCGCGCCAGCACGATGAAATCGATGTCGTATTCCTCGAATAACGCAAATTGCCTGGCTTCCGCTTCCGCCTTGGTTTCCTTTGTCACAGCCACATAGTGGAACGGTATACCGTAAAACTCGGCCAGCCTTTGCGTATCCTTGTGGTTGCTGATAATCAGCGGTATCTCGCAAGCCAGTTCGCCGCTTTGGTGGCGATGCAATAAATCTGCAAGGCAGTGGTCATATTGCGACACCATAATGGCCATGCGCGACTGTTTTTGCGTGAGCTTCAGTTGCCAGTGCATGTCGAAACGCCCGGCAATTGGCGCAAAGTTTGTTGAAAAATTATCCGCGTTGATCGCCGATCCGGTGAGGTCCCACTCCACCCGCATCAGGAACAGATTGTTTTCGGCATCCTGGTGCTGGTCGGCATGCAGGATATTGGCATCATGCTGGTAGAGAAAATCGGCAATGGCGGCGACCAGGCCTTTACGGTCGGGGCAGGTAATAAGTAAGGTGGCGGTATTTTTCATGGGCATTTTTTATATTGGTGATCGCAGGCTTGATTGGAGCCGCTCCTCGATGCTAGATTATAGCAAGTTAAGCGCTCACTGAATCAGTGCAAGGCCGGCGTCATTATGGTATCTTTTAGCAGATTATATTCCGTATATTCCGTTGCCTGACATTCCCGGCGACATAGCGTGCATTGAAAATCTTGCGTGAAAAAACAATTACCTTATTTCCTGATCGTCTTCCTACTCCCCATTACTGCAATGCTGTGGTGGTGGGGCTTGTTCTCAAGCGCCTCTGTGCAGGTGACCGAGCGTGGAAATTACCGCTATGTGTACCTGGATGCGCAAGGCCCGTACTCCAAGCTTCCGTCCAAGCAAAAAGAGGTGCTGTTCGAATTGGGCAAGCAGAACATCAGCGCCGGCGTGCAGATCACCGTTGTGCTTTCCGACCCGCGCACCACGCCTTATGAAAAACTGAATGCACGCACCGGTTTTATCATCGACGCCAGCGCGGAGCCGAAAGCGCCCTTGCTGGTCGATGTCATACCAGTAAGAAAGGTCGCCCTGGCAGAGATCAAGGCGCATCCGTTATTGGCCTATGGCAAGACCTATTCTGCACTGCTGGCATTTTCCCAGGCGAACCATATGAGCCTGCAATTGCCTACGGTAGAACTGTTTGATAAAAGTATATTGAGTGTCGAAATGCCATTAAATATCAATAACCTTACAAAGGTGGCGCCATAAACGTACTCGCCCTCATCGGCGCTTTAGCGCTGACCTATTATCGCCCGCTGGCAAAGCGCGACTGGCTATACCATTTCTTTATGCCATATGCGCGTTTGCTAAATCGTAATTTCAATGGCGGGAAACGTGTGCAGGGCATACTTGCCTGGGTGCTAGGCGTGTTGGTGCCGGTCATCGCCATCGGTGCCATCTATTTCACCCTGCTGCGCATCAACAGCCTGATCGGCATCCTCTTCGGGATATTGGTGCTTTACCTGACTTTGCGCTTTAGTAATTTCGGCCAGCGTGCCGAGCAGATCGCAGCCGCCATCAAGGACCATAACATCGATTCCGCCAGGCAATTGCTGACGAACTGGGATGGCCAGGAATCTGCACATTACACCACCGCCCAAATCGCCTGCACCAGCATAGAGACCATCCTTGCGCGCGCCCACCATGGACTGTTTGCCCCCATACTCTGGTTTGTGCTACTCGGCCCTGCAGGCGCCCTGTTATATCGCTTGTCCCATCTAATCCGCCTGGAATGGTCAAGTGCGGATAGCCATACTAGTCATCTGCACAACCACCCGCAAAATCAGTTCAGCCAGTTTTCCAGGCAGGTGTTCGAATGGATAGACTGGCTGCCGACGCGCATCACGGCGGGCTGCTTTGCCGTCGTCGGCGATTTCGAAGATGCAGCCTACTGCTGGCGTACGCAGGCCGCTTCGTGGCCGAATGCCAGCCTCGGCATCATCCTCGCCAGCGGGGCAGGTGCCTTGGGGGTGAGGCTAGGCGATCCGTTGCCCTATCGTGGCATACTGCAATACCGCCCTGAACTTGGACTTGGTGACGAAGCCGATGCCGACTACCTGAAAAGTGCAGTGGGCCTGGTATGGCGCGTACTGATACTGATGGTAGGGTTGGTACTGCTGCTTACATTCGCCCACTGGCTGGGGAATTAAATACCGTCCCACGGTATTAATCGAGAGAACACTATGGATATTTTACTGGCTAACCCGCGCGGCTTCTGTGCCGGTGTCGACCGCGCCATCATCATCGTCGAGCAGGCGCTCGAGAAGTTCGGCTCGCCCATCTACGTTCGCCACGAGGTGGTGCACAATAAGTTCGTAGTCGATGAATTAAAGCGCAAAGGCGCCATTTTTATTGAAGACCTGGACGAAGTGCCCGCCGGCAATACCGTCATTTTCAGTGCACATGGCGTGTCCAAAGATATCCGCATAGAAGCCGAATCCCGTGGCTTGCGCGTATTCGACGCCACCTGCCCGCTGGTGACCAAGGTGCATATCGAAGTGGCCAGGATGCGTGCGGCCGGCAAGGAAATCGTCATGATAGGCCACAAGGGGCATCCGGAAGTCGAGGGCACCATGGGCCAGTCGGAAGGCGGCATGTTCCTGGTGGAATCGCCGGATGACGTTGCCACGCTGGTGGTGAGCGATGCGTCCAGATTGGCCTACGTGACGCAAACCACGCTGTCCATCGACGATGCGGCGGCCATTGTTGCGGCGCTCAAAGCCAAATTCCCCGAGATCAGCCCGCCCAAAAGCGATTCCATATGCTACGCCACGCAGAATCGCCAGGACGCGGTGAAGATCATGGCAAAAGATTGCGACCTGGTGATTGTGGTCGGCTCGCCGAATAGCTCGAACTCCAACCGCCTGCGCGAAGTCGCGCAGAACCAGGGCGTGGAATCGTACATGGTGGACAATGCCAGCTACCTGGATCCGGCATGGGTGGTGGGAAAACAGCGTATCGGCGTATCTGCAGGCGCTTCTGCGCCGGAAGTGCTGGTCAAGGAAGTAATCGCCAAACTGCAATCCTTAAGCGGTGCGGAGGTCAGCGAATTGCAAGGTGTCATCGAGAACGTGGTATTCCAGCTGCCTAAAAACCTAAAGGCTGCGCTAGCCGAACCTTGATAAGCCAGAGCAATTAGCAGCAATAAAAAAGGGTGCACATGCACCCTTTTCCAACCTTTTCTTTAGTACGCAGGCCTGCTATTTATTGCCGAGTGCATCCACGCTGAAAGCAGTGCGCGGGTTATTGGCCAGTATGATCAATCCGCCGACGATGGCCAGGTATTGCAGGGGCGACGACGCCAACGTGAAGGTGATGAAAATAGCGTATATCGCCATGAAGAGTGCAGCCGCCCTGGTTTTATAGCCAACCAGCAGCAATGCACCGCCGACCAGCTGGATCAGGATGATGAGCGGCGCGAATACGCCGGGCAATCCCTGGTGACCAAGGCCTGCCTGGTAGTCCTGGTAGCCTGTCGGGCTGTTCATGAAGCCGTAGATCAGGAAAATGACCTGCAATAAAAAAATCTGCGCTAACAGTAAACGCCCCACTACTCCGAGAATCTTGTTCATAATTTGCCTTATCTTCGAAACACGATAACAATGCGTTTTACGCGAAGCAGGCATGATGCCCGTAACATCTATCCGCCGCAATAGCTATTAAGACAAGGAGTCGATCATGAAATGTCGTTTAATTCCCGCAATACTACTGGCCGTCAGCGCCTTGAGCGCATGCACTCCCGACGGCAGTCCGGATAAAACCCCGAAGATCGCCGGTAGCCAGCGTGCGGCACTGGATAAAGCCAAGGCAATGGAAGCCACCGTGAATGAGCAGGCCATTAAACAGCAACAGCAAATCGACCAGGCAACGAATCAATAGCATGTACAGCATTGTCCAAACCACCTGGCAGAAAGATGCCGCTGTCCTGTCCCAGCTGCGTCGCAGCGTATTCATTGAGGAACAGCAGGTGCCGGAAGCACTGGAATGGGATGGCATGGATGAATCCGCCGTGCATATCCTGGCCTGGGATCTGGGTGCCAATGCCATCGGCTGCGCCAGGCTATTGCCGAAAGAAGGATACAAGCTCGGCCGCATGGCGGTACTGGCCGACTATCGCGGCCAGGGAATCGGCATGGCATTGCTGCAAGCCGGCCTGGAATATGCCGCTGCCGCCAATTGGCCGCATATCAATATCTCCTCCCAGGAGCAGGCCATCGGCTTTTACTTCAAAGCTGGCTTTGTGCTGACCGGCAACGCTTATATGGATGCCGGCATACCGCATCGCGACATGTGCCTGTACCTGGATGGCCTGGACGATGGATTAGGCAACCCGGTTAATCATCAGCCAGCATAACAAGCGACCGCCTGCTTAGATTTATTGCTTGTAAGCGAGGCAATCCTTTAAAATCACAGGCTGAAAATCCGCTGTCGCTTCATTACCACTTTTACTCACTTCATTAAGGAAACTCCATGTCCAAAATCATATTCAAAGCTGGCGAAGCCACTATTTTCAGCGAAGGCAAAGACGTTACTGCGGCCATGCCGGAAATCCTGATCGGTGCCGTTGATGGCCCCGTCGGAACCGCATTCGCCAACATGATGGCGCAAAGCAAAGGCCACACCGCCATGTTCGCCGTGCGCGATATCAACCAGCTGGTGCGCCCTGCCACTATGATGGTGCCGAAAGTGACCCTAAAAGACTCCATCAACATCGAACTGTTCGGTGGCGTGGTGCAGGCAGCGACTGCCGATGCCATCCTGGATTGCGTGATCGAAGGCATCATCCCGAAAGACCAGGTCAATGACCTCTGTATCGTCAGCCTGGTTTGGATAGACCCGGGCTGTGCAGCATTGGCGAAGGAAGGCACACTGGACAAGGCCGATATGTACAAGAACAACTACGACGCGACCAAGCTGGCGATCAAGCGCGCCCTGAACGACGAACCCACCATTGATGAACTGATCGCCAACCGCCACAAGATCAAGCACTGCATGTGGGAAGAAAGCTGGGGCGAAATCTAGTTCGTTGATACTTGAATAATTTCCAGAAATGGGAATTGTAAAAAGCAGCCTTACGGCTGCTTTTTTATTGGCATCGATCTGTGTGAATACATAGCGCTTTATCCCCTAGCAAAACGACTACTACTTTAGTAGTAAGCCTGCTAAGCCCTAAGAGCGATTGTTTATCCAGTCGAATTTGAGTGAAATAGCACATCTTGTAAAAGATATTGCTATACCTGCCTTCTCAATATTCATTGAGTGGGATGCGTACTTAAATTTTAGACAGGTGCTAAGGGGAATCACAGTGGCGATCAGCGAAAATATTGATTATGTAGGAGAAAGACAGGCAACATTGCATCGCAAGATAGGCTGGCAAGGCGCCTTTTGGGTAGCCAGTGGCGTGCCAGCACTGGTACTTTTTTCCATTGGCGCGATTGCCGCCACCGTAGGTAAACCCTCCTGGCTGGTATGGATGGTGTCTATTACCTTCGGCTTTCTGCAGGCATTCACCTATGCCGAAATCGCGGGCCTGTTCCCGCATAAATCCGGTGGCGCTTCGGTATATGGCGCGGTGGCCTGGGTACGTTACAGCAAATACATCGCGCCGGTTTCTGTCTGGTGTAACTGGTTTGCGTGGTCACCAGTACTGGCTATCGGTTCCGGCCTGGCAGGCGGGTATATCCTGAGCGCACTATTTGCGCCGGATGCTGCCATCAATACCTGGCAGATCACCCTGCTTGATCTGGATGGTATCAAGGATGGCCTGTCGCTGCGCATCAACTCTACCTTTATCGTCGGCGCAGTGGTCATGTTAGGCGTATTCGCCATCCAGCATGGCGGCATATTACGCTCGGCCAAAACGACGTTGATTCTTGGCATTACAGCATTACTTCCATTGGCCTTGATAGGCCTGGTGCCACTGATTACCGGCGATGCTCCCAGCACTAATTTCCTGCCGCTGGCACCCTTGGCGCATGATGCAGCAGGCAATGTGATCGATGGCGCATGGGATCTGTCGGGTTGGACATTGATGGCAGGCGGCCTGTTTATTGCCGCCTGGTCCACCTACGGATTTGAGACTGCCGTCTGTTACACCCGCGAGTTCAAGAACCCAAAAACCGATACCTTCAAGGCCATTCTTTACTCCGGCTTGCTCTGTGTATTTATTTTCACCATTGTGCCGCTAGCGTTTCAGGGCCACATGGGCCTGGGTCAACTGGTGACACCAGAAGTTGTGGATGCTACCGGGACAGTGACTTCGCCAGCAGTATATGACGGCATGCTGGCAGCAGAAATCTATAGCGGCATGGGCGTGGCAAAAGCCATGTCGGGCATGCTGGGCGGCGGCGTTATTATTGAGCATCTGCTGGTCATCATGCTGATTCTGGCGCTGATGCTCTCTATCATGACTGCGATGGCTGGCTCATCACGCACGCTCTATCAAGCCTCCGTCGATGGCTGGTTTCCGCGTTATCTTTCGCACGTCAATGAACACGGTGCGCCGACCCGTGCAATGTGGACAGACCTGGTATTTAACCTGTTACTGCTGATGATGTCGGACTATGTGTTCGTACTGGCAGCCTCCAATGTCGGTTACATCATCTTTAACTTCCTCAACCTGAACTCAGGCTGGATCCATCGTATAGACCGCCCGACCTGGGATCGTCCATTCAAGGCACCGAACTGGTTGCTGGGCATAGGCGTGGTGCTGAGTTTCGTCAACCTTGCGCTGATGGGCCTGGGCGCTGATATCTGGGGTGCGGGTACGCTGAAAGCCGCATTGATATTCGTCGCGCTGATTATTCCGGTATTCGTCTATCGCCACTTTATCCAGGATAAAGGCGTGTTTCCTAAATCGATGATTGAGGACATGCACCTGGAAGATGGGGTGGCTAACAAGGCTGGTGTATTGCCTTATGTAACGCTGGTCGCAGGTGTTGCCGTGGTCTGGTATTTCCATAGCCTTGCAGCTTAATAGTCTGGCTGCTTAAACACTGATTAAAAGAAAGAAAAGGAAGATATATGAGTAGAAATTCCATCCTCAACGAAAGACACCTGGCGCTGGGTGCCGACCTTACTGGCGTGAGCTGGAATGACATGCCGCTGCCTTGGGATTACAGCACCAAGCTGCTGGATGAAGTGATTGCCACCCGTCAAACCGCTGGCTTATATGATGTGTCTGCATTGAATAGCGTCGATGTCACCGGGCCGGATGCCGAAAGCGTGCTGGATCAATTGGTCTGCATCGACATCACCAAGCTCAAACCCGGCACTGCGCGCTTATCAGCAGAAGTCGATGAAAATGGTGCCATCTGCGATGACATCATGGTGATACGTGATGCCCCGGATGTATTCAGGTTGTCGCATGGAAGCGGCAAGACACCGGAGCACCTTGCCAAACTGGCCGCAGGCAAAAACGTCAAGGTTGAACCGGACCTGGATGCACATGTGCTGTCACTGCAAGGGCCGAAGTCGCTTGAGGTGCTGGCACCGCATGTCGGCTTCAAGCTGGCGGACTTGCCCTATTTCAAGCACGTTAAAACCACCATTTTTGGTTGCGATGTATTTATCGCTCGCGGTGGTTACTCTGGTGAACAGGGTTACGAAATTTACTGCAAGTCCAAGGATGCAGTGCTGATCTGGGACAAGGTGCTGGAAGCAGGCAAGTCATTCGGCGTGATTCCTGGTTCCTGGCACGCGCTGGAAGTCACGCGCATGGAAGCCGCCCTGCTGTTTTACCCATTCGAGATGCTCGAAGGCGATACCACCCCTTGGGAAATCAATATGGGTTGGGGTGTGGATGTTGACAAGGCGGGCGATTACATCGGCAAGCAGGCAGTATTGGCTTCACGCGGTAAAGAACGCTTCAAGCAGGCGGGCATGGTCGTCACGATGCCAGGTAAAGCGCCCGCTGCAGGCGACAAGATCTACCAGGATGGCAAGGAAGTCGGCGTGATCACTAGTGCCATCTTCAGCGAATACCTCATGCTGTCACTGGCTCTCGTGCACCTGACCAAAGAAACGGCTGTGGCTGGTACCGTGCTTGAAATCAAGAATGATGGGAAAAGCTATGCTGGCAGGGTAACACCGACGCCATTCTATGACCCGATGCGCTTGCGGACACATCCTGAGAAGTTATTACCCTAATCTACCTGGAATATTGAATGGAATACGGTTACTGGATCAAGACTAAACCTGCTTATAGCAATCTGTCCTGGGTAAAGAATGCAACGCGTCATATTGTCCTGGCAGAAGGCGCTGGCGGGCTGGCTGTGATCAGGATGTATCAGGAACGGCCACCTGCGCAACCCGTGAGTGTGCATTATGTAGTGACGGATGAAGACCGACATTATGCGCAGGCCATTATCAAGGTGATGCAGGTGGAGAGCCTGCATATCCACACCAGTGTAGACGAAGCGATCGCCGTTTTAGGCGCTGAACTGTCTAGTGCTTATATGGGTTTGCGCCTGTATTTGGCAGGTAGCGAACATATGATGTGGCAGGCAGCAAAAACGGCCTATGAGCATGGCTTGAGTTACCAGGAAATGCAGCTGGAGCAGGCGGGCACGCTGGCAAGGCCGGTTTACTGCGTGCACTGTAAAGCCATTACCCCTCACGCTACCGACAACATTGCTGCCTGTGCCGGTTGCGGCAAGATGTTGTTCGTACGCGATCATTTCTCGCGCCAGCTCGGTGCTTACATGGGGTTCATGATCGATGCCGAGAATCCAGGTGAATTGCCGGAGATCGCGGAGGTGTATCCATGAGCCAGAACGCGCTGAACAAAATCCAAGTCATCGTCAGTGCCATCAACCAGGTCACGCCGCTGGTGAAACAGTTTGTGCTTACCAGAGCCGATGGCGGCAATCTGCCTGCTTTCTCCGGCGGCAGCCATATCGTGGTATCGCTCAACATCCATGGCCGCATTCATAGAAATCCCTATTCACTGATGAGTTCGCCCGACGCGTTGGATAGTTACCAGATAGGTGTCAGGCGGCAGGAGCAATCGCGTGGCGGTTCTGTATTCATGCACGACCAGGTCCAGGTGGGCACACAGCTTGAAGTGTCGTACCCGGTCAACCTGTTTGCACTGCATCGTTTGGCGCGCAAGCATTTACTGATCGCTGGCGGCATCGGCATTACGCCCTTCCTGTCCCAACTACATGATCTGAAGCGTAACGGCAGTCCATATGAGCTGCATTATGCCTATCGCGCTCCCGAACATGCAGCGTTTACGCAGCAGATCAAGACGCTGGCTGGCGATGATGCGCACTTCTATGCAGAAAGCCGAGGGCAGACACTGGGCCTGGCAGGTTTACTCAGCGCGCAACCATTAGGCACGCATGTCTATGTCTGCGGGCCGACAGGGATGGTGAATGCCGTCATGGACATCGCGCAAAGTCTGGGCTGGCCGTCGGGAAATATCCACAGTGAGCAGTTCTTTGCTCCGCCCATCGGCAGCCCAATCACTGTTCGCCTTGCGCAAAGCGAGCTGGAGATTACCGTACCACCGGAAATGAGCATACTGGAGGCGATGGAAGCCGCTGGCGTGGATGCACCCTATCTCTGTCGCGGCGGTGCCTGTGGCCGCTGCGAACTGGAAGTGCTGGAGCACGACGGCGAACTACTGCATTACGACCACTTTTTGAGTGATGCAGAAAAATATGCGGGCAAGAAGATAATGCCCTGCGTCTCGCGGGCCAAGTGCGAAAAACTCGTGCTCAACATCTAAGCAGGAATCACTCATGAACGACATCGCATTCAAGCAGGAAACCTTCCGCGACGATTACACCTACAGTAATTCGTCTGCGGCTATTGCACGCTTTCCTTTCCCTTTCCCAGAAGACAACTATATGTACTCAGTCAATATCGAGCCGCATACCAAGGGCGCAGTCGGTTCGGTATTTGAGTTTGATCTGGATGTAGACGAGCACTATGTAGCCGAATGCAAGGACAAGCTGATTACTCTGGCGCAAGACCCGGGCCGTTACGCCTCGTTACCGCACATGATGGACGCGCAGTGGGATTTCCTGGAACTGGTGATGGAATCGCTATCGCGGGATTACCCCGAGCAGTTCACCCTGAAAAAAGACGGCAAGCATTGGACTTGGACCAACCGCCCACTGGCAAGGCAGGATAGCTTTGTGTTTGGCGATGCCAGCACATTACCGATGGAGCCATTCAAGTATATCGGCTTGCAGACGCAAGGCGATTTCGTGCTCATGGACCAGCGCGATGGCGATCTGTTTGCCGATGCAGGCATCATCACCAGCCAGGCCGACTGGTCACTCGCCTTCGACGTCGGTATGTCATTCAAGCAATGGCATGCGCCTGTACCCCATGCACATGAGATGGGGATTTTTGATCGCGCCCTGAAATATCTGCTGCACCTGCAAGCAGGCCAGCCCGTGCGCCGCCTCAACTGGACCATGACGGTCAACCCGCGCCTGGATACGTCCCCCGAAAGCTATCCGCAATGGGGCCCGGACCGTAACACGGTGACGCTGGAAAATATAGGAGGCAAACTGCATTTACGCGTCGAGCTGCAAGCCTTATTCCGCCTGCCTCGCAGCAATGGCATAGTATTCAGTATCCGTTGTTATTTGATCAGCCTGGAAGAGATTGCCACTAATCCGGTATGGGCTAAACGCATGCATCGGGTATTAAAAGGCGTGCATGCTGATCTTGCAGAATATAAAGGCCTGACCAAGTTCCGCGAGACTGCGATTGAGTGGCTGGCTAAGTTTGACGACGGGTTATAACCGTACTATTAGTCTGGAATAACTAGGGCCCTGCTCAAATTACTGGGACTTTGCTCATGAAAGTAGTTTTTCTCGCTTGGAGTCGTAAAACGGTAGTTTCACGACTTCGCCCGGCAGGCGTTTCTGCTGCCCATCCAATTTGCCAACTTCAAGGTGTGTGCCGATGGCGGAAAATTCTGGGGCGACCCGAATCATGGCAATCTGTTTCCCCATTAAGGGCGAATAGGTGGCGCTGGTGACGATGCCCACTGGAAAACGCCCGTGATAGACCTGATCGCCATGGCTTGCGGCATCGCCACCCTGCAGAATCATGCCGACCAACTTGTGACGACTCTCTGCTGTTTGACGCGACAATGCGTCTCGACCAATGAAGTTTTCCTGTTTGGAGCTTAAAGGCACGCTAAAGCCGGTGCCTGCTTCAAATGGATTGGTGCCGTGGTCAAACTCATGCCCGGCCATGCTCAAACCCGCTTCGATACGTAATATGTCGAGCGCATTAAACCCCATAGGCGCGATCTGATAGGGCTGGCCAGCCTCCCAAACGGCGTCCCATAATGTTTCGCTATCATCCGGGTGACACCATACTTCATAGCCCAATTCGCCCGTGTAACCGGTTCTTGAAATCATCACGGGCCGCCCCGCAGAGCCCCCCAGTCTGCCAATAGTAAAGTGAAACCATTTGAGCTTTTCCACCGTGGGCTGACTATCCGAAGTCCAAATGATTTTGCTTAACAACGCGCGGCTTTCAGGGCCTTGAACAGCCAGGTTGTCCAGCTGTGCGCTGGCATTTCGAATGCTGACTTTAAAGCCTTTTTCCTGTGCTTTTTCCCGCATCCAGATGCCAGTGTATTCTGCACCACAAAACCAGCGGAAGGCCTGCTCGCCCATGCGAAAAATGGTGCCGTCATCCACCATGCCGCCGGTTTCAAGGCAGATCGCCGAGTGCGCAATCTCGCCTATCGCCATGCGGTTGATATTCTGTGTTAACACATATTGCAGGAAAGCCACGGCATCGGGGCCGACGACTTCAAATTTGCGTAGCGCGGACAAGTCCAATATTGCCACGCGTTCACGGCAGGCAAGATATTCGGCATTGGTACCCCAACCGGCATATTCAGTCGCCACCCAATAGCCGGCATAGTCGATAAATTTTTTGGTTAATGCGGAAGTTCGGGAATGAAAGCCAGAGGTTTTGGTCATGCGCGGTAACTCCTCAGAAGTGTTGCGATAGGCAATGGCGCGGGGGAAATGGTGTTCAGCCCCGTAAATGCGCACATGGATATCCGTGGGATGCCAGCCATTGGCCGGATCAATATCGTCTGGGCAGGCAGAAGAGGCGCAGACAAGGTCTCGATCAGCACGCAGTAAAATATAATCCCCCGCCCGTGACCAGGGCTCATCCATCAATACTGCCCCTGAGGCATCAATAAACGTGTTGAAGAATAAATTAATGGCAGGCCATCCAGCCCGCGGTGCAATGCCATATGCAGCTAATACTTGGTTAAAGTTCTCGGTGCAGCTGATATGGCCGAAATAGCCACTGTCTTCATAGTATTTGGGTGTACAGGCCAGCAAAAAACTATCATGCCGGCCCACGGTATCCTGAACTACCTCTATGATCGACAGCAGGTCTGAACCAAGATACCGTGAATGCAAACCGGGGACAGGATTGCTCAAGCCCATCACCGTCCGGGTGGCGGTGGCATCCAGGCCAAGCACTGTTCCTTGTTCCAGAGCGTGTTTATCAAACGCAATAAAGTCGGAGCATTGCTTGCCCGACACATCAATAATCTGGATCCATTCGCCTTTTTTGACTTCATACGTCCGTGCCGTGGCGTGAGCAATGCGCAGTTCTTGCTTTATTGGCGCTAATGGCGGTGGCAAGGGCGCATCAGATAGATTGGCGTAGGTAACGGTGAGCTCTACTTCAGTGACTGGCGTGTGTTCCTCAACAGACATTGTTGGGCCAGCCGCTACAATCACGACGGTCAAGTCATTGGCCGCTGTGAATTGAGCGTGTTCTTCACCAGCAACCCTTATCACTTGTCGCAGGATCACCTGTTGCAGATAGGAGGCATCCAGTTGCCAGCTTTCAAATTGGCTACGCAGTCTTAATGCGGCAGAACCGCTCTGTTGAAGCTGCTGTTGAATACCCACCGCTTCCACTGGCGCACGCTTATTCAGCAATGCTGGCGCCAACTTCCCTTGTGCATCCAATACGATCAGTTCAGTGCTTTGGGATTTATCCTGGCTGACGATTTCCAGTGTATCCCCTGTGTGCAGAGCTAATTTAATCGCATGCTGCCCAGCCAGGCGGTACTGGGTGATGGGCTTTGTTAAGCCAGACTCGAAATAATAGTCTTCCCCCCACTGCCGTTGTTCCATTCTTGCCTCTGTTTACATGTGTGTGGGAATTTCCGGGTTAAACGCGTGCCGGGCTGATGCAAATTGACCAATAGCTTCGTATATATATTGCAACAGTATTGGCCCTGAGTAGATTTGATTCAATTCTCCTAACGGAGTACCTCATTGGTATTAGCTCAAGTGTAAATCCCGTCAAATGCCATAAAAGTTGAAGCTCATTGAAAATAGCTGGAGAACCTGGGATTTATGGGGCTGAGTGCATGACCCCTTACTCAAATCTTGGGCTATCTGAAACTGAAAAGCGCTAAACTCAATAACTCTTTGAAAGTCCAAGTGTGCGATTTTAATCTGAATTAACACCTAAGCCTAAGCTGGATAACTACTCGCTAATCACATTAGCATTCACATACTCATTTGGGAGTACTTCTTCAAGAGGATTTCTCATATTCGCAAAGCAGGTTACTTTACTCAAATTGCTGGTTATCTCCAGCGCATCATGCTGAATAACAAAAATGGAGACACGTATGTCAACGCGAGTAGCGATACTGGGGGCTGGTCCAAGCGGCCTTGCACAACTTAGAGCCTTTCAATCCGCCCAGGTAAAAGGAGCTGAAATTCCAGAGATTGTCTGCTTTGAAAAACAAAGCGATTGGGGTGGTTTGTGGAACTACACTTGGCGTACTGGTTCGGACGAAAATGGCGAACCCGTACATGGCAGTATGTATCGCTATCTTTGGTCAAACGGCCCCAAAGAATGCCTGGAATTTGCGGATTACACCTTTGAAGAACATTTTGGCAAAGCGATTGCCTCTTATCCACCCCGCGAAGTGCTATTTGATTACATCAAAGGGCGCGTAGAGAAAGCCGGAGTGCGCGACTATATTCGCTTTAACACCGCTGTGCGAAATGTGACCTACAACGACGCCAGTCAAAAATTCACCGTGACGGTGCAAGACCACACGACGGATACTGTTTACGCAGAAGAGTTCGATTACGTGGTCTGCGCGACCGGGCATTTCTCTACCCCCAAGATTCCAACCTTTGAAGGCTTTGACAAATTTGGCGGGCGTATCCTGCATGCCCATGATTTTCGGGATGCGCTGGAATTCAAAGACAAGGACATTCTATTGGTTGGCAGCAGTTACTCGGCTGAAGATATCGGGTCACAATGTTACAAATACGGTGCCCGTAGCCTGACAAACTGTTATCGCACGGCACCCATGGGTTACCAATGGCCAGAAAACTGGGAAGAAAAGTCTAATCTGGTCAGAGTCGATACCGATACCGCTTATTTTCTCGATGGCAGTTCCCGAAAAATCGATGCGATTATCCTGTGTACTGGCTATTTGCATTCCTTTCCGTTCCTGGCAGATGAGTTACGTTTGAAAACCAACAATCGCCTGTGGCCGCTCAATCTTTATAAAGGCGTAGCATGGGAAGATAATCCGAAATTTTTCTACCTTGGCATGCAGGACCAGTGGTATTCATTCAATATGTTTGATGCGCAGGCTTGGTATGTGCGCGACATCATTCTGGGACGTATTCCGTTGCCTGAAAAAGCAGATATGAAGGCGCACAGTATGCTGTGGCGAGAAAAAGAGCTGACGCTACAAACGGCTGAAGAAATGTACACGTATCAGGGGGATTATATTCAGGAGCTGATCGATGCGACGGACTATCCGTCATTTGATATTCCTGCGGTTAATCAAACTTTCATGGAATGGAAATATCATAAAAAGAAAAATATCATGACGTTCCGTGATCATTCGTATCGTTCTTTGATGACCGGCACCATGTCACCACCCCATCACACTCCGTGGTTAGAAGCGTTGGATGACTCGTTAGAAGCCTATCTCTCCGATAAAAGCGAAGTTGTTATTTAATCAGCCTGGAACAGATTGCCACAAATCCGGTATGGGCAAAACGTATGCATCCGATATTAAAGGGCGTGCATGCTGATCTTGCAGAATATAAAGCCTGACCAAGTTCCACGAAACGGCGATGCAATGGTTGGTAAAGTTTGATGTGGGGCTTTAACAGCAGTTATTTGTGTCGGATTGTGATAATGGCTGCTACCGACCCAAAGCAGACGCTCATTATTTATGAGTATGCTTGATAAATCTTAAAATTAGCCGTTCAAATATTTGGTGGAATTTATTTGTTAGTTTTAAGGTGATGGGAATACATATCAGGGCTGAAACGCAAATGCCCCATAATAAATAAAAACCTAATTCAAAGTTTTCACTGGTTTTGTTTAATGTTGGATGAAGCTGGTAATAACTGAATACAATAATTTCACCTGTAAAAAGAACCATTGTTATTGAAATGGCAAACGACACCCAAAGCGCCATCACCCAAACAGCAGATTTTCTGAGAAAGAGTTTGAGGTTAATTGTCATTACGAATCATATTGCTAAAATTAATGACCGCTATCGACCCAAAGCAGACATTCATGGCTCAATGAAAAGTTTTAGAGCCAATGCGATCCCACCTATCAAAATCCAGATAAGTGATACCTTTCTTATCCAAGAGCCATAGTATGCATATCGCATGTATTCTGTAGGCAATGCATTATTGGCTCTCGCATCTAGGTATTGTTTAAGAAGAGAGGAATCTCTAGCATTGGGAAAATATCGCAAATACAGTAAGAGGCCGAGAAAAAACATAAAGCCTATGAACCCTTCAAAATATTCCATATATTTTCCATGATTTTATTTTGTTAAGTCTCTGCTATCGACCCAAAGCGGTCATTAAGGTTTGAATTAAGGGGCGCCGTTAGGCGTCCCGCTTGAATGATGGGTTAGGTAGAGTTGCCGAAATCTACCTGCTAACCCTGCTATTAAGAAAAGAGAACCCCAAAAATAACCTGCATATTGAAAACCTGGTCTCTTCCATTGATATACCACTGCTTTTGAAGGTTTGTAAGGTAAATAAGTAATATAAATTTTTTTTGTAGCTAAATCTTTCTTTTGATATTCATTTGCAACTCCATATTCGAGAGCCAAATGAGTGAGTTTGAGATTGTTTGATGTTGCGTATGAAACCAATGGTATGTCACCCTTTGTTTTCTTAAATGTTGTAGATGATTCCCAGTATTGGTAACCAATCAACGTTGCAGGAGTTTTTAACCCGTGTTTTTCAAAATCGCTGTTAAGTCTGACATCTTCCCAACCCATCTTGAAAAAAGCACCAGCAGCCAAAATAGCAATAATAAACTTAAAAATATCAAGTTTGCTTGGCTTCAATTTTGATACCTAACGTTTGAATTAAGGGGCTGCGAAGCAGTCCCGCTTGAATGATGGGTTATACGTTTTCATGGCTTTTGCACCATTCCAAAAATTCACCGAAAGATTTTGCTATTGGAGCCAACTCTCCAGAAATTAATCTTTCGAATTGGCCGAACTCAACATCGAAAACAGCTCCAGTGATTATATCTAGGAGTGTAATTCCTTGCCCTTCAATACCTGTTAGTGCAAGAAAATTCCCAGGTACGCCTAGCTGCGAATGTGCATAATTTGTAATTTTTTTGATTTTCTCCACTTCGTTTAGCTCATACCAGCCACGTACTGGATAAGGCCCGTAGTTGAGGTAAAGATAAGCGAGCTCACTATTGTTGGCGATGCCAAGAGACACAAGTGCGTTTTCAATAGAGTCTCGCTTGGCCGCTAGACGGTTTGCATATGTGGGGTGTTGGTTTGCTAACAACCATTGCCGTATGTCGTTAGAGAACATTACCGTTCCTTACGTATAACGTTTTAATTAAGGGGCGCGCGTCAGCGCGTCCCGCTTAAATGATGGGTTAGCGGTAATAAGCAATTTTAGTAATTTGGTAATTTATCGTAAGTTATAGAGCCTGGCGGTGGATTAATCCAATTTTCAGGAACTGGTTAAAAGAAGGTTTGCACTGGATTCTGCTTTTCTTTTAAACAAGAGAATTTTTTGTGCATTAGCATTTCAAGCTCAAAGTTTGAGGCTTTGCGTTCTTTCAGTTTTTGAATTTCAACTTCATTGAAATCTTTGAAATCGCACTCGCTCATAGCTGTTTGTGCGATTGTATAAAGAATGTAGAAATTAAACGCATAGTAGATTACATACGCAACCATGCAATAAATAAAGAGCTTTATGATTTTTCTTAGCATATTTCTATGTGACCGCTAACCGTTATTATGCGGACGGCTGCGTCCGAATAATAATATTGAAGATGTAGCTTTGGCATGCTGTTTTTCTTTTTATTCCAAAAAGTTAGAGGTATCCTGTCCGTATAATAATAGCAAGTACGGACGCAAACAAAATGGAATGTGCAAGTTTGAATGACTGCTATTGGCCGAAAGCAGACACTCGACTCAGTAATAATAGGCATATAGAGTTAATCTAAAATCTAATTGCTCCTGCAAACTCAACACTATGTTCTGTGGCAGGAGCCACAATAACAAACCCTTCCGTCGCCAGTAACTCATCAGCGCTGGAGAACACACCCGTCCCATATTCCATCACCCATCTGACCTGGTTGGTGCGACTGTGGATGCGGTAGGTCAGCGCAAAACGTTGGCGTTTGCCTAGTTGTTCCTGCACATAGTCACGCACAAACTGGCGATCATCTTCATGGATGATTTGCGGGTAGGCGTAATCTTCGTTGTCGATGAGTTCGTGCGCCTCGTAGCCGGTGATATCGACACAACCGTCACTGATAAACTCCATGGCACCCTTGCTGTAATGTTGGCTGCTGTTAATATTTTTAGCCCGGTAGATCATGGCGGGGATATTGCTGAGCAAGGTGCTCAACGATTGCCGGTTAGCGCGCAATGCGGCCTCGGTCTGCTTGCTGCGATGGATGTCGGTGAGCGTGCCGATGATGCTGGTTTTTTCGCCTTCCGCCGATGAGGTGGCACGGGCCCGCATTTCAAACCAGTTGGCATCACCGTTTCTGGAGATCATGCGTACCTCGAGGTGGCAGCTGGCGCGTTTACCGAACCGGATGGCATTGAGGTGGGATTCCGCGATTGGCCGGTCTTCAGGATGAATGAATGACAGAAAAGGTTGCTGGATGACTTCTTCGGCAGACTGGTTGAGCAGTTTTTCCCATGAGGGATTCACGAAAATCAGGCGGCCCTGGAGATTGTTCTGGAAAATAATCTGCTCGATATGCTCGACAAACAGACGGTAATTGAACTGGTGATCCAGTGTGGCTTTGCTGGCGTTGCCCAGGTTGAATTGCAGCAGTAGCAGCGGTTCTTGCGTGTCGTTGGAAAGACGCGATAACGATACATCAAAAGCTGGGGTACTGCCGTCGAAGCGTATCAGCCGTAATTTGATGGTGCTGGCGATTGCCTGGCTATTGCTGCCGATTTCGGTGATCAGTTTCGCCAGACTCTGGTGATCCTTGGGGTGGACCAGGTTGGTCAGCGGCATGCCGACCAGCTCTTCCGCCATGTTGGGCATGCCCAGTTCTTCAAGGAATGGGCGGTTAGCAAAGCCTACGGTGTATCCGCGGATCACCGCAGCAGGTGTCGATAGCCCCGCAGATATCTGTGTGCTCCAGATTGCGCCATCGAATACCGAAGGGCTGGTGCCGGGCTTCTGTGCGCTGGAAAACAGGGACTTTCTTAACATCAACAGCGAGAAAGAAAGCAGCAGCATCAGTAGCGCTGCCAACGTCGCGAGTTGTGACAGTGCGCTGCCATGACCCACCTGCCAGGCAGAAAGCACAATCACAAATATCAGGCTTAGCACCAGTGTAGAAAAAATGGTTAAACTCATTGCCTTGCCTTGTAATATCGATTTGTCGTATACAAATAAAGTCTGTCCTGCCAATGATTGTAACGATAATTAAGCAGGGCGTGCAGACTAGAATCCAGGCTTCAATTTAAGGAAATACCAGTGTCGAAGCTGTGGTCATCCATCAAGCAGTTCAGCGCCAGCCACCGGCTGTATATGCGCCTGCATATTGCACTGGCATGCATGCTGGTAACGGTGGTCATGATGTTTGCCGGTGCGTTATTTTTATATGACTACGTGGCAGAAAGCCTGGATACCTTATCCACCCAGCAAGCCAAATCAGGACAAGTGAGTGCTGGCTCAGGTAATGCTGTTGCATTGGAGAGTAAGGCGATGATCCAGGATATCAAAAGTAAGCAGTCTGCAATCTTGCTGCTGCAATTGGCCGGGGTGATATTACTGTTCTGGATAGTGGCCGCCGTACTCATTGATGCCAGAAGATTACTGGTGACACGCGTGTCGCGCATGCTGACGACTTTCCCCAACGAAAATGCCAGTGATAGTGCGTGGGATATCAATACCGACGGGATGGATCGCATAGAAGAGCTGGTCACCAGGAAAGCGATCTTACTGGAAGGTGCTAAGGCAGAGCTGAGCTGGCTGAACAAAACCAGCAGTGAACGCATCAACAGGCTGATGCTGGCGCATGATTTTTTCGGCATGCTGATTACCGTTTTTACCGAATCCGAACTCACCGAAAAAAAGCTCAGCAAGCTGTTGCAAAGCCTTGAGAAAACCTTGGCGGCCAATAATGTGGGATTGCTGCTTTATAAAAATACCACCCTGGGCCTGGATGGCGAGCCGATTTTTACCCGGCATATCCCGACGGGTTACCCAGCTGCGGCTTTGTACCAGGGCGGCACAACGCTGGCGATGGCGGTATTGCCCAGTCAAAATGGTCAGCAGTACTGGCGCTGCATGAGTGTACCGCTTAGCGTAGAGACAGAAATGCTGGGCATGCTGGTGGTGGAAACCGCCGAGAGTCATTATTTTGAGGATAGCGAAATCCAGCTGGCAGAAATCACGGCCAAGCTGCTCGCCTCAGCGCTATCTGTGCAGACGCGGGAGCAGGAAGGCCGGCGTGTAGCCTTGCTGGAAGAGCGTGCTGCCATTGCCCGTGAACTGCATGACTCGCTGGCGCAGACATTCTCGTACATGAAAATCCAGTTGGCGCGCTTTCCCAGCCCTGCTATGCCAAGCCAGGCTGATACAGATACTACCCAAACGGAGATCATCCAGAATCTGCGGCTGGGCCTAAATGAAGCCTATCGTGAATTAAGGGAGTTGCTTGCTACTTTCCGTGTACAAATCAGCACACGCGGTTTGGATGTTGCCGTCAAGGAAGCCATTGAAGAATTCTCGCTGCGATCCAGCCTGTCTATCAGCCTGGATAACCGGCTGGGTAATTTTAGCTTCACCGTGAATGAACAACTGCATGTGTTGCACATCATCCGCGAAGCGCTTTCCAATGTGATCCGCCATGCCGATGCCAAACATGCGGAAGTGTCGCTGGTGCTACAGTCCAATGGTGAAGTGATGGTGATGATCGACGATGACGGGGTAGGCGTGGTGGATTCAGTAAAAGATGGTCAACACTATGGTGTGGCGATGATCAAGGAGCGTGCAAACAGCCTGGGCGGCGGCCTGGATGTGATGCCCAGGCGCTCAGGCGGCACTCGTGTTAGATTGGTGTTCCGACCCAAACTGGCCTAGCTGATGGAAAATATTACACCTATCACCGTTTTGCTGATCGACGACCATGCGCTGTTTCGCAGGGGACTGCGTCAGCTCATCGATGGCGATGCTGCCTTCCTGGTGACCGGCGAAGCCGGCTCGGGAACTGAAGGTATCGATATCGCACTCGCTACGCAACCCGATCTGATCCTGCTCGACCTGAACATGAAGGATATGGATGGCGTACAGACGCTTAAAAAACTGAAAGAGGCCAAATGCGCATCGCGTTGCGTGATGCTGACCGTATCGGACGATAAGGATGACCTGGTGCTGGCCCTGCGCGAAGGTGCAGACGGCTACCTGCTGAAGGACATGGAACCTGAGGAACTAAGTGCCCAGCTCAAGAAAGTAGTGATGGGCATGACGGTAGTGCAGGATCGCCTGACGGAAGCGCTCAAGAATGCAGTTTTGCATCCTGGCAGTCTGCAAGCCAACCAGCAGGCCATGTTCACCGAGCGGGAAAAGGAAGTGCTGGGGTGTATCGCGGATGGCATGAATAATAAAACTATTTCCAACCACTTGGGGATTACCGTGACCACGGTGAAAGTGCACATCAAGAATATATTGCGTAAACTTAACCTGACCAGCCGCCTGGAAGCCGCTGTGTGGGCTCACCAGCAAAAGACTGCCAAGAATCCCTAGTTGCCGGCTGCTGTTATTGTATTGACTGAGGGGATTGTACTGATGGCGCCCGGTATCAGTTCGGCGGCAGACGCATGATCTTATCGATCACCAGCCGTGCCATGGCCCAGGCACGCTCTTCCCGCATCATCTGCTTTTCATATTCGTCATACGGCATATACCGGTTGCCATGGGTCAATGAAAAGCGCACGGAGGACTCTTCCTTCACGTAGGCCAGCACCACATCCTGCACACGTTCCTGACGGGATTTATAAAGCGACGGCATTATTTCTCCTGTTCCAATTTCCTGGTTAAGTATCCTGATTCGTACCGGGTTCATAGATGACGCTTGAATGAATCTTAACCTACAAATATGGTTTGTGGGCATCATAACAAACGGGTAAAAGCATTATTGCAAGGACTTTAGAATATTCCTGACCGGGGTAGGCAGGCCGGTATTGATCGCATCTTCAATGGATAGCCAGGTAATCCCGGGATCATTTGCCTGCATAGGCTTGTCGATCACCTGTAAAGGCTGCGGCAATATATCCAGCTTGAAATGGCTGAATGCATGGCTGTAGGTCGCAAGCGGTTCCCCTGCTTCCGTCTGCAAGCCGAAGCGCGCCAATGCCACTTCGACGGCAATCTCCTGCATGCCGATTTCCGGCAGGCTCCACAAGCCGCCCCAGATGCCGCTGGAGGGGCGTTTCTCCAGCAGCACCTGGTTGCCGTCGCGCAACAGCAGCATGGTGGTGTATTTCTGCGGAGATATCTTCTTCGGCTTGGATGCGGGTAACTGGCTTACCCGGTTTTGCGCATAGGCCCCGCAGCTAGTATTGACGGGGCAGGCAGGGCATCGCGGTTTAGAGCGGGTGCATAAGGTGGCGCCCAGATCCATCAGGCCTTGGGTGTAGGGCACCATGTTGTTTGCCGGCAGCAGGGTTTCCGCGAGCTGCCATAGCTGTTTTTCCACCTTCGGCAATCCCGGCCAGCCTTCCACCACAAAATGCCGCGCCAGCACCCGCTTTACATTGCCGTCGAGTATGGTCTGCACCTGGCCGAAGGAGAACGATGCAATCGCCGCGGCGGTCGAGCGGCCGATGCCAGGGAGTTGTTGTATAGCCTCGAAATCCTGGGGAAATTCGCCGCCGTGTTGCTGCAGGATGGTTTGCGCCGCACAGTGCAGGTTGCGCGCACGGGAGTAATAACCCAAGCCGCTCCAGTATTGCAGCACATCGTCCTGGCTGGCATTGGCCAAGCTGGCGATGTCCGGGAAGCGGCGCATGAACCTGGCGTAATAGCCGATCACTGCCGTCACCTGGGTCTGCTGCAGCATGATCTCGGACACCCAGATAGCATATGGGTCATGGGTGTTCTGCCAGGGCAGGTCGTGCCGGCCATGGATTTTCTGCCAATCGACCAGGCGCCCTGCGAAGGTTTCTTGAGTGGGTTCGTGAGTCGCTGGCATCAGGCTTGCATACCTAGCCAGGCAAGCACCTCATCCGCATTTTTATCGGGAGGAAAAACAGGGTAAAACCACTTGCGGATAATGCCGTCGTAAGCAATCAGTGTGACGCGCCTGTTGAGCCGCGTGCCGTTGATGCCGAACGTCGGCAACGCCAGGCCACGGGTAAATTTCAGGGCTGCATCGCTTAGCAATGCAAACGGCAGGTCAAGGCGTAAAGCAACTTCCTGCTGGTATTCGGTGGATTGGGTGCTCAGGCCGAATACCTGCGCTTTTAATGCGCCAAGTTCCTGGTAATGGTCGCGAAAACCACAACTCTGCGGAGTGCAGCCGCGCGCACCGGGAATGGCATCCCAGCCATCCGGCAAATGCAAATCGGGCTGGCCCGTCATGGGGTAACAGTAGATGACTAGCCAGCCTTTTATAGCACCGACATTGACGATGCCGCCCTGCGTGGAATGGAGCTCGACGGAGGGCAGGCTACGCCCGGCTAAATGATCGCAGGCACCGTCATCGACAGGCGACGGCAAATCGTCAGGCAGGAATTCCAGGCTTTGCATCATGCTCCGCAACCGCTACAAACCGAGCAGTTTGTTCAGCTTCTTCTTAGCCTTGTCTTCGGAAGACTCCGGCTTTTTCTCTGGAGTTGGTGTAGCCGCCGCCGGGTCTGAGACCGGCTCTTTCTTGTTTCCGCCCAATAATGATTTCAAGGCCTCTTCCTTGTTGCCACCGAGTAGCCCCTTGACGGCCTCGCCTTTGGAACCGCCAACGCTATCCAGCAGTTTTTTCTGCGCCAGGGCCGTGGCCAGCCCGGCAAAATCGATACCGTAGCTGGGCTTGCTGAAGGTGCCGGTCAGCTTGACCGGGATAGTAAGGCCACTCAGTTCTTCGAGCCCTGCGCCGCCCTGGCCCTTGAGCGAATTCACTACAGTGGGTTTGGCCGTATAGTTGATGGTCTCGTTGGCAATGTCGATATCGCCGCTGCCGGTGATGCGGAACAGCGGTGCTTTCATGCTGAGGTCTTCGTTGTGGGCAACACCGTTCTTTATCGTAAAGCTGGCAACCATTTCGCTGAAATCGGTTTTCTTGCTTTTATCGCCTTCTACGGTGGTCTGTTGCGATTTCAGTACGTTGATCTTGTCCTTCACGCCGCGCAGGGTGCCGGCGATATCGATGCCTTTTACCGCGCCGTCAGCCAGGTTCACGGCGGCTGTGCCGCCCAGTGCCTTTTTTAGCGCGCCTACCGTCGCCCCCTGCGTAGTCACGTCCAGGTTCAGTGTGCCCTTGCCATTCAGCATATCGTTGTTGATGGCATCCACCAGCAGCGGACCGATGGCGATATTGCTCATGTTCTGCTTGAAGGCGATGCTGGGTGTCGTGCGGGCATCCACCTTGAGCGTGCCGTTCATGCTGCCTTCGTACAGGTTGGCCGAGAATGGTGATAGCTGGGCAACGCCGTCGTCTGCCTGCAATTTGATGCGCACATTGGTGCTTTTCACGTTGGCCAGCTTGAGCCAGCCTATGCGCAACTCGCCCGCCGCGTTGATTTGCTTGAGCGCGCTCAAGTCGATAGGGGCATCAGCATCAGGCTTGGTGTTGGCATCCGCAGGCTTGGTAGGCGGCGCGTCTGATTTGGTGATGTACTTGTCGGCGTCCAGCTTGTCCATGTCCACATCGAAATGGTAAATGGGTTTATCAAAACGGCTAATGCCGAAACTGCCCTTGATATTGGTGTCGTCGAACTTGACGGCGAACGGGCTAACATTCAATTGCTGGCCATCCGCTTTTACGGCTAGATTCAGGCCAGTCAGGCGATATTTATCATAGATAATGCTGCCGATATTCACAGTGCCTTGGAGCAACAGGTCCTTCAACGCTGACAGGTCGGCCGGCTTGCCCGCTACGGCTGTTTTTTCCTCAGGCTTACTTTTTTCAGCGGTTTTTGTACTCAGTAGTTTATTCAAATCAAGCTGGTCGCCGTTCAGGCTGAACTTGATGTTCGGCTTGCTGAAGCTGGCTACGGCCACATTGCCTTTCAATTTGGTAGTGTCCACATCGAGGTTGAAATCGCTATTGACCTGCTCCTGCTTGATGTCGGCATGCAGTTTTATGGCAAAGCCGCCCTTTATACCGCCGTTTGGCAATGCAGGATCCTTGATATCGAGCTTGCCGACCAGGTTAGCCAGGTCAAATACCATCTTTTCCAGGTTGCCGGTAAAAGGGGAGGAGAAGCTGCCTTTCACATCCCGTTTTCCCTGCGTGGCGGAGATTTCCCCACTGATGCCGCTGCTCTTCACCGCGCTGGGCGAGCCCTGCACATCGGCCAGCACCAAGTCGGCCTTGGCTGTATCGCCGGCTTTCTCCTGCGTCAGGCTGAGCTTCACCTCTTTGCCGCTTACCTCGTTTTGCTGCACCGCCAATTTGGGTGCTGTCACATCCGCGGTCAGCCTGGCACCGTCCATATCGCCCTTGAACGCCAGCTTGAGGCTGTCCACCAGCAGTTCCATGGTGTCCGGCTTGGCATCCACATCGCCGGAGATTGTGATATCTGCCTTACTGATAGTCGCCAGGTCACCGTTGATCTTGGCATCCAGGCCCTTCACTACATAATGCTTCGCTTCCGGATCCGCCATGAAATTGCCCTTGATGCTGGCCTTGGCATTCACTTTGGGCTGCGACGCGGTCACGACAAAATCGGTCGCCAGGTCGAAGGGTTGCGCCAGCGCCACATGGCCGGTCTTGAGGTTGAATTTGCCGATGCTGTAGCTGGCGTTGGCCTGCTCATCGGTGAAGGTGACAGCGGAATCGGTGACATTGACGCCGTCGACGTCGAATTTGATCTGCTCGGACTCTTCTTCCTCCTTGCTTAGCAGGTCATCGAAATTGGTACTGCCGTCCTTATAGCGCACGATATTGGCAGTGGCGCCGTCAACGTAAATGGTATCGACCACCAATTGCTTTTTAAGCAAAGGCAGCAAAGCCAGCGACACCTTGGCACTGTTGATGGCGGCGAACTGTTTATCGCCATTGTGCTCGGACAGCGAGACCTTGCCCAGGTTGGCGCCTATCTTGGGCCAGAACGCCAGCTTGATATCGCCCTCGATATTGAGGGTGCGCTGTTTCTTGTCCTGCACCAGCTTGACGATCATAGGCTTGTAATCGTTGGGATTGAAGGTGGCAGCCACCACCGCCGCCAGGATCACCAATAGCAATACCAGGCCGCCCAGGCCGAATAACGTGTATTTGAGGTATTTATTCATGTGCTTGTCCCGATAATTTGGTTCATGATCGCTTATAACATCAGCGCTGCTTATATGGCATTAGAGCAGGTAAGGAAGCTCTGATTAGCTCTGAATTCTAAGCTAGGCGAGGCACGAACACAAAATTTTGACGCGGCATATATTTGATATGTAAGGAGAAATTTTGTGTGAGTAACGAAGCATAGCGACGAAGTCAGAGTTAAGCAGAGTTTCCTTAAATATTGGCCAGGAAGCGCATCACAGCCTCCGAGCCCAGGTAATACAAGGCAAAAAAGAACAGTCCAAAATACAGTGTAGTGAACGCCAGCCAGAAAAATGCGATGAATAGCATCAGCCCGTCGTTTTCCAGTTCGCCTATGCAGTAAAACAGGATAGCGAAACCGGGCAGCATATTGTTCAGCGGCAACACGCCGAAAGGGATGGCCATCAGCAAACCGGCCGCGATCAATACCAGGCCGCCCGTCTTCTGCCCCTTGCGGCCGTTGACCAGGTAGACATAGCGCGGCTTACAGAAACGCTGGCAGAACAGCATGACCTTGGAACAGACCTTGGCCAGTATGCCCCACACTTTGGCGCTGATCTCCACCTGGCGTATGCGTTGCGGCAAGACCGGCGAGTCATGGCCGCGCCACATCTGCCAGCCCAGGGTGGCGAAGGTGATGCCGCCGATGACGGTGAGCGGCCCAAGCGGGATAGGCTGCAGGAAGGGCAACACCAGGATAAGCGCGATCAGGGCGTACGCCGCTTCATCCAGGGTATCCAGCGCTTCGCCGAAGGTCAGCGGCGCGGTTTCGGCGCGCCGGGAAAACTCTTCCAGGGTAGCTACCAGGGCATTGTTGTCCATGCTGTCAGGTTTCATCGGCTTGGCCAGTCAGGCGCTAGAGGCTCGGCCGATAGTAGATCAGCAGCAGCACGACGATGCCGAACACGATGCGATAATAGGCGAACGGCTTGAAATCGTGGTTCGCCACATAATGTAACAGCGTGCGCACCGCTACCAGCGCAGCGATGAATGCCATCAGGAAGCCGACGATGAAGATAGGCAAATCGGCACTGGACAGTAAAGCCCAGTTTTTATACAGGTCGTACCCGGTGGCGGCCAGCATGACGGGGATGGCGAGGAAGAAGGAGAACTCGGTAGCGGCCTTGCGCGACAGGCCGAACACCATGCCGCCCAGTATGGTAGCGCCGGAGCGCGATACGCCCGGCATCATCGCCAGCGACTGCGCAAAGCCGACCTTGAGTGCCTGCAGGCTGGTCAGCTGGTCCAGCGTGGCCGTCTTGTGTTTAGGGGCATCCGGCGCCGAATATTTGTTCTCGATGAAGATAATGACGAACCCGCCCACGATCAGCGCGATCGCCACCGTCAGCGGCGAAAACAGGTAGGTCTTGATGTAATGGTGGAACATCAGCCCGAGCACCGCTGCCGGCAGAAATCCGATGAACAGGTTGAGCACGAAGCGCTGCGAAGCCCGCTCGCTGGTGACGCCCTTGGCGACGTGTATGAGCCGGCTGCGGTATTCCCAGCACACCGCGAAAATGGCCCCAAGCTGGATCACGATCTCGAACACGCTGCGCTTCTGCTCGTCCATGAAACCGATTAGGTCGGTGACGATGATCAGGTGGCCGGTACTGCTTACTGGCAAAAATTCAGTAGCACCTTCGACAATGCCCAGAAGGAATGCTTTAAGTAGTAGGACGATATCCATGAGGGTGCTTGGCTTTCACAAAAGACGTTCGATAGAGTGACGCTGGGACTGCTTAATAGTTCTAGACTTGCTTAATAGTTCTGTATTTTATGAATACAGGGTAACGATAGCTGGCTCAATAAACGCTGGTATCAGTAATTCTTGTAGATGGCGGCGGCCTTGATGAGCAGCTCCGCATTGCTGCTGGGGAGCTCGCCCTGCGGCGACAAGCGGTCGATAATAGTGGGCAAGTGCTCTGCCAGTTTTTTGCTCAAACCCTTGTGCGTGTAATCCAGGTTGGACGTCTTCAACTGCACGGCGATCTCGTCGAGTATGCATTCGCCCAGCACGGCTTCGACCTGTTTGGGGCTAATGGGCAGATTCGGGCCTTCTCCTATCCACGAATCCACCTGCTTGCCAAAACCTTTGGCGCGGAATTTGTCCATGATGCCATTCGCGCCACCGTGCCGATTGAACAAATCCAGGGCAGCCTTCACCAGCGGGCCGCGTTCGGCACCGGCCACGCGGGTGATCATTGCGGTTGCTACACTATCTAAAAAACCCATTAAAACCCTTTGCTATATGGAACGCCCTTAGAACTTTTCGCCGAAACGCAGATAACGCCACTGGCCTAGCGGCAACCTGCCCAGCGAAACGCTGCCGATGCGTACACGCTTGAGGCCTGTGACTGTCAGCCCGACCAGTTCGCACATGCGACGGATCTGGCGCTTACGCCCTTCGCGCAACACGAAACGCAACTGGTCTTCATTCTGCCAGGATACTTTTGCAGGCTTGAGGATCACGCCATCCAATGACAAGCCATGGTTCAGCAGTTTCATGCCCTGTTCAGTCAGTTCGCCGTCCACCCGCACCAGGTACTCTTTTTCGGTAAGGGAGTTCTCTCCGATCAACTGCTTGGCTACCCGGCCATCCTGCGTGAATACCAGCAGGCCTGTAGAGTCAATATCCAGGCGGCCCGCAGGGGCAAGGCCCTGAAGGTGCCCACGCTTGAATATGGGCTTGTTGGTATCGCGATAGCCGTCTTCCTGCCATTCATTATCCGGGTGCACCAGCGTCACCGCAGGCATATAGCCGTCTTCCGCCTGGCCGGACACATAGCCGATCGGCTTGTTCATGATGATGGTCACGATCTCAGACTGGTGCTTGTGCGCTTCGCGGCTGATCTCGATCACGGCATCCGGGCTGATGCGGGTGCCCAGCGTATCCACCACTTCGCCATGCACCTTTACCCAGCCATTGCTGATGAACTCGTCCGCCTCACGCCTCGAACACAGGCCCAGTTCCGCCATGCGCTTGGAAAGTCTCGGCTTATCCGGGTCGGCAGGCTTCGGTGCCGGATTAAACATCGGGTTGGTAGCGCGATCCTTATTGAACGCGCCCGGCTCGAATCCATCGCGGTACTTTCCACCGCGCCTAGGCGTATCGCGCCCTGTCGCGTTATGCAGCCCTTCCTGACCGGCAGGTTGGCGCGGCGTACGTTTTAACTCGTCACGTTTGAACTCACCTTTTTGCAAACTACGGTCGGCAGGTGCACGGCTATCCGGCGTAGCCGATTTATCCACATATTCTTTAGGGATGCGGGGCGTACCATCGTAGCGGTGATTACGTTGAGAATTCACGGCGGTATTTGATGTTGTATCTTGCGATGGAACTGCATTGTCAGCCGGTACGGGCTTGGCCGACGGTGCAGGCCTTGGCGTTTCAACCTGGTTCTTGTCTGCCACACTGCGTGAACGCCTGGCCGGATCTGCCCGCCTCACCGGGGCTTTTGCCGCCACTTTATTGCGGGCGGCATCACCTGCCGGAGATTTCAATTTAATCGTTGTCATGCCTTCAGTTTACCATATCGATTCTTACGCCATTAAGGCAATCGCCCAGATGATGTACAGATATTCTGCTGCTACCATGCACAATATCTGCCAAGATTAACTGCCCTGCTAGCCAATAGGGACGGGCTTCGCAGGGCAGTTTTCCCCCATATCCCACCAAATAAAAAAGGCCGGCAACCATGCCGGCCTTTTTATCAGAAACTACCTTACATTTTCTGGTACACCTCTGAGCCCTTCTTCACAAACTCAATGGCCTTTTCCTGCATGCCTTTAACCAGCGCCTGTTGTTCGTCGATGCCTTGCTCTGCCGCATAATCGCGAACGTCCTGCGAGATTTTCATGGAGCAGAAATGCGGGCCGCACATGGAGCAGAAGTGAGCTTGTTTGGCGCCTTCCTGGGGCAGGGTTTCATCGTGGAATTCCTTGGCTTTTTCCGGATCGAGGCCGAGGTTGAACTGGTCTTCCCAACGGAATTCGAAACGGGCTTTCGATAAGGCGTTGTCGCGGATCTGCGCGCCGGGATGGCCCTTGGCCAAATCAGCAGCATGGGCAGCGATCTTGTAGGTGATGATGCCGACACGCACGTCTTCCTTATCCGGCAGGCCCAAGTGTTCCTTAGGCGTTACGTAACAGAGCATGGCACAGCCGTACCAGCCGATCATGGCAGCACCGATACCACTGGTAATGTGGTCATAGCCGGGGGCGATGTCGGTGGTCAACGGTCCAAGAGTATAGAACGGGGCTTCACCACAGTGCTCCAGTTGTAGCTCCATGTTTTCCTTGATCAGGTGCATTGGCACATGGCCGGGGCCTTCGATCATGCATTGCACGTCGTGCTTCCAGGCGATCTGGGTCAGTTCGCCTAGTGTTTTCAGCTCGGCAAATTGCGCTTCGTCGTTGGCGTCGTAAATGGAGCCTGGACGCAGGCCGTCACCCAGTGAGAAGCTCACGTCATACGCTTTCATGATTTCGCAGATGTCTTCGAAATGCTCGTAGAGGAAGCTTTCTTTATGATGCGCGAGGCACCATTTAGCCATGATGGAGCCGCCGCGCGACACGATACCGGTCATGCGCTTTGCAGTCATCGGGATGTAGGCCAGGCGCACGCCGGCATGGATGGTGAAGTAATCCACGCCCTGCTCGGCTTGTTCGATCAGCGTATCGCGGAAGATTTCCCAGGTCAGGTCTTCGGCCTTGCCGTTCACTTTTTCCAGCGCCTGGTAGATAGGCACGGTACCGATAGGCACGGGTGAATTGCGGATGATCCATTCGCGCGTCTCGTGGATATTCTTACCGGTGGACAGATCCATCACGGTGTCGCCGCCCCAGCGTGTGCCCCACACCATTTTCTCCACTTCTTCGGTGATGGAAGAACCCAGCGCAGAGTTGCCGATATTGGCGTTGATCTTCACCAGGAAATTGCGGCCGATGATCATCGGCTCGATTTCCGGATGGTTGATGTTCAACGGGATGATCGCGCGGCCGAGGGCTACTTCGCTGCGTACGAATTCTGGTGTGATCACTTTGGGGATGCTGGCACCGAAGTCATGACCCTTGTGCTGCGTCTGCAGCAACTCGCTCATGTTTTCGCGGCGCTGGTTTTCGCGAATGGCGATGTATTCCATCTCCGGCGTGATGATGCCCTGGCGTGCGTAATGCATCTGGCTCACGTTCATGCCGGGCTTGGCGCGGCGCGGCTGGCGTGTCAGGTTGAAACGCATGGCCATGAGGGCAGGGTCTGTCTTGCGTTGCTGGCCGAATTCCGAACTTGGGCCATCCAGCTGTTCAGTATCGTTACGCTCTTCTATCCATTTAGCGCGCATGGCGGGCAAACCATTGCGGATATCGATGCTGATCTCGGGATCGGTATACGGGCCGGAAGTGTCATACACGACGACGGGCGGGTTTTTTTCGTCTTTACCGGCACCGAACATCGAAGGCGTATCCGACAATGATATCTCGCGGAACGGTACGCGGATATCGGGACGTGAGCCTTCGATATAGATCTTGCGGGATTTGGCGAATGGTTCAACTGTGCCTGGGTCGATCTGCGCGGTTTCGTTATCGAATTTGGCTTGGAAATTTTTGTCGATGGTATTCAATCTGGTACTCCTTGGAGGCAAAAACGTAAGGAGCATTTCGAGGCGCTTCCTTACTGGTTTACGAGTAGGAAAGCGCAAATGCTTTCGCTATCTTGATCTTGGCAGGGAAGCACTATGTGCTTCTATGACCATTAACTTAAAGTAGGGGAGCGTTGAATCTGCTTCAACTACCGTTAGTTTAAGTAGGAAGCGGTCAATCTGCTTCTGCTAAACTAGTTTTGAGTAGGGAAGCGATCAATCTGCTTCCCTACGGCGGAATTACCCGCATCAGGTTCAAAGGGTGTATCTCACTATTGTTGACATAAATCACCGTCAAAATAGACCCCTAGCAATAGCCTCGAAATTACGCGAAAGCGGCTGTAAAAGCAAGCGCTTATAGTGGCGACTGCAGTCTGCGAATGCACAGGTATATGCATTTGGTTTGCAGTAAAGGCTCAAGATTCAACGTATGGATGACGTAATCACTCATATCATGATGAGTGGTGGGATTGGCCGTTCACAGTTGTTGACACTTCAAATAAACATCATGAATACAATACGGTATATACTTATTTAAAATTTATAACAAAGCGATATCATGATTTTACTGGCTATATATTACGTGTTCTCCATCACGGTCTTGATTCTGCATTTCACTGGGCATCTTGAGGCTTGGGGTATGGAATGGCTTGTACTGCTACTTGCAGCAACGGTATTCCCTGCGGTGCTTTACCTGTAATCCCTGCCAATATCGAGCTCGATAAAAGCGCCACGGCCGCGACTGGCCGAAGTAGCTAATCGAGCATCGCCCTTATTACACGTTCGTATTCAGGAAAATAGCTGGAAATAACCGTCAACTCGAAGTTGCGCAGGATGCTTGTGTTCGACTCGCGTTCAAGCAGGAACTCGAATGAGCACAGGATAAGGGATTCGATCATTGCCTTATTGCCGTTAATTGAATTGCCAGCCAAACGGTTTCCAAGTAGTTTGCTTACATAGTCCGTCCGCGCAGTCACTGTATGCGTTGTGACAGTCTTTCCTTCGACTGTCACCTCGAAGAGTTCTGCGCCAAGTCTTTTTACGTCAATCGATACCATAGGTTCTCCCAATTGCTTGTTCACTGCCTCAAGTGCTGCGCATCGCGACACACAGAGCGCCCACTGGACGACAGCATGAGTTCGATATACACGAGTTCAGTTATACTATTGCAGGCTAATTTGTTTTGAAATATAACGTTGAAAATAAAGCAGACATCATGATCCCAGACCAGCAGATCGATACCCAGCCTGAGCAGGCCAGCTTGAATGTGCAACTGGAGCAAGCCCGTTTTAATATGCAGCGCGAACAGGCGCGCTTTAATATGATAGAACAGCAGATCCGTACCTGGGAGGTACTGGATGCCACTGTACTGGATTTGCTGAAACAGGTTCCGCGTGAAGATTTCGTGCCTGCACAGTATTCAGGGCTGGCCTTTGCCGACCTGGAAATACCCATCGGCCAGGGCGAGACCATGCTGTCACCCAAGATGGAAGCCCGTATCGTACAAGCGCTGGATATACGCAAAACCGACAAGGTGCTGGAAATCGGCACCGGTAGCGGCTACCTCACCGCACTGCTGGCGAGCCTGGCAAAGCATGTCCAAAGCATAGAAGTGAGCCCGAGCCTTAGTGCCGCAGCTGCCGAAAAGCTTTCAGCACATAACATCCACAACGTGAGCCTGACGGTAGGCGATGCCGCCAATGGCTGGCCGGGCGAGACTTATGACGTAATCGTATTCACCGGCTCGGTATTGGTCGCGCCGCTCCTGGCAGAAAAACAATTGGCCGAGGACGGCCGCATGTTCGTGGTGATAGGCGAAGCGCCCGTCATGCAGGCCACCATGGTGCACCGCCTGGAGAATGACCACTTCAAGCGTTACGTGCTATTCGAGACCTGCGTGCCAGCGCTACGTAATGCCGCGCAGCCTGAACGCTTCCATTTCTAATCCACATACCGACTCATAACGATCTGCGCATGAAAAACAACCTTCCATGAAAAACAGTTTGTTAGCGCAACGCAGCCAAAGCCGCCTGGTGATCCTCGACATACAAGCCAAGCTGGCCGGCGCGATGCATAGTGAGGCGATGCAGGCGGTTGTAAAAAATTGCGGCATCTTGTTGAAAGCTGCCGCCTTGCTGGAAATCCCCTCTTTCCATACCGAGCAATACCCACAAGGCCTCGGGCATACCATGCCGGAACTGGCCGAGTTATTTGGCGGCAAGCCTGGCGTGACTAAAGTATCGTTTTCCTGTTGTGCGGAGCCTGCATTCAATCGCCAGCTCACCAGCGACCGGCCGCAGATCATCCTGGCCGGCATGGAGGCGCATATCTGCGTGTTGCAGACCGCACTGGAATTGCAGGACCAGGGCAAACAGGTATTCGTGGCCGAGGATGCCGTGATCTCGCGCGATCCTTGCAATAAAGCGAATGCACTGGCGAGGATGCGGCAAGCCGGTATCATCGTCACCAATACCGAATCCATTGCCTTTGAATGGCTTGGTGTAGCGGAAGGTGATGCCTTCAAACAGATAAGCCGGCTTATCCGCTAGGACGTGGTCAAGCCGTTACTTCGCAACTGCATTTAGTTAGGCAGACCTGGCTATAGATCAGGAATATGCTATAACACCACCAAGAAAGACGTACGAATGAACTGGAAAAGCCTGCTTTTCGTGCTAGCGATCGCGTACGGTGCTTACCAGCATTTCCATCACCGCCCGGTCGTTCACAGCCCAGGCATCACTGCTCCCGACACACCTGCACAGAATACTATCCACAGCGGAAGCAGCTTTACCCACAATGGCTACCAGCTGACACCATTGGCCGACTTTGCCATCGAAGCCCGCGTGCTATCTGTAAAGCGCTATAGCCTGGGACGTGAGGCAGATCTGTCGCCGGTGGACCTGGCATTAGGCTGGGGCCCGATGTCGGATCAGGCTGTGCTGGAAAAGATAGACATCAGCCAGGGCAACCGATTTTATTTCTGGCACGTGGACGAGTTTTTCATACCGCGTGAAGAGATCGAGACCCACAGCGCCAATATGCACATGATCCCTGCGGATAGCGAAGTTGAAAAAGCGCTGGACTCGATCCGCGAAGGGCAGATAGTGAGCCTGCAGGGTTACCTGGTGGAAGCCCGATCCGGCGACGGTTGGGTGTGGCGCAGTTCACTTTCCCGCACCGACACCGGGAATGGCGCGTGCGAGGTGATGCTGGTCAAATCCATTTCAGTTAAATAAAGCGCTTTCAATTTGGCAATTGCTGGCTATCGACTGGCCTGCGAGCCAATATCCACAAGCCTCTCAGACATGCACCAATGGAGAGGTAATTAATGCCACCAAACTCCGGTCAGCAGAGTTGAAGCAATAAGCTCAAGCAACAGGCAGGTAAGCCTGCACTAGGTCGGCGATACGGTAGGTGGCGCCGCCCGCACTGGTGCTGAAATCCAGCGCTGCCAGGCTCATGCGCTGGCGCTTTTCCGGGTCGCCGAATAAGCGGTTCAGGGCATCCGCTAGGTCGGTGCTGTCTTTCACTCGCCAAGCAGCCCCTGCATCGATCGCCAGTTCCGTAGCGACTTCGAAGTTGAAGGTGTGCGGCCCCACCAGCACCGGCTTGCTCATGGCGGTAGCCTCGATCAGGTTCTGCCCGCCCAGCGGCAACAGGCTACCGCCGATGAAAGCCACATCGCAGGCGGCGTAATAGGTAAACATCTCGCCCATGCTGTCGCCCAGCAATACCTTGGTCTTTTCCTGCAGTCCCTTGGCATCGTTCTGCGCACCCCAGCGCGAACGCCGCATATAGTGGTGACCACCCTTTTTCAGCATGACGGCTACCTCATCGAACCGTTGCGGATGGCGCGGCACGATAATCGTGAGCAGGTTCGGGATCTGCGCGCGGGTAATCGCATCCAGTATCAACCGTTCCTCGCCTTCGCGGGTACTGGCAGCGAGGAATACGGAGCGGTTCTTACCGAGTATGCCGCGCAAGCGCTCCCCTTTCTCTGCCGCGTCTGCAGGGGGGATCACGTCGAACTTGAGGTTGCCCAACACTTCGACCTGCATCGCCCCCAGGCGCTTCAGCCGCTCGGCATCCAGCTCGGTCTGTGCCGCAATCGCAGACAGCTCTCGCAGGCCATGCGCCACCAGTGCGCCAGTTTTGGCATAGCCCTGAGCGGAACGTTCAGACAGGCGGGCATTGACCAGCAGCAATGGGATATGGCGGGCTTTGCAGGCATAGATCAGGTTAAACCATAGCTCGGTTTCCATCAGCAGGCCGATGGACGGCTGGAAATGGGTAAGGAAGCGATCCACCGCGCCGGGCACGTCATAGGGCAGGTAAGCGCGCTGCACCGTACTGCCGAACAACTGTTCGCCAGCCTCACGGCCGGTAGGCGTTGCATGTGTCAGCAGCACCTGATGCTGCGGGTAGCGCTTCTGCAACTCGCTGATTAAAGGGGCTGCCCCCCGCGTTTCACCCACGGACACGCAATGCAGCCAGATGACCGGCTTTTTTGACCGGTCATTATTATTGGCAGTCGCCGCAGGATAAATGCCGTAGCGCTCCCCTATATGCTGCCGGTATTCAGGCTGGCGCAGGCTGCGCCATACCAGCTTGATAGGCGTAAACGGCAAAATAATGTACAGCAGGAGGGAATACAGAAATCTGGGCATCGTTATATTTTCTCATACTTGCCCATGCACGCATCAACAAGTTCAGACGGGTTTAAATTGTTATTGTAGGCACAGCAAATCCATGCACAAAACGCGCCAGATTGTCCAAGCAATTATTTTTATTTTTCGTTAGTAATGACTCACCTTGCTCTAACACCCATGCCTATGTGGCACTCGCCATACATGCCCCAAAAAGACGCTCATAAAGAGAGCATCCGCACCAAAAAAAATGCTTGACCCACCCTACAAAATGACATAATTTTGCAACCAGTCACAAGATATTGTGGTTAGGACCTGTTTTTACCACAAATCCAGTAATACACGTTTTACCTAAACGTTATCTCAAATAACAACATAAATAGACCGATGCGGCACCTCTCAATCCGGCGGTGCAAGCCAGTTACCATATAGTGCAAAAAGGAAGGAACAACCCATGCTAAAAGCAGTCAAGACTTCAGATGAGACAACGCAGGAGACTGAGCAGTCAGTGCCTATGCAATCCGTATCCATTGATATCTGGGATAAGAAATACCGTCTGAAGACTAAGCAGGGTGTTCATATCGACGACACCATGGACGACACTTACAAACGTGTCGCCCGTGCGCTGGCGGATGCCGAAGAAACTGAGGCTAAACGCACACTGTGGTATGACAAGTTCCTCTGGGCGTTGCGCCGCGGCGCCATCCCGGCCGGACGCATCACGTCCAACGCAGGCGCGCTTGAGCACAAGCCAGCCACTAGCACCATCAACTGCACGGTCTCCGGCATTGTGGAAGACAGCATGGATGACATCCTGGGCAAGGTGCACGAAGCCGGCCTGACCCTGAAAGCAGGTTGCGGTATCGGGTATGAATTCTCCACATTACGCCCCAAAGGTGCGTTCGTGGCTGGTGCCGGCGCCTATACCAGCGGTCCGCTTTCCTTCATGGATATCTACGACAAGATGTGCTTCACGGTATCGTCCGCCGGTGGCCGCCGCGGCGCCCAGATGGCGACGTTCGATATCTCGCATCCCGACGTCATCGACTTCATCAAGGCCAAGCGCGAAAACGGCCGCCTGCGCCAGTTCAACTTGTCATGCCTGATCACCAGGGAATTCATGGAAGCGGTGAAAGCCGATACCGAGTGGAAGCTGGCGTTCCCCGTCACCCCCAAGGAAGCTGCCGCCGATGACATGGCCCTATTGGATGAATCGCAAGTGGTATGGCGCGAATGGCCGGTGAAGGGCAAGTACCTGACCCGCGAATCCGACGGCAAGACCGCTTGCCGCGTGTACAAGACCATCAAGGCGCGCCGCCTGTGGGACGTCATCATGTCCTCGACATACGATTTCGCCGAACCCGGCTTTATCCTGATCGACCGCGTTAACGAAATGAACAATAACTGGTTCTGCGAAAACATCCGCGCCACCAACCCATGCGGCGAGCAACCGTTACCCCCGTATGGCGCTTGCCTGCTGGGCTCGGTCAACCTGACCATGTTCGTCAAGCATCCGTTCACGGAAAAAGCTTACTTCGACTGGGATGAATACAGCGAAGTCGTGGGTACCTTTACCCGCATGCTGGATAACGTGGTCGAAATCAACGGCTTGCCGTTGCAGCAGCAACGCGACGAAATCGCCCGCAAGCGCCGCCATGGCATGGGCTACCTGGGCCTGGGTTCCACCCTGACCATGCTGCAGATGAAATACGGCGATGCGAAATCCATCGAATTCACCGAAGAAGTCACCAAGGTCATGGCGCAGGTAGGCTGGCAAGTGGGTGTTGAACTGGCCGAAGAAAAAGGTGCCGCCCCCATCATGGATGAAGAGTTCGAGATCACCGCCGACATGCTGGACAAGCGCCCTGAAATGGTGGCTGACGGCATCAAGCTGGGCGACAAGCTGACCGGCAAGGTGCTGATGGGTAAATACAGCCGCTATATGCAGCAGTTCCCGAAAGAACTGCAGGACATCATCGCGGAAAAAGGCCTACGTTTCACGCACCACAGCTCGATCGCGCCGACCGGCACGATCTCATTGTCGCTGGCCAACAATGCCAGCAACGGCATCGAGCCATCGTTTGCGCATCACTACGCCCGTAACGTGATTCGCGAAGGCAAGAAATCAAAAGAGAAGGTCGACGTATTCTCCTACGAACTGCTGGCGTATCGCGAGCTGGTGAATTCCAAGGCGATGCCATTCGGCACCAGCGACGAAGAGAAGCTGCCGGAGTACTTCCTGGATTCGTCCACCATCCAGGCCAAGGCGCACGTCGATATCCAGGCGGCGGCACAGAAATGGATAGACAGCTCCATCTCCAAAACCATCAACGTCCCAACGGATTATGATTTTGAAGATTTCAAGAGCATCTACGTCTATGCCTACGATAAGGGCCTGAAGGGTTGCACCACCTTCCGCTTCAATCCGGAAGCCTTCCAGGGCGTACTGGTCACGGAGAAAGACCTGGAAAATACCACCTACAAATTCACGCTGGATGACGGCACTGAAGTTGAGGTCAAAGGTAACGAAGAGATCGAATACGACGGCGAGATCCACAGCGCCGCCAATCTTTATGATGCGCTTAAAGAAGGCTATTACGGCAAGTTCTGAATTTAGATCTTTAAAACGACTGTGCTCATGATTGCGTTGTTGAAAGTCAGTTTCAAATCCTCATGTACTTCTATGTACATTCCGGTTCAAAACTGACTTTCGCCTAGCACTCATATCGCGCGTTACGTTTTAATTCATCTAAATTGATATTAGGTGAGACAAATCCACCAAGGAGAAAAAACATGGCAATTAAAATCGAAAAGAAAATCGTTGGTTACAACGTATTGAGTGAAGACGACAAAACCAAGTCAGCGGAAGCGGCTGCCGTTGCAGCACAACCGCAAAAGACCGCTGAAGTCGTTCAACTGGGCGAGCCGTTAAGCCGTCCAGACAAACTGGTAGGCAATACCTACAAGGTCAAAACGCCAGTCACCGAGCATGCGCTTTACATTACGATCAACGACGTCATCGTCAATGAAGGCACACCGCAAGAACACCGCCGCCCGTTCGAGATCTTCATCAATTCCAAGAACATGGACCACTTCCAGTGGATCGTTGCACTCACCCGCGTCATGTCTGCCGTGTTCCGCAAGGGCGGCGACGTGACCTTCCTGGTAGAAGAACTGCATAGCGTGTTCGACCCAAGCGGCGGCTATTTCAAGAAAGGCGGCAAATACATCCCCAGCCTGGTAGCGGAAATCGGTGAAGTGGTCGAACAGCACTTGCAGGAAATCGGCATGCTAAAAAAAACTGAGCCTGACCAGCACCAGAAAAAGCTGATCGACGAAAAGCGTGCGGAATACTTGGCGAAGCAATCCGACCAGACCAGTGAAACCGAACTGACTGCAGACGGCTTTCCCAAAGGCGCGCAGCTTTGCAACAAATGCAGCACCAAGGCAGCGATCATCATGGACGGTTGTTTGACGTGCTTGAACTGCGGTGAGAGTAAGTGCGGTTAAACGAAAAGGGGCTTTGCCCCCTTTTTTTGTTGTTATTGCGTGGGTTAGGTCAAAAGCTGCAATTAACGCTTCATAAGTTGCTGGTAAACCTTACCTACCCTTAGGTTTTCTAGATGCCCTTAAGAGGTTTAAAACTAATAGCAATTAACTACTAGACAACCGGTCTACTATAAACTATATTGCTAACATGAATACTGTGAATCAAACAGCTGATCTACCCCTGCATATCCTGACAACTGCCCAAAATATCATTGGCGCAAAGGGGTATGCTGCTGTGGGATTAACAGAGATATTGACTGCCGCAAATGTGCCGAAGGGGTCTTTTTACCATTATTTCAAATCGAAAGATGCCTTTGGCGAAGCCATGCTCAAGCAATATTTCGAAGGTTACTTGATTGAACTGGATGCAATTTTAAGTTCTCCCGGCTTAACTATGGCCGATCGGCTTATGAAATACTGGAACCACTGGCAAGCAACTCAGGAGAGTTTCGATTGCCAGGGGAAATGTTTAGCGGTGAAGTTGGCTGCGGAAGTCGCAGATTTATCCGAAGCGATGCGACTGGCGCTTAAAAGCGGCACTGCGGGAATAATCGCTCGCCTGGAGGGTGCAATCAAAGGCGGTATTGAGGATGGGTCATTAAAGATAAAAGCTGAGCCGAATCAATTAGCCCAAACGCTTTACCAGCTGTGGCTAGGCGCGAGCTTGATGGCTAAGATCACTCGATCAAAGCTACCTTTGGCGAATGCCATGGCGGCAACCCGAACGCTATTGGATTTAGGATAACGTATCGACTATTTTTTTACCAAGTAACTAGACGACTGGTCGAATAGTTGGCGGTCAGTCATTTTTTATATTTCCAACTATTTAGGAGAATCGCATGAAGATTTTAATCGTACTGACTTCGCATGATCAATTAGGCAATACAGGACGCAAAACTGGATTCTGGCTGGAAGAATTAGCCGCTCCCTATTATGTATTCAAGGATGCCGGCGCAGAACTGGTATTGGCCTCACCCCTGGGTGGCCAGCCTCCACTCGATCCCAAAAGTAACGAGCCTGATTTCCAGACGGAAGCTACCCATCGCTTTGAGGCCGATGCAGAGGCGAACCATGCGTTGTCCACCACATTGGTACTCAGTACAGTGAATCAAGCAGACTATGACGCAGTATTTTATCCAGGAGGCCATGGACCATTATGGGATCTGGCGGAAGATAAGGACTCCATCCGCCTGATCAGTTCAACGCTCATAGCGAATAAACCGGTTGCGCTTGTATGCCACGCCCCCGGTGTTTTACGTCATGTAAAAAATGTGGATGACAGTCCGTTGGTCAAGGGCAAAAAAGTGACGGGATTCACCAACTCTGAAGAAGCCGCCGTGGGTTTGACCGACATTGTGCCTTTCCTGGTAGAAGATGAGTTGATCCACAATGGGGGAAATTATTCGAAAGGCGATGACTGGCTATCGTATGTGGTGCAGGATGGCTTACTGATCACAGGACAAAATCCAGCATCATCCAGCGAGGCGGCCGAATTGCTGTTACAAACCTTGGCCAGGCAACGTTGATCATGAGTGCTTATGTTGTAATGATCCGGGAGAAAACAACGGATTCAGTGCAGATGAGCCTCTATGCTCAGCAGGCTCCACTTGCACGCGAGGGACATCCCATCACACCGATAGTGAAATATGGCGCCCTGCACATATTAGAAGGCGCCAGCTTCGAGGGATGCCTGATCCACCGCTTCCCAACTGTGGAAGATGCTGAAAGCTGGTATCACAGCCCGAAATACCAGGAGGCTGCCAAGCATCGTCATCAAGGTGCCGATTACCGGGTGTTTATCGTCAACGGAGTTGAAGAATGACCATTAAAAGTCATGAATGACGGCTGCAGGATAGAGGGATTATCCTGCAGCATGTTTCCACATACTTATTATCAACACGGGAAGTCCAATGGGCATTATCAATACTTATCTAATGGCCACCATGGCGGCGATATTCTGGGGCGCCAATTTTAATTTAGCCAAACCTGTCGTGGCTGAAATGGGGCCTTATGTCGCAGGGGCCAGTCGCTATCTTTTGGCGGCAGCCATCATGATATTGATCACGCAGGTGATGAGGGAGAGTACGCCACTAAAGCATCTCCGGACTTATCTGGTACTGGGTGTTGTCGGGGTTTTTGGATTCAACCTGTTCTTCTTTCTGGGCATGGAAACCACATCCGCTGTAAACGGCGCCCTGATCATGGCATTGAACCCGTTACTCACCGCAATCCTGGGGTACCTGATCCTCAGGGATTTACCTTCAAGACAACAGATGATTGCATTCCCTGTAGGAGTGGCTGGTGTGGCCATTGTCGTTTTAGGCACCGGTGCGCATCTGGATGTGTCGACCGGAGACCTTTACATCTGCATCGCGAATGTATGCTGGGCACTGTATAACGTACTGGTCCGCAAACTGATGCCCAAACACGTAAGTGGCCCTGCCAATACAGCAGGGATTATGACAGCAGGTGCACTCGCACTCTGCCTTGCTGCAATCGTAAAAGGGGATAGCTTTATAGTGCCGACACTGCCGACCTCCATTTCATTACTCATCATGACCGTTGGGGGAGGTGTACTCGCCTATCTTTTCTGGAATGCCAGCATCGCAAGATTGGGCCCTTCAAAAGCAGCAATCTTCATGAATCTGGTACCTGTTACTTCAATGGTCATTGCTTCGATAGAGGGCTTACCACCTAACCATGCCCAATTGCTAGGCGCCTTATTGGTGATCGGTGCCGTCACCTTCAGTTCAGCATTCTCATCGAAAACTTCAACATGATTCATGTGTGTATGCACTTGCTTATGCGAAAGCCAGAGCTACATAGGAGTATCTTTAATTTGTATTTCGCCGCATCATTTACTTAGAAATACTTTAATTATCCATGTCTAAATAGAAAGAGGTTAATCAATGGCAGCTTTTATCATTGCAAGCGTATTACTGAAAGACGATAAGTGGGTTCCTGAATATGCTGCGCATGTTCACGACATCGCAGCAAAACATGGGGGCAAATACCTGTCTCGTAGCGGCAATATTGATGTGCTTGAGGGCGAACCGCAGGAAGCAACGCTGATTGCGCTGATTCAATTTCCAGACAAAGCATCTGCCAAAGCCTTCGCCAGCGATCCAGAATACGCACCGTTTGCCAAAGCCAGGCAGGATGGAAGCGAAAGCCGGTTTCAACTGATAGACGACACCGATATTGCAGGGACTATCCCCTACCTCGCTCGTTAGATACATGGAAGCAGATTTTTGGCATAACAGATGGGAACGCGGCGAAATAGGATTTCATGAGGGCAAGGCAAATCCATTGCTTGTCGCCTATTTCAAGAAATTACATTTGAAGAATGGTTGTCGAGTATTTATTCCCTTGTGCGGCAAAACACTGGATATCGCATGGTTGCTCGCAGGGGGATACCAAGTAGTGGGTGCTGAGTTAAGCAAGCTTGCAATCGATGAGCTGTTTCGATCGCTGTGCTTGCAGCCGACAATCGTCCAGACAGGCGCCTTGATGCATTACAGCGCAAACGATATCGATATATACGTAGGTGATATTTTTGATTTAACGACCCAGACGCTGGGGAAAGTGGATGCGATATACGACAGGGCTGCAATCGTCGCACTGCCCGCAGAAACAAGAAAACACTATGCGGCTCACCTGATGAACATTACCCACAGTGCCCCACAGCTGGTGATTGCTTATGAATATGACCAGTCGCTGATGAACGGCCCGCCGTTCTCCGTAAGCGAAGTTGAATTGCAGCGGCATTATGGCGACCGCTATTCACTCGCTGCGCTTGAAACAAAAGAGGTTGAGGGCGCCATGAAAAATAAAACAGCGGCAACGGAGACCATATGGTTATTGAAAACATTAGCTGATCAATCATGAATAGCTTGCTTAAAGACTGATACAAAAGGAGCCAAGGCTCCTTTTTGTTTACCTGCCACTTGCAGTATCGCCGCTGGTTGATCCTGTTCCGGTGCCCGTGCCGGCTCCTGCACCGGGCGTTTTACCTGTCTTTTTGCGAGTGCCGGCATCATAGGATTTGCCTGGCTTTGGGCCGCTGCCGGCACTTGGTCCATTGCCCGTATCTGTACTTGTCCCTGTCCCTGTGCTGGGATTGCTTTCTGAGCTGGCGTTATTGATTTGCGACCCGTTGGGTTCACGGGCACTGCCAGTGACTTGATCTGCCATTGCTGTGCCAGCGATGGCAGCAAATATTGATGCGATAACTAGATTTGTGGCCCTGTGCATATCTGTCTCCTCAATGGTGTGTGTTTATGAGCGTGCGGGAGACCACATTAAGATACGCGCGAAATTTCTACTGTAGGGTGAGCCGTATTCATGTGTAAGAGAAACATGGAGAAAACAAAGGCCCAGTATTTAACGGCCTAGCTAGAGCACAACGGCGAGCACAATCGGCAACACCACAATCGCCGCGATATTCCCGATCAGCACAATCGCCGCGACCTCATCGGGCCCCTGATTGTATCGCTCGGCAAACACGTAATTGATCATGGCGGGCGGAAGAGCGCCATAGATGATCAGCATCGCTTTTTCTTCCCCTTGCAGGCCGAGCAATAGCGCGAGCAGCCAGGTGAGCAATATGCCGCTCACCGGACGCACGATGGCACCGACTACGCCGATACGCATCGCTTTAGGGTGCGATTGCGCGATGCGGATGCCGAGGGCGAATAAGGCGAGCGGAATCGATACGTCCCCCAGCATCTTGATGCCGACCCTTAACGGCTCCCATATCGCCACCCCGGAAAAACTGACGGAAAGCCCGGCGATGGCGGCCAGGATCACCGGGTAGCGCCAGGCCTGCCACCATTTGGCATGGTGGTCGAGGAACCAGTTGCCGAAGGAGAAATGCACGAGGTTGGTGACGATGAACATCACAACTGCTGCTGCCAGGCCCTCCTGGCCGAACGCCAGCAATGCAACCGGCAGGCCCAGGTTCGCGCTGTTATTGAACATGGTAGTGGGCACTAACACTTTGGCGGGAATGCCGCTAGCGCGGGCCACCAGCCAGCCTGTCACGCCACAGCCCATGATCATGAGGAAGGCGCCGAGGGCGAAGGCCTGGTGCCCGGCGAGGTCAAACGAGCGATCCGCCAAGGCCGAGAACACCAGCGCAGGCACGAAGATATCGAGATTGACCTGGTTGGCGGTGGCCATGTCCACATTCCGCCGCCTGCCATACAGCCAGCCCACGATAGCGATGGCGAACACCGGAAAAACGATGGAGAGGATACGGAGCAGGGTAACGGGTTCGTTCACGGGATCAATGATAGTTATGGTTGGATGATTCATGCATGGTATCGAATCGCGGCGCTCAGCAACAGCATGACTTTACTGAGCTTCCAAGAATGTTTCTATTGAATAGAACCCTTCACCCCTCTCTCAAGCATTTGCAAATGACGCCGATATCATAGGTGGATGACTAAAATTGGGAACACCTATGTCTGAGTCTATTTCAGTAAACCTGAAAAGCGTGGTAAGTGGAGGTGGCGGTACAAATAGCGCAGGTAACAGCTCAACCATTGAAGGCTTGAAGAAGAAGCTCGTTTCGCTCCAAAAAGACCTGAGGGATGCGATAGGCGAGCAAAGTAAAGCAGGCATGGCAAAAGCCAAACTTATTCAAATGCAAATACAGGTGACGCAGGCAAGACTGCAGCAATTGATACAACAGCAGGCACAACAGGCCATGAAAGAGAGTAAGACCGGTACATCCCATTTAGCTACTGAAACCAGGATCACTCCTGAAGCCAGGCTCGACACTACAAGCAAAAAAAACGATTCTGCTTTGGGCACAAGCATCAACGAGTTCGCCTGAACGCTAAGGCCCTGTAGCTGCCACAAAAGCGATTTCGACCAAGAATGCGGGGTCTATCAACTCCACTTTCAGGCAGGCACGGCTGGGTGCGCAGCCGGCGGGTAACCAGGCTTCCCACGCCGCATTCAGCACACCGAGGTTGCTGAAATCCGTGATATAGATAGTCGCGGAAAGGATGCGCGACTTATCGCTGCCGCCGTTTTGCAATGTGGTGTCGGCTTGCGCCAGCACCTGGTTCACCTGCCCCTGCATATCGGCGGCGGTGTCGGCAGGCACTTCGACAAAATGGGCAATGCCGTTAAATATGGTCATGTCCGACCAGCGCGGCGTCGGGTTGATGCGTTGAATATCGGTCATAGACGAGTTCCTGTGGGTTAGCCTTTGTGAGTTAGCTTTATGAGTCAGCCGGCTTGAATGCCTGGATCATACGCCTTATCTCCGGCACGCAGGATCCGCACTCGGTGCCGCACTTGAGCTTGTTCTGAAGCGTGATGAAATCGGCACCGCGGTCGATGGCATCGAGTATCTCATTCTCCGAGACATCCAGGCAGTTGCAGACCACCTTGCCCCGGCTTCCCTGGCTGTTGGGCGGCATGCTCAAAGGCGCCAATGCCCAGCGCCGCAGTTCATCGGTGAAACGGCCCTGCGTCATCACTTCCTTCAGCCATTCGGTGGCCAGGGTTTCGCCGATCAGTCGCACTCCGGTGACCTGGTCGCCGTCGATCAATATGCGTTTGCTGATGCCGCGTTTGGCATCGTTGTAGTTCAGCATGGGCGTGTCTTCCGTCATCCCCAGCATGGCATCCAATTTGGCGATGAGCTCAGGCGGCGGTGCCTCCGTATGCGCAGCCCGGAGGATGACGATGCCCGGGTCGCGGCCGAAAAGACCGCAACTCGCATAATCGAAATATGGCAGCAGATCCTGCACCTGGTGCAGCAGGTCAAGGTTATGGCTGGTGCGCATCACCGTCATGCGCCATGGCAGTTCGATTTTCTCGAGCTTGACCGCCGTATGTTTGAGCTCGGGCTGTTTCGACAGCTTGTCGAACGCGGACGGCATCAATGCATTCGAGCCCAGGCCGCTCATGTATTTGGCTCCCCAGTGCATGGGGATATACACCTGGGCCGGCATGATTTCCGGGGACGATTCAGCCTTTAATATCAGGCTGCCGCGTTTATTGCTGACCTTGACCAGGTCGCCGTGGCTGATCAGCCGCCGCTTCATGTCGCCGCCGTTCATGCTGATGACAGGTTCCGGCGCGTGGTTGAATAACTGTGCGACTGTGCCGGTGCGGCTCATGCCGTGCCACTGGTCGCGCAGCCTGCCGGTCGTCAGGTGCAGGGGGTGGCGGGCATCGGCTTTGTCGGCAGTGCCCTTGTAGACGGTATTCCTGAAACTGGCCCGTCCCGATTCCGTGGCGAACTTGCCATCGGCATACAAGCGCGCCTTACCCGATTGCGCCTCCACCGGAAAGGGCCATTGCTGCGGCCCCTGGGTATCCAGTAAGCCGTAACTTAAACCCGTGATGTCGAGATCGCGGCCACGCGTGGTTTCACGGTGCTCGTTGAACACCTGCTCCGGGTTGGTATAAGGGAACAAGTGTTCGAGCGACTGGGTACGGTCCAGCAACACCGCCAGTTTGCGGGCGAACTGGGTGGCGATCTGCCAGTCGTGGCGGGCTTCGCCTATCGGTGCAGTCGCGGCATTCACGTGCGTGATGCGGCGTTCGGAGTTGGTCACCGACCCTTCTTTCTCGCCCCAGGTGGATGCCGGCAGCAGCACATCGGCAAACGTGTTGGTGTCGGTATTGTTGAATGCATCCTGCAGCACCACCAGTTCGGCATTGTTCAAGGCCTCATGCACGCTATTGAGGTCGGGCATGGAATGCGCCGGATTGGTACACGCGATCCACACCGCTTTTATGCTGCCCTCGCGCATCGCCTCGAATAGCTCGACAGCGGTCTTGCCGGGCTTCTCGGGGACGCTCTCGACGCCCCATAACCTGGCCACTTCGTCCCGATGTTGCGGGTTATGCAGGTCGCGGTGGGCCGATAGCATCGTGGCCATGCCACCCACTTCGCGGCCGCCCATCGCATTCGGCTGCCCGGTCAGCGATAAAGGGCCGGTGCCGGGTTTGCCGATATGGCCGGTCGCCAGGTGCATATTGATCAGGGCGGCATTCTTATCGGTACCGCTGGTGGATTGATTCAGCCCCTGGCAGTACATGGATAAGGTGGGGCCCGCGCCGAACCACTTGGCGGCAGTGATGATGTCTTTTTCGCTGACGCCGCAAATGTCGGAAGTCATCTTGGGCGTGTATTCCCGTATGGTGTCCTTGAGTGCGTCGAAATCTTCCGTATTTGCCTTGATAAACGCCATGTCCAGCAAGCCTTCCCATAGCATGACGTGCAGCATGCCGTTGAACAGCGCCACATCGGTACCCGGCAGGATCGCCAGGTGCAGGTCGGCGGCCTGGGCGGTATCCGTCGCGCGGGGATCCACCACGATGATCTTCATGTCCGGATGACTGGCGCGTGCATCCTCGATGCGGCGGTACAGGATAGGATGGGCAAAGGCGGTGTTGGAGCCTGCGATGAACAGGCACTTGGTGTGGTCTATGTCCTCGTAACAGGCCGGCGGCGCATCGGCGCCCAGCGTGACTTTATAGGCGGATACCGCCGACGACATGCACAGCCTGGAATTGGTGTCGACGTTATTGGTACCGATCAGGCCTTTGGCCAGCTTATTAAATACATAGTAATCTTCGGTCAGCAATTGCCCGGAGATGTAGAAGGCCACGGAGTCCGGCCCATGTTCGCGGATGATGGCAGCGAAGCGCTTGGCGATGTAGTCGAGCGAAGTATCCCAGTCGGTACGCAACCTGGGCTCATCGCGGCGGGTACGGATCTCCGGGAACATCACCCGTGCATCGGGCTTGGCCGTCAGGTGCAGGGTCGAACCCTTGGTGCACAGGCGGCCAAAATTCGCCGGATGGTCCGGATCGCCGCGTACGCCACTTATTTCACCATCCGTGGTCTGGATGATGACGCCGCAGCCCACACCGCAATAGCAGCAGGTGGACTTCACTTCCTGCACTACTTCTTTAACTGGCACGGCAGGCGCAGATTTACTCTCGCCTGGGCGGAAATTGATGATCTGGGCGCCGGTTTTTGTGGGCATTAGTTTCGCTGGCGTTATTAATGTATTCGTCATGAGTTAACGCTCAAATCTCCAGGTACACCACGTCATCTTCGACCTTGACCGAAAAGCAGGCGGTATGGCCGACATCCGGCTCTTCCGCATTGCCATCCGCCAGGCTGATCTTCCAGCTATGCAGCGGACAGGCGACTTTATCGCCGTAAACGATGCCTTGCGACAGGGGTCCCCCTTTGTGCGGGCATTTATCGTGCAGCGCAAATACATGGTCATCCGCCGTGCGGAATACGGCAATGTCGCCTTTGCTGCTGCGTACTACCCTGGAGCCCAATCGGGGGATATCTTCGAGCAGGGTGATCTTGGTCCAGTTTGTCATATGTTCTCCATTACTTGTTACGCATTTTGGGAAAAGCCGGTTTACGAAACCAGCAGTAAATAGACCAGTAAAAAATTGATAATCAGTGAAAATACCGTGAGCCATTGCCACTTCACCAGCCGCGCCCTGGCGATCAACGGTGTGCGCTGCGGTGCTTCTATCGGGCGTAATTCGCCATGCTCCAATGCCAGTAGCATCTCTTCTGCCGTCTCGAAGCGGGCTGCCGGGTCGTGCGCCACCGCTTTCAGCACGATATTCTCGAGCCAGCTGGGGATCTCGGGGCGGTAACGCGTCGGCGGCAGCGGGTCGCCAAAACGCGGATGCTGGAACGGTTCCACCTCGCCGTAGGGATAACGCCGGGTCAGCAGGTGGTAAAGCGTGACGCCGGCGGCATAGATATCCGTACTGACGCTAGCCATTGCATCCTCGAATAATTCCGGCGCCATGAAACTGGGCGTACCTGGGTTATGCATGCCAGGAGGCGCGCCAATGCTTGAGTTCAGGGCAACCCCTAAATCCAGGATACGCAGTTGCCGGTCCGTGCCGATGTGTATATTGGCGGGCTTGATATCGCGATGGATGATGTTCAAGCGATGCAGCATGCCCAGCCCGCGCAACAGATCGATACCGATGCTGGCGACCGCATTGATGCTGAAATGATGCCCGCCGCTGATGCGCTGCTGCAGCGTGGCGCCTTCGTGCAGGCTCATCACATAATACAAGTGCCGGCGCTTATCAAGAGAAAGCGGCAATACCTGCGGCAGGTATTTCGACACCACGCGCCTGGTCAGCCACTCTTCGTTCAGCAGGGCCTGGCAACTTTCCACATCATTGGCCAATACAGGCTGCAGGGTTTTCAATACGAATAGCTGGCCGTTGTCGGTATTGCGCACTTTGTATAGCACGCTGGCGCGCGACTCATGGACGGTCTCCAGGATTTCGAACACATCCAGCAACTCGCCGGCCTTGAGCCTTGGTGGGACAGGCAATGCTTTAGCATCTGCCAGCAATGCGTAAATGGTGTCTTCGCCGATGTCCTTAATCTTGACCGCCAGGATGGTGGCGTTATCGGTCCCGCCTAGCGCCATCGCCTGTTTGGTGAGTTGCTCGCACATCAGCTGCGGGTTATCGAACAGCCCCAGCGCACTATGGATGGCTTGCTCGCTCACCACATCCCAGATGCCGTCGGTCAATAAGGCAAAGGTGTCGCCCGGCTGGATCTCGCCTTCCGCGAAATCGACCGAGAGATGCTGGTCGAGACCGACTGCGCGCTTAAGCACATGGCGCATGTCGGGCCTGTCCCAAACATGGTCGGCGGTCAGCAGATCCAGCTTGCCGTTGCGTAGACGATAGATGCGGCTATCGCCGATATGGGCCAGGTAGTAACGGCGGCCGCGCAATACCAGCAGCGACAGCGTGGTCGCCATGCCGGCCAGGTCGCGGTTGGCGGCGGCCTGCGCCAACACCCAGCGGTTGGCTGCCGCCAGCACTTTGTCCAGGGCGGCATGCGGCTCCCATGTATCGGGCGTGGCATAGTAGTCGGACAGGATGCTGCGCACCGTCATCTCGGCGGCCTCACGCCCGCCTGCGTTACCGCTGACTCCATCGGCAACCGCCAGTAATGCACCCTTGGCGAACAGGCGGTCATCGGTAGGTGTAACGGCGCCCGCAAAATCCTCATTGCGTAGCCGCGGCCCGATGACACTGCTCTGCCCGATGGCGATAGTTAACGGCATCGCGTGCGCTCAATCTTGGTGTAGAGGATGTTCATGCAATGGATGTACATACGTTCCGAATCTATACCTTGGCCGAGGTCATGGCATTTGAACCCCAGGTAGTGCGCCAGCGCGTCTTCACGCCCATCAGCCCGATCATGGCCAGCAAGGCGAGGCCCGAAAAGATCAGGAGGCCGACCTGGTAGCTGCCCGTCAGCTGCTTGGAATAGCCCAGGCTGGAGGCGAGATAGAATCCGCCCACGCCACCTGCCATGCCGATAAGCCCGGTCATCACGCCGATTTCCTTGCGGAAGCGCTGCGGCACCAGCTGGAAAACGGCTCCATTGCCCATGCCTAAGGACAGCATGGCGGCTACCACCACGGCTAATCCGGCGTACTGGCTTTGTAAGCCGAAGCTCAGTACCAGCAAAAACAAGGCGGCCGATGCGTACATCGCACTCAGGGTGCGGATACCGCCGATGCGGTCTGCCACATTGCCGCCTATCGGCCGCACCAGCGAACCGGCGAATACACACGCAGCGGTAAAGTAGCCGGCATGCACGGGCGACAAGCCGTATTGATCGTGGAAGTAGATGGTGAGCGAAGAGGCCATGCCGACAAAACCGCCGAACGTCACGCTATAGAAAAACATGAACCACCAGGCATCCTTGTCTTTCAGCACGGCGGCATACTGGCTGAGCGATTTTCCCGGCGGTGCGTCCGGTGCATCCTTGGCGAATATCAGGTACACCACCAGGGCGAATGCCAGCGGGATAAGCGCCAGCCCGAACACGTTGTTCCAGCCGAATGCGATCGCCAGCCCAGGTGCAAACAGCGCCGCCAGTGCCGTACCGGAATTGCCCGCCCCGGCGATGCCCAGTGCGGTGCCCTGGTGCTCGGGCGGATACCAGCGCGATGCCAGCGGCAACGCGACCGCAAAGGCGGCACCTGCCAGGCCAAGGAACACGCCCAGCAGCAGTGTGTGCTGGTAGGTATGGATGCCATGCAGCCACGCAAATGCAAGTGCGGCAATCACGATCACCTGGCCGATCAAGCCGGCTTTCTTGGGCTTGATCTGGTCCACCAGCACGCCCATGACGATGCGCAGCAACGCTCCCGCCAGTACCGGGGTCGCCACCATCAGGCCCTTCTGGGCCGGCGTCAGCTGGAGATCCGTCGCTATCTGCACGGCCAGTGGGCCGAGCAGCACCCACACCATGAAGCTAAGGTCAAAATAGAGAAACGCCGAGAACAGCGTAGGCTTGTGGCCTGCCTGCCAGAAACTTTTTTGCATCGTATATCCTTCGTCAGTGGTCGTTGGAGTGGGTCAGCGGCAATCCGGCGACCGCACCCAATCGTTACCTGTAGTAGTTTTAAACTTCGATAATCTCAAACTGCTTATGCTCGGCACGTTTCTGCACGCGTTCAGCCCATGGATCCACCGAGCCCTGCAAGGCAAACAGCAGGCGGTCATAGGCGGCCTTGCGGCCTTCGGCATCTTCCAGCACACGTTTTTTCACGTACTCCAGGCCGACGCGCTCGATCCAGTGCACCGTGCGATCCAGGTAACGCGCCTCCTCGCGGTAGATCTGGATGAATGCGCCGGAATATTCGAGCACTTCCTCTGCTGTTTTCACCTTGCACAGGAACTGCGCGACCTCGGTCTTGATGCCGCCGTTGCCGCCCACGTACATTTCCCAGCCGGAATCGACGCCGATGATGCCGACATCCTTGATGCCGGATTCGGCGCAGTTGCGCGGGCAACCGGAGACGGCGAACTTGACCTTGTGCGGCGCCCACATATGGTCGAACGCCTTCTCGATATCGATGCCCATCTGCGTAGAATTCTGCGTGCCGAAGCGGCAAAATTCAGATCCGACGCAGGTTTTTACGGTACGGATGCTCTTGCCGTACGCGTAGCCGGAAGGCATGTCGAGGTCGGACCACATGCTGATCAGGTCTTCCTTCTTCACGCCCAGCAAGTCGATACGCTGGCCGCCGGTGACTTTCACCATGGGCACCGCATACTTGTCGGCCACGTCGGCGATCTTGCGCAACTGATCCGGCGTGGTGACGCCGCCGTACATGCGCGGGATCACCGAGTAGGTGCCGTCTTTCTGGATATTGGCGTGGACGCGTTCATTGATGAAGCGTGACTGCGGATCGTCCACGGCTTCGTGCGGCCAGGTGGACAGCAGGTAGTAATTCAATGCCGGGCGGCACGTTGCGCAGCCGTTCGGCGTGCGCCACAGCATGCCGCTCATTGCATCCGGTATGTTCAGGTATTTATTGTCGCGAATCAGTTGCCTGACTTCTTCATGGTTCCTGTCCGTACATCCGCATACCGATTTCGAGGTGGACGGCGGTGCATAGCCGCCACCGAGTGCGGATGCCAGTATCTGCTCCACCAGCCCGGTGCAACTGCCGCAGCTGGAAGCCGCCTTGGTCTGTTTCTTGACATCGTCGATGGTGAACAGGCCTTTTTCCTTGATGGCCTTGACGATGGTGCCCTTGCAGACGCCGTTGCAGCCGCACACTTCCATCTCATCGGTCATGGCAGCGGCCTTGTCCTGGCCCAGGTGACCGGTATTGCCCAGGCTATCCTGGCCGAACATCAGGTGGTCGCGTATCTCGTGGATGGGCTTGCCGTCGCGCAGCATCTGGAAATACCAGGAACCGTCGGCGGTATCGCCGTACAACACACTGCCGATGATCTTGTCATCCTTGATGACCAGTTTTTTGTATACGCCGCCTATCGCGTCGTGCAGGATGATCTCTTCCCGGCCATCATCGAATGCCGCATCCGCACTGGCAAAATCGCCGGCGGAGAACAGGTCGATGCCCGTCACCTTGAGCTTGGTCGATGTCACGGAGCCTTTGTACAGGCCGATCCCGTAGTTAGCTAGGTGGTTGGCGCATACCTTCGCCATTTCGAAAAGGGGGGCCACCAGTCCGTACGATATGCCGCGATGCGCCACGCATTCGCCTACTGCATACACCCTGGGATCGTACGTCTGCATGGTGTCGTTGACCACGATGCCGCGGTCACAATGGATGCCGGCGGATTCTGCCAGGGCAGTGTTCGGGCGTATGCCGATGGCCATCACCACAAGGTCGGCGGGTAGCTCGGTACCGTCCTTGAGGCGCAGGGCGGTGACATGGCCGTTGGTACCGATGATTTCATCGGTTTCCTGTTTCAGGATGAAGTTAAGGCCTTTTTCTTCCAGCGATTTCTGCAGCATCTTGCCGGCCGTGCGGTCCAGCTGGCGCTCCAGCAGCCATTCGTTGCGGTGGATGACAGTCACATCCATGCCTTGTATCTTGAGGCCGTTAGCGGCTTCCAGTCCCAGCAGGCCGGCACCGATCACCAGCGCACGGGGATGCTTGTTGGCACTGTCCAGCATGGTGTCCACGTCCTTGATGTCGCGGAAACCGATGACGCCCTGCAGGTCGGCACCTTGCACCGGCAGCATGAACGGCTTGGAGCCGGTGGCCAGCAACAGCCTGTCGTATTCGGCGCTAATACCGTCGGCGGTGTAGACCACGCGATTCTTGCGGTCTATCTTGTTGATGTATTGCCCGGTATGCAGGGTAATGTGGTTCTCTGCATACCATTCGCGACTATTAAGAATAATATCGTCGATGGTCTGCTCGCCGGCCAGCACCGGTGACAGCATGATGCGGTTGTAATTGGGGTAGGGCTCATCGCCGAATACCGTGATGTCATAGAGTTCGGGGGCAATCTTGAGTAGCTCCTCGACTACGCGCATGCCCGCCATGCCGTTGCCCACTACCACCAGTTTCATTTTTTGCATTGTTTCTTTCCTCCAACCCGCATTCGTCGGGTGTCCGTATTTACTAAGCTGCAGCCGTGACGGCCAGTGCATCATTCGACATCAGGCGCAAACCATCCTGGCCTAATACCTCATGCAATACATCGTGGCGGGCCAGGTGCACGACCTCGCCGATTACGATGATGGCCGGGCTGCCCATACCGTGTTGCCGGATGGCGAAAGGCAGCGCTTCCAGCGTGCTGACTACTTGCCTCTGCTCAGGCAAAGTGCCGTTCTGAATAGCCACCGCCGGCACCAGCGGCGACATCCCTTGCCGGATCATTTCCTGCACCATGGTGCCGACGTGCTTCATGCCCATGTAGATGACTAGCGTGGTGCCGCCTTCAGCCAGGGCTTTCCAGTTGGGGATGTCGCCATCCTGGGTATGGCCGGTGATGAAGGTGACACCATGGGTGAATTCGCGGTGGGTCACCGGGATGCCGATACTGGCTGGCACCGCGATGCCGCTGGTGATGCCGGGAATGACTTCCACCGTGATGCCCTCGGCACGCAGCGCCAGCATTTCCTCACCGCCGCGCCCGAACAGGAAGGGATCTCCGCCTTTCAGCCGCACCACGGTCTGGCCTTGTTCCGCCAGCGCCACCATCATGCGGTTGATGAAACGCTGCGGTGTGGATTTGCATCCGCCGCGCTTGCCGACCTCCACGATCCTGGCCTGCGGGCAATGCTCGAGCACCGCCCTGTTCACCAGGTCATCCAGCAGGATCACATCGGCCTGCTGCAATGCCTTCACCGCTCTTAGCGTAAGGAGATCCGGATCGCCGGGACCCGCACCTACCAGGAAAATCTTCCCTCTAATGGAATTCATACTGCCTCGCTTTAAATTTCAGAAGCGGCATCGCCACTCGATGTTCATAATCGCCATAGCCACGCTATGCCGGGTTTCAAATGCCTGGGGTTTGCCTGCTTGTTCAGCTGCCCCCAGGCTTAACAACTCAGAACGTATACATCGCCGTCAGCCAGAGTTTCTCGGTATCGCGGATCCGGCCGCGATTGCCTACCACCGTATCGGCAGCAGGCAGCAAGGCGTAACGGTCATCCTCAGAGAAGCGGCCGTATTCGATCTTGCCCATGATGTTCTTGCTGTAGTTATAGGTCACGGCAGTGTTCCATTCGGTGCCGAATTTATCGCCGAACCCACCGCCCACAGTGTTGAAATCCTTGTCCGATTTCAGCACGTGGTAATCCGCAAAGAATGCAAAATCGCCGTAGCGGTATGCTGCGGTAATGAACGAATCCTGTATGCCTTCCAGCGGCGTCACCAGGAATTTATCGACCCAGCCCTGGAACAGGTGATTAGTGCCGAACGGGGTCTGGAATGCATATCGGCCGTTATTGCTGGACAGCAGCTCCTGGTCGACTCGTAAGCTGAAGTTGCCGTAGGCTGCACCGCCGCCGAGCTTGTAGTAATGCGCATCGATGCGGCTGTCACCATCCTGGTAGTCGGTCTGTTTCGCGTATTCTGCGGTGTACAGGCCTTTCCAGTCGGGAGTGAAAGGATGCACGCCATCCAGGCGTAAGCCGACAGTCTTGTTAGATTGGTCTGCGTCGTTATTGGCATTGCCGTTCTTACCGGCAGCCAGGCCGCCATTAGCATTCGCATTGCCGAACCAGCCACGCGCCAGGCCGAGGTCGTCGAAGCCTGAAAAATAGCCGTAGCCGACGATCGATTCGGTCGGTGAGATACGGTATTTCAGGTTGGCGATCTCCAGCGCGCCGTCACTCCTCTTTTCGGTGGTGATCTGGTTCACGCTTTCGTAATGGGCGAGGAATACCTCGGTATCCGGCAAGGATTTGTTCAGCACGGAAACGCCGTCGAAAACCTGCATGACCTGGCGATAGGCGATATCGCCGATGAAACGTACGTTATCGAGATTGGTCTGCTGGCGGCCTGCGCGCAGGCGGGTATTCTTGATGCCGGTCCAGTCGACATACAACTGGTTGATATTGGTGTAGTCCGGGTCGATGATTTTTGCGTATTCCACTTTATTGGGCTGGTTGGACACGCCATTGATCAGGGTGCTATTGGTGCTGTCGTTGAAATCGTCCTGGAACTTGGTCACGTTGATGATCTGGCCGGCAAAGCTGAAATTATGGAACGGTGCCGTCTGCCAGCCGATAAGGCTGCGCAGGGTAAGGCCATTCGCATCTTTCAGGTCGCGGCCGGCTGTCGGGTTCGGCGTGGTGCCGACCGTAGTGAGCGGCTGCAGGCCGGCCTGGTCCACATTTTCGTAGCGCAGGCGGAAGCTGCTCATGTTCTTACCGCCCTTGACCGCATCCAGGAATGTGTACTCGGGTAAAACCTCTTCCGCTTGCGCGACAGTCGTGCCGGCAATGGAGAGAAGTAAGGCCGCCAGGTAGACTTGACGTAACTTGAAGTTCTTATTAACTTGCATGTGTTGCTCCTTTGAAGAAGTGGGTAACGGGTGCATTGGTTTTATTACTGATGTGCGGCCTGTCCTGGAATGTCCGTTCCTGGGCAGGCTTTTTTATTGCCTTTATGCAGCCTTGGCGTGGCGTTCGTACAGGAATCTCAGCACCTCGGCACGTAAATGGTTGTAATCCTTGTTCTCGGCCAGCTCCAGCCTGCGGCGCGGTCTTGCCAGGTCAACGCTGAGGATTTCGCCGATAGTGGCGGCAGGGCCGTTGGTCATCATCACGATGCGATCCGACAGCAACACGGCCTCGTCCACATCGTGCGTTACCATCACTGCGGTCGCCCCCGATTTCGCCATGATGCCCATCAGTTCATCCTGCAGGTTGGCGCGGGTGAGCGCATCGAGTGCACCGAACGGCTCATCGAGTAACAGGACTTTCGGTTCCATGGCCAATGCACGGGCGATACCGACACGCTGTTTCATGCCGCCGGAGATCTCATTGGGGCGCTTATCCGCTGCGTGCGACAGGCCCACCAGCTCCATGGCGGCGGCAGTACGGTCGAGCAGCTGCTGTTTGTTTTCCGTCTTGCCGAAGACACGTTCGACCGCCAGGTAGACATTCTCGGCACAGGTCAGCCAGGGCAGCAGCGAATGGTTCTGGAACACCACCGCGCGCTCGGGGCCTGGCCCCGCGATTTCACGGCCGGCACAGAACAGCAGGCCGCTAGTCGGTTCCAGCAGGCCTGCGATCAGGTTAAGAACCGTCGATTTGCCGCAGCCTGAATGGCCGATGATGGTGATGAACTCGCCTTCGCAGATGCTAAGGTTGATGTCTCGCAATGCCTCGAAGCTGCCCTTCTTTGTGACGAAGGTCATGTTGACGTGCTCCAGCTCAACGTAACGTTCCTGCTTGGGGATTTCTGACTTGTTGAGTTGCGGGCTTGTTTGCATGATGTGGTTTTCCATTTTGCTAGTGTCCATTTCTAGTCCCTCCATTATTTCGTGCTGAGATCAAGCGTGAACGCGACGCTCGAACGCAGACAGTACAAATCAGTACGGCAAGTGAGATCAACAAAGTGCACGTTTGATCTCAGTGCGAAATCATTCGTAGCTGAAGCGGTTGGCGATCATGATCAGCGCCTGCTCAAGCAGCAGCCCGACGATGCCCACCACGAAGATGGCGATGATGATGTGCTCCACGTTCAGGTTGTTCCATTCGTCCCACACCCAGAAGCCGATCCCCACCCCGCCGGTCAGCATCTCGGCGGCCACGATGACGAGCCATGCCACGCCAATCGATAGCCTGACGCCGGTCATCATGTAAGGCATCACGAAGGGGAACAGGATCTTGGTCACGATCTTCCATTCGGAAAGATTCAGCACCTTGGCCACATTCATGTAGTCCTGCGGCACTTTACTGACGCCGACGGCCGTGTTGATGATCATGGGCCAGATGGCGGAGATGAAGATCACCCAGATGGCGGCAGGATTGGCCGCCTTGAATACCAGCAGGCCTATCGGCAGCCAGGCCAGCGGCGATACCGGCCGCAGCATGCTGATGATGGGCGCAGCCATGCGCGACACGAACTGGAAACGGCCGATGATGAAGCCCATGGGAATACCGACCACGGCGGCGAGCCCGAATCCAAGCGCTACGCGTTGCAGGGATGCCAGGATGTTCCAGCCGATGCCCTGGTCATTGGGGCCATTGGAATAAAACGGGTCGCTAAACAAAGCCACTGCCGAATGCCAGGTGGATACCGGGCCCGGCAGGTTCTGCGACTGGTGCGAGATCGCGGTCCAGATACCGATGAACAGCAGGATGCCGAACACCGGCGGAATGAGCCATTCAAAGAACAGGCGCGCGCGGACTGCGCCGGTACCCGGTTTTTTTGACTCGTTCGGCGATGGCAGGGAAGGGGCGGCCTGCAGCACCGGAGCCAGTGGCGGCTCCTGGGTGTGCACGCTCACGCTATCGTCACTTGAAATAACGATATGCATCGCGTCATTACGAACAGCGGCTAAGGTCATGATGGGTTCCTTAATGGGTTACGCGGATCAGGCTTTGATCTTGAAAGCGGCGGCGTAGGCTTTCGGGTCTTTGCCGTCCCATACCGTGCCGTCGATCAGTTTGCTGGTGCGCATCGCATCCTTGGGAATGCTCACGCCTAGCTGGGTGGCCGCTTCCGAGTACAGGTCGATGCGGTTGATCTTCTTGGCGATAGCCAGGTAGTCGGGATCCGACTTCAACAGGCCCCAGCGCTTGTGCTGTGTCAGGAACCACATGCCGTCGGACAAGTAGGGGTAATTGACTTTGCCGTCGTTGAAGAACTTCATGTAGTTGGGGTCGTCCCAGGTCTTGCCGATGCCGTTGTCGTAATGGCCGAGGAAACGGCCTTCGATGACTTCTTCCGGCGCATTGACGTATGCCTTGCCTGCAATCAGTTTCGCCACCTTGGGACGGTTGGCTGTCGCATCGATATAACGGCAGGCATCCAGGATGGCCATGATCATGGCACGGCAGGTATTGGGATTCTTGGCAGCAAAGTCAGCAGTCGTGCCCAGTACTTTTTCAGGATGGTCCGCCCAGATATCCTGCGATGTCGCCACCGTGAAGCCGATCTTGTCGTAGATGGCACGTGCGTTCCACGGTTCGCCTACACAGTAACCGTCCATATTGCCGATGCGCATATTGGCCACCATCTGCGGCGGCGGCACCACGATGGTTTTCACATCCTTGATGGGGTTGATGCCATTGGCTGCCAGCCAGTAGTAGAGCCACATCGCATGCGTGCCGGTGGGGAATGTCTGGGCAAAGGTGAAGTCGCGGTTTTCGTTGTCCAGCAGGCGTTTAAGTGTTGCCCCGCTAGTCACGCCCTTATCCTTCAGCTGGTTAGCCAGCGTGATGCCCTGGCCGTTATGGTTCAGCGTCATCAACACCGACATGTCCTTCTGCTGGCCGCCTATGCCCAGTTGCACACCGTATACCAGGCCGTACAGCACATGCGCGGCATGCAGCTCGCCATTCACCGTCTTGTCGCGGATCGCCGCCCAGGAGGCCTCTTTCGATGGGGTGATCTTGATCCCGTATTTCTTGTCGAAGCCCATTTCGGCGGCCACTACGATGGGGGCACAGTCAGTCAGGGGGATAAAGCCGATTTTCACTTCGGTGATTTCCGGTGCATCAGTACCGGCTGCCCATGCATTGCTGCGGATCTTTTCCGGCACCATGCCCAACAGCACTGCGGCCCCTACCGCACTGGCGCTGCCGAGCAGGAATCCACGGCGGCTTTGATTCAAATCGACAGCAGGTGTCGCCGGGCTTAGTTTTTCAAGCTGTTTTCTCTTGATGCTCATTCAATTCTCCTGGTGAAGGTGTACAACCAACTATTCAAAACAACAATAAAAAGACAATAAAAAAAGGCGTCCTGCCGACGGATTTCTCCGTATGCAAGGACGCCTTTGTCCGGTGAGCCATCAGTGGCTCGAATTACATATCTACATGTACTGCATTCCTGTCCGCCGTTGGAAAGGAACGTTTGAATCTAAACTTGTGAACCTAAAACCTATGAATCTAAATGCTGGACTAGAGCAACAACTTTGCTGCCTGCACTACTTGCTCGGCTAACGTTGCCAAGCGCGTATTCTGTTCCATCGCCATGTTACGCAGGAGTCGATACGCTTCATCCTCATCGATACCACGGCGCTTCATGAGAAGGCCTTTCGCCTTTTCTATCACCTTACGTTCACTCAGCTTGTTATTCGCTTCGTTGAGCTCTAGCCGTAAGGCCTTGAATTCTTCAAACCTCGCAATCGCCGCATCGAGTATCGGTTTCAACCTTTCATTGGTCAATCCGCCTACTACGTATGCACTGACACCCGCACGCGTTGCTTCTTTTATCTTTCCCGTATCCCCGTCATGCGTAAACATGACGATGGGGCGAGGGGTATTGCCGTTCATCACCACCAAGTGCTCCAGCGTATCGCGGCTTGGCGATTCGGTATCGATAATCACGATATCCGGCTGGTGCTTCTTTACTTCGTCATCCAGGTTGGCGGTATCTGCCAGGCTTGCGATGACGCTATAACCTGCATCTTTAAGCGTTTGTGCTAGTGGTACGGCACGCTCCTTGTGATCATCTACCAACATTACGCGGAGCATTGCTGACTCAACTTGATACATTTTGGATAATCATATGCAATATTTGGGCCAATTTCATAATCATATTTATGCTGTTGAATTTGCTAAGAAATTATTATTTTAGTGGGCGATTTTTATATTTTTATGCGTCAATGAGCACTATCAAGGTGCGCATCTGCACCAAAATTTCTTTATTTAAGTCTATCACCGATGCACAATTCCGAACTTGGCAACTTAATCAATAATGTTTACTCTTAGTTGTGTACTTGTATATAGTTCTATTCCGTTTAATGAGAGGATTCAGAAAATGTTAAAACGTAGTCTTGCAGTAGTTTTGGTATCCGGCCTTTTATCTTCGGTTGCGTTTGCCGGCGAATGTGATGTAGCAGTAGAAGCGACTGCATCGATGGCATTCAGCACAAAAGAGATCAGCGTCCCTAAAAAGTGTAAAGAAGTATCCATTACCCTGAAGAACAGCGGCACCATGGCAAAGAACGTAATGGGCCACAATATCGTCATCGCTAAGACTTCGGACATGAAGGGCGTACTGGATGACGGTTCTGCTGCCGGTCTAGACGCGAACTACGTGAAAAAAGATGATGCACGCGTTGTTGCACACACCAAGGTGATTGGCGGCGGCGAGTCCGACACAGTGAAATTCAAGCTGGACAAGGTAAAAGCCGGTGAAGACTACAGCTTCTTCTGTAGTTTCCCAGGCCATTCCATGATGATGAAGGGTGCATTCAAGGTCCAGTAATGGAAAGCCAGCGTTCACCAGAACGCACCGCATTGTCGGTCTTCCAGGCTTGAAGGTATCGAAGCCTGGAAGATTTGACGATGTACCAGTAATACCTCCTGCATTCCCAAACCCAATCGAATACCCGAGCTTTTTTAAACTGTGTCGGTTTTAAATTGTCTTGATTCCAAGCTATCTTGGTAGCGCTCTATACCTGCCATGCAAGCCAACTAGTTAGTAACTCTCCTCCAAGCTAGGCATATAATTCAGCATCTTCGGAGCTTTCTGATGCTGAAAAACCTAAAAACAATATTTCGCAACCGCGCGTTCAAGATACTGGCATTGTTGTTGGCCTTCTATCTTCTGTTCTCTTACTTTGCCGTGGATCCTCTCGCCAGGCGCCTGCTGCCCTGGTTTGCGGAGCATAAGCTGGCGAGCCGGGCCAGCATGGAGCATGTGCGCTTCGACCCGCTGCGGCTTACGCTTACCCTGGACAAGCTGCAGCTGTCGCGCATGGATGGTGCACCGCTGGCTGGCTTTGAACGTCTGTACCTCAATATCGAAACCAGCGGCCTGTTCCGTTTTGCATGGCGCATCAAGGATATCCGCCTGGTCGCACCGCATGCCACCCTGGACATAGCCCCGGACGGCAGGCTGAACTGGTCGGAGCTGCTTGCCAAGCTGAACGAGGACGACACCCAACCATCCAGCACCATGCCGCGAGTTCTGATCGACCATATCCTGATCGAGCGCGGCAATATCCAGTACAGCGAACGCAATCGCGCCACCCCGTTCCAGGCGTCGCTGCACCCCCTCGGGCTAGAATTAGAGGGCCTTTCCACGCTGCCGGAAGACCGCGGCGATTACCAGATTGCGGCAAAACTGCCCGAGCAGGGCGGTACGCTGAAGTGGAAAGGCGATATCGGCCTGAATCCTATCGCCTCGAACGGGACGATCGCGCTGGACGGTATCAAGCTGGCCAAACTGGTGCAGCTGCTACCCCCTGATTCCATGCCCGTCGAGATTACGGCTGGCGACCTTCAGACCGGATTCAGTTACCGTTTTGCCATGGTGAGGCAAGCGCCTGTCAAGCAGGCCCAAATAGCCCAGACAGCTCAGCCATCCCAAATAACCAAGATAAAACTGGCGGGGCAAATCGATGAACCCAAACCTGAAGCGACATTGAGCAATTTCACGATGCAGCTGGACCAAGTACAAGGCAAGCTGGCGGGCGATGCCGGCGGCCGCCTGTCGCTTGGCCAACTGGCCATTCGCATGCCTGCCCTGAAATTTTCCATGCTGGACGGCACCAAACTGCAGTGGAACGACATGGAAGTCGGCTTGAAAGACGCCACACTGGAATCCGGTAGGGAGACGTTATTCAAGCTGCCGCAGGCTTCGATAAACGGCTTGGCATTTGACCTTACTGACAACGCCCTGGATATAGGCGAGATTTCGCTTATCGATGGTGCAATCAAGGCTACGCGCCTAGCCGATGGCGGATTGGACTGGCAAGCGCTCCTTGGTGCGATGGGCAAACACAACGATGACGATGCAAACAAAGCCGCCGCAGTAAAAGAGGCCGATCCAAGCTCGTCGCCATTGCTATTCAATATTAGAAGCCTGCAGCTGAAAAACTGGCAGGCAAACTACCAGGACATGTCGTTCAGGCAGCCTTTAAGCGTGGGCGTGCAGGGCATCAACCTGGGCATGTCGCTTTCCAATGCAAACGGCGACACTTCCATAGAACAACTGGGCGTGGAAGCTGGGCCCCTCACGCTTAAATCCGCACTGTACCCGCAACCGGCAGCTACTCTAGCCATGTTTAAACTGGAGGGCGGCGATATCAGCCTGAAGGATAAAGCCATCAAGCTGCAGGAAATCGTCATGAACGGCCTGCAGGCCCAGGTGCTGCAGGAAGCCGGCAAGCCGCTCAACTGGCAGGCCATGCTGGAGCCGGCCACCCGTATTGCTGCCAAGGTGGAACTCGCCAAGCCCACTGATACGGTGCCTGCCCCTGCCTGGAAACTGGCGCTGGAGCGTATCGCTTTGGATAACAGCACGGTGCATATAGAAGACCGGACGACGGGGACGACGGTGCTCCTTGACATACAGGATGCAGCATTGGAAATCCGCAATCCCAGCCTGGACCTGAGCAGAGCATTGCCGGTAAGTGCAAAGTTCAAGGTCCGGCAGGGCGGGCAGTTCGAACTGGCCGGCAAGCTTGCTCCCGCGCCGTTCAGCAGCGACCTCAACCTGAAACTGACTGCACTTTCGCTCAAGCCCTTAGCGCCCTATATCAACCAGTTCGCCTTGCTGCGACTGAAAGACGGTAACGCCAGTGCCAACGGCAAGCTGACGCTTAAAAGCGACAAAGCGGGCAGTGCCATGCAGAGCCAGTTCCAGGGCGGTTTCAGCGTGAATACGCTCGCCATTAGTGAAGAGAACGGCGGCGCAACCTTCCTCGGCTGGAAAAGCCTGGGGAGCGATAGCCTGACGCTGAGCCTGAACTTTAATAATTTAGAGCCCAATAAGCCACAGCCCAATAAGCTCCATATCGATGAATTGCGGGTGGTACGGCCCATAGGCAAGATCATCATCTTCGAAGATAAGACCGTGAACATCACGCGCATCATGCGCACCAGCCCCCAGCCTGCTGCAGGCGATAAAGTGCCGGTTAATGGCGTGGCAAAGAATACGGCGCCGGTCGATAAATCCAGCCAGGCCAGCCCTACCAGCCTTACTAAGCCAGCCGCCGGCAGCAATGCCAAGCGCGATTTTCCCATTGCCGTCGAGCGCATCAAAATCGACGGTGGCGAACTGGAGTTCGCCGACCTTTCATTGAAACCGCAGTTCGGCACCTATATCCACACGCTGTCCGGGTTCATCAACGGGCTGTCCACCAATCCTGCAACGACAGCACAAGTCGAGCTGGACGGCAAGGTGGACGAATACGGTTCGGCGCGCATACGCGGCTCCATCCAGCCGTTTCGCGCCACGGAGTTCACCAACCTGACACTGGCCTTCCATAACCTGGAGATGAACAAGCTGACGCCATACTCCGGTAAATTTGCGGGGCGCCGGATCGAATCCGGCAAGATGTCCGTCGACCTGGAATACAACATCAAGAAACGGCAGCTGGCGGGCACCAATAAATTCATCATCAACAAACTCAGGCTGGGCGAGCATGTGGATAGCCCGGATGCGGTCAACCTGCCGCTGGACCTGGCGATTGCCCTGCTTGAAGACAGCGACGGCGTGATCGACCTCGACCTGCCGGTGGCGGGCAGCCTGGACGACCCGCAGTTCAGCTACGGCAAAGTGGTATGGAAAGCCTTCGTCAACGTGCTGGGCAAGATCGTGACGTCGCCATTCCGCGCACTCGGCAACCTGCTGGGCATGAGCTCGGACAAGCTGGAAGGCGTGGTCTTCGATGCGGGCAGTGCAGAGTTGGCGCCACCTGAGCAGGAAAAACTTAAAAAACTGGTGGAAGCGCTGGCGAAACGGCCTTCACTTACGCTGACCATCGTGCCAGGCTACCACCCGGTAGCGGATCGCAATGCCATCCAGCAGGCATCAGTAAGGCGCGATGTCGCTCAGGCCATGGGCCTGAAGCTTGAACCAGGCGAAAAGCCCGGTCCGCTGGACGTGAACAATCCCAAGGTGCAGTCGGCCATCTTTAAGCTTACGCAGGAGCGGTCGCCTGAAGGAAGAAAGAGAAAGATGCTGGATAAACTCAAGGATTTTGTCACCACCAGTAAACCTGCAGACCCTGCCGCGTATGAACCCATGCTGCAGCAATTGCAGCGATGGACAGAAGTAAGCGATGAAGAACTCGCAAAACTGGCGGAAGCAAGGATGGATGCCATGCAGCAGTTCCTGGTGAACGCAGGGTTCGACAGCACCCGCATCACCCGCGGCAAGCTGACGCCGATCAATACCCAGTCGGGCGAGGTACAGGTGAAGATGGTACTGGGCACATCGAAATGACAGTCGATATGAAGCACGCGGGATTACGCCGATGCATAACCGACAGGCAAAAAAACACCCGATAAATCGGGTGTAAGAGATAACCCAACCGGGGAGACTGAGTTAACAGCACACGCCGGGGAAGCGTGCTTTAGCTGCATGGAAAGAATTATAGTAAGCAGCCGCCAATAGGAAAGTAGGTTGTTCTCGGATTACCATGTAAGAACATTCTTACCCTCACTTCAACGCAAGGCAATGACACAGAACGCACGTACTCCCCGCCGCATTGCACACCTCGACATGGACATGTTCTTTGCAGGGGTCGAGCTATTGCAGTACCCCCAGTTACGCGGCCTGCCGGTCGTTATCGGCGGACGCTCAGGCGCGCAGGAAATATTGCCGGACGGTAGCCTCAAATTCGCCAGGCTGCGCGATTATGTTGGTCGCGGCGTAGTGACCACCAGCACCTACGAAGCGCGCGCATTGGGCGTATTTTCCGCCATGGGCCTGATGAAGTCGGCCAAGCTTGCCCCCGATGCCATCTTGCTTCCCTCCCATTTCGATGCCTATAAACATTACTCGCGCCTGTTCAAGGAGGCGGTCGCCGCCATTGCACCGCATATCGAAGACCGTGGCATCGATGAGATCTATATCGACCTGACCGACATGCCGGAAGCCGACCTTATACTGGCGCAACGTATTAAGGCAGCGGTGCAATCGGCGACCGGACTTTCCTGTTCCATCTGCATCGCACCGAACAAACTGCTCGCCAAGATAGGTTCCGACCTGGACAAGCCGGATGGCCTGACCCTGCTGGATGAAACTAGCGTAGCCGTGCGTATCTGGCCGCTGGCGGTACGCAAGATCAATGGCATCGGCCCCAAGGCCACGCAGAAGCTGGCCAGCCTGGACATCAAGACCATCGGCGAGCTGGCTGCCACTGACATCCGCCTGCTGCAGGCGCATTTCAGCCCCAGCTATGCACAATGGCTGCTGGATGCGGCGCATGGCAGGGACGAACGCCCGGTCGTGACAAGCTCCGAGCCAAAATCGCTCAGCCGCGAAACTACCTTCGAGCGCGACCTGCACGCGCGCCATGATAAAGAACAGCTGGGCGCTATCTTCACCATGCTGTGCGAGCGCGTTGCCGATGACCTCAAACGTAAAGGCTATGTCGGACGCACCATCGGCATTAAATTACGGTATGACGACTACAGTATCGTCACCCGTGACTGCTCGCTGGAAACCCCCATCCGGGATGCCATGGCAATACGCAAGGCCGCCGGCCTTTGCCTGAAACGCGCCCCGCTAAGCCAGAAACTGCGTCTGCTGGGGGTGCGGGTGAGTGCGCTGTCCAGGGAAGGGCAAACCATCACCGCCAGCGAAGAGGCGCAGTCGGAATTGCCTTTCGGCACGGATGGATAAGCTATCCAGGCGGCATTTGCTGCCGCATGCAGGCCCAGGCCCTAATATCCATGCGCCTCGCAGAGGACCGAATAGCCCGAATGGACTATTTTCCCGGATGGGATAATCAAGTACTTTACGCGGTCGCAAAAATCATGCGGCACTCGCGTTTATTAATTTCCGGGGATTTTAAAGAATGAATAGAATGTTTGTTTTAGCCATCTCGTTGTTCATTATGACGAGTACTGCACAGGCCACTACCATGACCTGGCCAGATCCTGGCCTTTATATTACTGATCCGAACCGTGAGGCATACTCGAACTACACCACCATCGCAACGGCCGGCAGCCCAGACTACGATTACTTCAGCTGGGGTGGTGTGAGCGTGTGGGAAGACATCCCTGCGCTCGGCGGCCTTACTTTCACCATGTGCGTGGAAAGAGCTGCTGGCGGATGGGATACCAGCTATGACATCACACCCGGCATGACAGCGCATGGTTTCAGTGCCGCACAGGAATTGGCGTTCGATAAGCTCGTCACCAACGTGATGCCAGGATTTCTGGCATCCGCAAGTGCATATCCCTACACGGGTAGTGTAGGCAGGACTGCAGCCGACGATTTTGGCCTGGCATTCCAGTTGGCGGTATGGGAAATCGCGGAAGAAACCAGCGGTACCTTCAATTTGTCTACTGGGAGCATTTCACTGCCTGGTGGCTGGGCAAGCAACCCCACTGCAGATACCATGGCGAAAGACTTTATCAGCAAGCTAAGCACATGGACGGCAACCGGCGGTTACCGCCTGAGCTATGCCTATTCGGCGACTGCACAGGACATGATCGTGATCACTGCGGTTCCGGAACCGGAAACCTATGCCATGCTGCTGGCAGGACTGGGGCTGATGGGCTTTGTTGCACGCCGTAAACGTTCGGCATAAGCTTTAGGCCCGACCATAAGCTGGGATGGACTTGCTCCATTCCAGCTTTTTTATTGCCGGTTACTTACCGACATTACCAACTTCTCCGCTTCCGAACGCTTACAGTTAAATTTCTTCGACGATCATTTCTTCCACATGGTAATAGTGGTCGGAAAACCAGACCGTCATGTCTTCGGCGCTGTGTAACGCTTTATCGCGATATAGATACTCACACACCGGGTTATTCTGCTCGTCTACTACCTGGTAAATAGTCATTCCGCGCTCCTGATGAATATGCAGTCTTGTCACTACTACATCGGCATTCATTGCATAAAGCTTAAGCAATCATACGTATGAGCGCAGAACCGCTAATTAATTCAGCGATTAATTCACCCGCTATCTGAACGCATAGTCCAGGTAAGGTATTATCTAAGCCCTTTCCAGGCAGGATATAGAAATGATTATTTGCATAGGTGCCGGGCCCGGCGATATCGGCTACCTAACACAGCGCGGTGAGGAAGAATTACGCTCTGCGGATGTAGTGGCCGGGTTCAATGCGGTGGTGAATGTCATTGAAAGCCTGATCCCCGACAAGGCAGAAGTGATCACCATGAATTACCGTGACCAGGTAGAACAACTGGCTGCTGTGGCCGCCGCCCACCATGCCGGCAAACGATGCGTGGTAGTGTTCATGGGCGACATCCATTTCAGCGGATTCCAGTACCTGGAACGGGTCGAGCGTGCCTGCGGCCATCCGGTGGAAAGCCTGCCTGGCATCTCCTCTGCGCAGATACTGGCATCGCGCGCCAAAGTCTGCTTTGACGAGACCACCTTCATCACCTTCCATCGCCGCGGCGACCTTACGCCATTCAAGCACCACTTGGTACATGTACTGGAAGATGCGCGCAATGCCATCGTCATCCCCTGCCCGTGGGATGCGGCACGTTCCTTCATGCCGCAGCATATTGCGGCCTACCTCTTGGAAAACGGCATATCGCCCGAGCATCCTACGGAAGTATGGGAGAACCTGACACGCGATGAAGCCGAGTGGAACGGCACGCTGAAAGAGTGCATAGACCGCGAATTCAGTGACATGAGCATCATGCTGATTCGTACGCTCGCACCCATGCCCAGCCAGATTGAGGCTGCCTAGCCAATAAAAAAGCCGCAAAATGCGGCTGGGTTAATGCATTGATGCAGATTAATGGCCGCCATGCACGAAGGGCTTGGGCTCATCCTTGATTTTCTTGGCGGCTTTTTTCTCTTTGGCAGTCTTGGCAGGTTGTTTCTTTTCCATCTTGTTGCTCTTCTGTTCTTTACCCATGATGGCACTCCGTGTCGTGTTCCGCTTTCCCGTTGCTGCAGGATGCAGCATTAAGGATAGCCTCTGCATGATGGACTCATTTACAGCCTGGCGCCACATCTCGCCTATATAACTCGTGAGTACAAAAAGAAACAGCCGGCAAATATACCGGCCGTCCTAGTATTCGCAATCCAACTTAGTGCTTGGTTGCCAGTGCCTTCTGGGTAGCGGTTTTAAGCGCGGCCACATTAATCGCCCCATCGCTGGCCACCATGCCGGCCATTAAAGCCTGCTTACGCGCAGTAAGTTCTACATCCAACTCGGCCAGGTCCATCTTGGTCTTCCTCACCTTGGGGAACATCTCCGTTTCTTCCTCTTCCACGTGATGCTCGATGTACTCGCCCAGCACGGTGACGCGTGCATCGTACATCGGGTCTTCCGGGTTCATGGCCTGGATCTGTGCGATCAGGTCCTTGGCACTATCGTGTTCGATATTGGCTTCATTCAGCAAGTCATCGTCGTGTATCTCTTTACGCGCAGCCGTATAGAAGACTTCCTCTTCGGCCAGGGCATGCACCGTCAGCTCGACACAGATCTGGTTGGCGATTAATGTCTTACCGGCAATATCGTCCTTATCTGCCAGCTTCTCGAATTGCTTGAACAGCTTTTTCACCTTGGCATGATCGGCCACCAGCTGGTTGATCGCATCATGTTTTTTACTTGGGGCGGCTTTGCCTGCCAGTACTCCTGGTTTAGGCTCAGCTGGTTTTTTGGCAGTTTTGGTCTGGGTAGTCATTTATTCATCTCCTAGTGATTGGTAGTAGTGGGTTGGTGATGCATATTGTCACGACGCCATTTTCTTAACCATGTTGAAAATGCTGATAATCGCGTAGGATTTCGCGCACAATTTTTAAGCAAAAAAATTGCCTTGAACCGGTGTTTTTTTGGTAGCCTTCTACTCTTCTTGAATTTCTCCCCGCGCTTCGCATAGCGCCGTTTCTGGTTATGTTTCCGGGTATGTAGAGTGACTTATGAATAGTGCGCCAAACAAAGTAGTGGACCAAGTTAGTTTCAAGCAGGTGCTGGCACGTAATATCGTCCTGCCTATCGCCACCGGCGTGGCCAGCGCCATCCTCTTCCTGGCATTGATCCTGAACCTGCTCGCGTCGATGAACTGGGTGGAGCATACGGTGCAGGTGATCAGCAATGCCACCGAGATCACCAAACTGGCGGTCGATATGCAGAGCGGTTTACGCGGCTTCCTGCTGACCGGCAACGATGCCTTCATGACGCCGTATACCCTGGCCAAACCCAAGATCAGCGCCAATATCGACAACCTGTCCGAACTGGTGGCAGACAACCCAGCGCAAGTCGAGCGCCTGCACCGCATACAATCCGAGATCAAGGCCTGGATAACCTTTGCCGAAACAATGATCGACCAGCGGCGCAAAAACCAGGATTACTATGCCGAGTTCATTTCCGGCAAGGGAAAAGTACAGTTCGACGAGATCCGCAACGAGCTGAATGCCTTCGTCGATATCGAGCAACGCCTGCGCAAGGAGCGTGTGGATTCTTCCAGGAACACCACCATCTTTTCCCTGGCGTTTTACCTGTTGTTCATCGTTGGCCTCAGCTTGCTTATCGGCTTCTACGGCCGACGCGAGTTACTACGCCTGTCCGGTAGCTACAACGGTGCTCTGGAAAAACACCAGCAATATGCAGACACGCTGGAGCAGCAGGGCTGGCTGAGGACAGGGCAGGCGGAACTGGCAGAGATGGGCGTCGGCCAGCTCGCCCTGCCGGCGCTGGGACGGGCCGCACTGGATTTCCTGGCACGCTACCTGGGCGCAGTTGTCGGTGCATTGTATATACGCCAGGATGACGGCAGCCTGCACCGTTTTGCCGCGTATGGCTACGACAAGGAAAGTGAGCGCAAAGGCGACACCGTTACCGATGGCGAAGGGCTGGTCGGCCAGGCGGCGATAGAAGGCAGGGTGATCCACCTGCAGGACCTGCCGGATGATTACATCAAGGTGAATTCGGCACTGGGCAGTACACCGCCCAAGAACCTGGTCATCGTGCCGCTGGATAATGACGGCAAGATAAACGGGGTGGTGGAGCTTGGTTTCATCCGCAGCGTCACGCCCATGGATCTTGAACTGCTCGACCTCATCGCCGGCAATATGGGCACCGCGATAGAGACCACCCTGTCGCGGCAACGCCTAGCCGATGTGCTGTCGGAGACGCAGCAGCTGAATGAAGAACTGCAGGTGCAACAAGAGGAATTGCGCACCGCCAACGAAGAACTCGACGAACAATCGCGCGTGCTGGAAGAGTCGCAAGCCAACCTGGAGAACCAGCGTGCGGAGCTGGAACAGACCAACGAGCAACTGGCCGACCAGGCCATGGCACTCGACCAGCGCAATGCCGCATTGCGCGACATACAGGAAGAATTGAGGTCGCGCGCGCAAGACCTGGAGCGTGCCAGCCAGTACAAATCGGAGTTCCTGGCCAATATGTCGCATGAACTGCGTACGCCGCTGAACAGCTCGCTGATACTGGCGAAGATGCTGTCGGAGAATAGCGGCGGCAACCTCACCGAAGAACAGGTGAAATTTGCGGAGACCATCTATTCGGCCGGTAACGACCTGCTGACGCTGATCAACGACATCCTGGACATCTCCAAGATAGAAGCTGGCAAGCTGGATTTTTCGCCGGACCAATTACCGCTTAACCGCTTGACCGAATCGCTCAAGCAGACATTCACCCCGCTGGCGGACCAGAAAAAACTGGCGTTCACGGTAGAGATGGCAGCCGGCCTGCCGGCTTCCATCGTCACGGACCGGCAACGGCTGGAGCAGATCCTTAAAAACCTGCTGTCCAATGCAATCAAGTTCACCGAGTCCGGCACCATCAGGCTATCGCTATCGCAAAAATCGACCGGATCCGTCAGCTTTACTGTGCAGGATACCGGTATCGGTATCAACGCAGAGCATCAGGAAACCATATTCGATGCGTTCCGCCAGGCAGATGGCACGATCAGCCGGCGTTACGGCGGCAGCGGGCTGGGACTCTCCATCTCGCGCGACCTGGCAAGACTGCTGGGCGGGACCATCTCGCTAGAAAGCACCGCAGGCAAAGGCAGTACCTTTACGCTTACTATCCCTACCGCGTGGACACCGCCATCCTCCGAGAACTTCAACACCGTTTCATCTAACATAAGCACAACTGGCTTGGGCTCGGCGAATCCTGGTGCAATTGCCGCATCGGGTTCACAGGCTTCGACTTTGCAGGCACATATCGTCCCTCCCCCGGCGGAAAAAGAGGCTGTTGCCAAAGCGTCGGACTATGTGCCGAACGGGCCGGTGTTTGCAGACGACCGCGACGACATCTCCCCGAACGGCCGCACGGTACTGGTCATAGAAGACGAGCAGGTATTTGCACGTATCCTGTACGACCTGGCGCATGAACTGCAGTACCGCTGCCTGGTGGCGCATACCGCAGAAGACGGCTTGGAATTCGCCGATCATTACCAGCCTGACGCTATCCTTCTGGATATGCGCCTGCCGGATCAATCGGGCCTCAGCGTGTTGCAGCAGCTTAAGGAAAATCCCCGCACGCGGCATATCCCGGTGCATATCGTATCCGGCAGCGACAACACCGAGGCCGCACTGCACCTCGGCGCCATCGGTTATGCCATCAAGCCGACGACGCGGGATGAGCTGACCAATGTATTCCACCGGCTGGAAGAGAAATTCACGCAGAAGATCAAGCGCGTGCTGCTGGTGGAAGACGACGAGCGCCAGCGCGAGAGCATGCACCAGCTGATCTCCGACACCGGGGTGGAAATCACTGCAGTCGCCACCGGCGAAGAAGCCCTGGAATTGCTGCGTTCCACCATTTTCGATTGCATGATTATCGACCTCAAGCTGCCGGACATGCAGGGCAATGAGCTGCTGCAGCAGATGTCCAGCCAGGAGATATGCTCGTTCCCGCCGGTGATCGTGTACACGGGACGTGACCTGTCGCGCGAGGAGGAATCCGAACTGCTCAAGTACTCCCGCTCCATCATCATCAAGGGTGCGCGTTCCCCAGAACGCCTATTGGATGAGGTGACGCTGTTCCTGCACAGCGTGGAATCGCAGCTTTCCAGCGAACGCCAGACCATGCTGAAAACCGTGCGTAGCCGCGAGCGTGTGTTCGATGGACGCAAGATATTGCTGGTGGACGATGACGTGCGCAATATCTTCGCCCTGACCAGCGCGCTTGAACAAAAAGGCATCCTGGTGGAAGTGGCGCGCAACGGGCTGGAAGCCATCAGCCAGCTGGATGCGATTCCCGATATCGACCTGGTGCTGATGGACATCATGATGCCGGAGATGGACGGGCTGGAAGCCACGCGGCGTATACGCCTGGACCCACGGTTCAAGCGCTTGCCTATCATCGCCATCACCGCCAAGGCGATGAAGGACGACCAGGAGCAATGTCTACGTGCCGGCACCAACGATTACCTGGCCAAGCCTATCGACCTGCTGCGCCTACATTCGCTATTGCGGGTGTGGATGCCAAACAGCATCTAGTGGATAGCGCCATGACACCGCAAGACAATACCGACATTGAATTGCGGCTGTTGATGGAAGCGATTTTCCTCAAATACAGCTACGACTTCAGGGATTACACCGGCGCTTCGCAAAAGCGCCGCGTGTTGCAGGCATTGCGCTCGCTCAAGATAAAAAGCATCTCCGAACTGCAGTCGAGGGTATTGCGCGATTCGTCCACCTTCATGCAGTTGCTGCAGTTCCTTACCATCCCGGTCAGCGAGATGTTTCGCGACCCCTCCTATTACCTGTCATTGCGCGAACAGGTAATCCCGTTCCTGAGGACGTACGCCTCCCTGAAGATATGGATCGCGGGCTGCAGCACCGGCGAGGAGGTATATTCCATGGCGATCCTGCTGAAGGAGGAAGGCCTGCTGGAGCGCTCCATCATCTATGCCACGGACATCAACCCGCAGTCGCTGGAAAAAGCCAAGCGAGGGGTTTTCCCGCTGGAACGCATGAGCGACTACACGGATAAATACCAGAAAGCCGGCGGTAAAAGCTCCTTGTCCGATTACTACACGGCTGCCTACGATGCGGCACTGTTCGACAAATCGCTGTGCGAGAACGTGACGTTTGCCGACCATAGCCTTTCCACGGACTCCGTGTTTTCAGAAACACATCTGGTGACTTGCCGCAATGTGCTGATCTACTTCAACAAAAAGCTGCAGGAACGCGCACTCGGCCTGTTTCACGACTCGCTCTGCCATCGCGGATTCCTGGGCCTGGGCAGCAAGGAAAGCATCGACTTTTCTGCGTATGCCAAACGCTTCGAGCCACTGGTCAAGCGCGAGCGGCTGTTCCGTAAATTATGACGCAACCTGCATTCGAGTCGCTCTCAGGACGCACGATCAACGCCGTGGTGGTTGGTGCATCTGCGGGCGGCATCGATGCCATGCTGCATATTTTCTCGACCCTGCCGGCCGGTTACCGCCTGCCGATCATCGCCCTGTTGCATATACCTGACGAACGGCAAAGCCGGCTGGCGGAACTGTTCCAGCAAAGACTGGCTATCCCGGTAAAGGAAGCGGCGGATAAAGAGGAGATCGTCCCGGGCACCCTGCATTTTGCCAGTGCCGGCTACCATCTCTCCATCGAGCATGACACCACCTTTTCCTTAAGTTGTGAACCCCCTGTTCATTTTTCACGTCCCTCCATTGATATCCTGATGGAGTCGGCCGCCGATAGCTATGGCGACCAGTTGGCCGGGATACTGCTGACGGGTGCCAATTTCGATGGGGCGGCCGGGTTGAAAAAGATCAAGGAGCACGGTGGCTTGACCGTCGTGCAGGATCCGGATGAAGCGCAGGTGGCCGTGATGCCCAAGGAAGCGCTTAAGTACCAGGTTCCCGATTTTGTGCTGCCTTTGGCTAAAATCCGGGAGCTCCTATTGTTCCTCGATCATGTGTATGGTAAGAATTGATGTTGGATAAAAACAGGCTGAACACTATGCAGGGTGCTAATTTTGGGGAACATGATGCCGGTTGGGACACGCGATGCTAGATGAGAATTTTATGGAAAATAGTGCCAAGCTCCTGATTGTAGACGACCTGCCGCAAAACCTGCAGGCGCTCAATGCGATCATCCGGGCTGAGGACAGGATCGTGTACCAGGCATCGTCCGGGGAAACGGCACTGGCCCTGCTACTGGAGCATGAATTCGCCTTGGCCATACTGGACGTGCAGATGCCGGGCATGAATGGGTTCGAGTTGGCGGAACTGATGCGCGGCACGGAGAAGACGCGCCATATACCTATCGTCTTCGTCACGGCGGCGGGTAATGAACTGAACTACTCTTTCCGCGGCTATGAAACAGGGGCTGTCGATTTCCTTTACAAGCCGCTCGATATCAATGCCGTCAAAAGCAAGGTCAACGTATTCGTGGCGCTGTTCCAGCAACGCAGGGAAACCCAACGCCAGTTGCTGGCACTGCAGAAAAGCCGCAAGGAACAGGAACTTCTACTTCAGCAATTGCAGGAGACCCAGGGCGAGTTACAGTATTCCCTGCGCATGCGGGACGAATTCATGTCCATGGTCGCGCATGAGCTACGTACACCGCTCAATACCCTGCTGCTCGATGCCCAAGTCCGCAATATCCACCTGGATCGGGGCAATCTCGATGCCTTCAGCCCGGATAACCTTCGCAAGATAGTGGACCGCGACGGCCGCCAGCTGCAAAGCATGACGCGGCTGATTGACGATATGCTGGACGTAACCCGCATGCGCAACGGCAAGCTGTCTATCCGTCCGGTGCAGACCGATCTATCCGGCATGGTAGAGCGCATCGTCGGCGATCTTTCCCATCAGGCGGAAGCCTCAGGCAGCACGATCCTGTTGCACCCTCATGCCGCGATAACCGGCATCTGGGATGCCTTCCGGGTAGAGCAGATCATCGTCAACCTGTTGACCAACGCCTTGCGCTATGGCGCGGGCAAGCCGATAGAAGTGCGCATCAGTGCAATCGATACCCAGGTACAGGTTGACGTGGTCGACCATGGCATCGGCATTTCGGAAGAGGACCAGGCCAGGATTTTCGACCCATTCGAACGTGCACTGGATAACAAGGTGTCGGCAGGGCTGGGGCTGGGCTTGTACATTTCCAAGCAACTGGCGGTAGCCCACCACGGCTCGCTCACCGTCGCCAGCAAGCTAAAAGAAGGCTCTGTGTTTTCGCTGGTATTGCCGCTAGGCTAGTATTCCTCTAGGTCAGTAACGGCTATCCATGCGCCCGTTCCTAGCTTAGTGAAATGTTCCACTAATCGGTGTCTAGGCCGGTATTTCCCGACCGTTTTTTCAAGATAGTTATTTATAGCTAGTGACGTCTACCGCAGGCTGGGCCCCGATATGGCGGGCCAACGAGGTGGATTACTGATTCCAGCCGAAGCTGATCTGGTCGGGAGAGAATCTGACGAACATGCCGCTGTGCCCGGCTAGTGCCGACACAGCCTGTTGATCGATACGATGCAGGTTGGGCTTGATTTCAATAGGCGGCTCCTGCGCTTTTGCGGTGCCTGGTATCACCCGTATGGAAAGTACGGTCGACGACTCCCGCGATATCGTTACCGTCGCCGGGTAATGGCAATCCTCGATATGCCCCAGCAAGCCCAGCCAGGCGTACAAAAATGCCTGGTGCGGCACGTTGGATAAGTCGTTCGCAGGGGTTGCGGAATTGTCTTCAGCAGCTTCATCACAGCTTGATTGATGCCCCGTTATTGCGTCGTCATCCACGATGATGCCACGCATACTGAGGCGGTAGCCCATCAATTTCAATCCGTGCCGGACTATCTTCTCAATCGGTGCAATCGCGGAATTGTCGGCATCCCAAACACTGAGTTCGCGGATACCCAGCACGCTCTGCTGCATCTGCTCATCCATGCGTGCTACCTGCTGCTGGATGGCTTCCTTGCCCGGATCCCCTTTATCCAGGGTGCGCTTCAGTACCGAGATCGCCATGCGGCTAACGGAAATGGGGCCGACCAGTTCATGGCGGAGACCGGCCAGCACGCGCAGGAATATCTCATGCTGGATGCCAGCGATTTCCCATGCGCCAGCCGGGGTGACAGTGTCAATCAATGGTGTATTCATGGATGTTCATCCTGGATTGGCCGTTACGATGTGAACCGGGATTCGCACTCGATGAAAGCGTTACATCAGGACCGTATCAAGGCTTGCCAGGTCTATCGGTTTTTCCAGGTAATAGTCAAACAGGGCCGTGGCTTTGGCGCCTTCCTCGTCACGCGCAGAATAGCCGCTGACTGCCACGAATTTGGTATTGGCGATAGGCGCCTGCAGGTTGCGTTTTAGCTCCTGGAGCAAATGGATGCCGGAAATATCCGGCAGGTTGATGTCCATGAAAACCAGGTCGAAACTTTGCAGGCTCATTTCCTCCATCGCCCTGGCACCGTTCGTCACATAACGCGCCTGGTGTCCAAGCACCTCAAGCAGTTCCTTGAAGGTTTCAGCAGATTCGGCATAGTCTTCAACAATAAGAATATTTTTACACTCACTGCTTATGCTCATGCCGTTCTCTATCCGTGAAAGAAACCCAGTTTAATCTAAAAGCACCCAGGATTGAATATGCATATCCACTTGCCCGGGCGCTGGTATTGAATGCTACTCCGATAAGAATCTTCTCAGGATTTCGGCAATACACCGGCGGCAAGTTTGGGGTCCGTTTTCAGTAACCCTACCTCGTCGCTCAAGATATTGACGGCTTCGTTGAGCAAAATATCCTTTGCGTTTTTCCTGGCTTTTTCCATGGCCAGGTCGGTGGCGAGATTGCGCTCATTCGACTGCAGGCCGTCATCCTGGATTTTTGATAATGCAGCCTCCTTGCTGGCGGCATTCGGGTCTAACGGCTTGGCGGCATCGGTCGCATTGCTTTTCTCGCGCAGTTTGCTGCGCGCTTCCTGCGTCTCCCGCTCTTTGCGCCTGTCGGCCTCATTGAGCGAAATCAGGTTCTTTTTGCGCAATGTATTGGCCTCCACGATATCTTCCTGCAGGTACTGGAAGTCTTTATCCTTCGCTACGCGCGTATCGTGCGTACTGATGAGCATAGGCAGGATAGCTTTCAGGTCGCCCACGGGTGAATACTCTGCAGGATTGATCTGCGACCATGGCAACGCGTTTTCATAGCTCGATTCACCGAAGTTCTCGGCATCGGTCATGGTCGGGAAGGTAATGTCAGGCGTTACCCCCTTGAGCTGCGTCGTGCCGCCATTGATGCGGAAGAACTGCGCAATGGTCATCTTGAGCTCACCGAATTTCGGCTTATCGTTCTTGGCGATCTGGTCGAGGTCGATCACCGATTGCACGGTACCTTTACCGAAACTGGGCTCGCCGATGATGATGCCACGGCCGTAATCCTGGATAGCGGCAGCAAAAATCTCGGATGCCGATGCGGAAGAACGGTTAATCAGCACACCCATGGGACCATCCCAGGCAAAACCGGAACTCTTGTCCGCACCGACCGTTACCTTGCCCTTGGAATCGCGCTGCTGTACCACGGGGCCCTTGTCGATAAACAGGCCTGTCAGGTCGATGGCTTCGTCCAGCGAGCCGCCGCCGTTGTTGCGCAGGTCGACCAGTACGCTATCCACCTTGTCCTTCTTCAACTCGGTCAACAGCGTGGAGACATCGCGAGTGGCGCTCCTGAAGTCTTTATCGCCTTTCTGGCGTGCGCTGAAATCCTGGTAAAACGTAGGCAGCGAAATCACGCCGATGCGACGCGTAGCCGGGCCGTCTTTCACCTCGATGATGGATTTCTTGGCAGCCTGTTGTTCCAGGCTGATCTTCTTGCGGATCATGGACACCAGCTTGCGTTTGCCGTCCGGGCCTGCATCCGCCGGCAGGATATCCAGCACGACGACGGAGTCGGTCGCACCGCGGATCAATGCCACAGTATCGTCAACGCGCCAGCCCATCACTTCCACGATAGGGCTGCTTTGGCCTTGCCCCACACCGACGATGCGGTCGCCCACTTTAAGCTGGTTGGATAAGGCAGCAGGCCCGCCCGGTACCAGTTCGCGGATGACGGTGTATTCATCCTTGTCCTGCAGTACGGCTCCAATACCGACCAGCGAAAGCTTCATGGCGATGTCGAAATCGGCCGATGCGCGCGTACCGAAATAATTGGTGTGCGGGTCGATGGACATGGCGTAAGCATTCATGAACGACTGGAATGCATCTTCGCTCTTGAGCTTGGCGATGCCGGAAACATAATTGTCATAGCGTTTGTTCAGCGTTTCGACGATGCTTTTGTCGTCTTTGCCGGCCAGCTTCAGGCGCAGCCAGTCATTCTTGACGCGCTTGCGCCAGAGATCGTTCATCTCCGCATCCGATTTGGCCCACGGTTCTTTTTCGCGGGTGTACTGGTAGCTTTCCTTCACATTGAAATCAAAGCCCTGCTTGAGCAGTGATCGCGCGTAGGCGATGCGCTCGGCGATACGCTGCTCATACAGGTTGAACATGGTGAATGGGATATTCAGGTCTTCGCTGAGGATCGCATCATCAAGCTTGGTTCTCGCTGCTGAAAACAGGTCGATATCGGCTTGCTGAAAAAATATCTTTTCGCCGTCCATCGACTTGATATAGCTGTCGAAGATCTTGGAGGAAGTAATGTCATCCAGCGGAATCGCTTTATAGTGGTAGCGGCTAAGCACCTCGGCAGCGAGCCTGGCAGACTGCGCCTGCTGCTGCATGGGCTTGAGCTGCATGGGAGCCAGTGAGGCATTATTCGTAGCGGCTTGTGTGGTGATGGCAAATGCAAGCAATAACCACAGCATTTTATTAATCATTTTATTCCTCAACGTCTTTCTGGATTGCTTTCTGAGTTCGATTCTAATTTGGTAGTTCAGGCCTGATGCTGCTCTTGATGCTTGTATAGCGCCGCAGTTTGAAAGTATAACGCCTGAATGCCGAAAGCACCTGAATTACAGGCATATCAGCTGTAATTTCAGGTGCTTTCTTATATCCGGCGTATGAAGTTATTCGACACGAAACTCTTTTACTGCCACCTGCTTGTCATCCAGCAATATCTCGACCTGGTAACTGCCTTTTTTCCAGCCATCGTTTTGCAATATATGGAATTCTGTCGAAGCCTTGCCAGTCGATTCGATATCCTGGGAAGTATCCTCCAGGTTTTCCTGTTCGCCATTCTTTATGTAATGCCATTTGGCCTTCATCGTCCCCTTGCCGGTGCCTGTAGTTTCAACCACCACATACACGGTATCGTTAGGCCCGAATGTCGTATTTTCCTTCATCACCTGCTTATTCTCATCCAGCGTGCTGCCAACCTGCACCTTGCTGATGGTGATGCCTTCAGTGCCTGTACCCGCGGGGACTGGCGTCACTTTCGATTCCGGCACCAGTGCCGTATCTGCCTCATGGGCAGGAGCCGTGGTGGAAGATACGTCTTCATTTTTGCCGCACGCCAAAAGCGACAATGTGAGTGATAACAGCACAAGCAGTTTAGTTGTATTCATAGCATTCCATTCAGTGAAAAGGTTTAAGTACTATCGCGATACATGAATTTACCGGACATGGTCGAAGGATAGGACATTGAAAGGAACCGACTGTTCCCGGTTTTTCTTTTTCAGTGGCATGAACAAAAAAACAGGGCGTGTAAGCTATCCGCCCACACGCCCTGCAATACCCTTCCAATAACCTGAATACAGCCGGTTACATCGCGCTACACCGGCTTGCGCATGGTTACGAACTCTTCCGCCGCTGTGGGGTGGATGCCGATGGTCGAATCGAATACCGCCTTGGTTGCACCCGCCCGGATAGCCACTGCCATGCCCTGGATGATTTCCCCGGCGTCCGGCCCTACCATGTGCATGCCGACCACTTTGTCGGTAGAGCGCACCACGATCATCTTCATCAATGTCTTTTCATTGACGCCGGCCAGCGTATTTTTCATGGGCTTGAAGACCGATTTATAGATGTCGATATCATGATGGCCTTCGTGACTGTATTTAGCCCTTGCCTGCTCCTCGGTCAAGCCGACCGTGGCGATATTGGGCTGGCTGAATACGGCAGTCGGTATATTGTCGTAATCGACGTGTGCAGTTTTGCCCGCATACAGCCTGTTCACGAGTGCCATCCCCTCTGCCGTCGCCACCGGCGTCAAATTGATACGGTTGGTGACATCGCCCAGGGCGTAAATGGACGGCACACTGGTCTGGTATTCATCATTGACCTTCACCGCACCCAGGCTATCCAGCTCGACACCCACAGCCTCAAGGCCCAGCCCTTTTGTATTCGGCACACGGCCGGTGGCGTACATGACCAAGTCGGTCGGCACTTCAGTACCCTGGGTGGTATGCACCACGTAGCCTTCTGCAGCAGGCTTGATGCGATCGACACTGACATTGAAATGGAATTTGATGCCTTTATTGGTCATTTCCTGTATCAGGAAGTCGCGCACATCCTCATCGAAACCGCGTAATACCTTATTGCCGCGCTCAAAAATGGTGACGTCCACGCCAAGCCCGTGCAGGATGCCGGCGAATTCCACCGCGATATAGCCGCCGCCCACGATCACCATGCGCTTAGGCAAGGCTGGCAAATTGAATACTTCATTCGAGGTGATGATGTATTCGCGACCGATCACTTCCGGCACGAACGGCCAGCCGCCGGTTGCCACCAAAATACGCTCTGCCGTGTAGTGGTTATCGCCGACTGCAACGGTATGCGCATCGACCACAGTCGCGCGGCCGTTGATGATATTCACCCCGCTTTCCTGCAACAACCTGTCGTAAACACCTTGCAAACGGTCGATCTCTTTTGTCTTGTTCGCCACCAGCACAGGCCAGTCGAATTCGGGTGTTTGCGATTTCCAGCCGAAACCGGCGGAAGCGGTGAAACTTTCGCTGAATTGTGAGGCATACACATAGAGCTTTTTAGGCACGCAACCTACATTGACACAGGTGCCGCCAAAATAACGGTCTTCCGCTATCGCCACGCGCACACCCTGGCCTGCAGCCATACGGGCTGCACGCACTCCGCCGGAACCTGCACCAATGACAAACAAATCGTAGTCGTAGTTACTCACGTTGATCTCGCTCTATGTTCAAAATATTGTTTAACTGGAATACCAGCTTAATTATTAAGGCTTAATTGCTAATCCGTACCACTATTTCTAATCTATTACCGAATCGAATGGACAGTGCATTTACTGCAGCTATTTATTTCAATGCATCTACTGCACTCTTTATTCCAGTGCATTGCTGCACTATTTAATTCAGTGCATTGCTGCACTGTCCATACGTCTTCAACACGTGCTTACTTTTGCTTAATGTAATTCAAGATCGTATCCACATCGCTGGCAACAAACGGATCTTCACCGTGGTTATCTTCTTGGCCTGGTTCCGCGAAGACTTTAACGATCTTCTTGTCATCCACAAGCATCGAGTAGCGCCATGAGCGTTCACCGAAACCGAGATTCTCTTTCTTTACAAGCATGCCCATTGCACGTGTGAAATCGGCATTGCCATCGGGCAACATCTTCACGTTCTGCACGCCAAGGTTTTTACCCCACTGGAACATGACGAACGCATCGTTAACACTCAAGCAATATACTTCGTCGATACCCTGATCCTTGAACTCCTGGTACTTGGCATCGAATCCTGGCAAGTGAGTGCCCGAGCAGGTTGGTGTAAATGCACCCGGCAATGCCACGATCACGATCTTCTTGCCTTTGAAGATTTCATCGGTCGTTACATCCTGCCAACGGAATGGATTAGGGCCTGGCACGCTCGCATCGCGAACACGGGTTTTAAACACAACATCAGGTACGGTAGTTGGAATGGCTGTAGTCATTTTTACTTCCTTTCAGTTAATTAAAAACAGGTTTGGTAAAGCACAGACGCAATACTAGACCTACTCCATGGATTATAAAAATCAATTGTTCAAATTATATTGATATCTATTACTTATCACCCGGCCCGTGATGAAGCATAGATTAGAGTATGGACTTGTAAATGAAAATAAGCAGTCTGAATAGACTGCTTATGATGAATCAGGAAACCTGTGGGATGGACTTACTGGATCGCTTCGTGCGAGAAATCCTCACGCATTTCTGGCACGGGGTAAGGGCGTGAGATAAGCGTTTCACGCACACTGCCGTCCTTCACCGTAAATTCAGTCACGCCATGGCTGACTTTGCTCAACATGGCAGTGTTCGCATCTGTGCCGGGGACTGTGATGCGGGAATTGTTAATCATGAACACGGTGAAATACTTATGCGCGTTTTTATCGAAATGCTCCCAAACGGAAAACACGTCTTCCAGATACAGGCCTTCGATGTCCAGGCCATCCAATTGCAATTCGGTTTTGTTGTAATTATTCATAAAAATTCTATTCTAAAAATTCGGTTATTTTGCCAGCAACGCCTTCAGGCCATATTTTTCGCGGTCAATCTCGCCGCGTGTACGAATGCCCATTTTACGGAACACCGGAAGTGGCGGGCACCAGCCTTGCACGCTATGCTGGAACAAGAATGCCATCACCGTCGTCGGCAATGCCAGCCAACGTCGATCCTTGGTTACCCCAAGCGCAAGGCCAAGCAACGTCAGGGTGGAAGCATTCAGCGTAAGCACACGTTCGATATCCCATTCAGCATCAAGTTCTGCAATGCGCTGGTTTATTTTTGCCGCAGATTTGCCTTTATGCTCGGCAATGCTCTGTTCGATAGCTGCATCGATCTCACTGTTGCTTGTTCCCGATGTGGATTTGCGGATGCGATCCTGCTCCCTAGTTGCCATGCCCAACTCCTCTCATAGGTAATGCGTATCAAACGTTAAGAGATATCCTTAGTCCGGGTACGCGACACCCCAGTCAAGATACCAATGCCCAACATGATCACGGCAGCAATCACAACGTACAGATGCGGCACGCCAGCCACCACTAAGGCCCAGGCAATACCGCCGATAAGAATTGCAAATCCAACCAGATAAATAATGAATGACATATAACCCCCTTAAGTTGATGATTATTTCAATACTTCGAAGCACGCTCCAAAGCACGAATTATTACTCGCATACGATGATAATTTTTGAAGGGGATTCTGGTATCAGCAGGAGGCTGAAAAGGCTGTAGGAGAAATGGAAGCATATTTAATAGTTAATTTATTTATAGCAAACTTATTAACTAAAAAAATTTATTAATTAATGGAATCCATATTAGATAAATAGTACTATAGTCATCAACAATATCTAAATAATTACTTCCACAATTTGTTACCAACTGTAGAAATCAAAAATTCTGTTTCTTAATTTAAATTAGGATTTATCAATTCATGAAAAATATTATTTTTATCATTATATTTTTATATAGCGTAAATTCTTTCGCGCAAAATCCTAGTTCAAAAATACTGGAGCCTATAACTTTCGGAATTGCTGACAAACAAGGTGGCAGTTTAGGGCTAAGCTTTATGCCACCCGAAGAAGAAGGCTGGGAGTTAAAGAGATCTAAGAACGGTGTTTCCGTAATTAAAAATGGAGTGTCCAAAGACGAAATTAAAGAAATTGAAGGTTATATAATTCAATTGGATATACCTGTGGATCCAATTTCTAGCTACGTCGAACAAATCAAAAAGAATACTCAAGAAGGTTACGCTAACAATCCAAGATTCAAGATCAATACATTTGAGGTGATACCGGATCCCAGTAAGCCTCGATGTGTGAGATACCGCTAATGGCAATTTCCTTATTAGCTGGCACTTTTATCTTAATTATTTTATTCGCTTTGTCATATAAAAATATTGAGTCTTCATATAAGAGGTAGCCTACTGTTTTATAGTCTTTACATGCGTTTCTTTCTGCATCCACTATATTGATAGAGAAATGCGTATGTAATACATAGTCCGATTCAAAGGAAATCTCCGCGTTTGGCAAGGAGACATCTGAATAACGATACGTGGGTGCAGGCGTGGTGCAAGAGGCTATTAACGTCGAGATTGCCACAATAAATCTAGGACTTTTTTGGCAGATATTATTAACTATACTTTTTTGTATATTAAACATAAAAGAACTAATTAACGGGTGTGAGAGTTTTTTGATATTCGATGCAAGCAAAGTATTTTTCCTAAGTCATTAAGTACAAGTATTGATATTCACTTCTGTATCTGCATCCCAATTAAAAAATCTAAAGCCATGTTGGATACAGTCAGCGTTATATGCTTAGTAATGAAGAATCATGATCAAGATTACTGCAGTTTTATTACGAATACAATAGTCTACTAAACGTTGTAGGGGCACTTGAATAAGACAAAGGCTTTGATGCTGGAAAAAACTGAAAAGGTAAACACAACCAATGGGTTAAAACAAAAAGGGCTGCCGAAATGGCAGCCCTTTTTACAACATCTACATCAAATCAATATGAATTACGCGGCTTTTTGCTCCAGGTAATCAGTTGGTGCATAGCCTTCGATACTTACTTTTCGAGGCTTTAATGCTTCGGGCACTTCCCTGACCAGCTCTATGCTCAGCAGGCCGTTTTCCAGTTTGGCGGTGGTGACTTTAACGTGGTCTGCCAGTTGGAATTTATGCTCGAAATCGCGTGTGGCAATGCCGCGATGCAGGAAGGTCTGCTCGGTAGTGGCTTTGTCTTTACGGCCTGCTACACGCAGCGATTGGTTTTCAGCTTCGATGTCGAGTTCGGCTAGCGTAAAGCCTGCTACCGCCATAACGATGCGGTACTGGTTTTCGCTCAGGAGCTCGATATTGTAGGGTGGGTAATTGGTTTCGTTGTCGTTGCGCTGTGCGTCGTTGAGCAGTCTTGCAAAGCGGTCGAAACCGATGGCGGAACGATAAAGTGGTGTTAAGTCGAATGTACGCATGGTCTATCCTTTCAAAAAATAAGCGATAAGTTAAATAGTCGCGAACCTTAGTTTCAAGCATTCGTAGATCCTACATAGGGATATCGCCCGTTTTTTTCAAGAGGCCTGCAGATCAAGTGGAAGGCAGCAGCCTGTCGTATTCTTTTTTCACCACGGCATAGCATTCGCACACCTTGGTTTCCAGTCCGTCGCGGTCTGTCACCTCGATATGGCCACGCCGGTATTTGATCAGCCCGGCACGTTGCAGTTTGCCCGCTACTTCGGTAACGCCAGCGCGACGCACGCCCAGCATGCTGGCGATCAGTTCCTGGGTCATGAGCAGTTTATTGGTAGGTAACCTGTCCAGGCTTAATAGCAGCCAACGGCAAAGCTGCTGCTCCAGTGAGTGATGGCGGTTGCACGCTGCCGTTTGCGTCATTTGGGTCATCAGTGCCTGGGTGTAGCGCAAAACCACGTCATGAATCACGCCGCAGCGGTTGAACTCGTTCTTTAATAGTTCCGCCTTGATGCGGAACCCAGAGCCGCCGCTTTGCACCACCGCACGGCTGGAAGTGCTTTCACCGCCCAGCAGCAGCGGGATACCGAGCAAGCCCTCTTTGCCGACCACGGCGATCTCTGCGGAATAACCGTCTTCCATCACGTAGAGCAGCGAGATAATGGCGCTGATGGGGAAATAGACATAGCGCATGGTGATGCCCGGCTCATAGAGGACTTCGCCAAGCGGCAAGGCAACCAGTTCAAGGTGATCGGCAATCTGCGACCACTCCTTGCCGTTGAAGGCAGCGATAAGATCGTTTTGGCCAGGGTGGAAAATGGGCGGTGCGATGGTCATAAGAAGGATTTATTAAATTTAATTTTGCGGGATTATAGAGCGCAGCTTCGCTAACCACTGTACGTTGACGGACATAAGTACTCATATTTATTTTCAAGGACTTAAAACTTGTTTTGCTTTGGCAAATCTATGTGTACTGGCAACATAATTTCGGAGCTGGTCGTGAATAATCCACTTGCTTCAATCCCCATTCTTGCAGTCATACTGGTCGCGGTTTTTTCACTGGCAGCATGCAACTCGCAACCGCGAAAAGTAGATATCAGGCAATGGACGCCGATCTCCTGCACCACTTTTCTGCACCCTGGGAATACTTGCTACCAGGAGGCGCATGCCATATGTCCGCAGGGATATGACATCTACAATGCGGTCTACAGCCACGCCGAACAGAGGCGCAAAATGGAGATTGCCTGCAAACCCTAACTGGCAGGCATTCATAAAACGTGCATATTTATTTAATGCTATCGATGTACTTGTCGCGTTTACTGGTGTCCATGTTTACTGATGTCATAGCATGCAGGTAGTATGCGGTGCTGCCGGAAGGCAGTTTTTAGATTGATCGATTGATAAGGAAACAAATGAAACGCTTTTTGATGTTACTGATGGTCAGCATTACCTGTATCGGTCTACTCGCGACAACTGCCGAGGCACGACGCCTGGGCGGTGGCGGTAATTTCGGCAAACAACGTTCGGTTGCGCCGCAGCAGGCACCGCAGCGCGCCCCGGCAGCCACGCCGGCACCGGCCCCTGGCCAAAATGCGGCGGCGACACCTAACCGTAACCGTTGGCTAGGTCCGCTGGCCGGTCTCGCCATAGGTGCCGGTTTAGCCTCGATGTTCGGCGGCGGTGCTCTGGGTGGCGCCATCGGTTCGATTTTCCTGGCGGTCATCGCAGCTGTCGCCATCATGTTCCTGATCAGCCGGTTTACCAAACCGCGCCAAACCGATATGCGCTATGCCAATAATGCACGGCCGTTCGATGCGTCGCGATTCAACCCGAATCCCTTCAGCATGGGCGATGCCGCAACGGCTAGCGATGACCTGCCGCCGCAGCAATATGCAAATACACAGGCTAACGGAAACATGCCTGCTGGTAACGGCAGCCTTGGCTATACGCCTACCGGAAATGGCTCGGCAAATATCCCCCATGATTTCCCGCTGGAGAGTTTCCTGCGCGGTGCCAAGGCTTCGTTCATCCGCCTGCAAGCCGCGAACGACCGTAAAGATCTGGACGATATCCGCGAATACACCACGCCAGAAATGTTCGCGGAGATTTCCATGCAATTGATGGAACGCGATAACGGGATGCAAAAGACGGATGTGCTGAGCATTGATGCGCAATTGCTGGAAGCGGTGACCGAAGGCGACCTGGCGATTGCCAGCGTGCGCTACACCGGCCAGATCGTGGAAAACGGTGTGCCTTTGTCTTTGGATGAGATCTGGCACGTGCAGCGCAACACCCTGAACCCGAAAGCGGGCTGGTTGCTGGCAGGCATTCAGCAGACGCAGCTTCAATAATGATTTGAGGAACGTGCCTTAGCAGCAAAAACCAGCCCATTCGGGCTGTTTTTGTTTCAGGCTTTATAGTCGACACAAGCGGGATACCAGGGTGCTTCCATCGAAATATGAGAATAATTACGGCGTACGCGCATTGACCAGCGAGTTTCCGCGCGTGGGCAAGCTGGAGCAGATATTGCTGCGACAATCCCGCCGCGGGCCTATCCGCAGTGTTGCGGAGACCGAAGCCATCGCCGGGTTCGGCCTGCTTGGTGACCGCAAAACCGGCAACATCACAGCGACACCGCTGCCGGAGATTGCTGTACATGACCTTGCACAGCCGACCAGTAAACGGCAGGTAACGCTGATACAGGCAGAGCACCTGCCGGTGATCGCCAGCCTGCTGGGGATGCAGGCGCTGGATGCCGCTATCCTGCGCAGGAACCTGGTGGTTTCGGGCATCAACCTGCTGGCGGCACGCAGCCTGTTCAAGGACCAGGCCATGGTGATCAGGATAGGGGATGTGCTACTCGAGGTCACCGGCCCGTGTGAACCTTGCTCCCGCATGGAAGAGGCGCTGGGGAAGGGTGCGTACAATGCCATGCGCGGGCATGGCGGCGTGAATGCACGCATTTTGAGCGGGGGCATGCTGCATGTAGGCGATGCGGTGAAATGCGAGCTGGTGACCGATAACCCCCAAAGGCAGATCGGCCTGTTCTAGCTTGCGGGCAGCTTTAGTCAGCTGTCCGGCGTAGTAAACATCAGGATCCAGCATCGCCATTCCCTGACAAGAATTGTGCGGTTTCTCCTACAGTAGATTCAGGTCATATCCTATCGGGCAGAAGTGGTAGTCGCCTTAGAATGGAACTTCACTTACGAAGGAGAACTATGATGCGTTTCTTACTTAAAGCATTCTTTTTAACTTACGTCGCTAAAAAAGTGGCACGTGCATACACAAGTAAACATGCAAAAGCTGCCCTGTAATCAATGAGGGTCATGCATTGCATAATTAACTTATGCAAAAGGCAAAGACGTTAAAAGGTCTTTGCCTTTTTTTCGCCTGGATCCATTGGCAATACTTCAATTAATAATAATGAATACAAAATTAAACCCGGCAATCGGCGATAACATGGCTAAGAGATAATCGATTTCTTATATACTTGCCGCAGTGCTACCTAGATGGCTATTAGTCACGTCACATTAATCTCAACTGAAAGATCATCATGGCAGAAAATTCCCCCGCACCCTCTTCCGCAAGCAGTGAAGAAATACGAGAGATCGCCGAATTAATGGTGGAGGCGCTCAACCTCGATATCCCCGCTGCCGACATCGACCCCGATGGCCCGCTCTACGGCCAGGGCCTGGGTCTCGATTCCATCGACATCCTGGAAGTGGCACTGGTGATTTCCAAGCGCTACGGACTGCAACTGAAAGCGGATAGCGAAGATAACCACAGGATTTTCAGCTCCTTGCGTAGCCTGGCGGATTACGTTTCCGCAAATAAAGCGCGCTAAGCCAGCGCCGGAATCAGGATGGCCTGCTCATGAAGCTAATCCGCAGCCTGCTGGTGGTGGTATCGCTGATCGCCTACACGCTGCTTGTGCATTACGTGAATGCCTCCGGCCAGCCGACGGTTTTGGGCGCCGTACTGGCCCTGATCCCATTGGCACTGTTGGCGGCGGGAATAGCGCTTAACAGGAAAACGCGATACGCCGGCTTGCTGTTGCTGGTCGGCGGCGGCCTGCTTGCCTGGTTCGCCTGGCCTGAGCTCAAGCGGCATTACGGTGTGATGTTTTGGTTGCAGGACCTGGCGCTGATGCTGATATTAATGGCGACATTCGCACGCACGCTGTTTAAAGGTCGCAAACCCCTGTGCGTGCATTTCGCCGAGATCATCAACCGCGGGCCGTTGCCTGCCGATCATGAGCAATATGCCAAAAACCTCACCAAGGTTTGGGTAGCGTTTTTCGCGGCAATCGCCATGACCTCCACCCTGCTGTTCTTCCTGGCAAGCCAGACTACCTGGTCCATCTTCGTCAATTTTGTCACGCTTCCGCTGGTCGCCCTGATGTTCATCGTGGAGTACTTAGTACGCCGACGCGTATTGAGCGACCTGCCGGAAGGCAGCGTGATGGATGCAGTACGCGCTTACCGCAACGATTCGGCACGTGCGCATTAAGCGTCATACCTCCGAATAATTAAACCGCTCATGACACAGTTGCACTTACTCACTCACTCCGGTCCTGACAGCATCATTGCCTGGCGCAAGGGCAACCCGGTTTCGGTGCGCACCTTCCTTGGCGATGTGCGCCTTCTTGCAGATCAGCTACCGCCTGGCGGGCACATGCTCAATATCTGTCGCGACCGCTATCATTTCGCAGTGGGCCTGGCTGCCGCCATCGTCACTAATAAGATCAGCCTGTTACCGCCGACCCATACCCCGGAAATGGTGCAGCAGTTGCTGGCGTTTGCGCCCGATGCGTTCTGTCTTTACGATCAGCCAGACTGCACCGACTTGCTGCCCCGATTACGCTATCCGCAAACTGAAGCACCAAGCGACGATGCGAGTGCACAGAGTGCATTTGCAAACGCTAGGCAATTGTCCAGCCCAGAGCCATTTACCATTCCCGTTATAGATGCAGGCCAGTGCGTGGCGATGGTATTCACTTCCGGCTCCACCGGTACGCCGTTGCCGCATGCAAAAAGCTGGGGTTCGCTGGTGCGCAATGTGCAGGCACAGGCCGCCCGCCTGCAGCTGAATGGCCATGATGCGTATACCATCATCGGCACCGTCCCGCCGCAGCATATGTACGGGTTCGAATCCACGGTACTGCTGGCTCTGCAGAGCGGCAATGCGCTTAGCTGCGAGCAGCCGTTCTACCCGGCCGATATCTGCAGCACGGTGGCATCGGTGCCCATGCCCAGGATGGTGGTGTCCACGCCGCTGCATTTGCGCCTACTGCTGGAGGCAGGCCTGCAATTGCCACCCGCTACCCTGGTGTTATCGGCCACCGCGCCATTGTCCACCCAGCTGGCACACAAGGTAGAAGCAGCCTTCGATGCGCCGTTGCTGGAGATCTACGGCAGTACGGAAACCGGGCAGATCGCCACGCGTCGCACCACGGAGACTGCAGAGTGGCAACTGTTGCCCGAGATCCGGCTGGAAGAACGCAGTGAACGGGTATGGGCAAGCCACGGCCATATAGAAATCCCGGTAGCGCTGAATGACATTGTCGAGCTGATTCCTAATCCGTTGACGGGAGACCAGCATTTCCTGCTGCACGGCCGCATGCAGGACCTGATCAATATCGCCGGCAAGCGCACGTCGCTGGCCAACCTGGATTACCACCTGAATTCGATTCCCGGCGTCACCGATGGTGCCTTCTACATGCCCGACGAAGACCCGCACGACCATGTCACCCGCCTGGTTGCCTGCGTGGCGGCGCCCGGCCTGACAGCCTCGCGCCTGCTGGCCGAATTGCGAACCCGTATCGATGCGGTGTTCCTACCGCGACCGCTGCTGCTGGTGGCCTCGTTGCCGCGCAACAGTACCGGCAAGCTGCCGCGCGATATCCTGCGCCAGTTCATCGCCATGCACACCGCAGCAGCAGGGAAGAAGGCGACTGAAGGCGTGCCTGACAACATGGACGTACATTTAGAATCAGGCTTGATAGAAGAAACCACACCGCCCTCCCTGCACCCAAAGAACGCCACCGAAAGCAAAAGCACTGCATGAAAACCCAGACCCTGTTGAATATCGCCATCGACCATCCTGCCTTTGCCGGGCATTTTCCCGGCTCGCCCATCGTCCCCGGCGTGGTGCTGCTGGATGAGGCGCTGCATGCCATCTCCACTGGCACATCTCATGCAGGCGACGCATGCCAGGTCGATGCATATCAAGTCAGCTCGGTGAAGTTCCTCAGCCCGCTGCTGCCGGGTGAACCGGCGTTGCTGCAATACGAACTGCAGGGCAACGGCAGTATCCGCTTCGACGTGATGTCCGGCGAACGCCATATCGTCACGGGTAGCCTCGCCGCCTCTACGGAAACCGCCGCACTATGAGCAACCAGCAATGAGCAACCAGCAATGAGCGACCAGCAAAGCAAGTACACCAAATCAGCCGCGTGGCTGCAAACCCAGGAACGCAGCAATATGCCGATGCTGCGCGTCATGAGCTGGATATCCATCCATCTCGGCCGCACGGCTGCGCGCTCCGTGCTGCACCTGGTCGCCGCCTATTTCGTGCTGTTTTCGCCGGGAGGGCGCCGCGCCTCCAGGGATTACCTGCGCCGTGCGCTTGGCCGTAAACCGACCTGGCGCGATATGTACTGCCATTTCTTCACGTTCGCCGCCACCGTGCACGACCGCATTTACCTGATCAACCGCCAATACGATCTGTTCGACATCGACATCCAGGGCAAGGAGAACATCCATCCGCTGATCGACGCCGGCAAAGGTATTTTCCTCATGGGTGCGCACCTCGGCAGCTTCGAGGTGATCCGTGCCATCGGTCGCCAGTTGCCCGGCCTGCGCGTCGCCATGGTGATGCACGAGGACAACGCGCAGAAGATCAACTCCATGCTGGCTGCCATCAACCCGGAAGCTTCCATGGACATCATCCCGCTGGGGCATATCGACTCCATGCTGCAGGTGCAGGAACGCCTGCACGACGGCATGCTGGTCGGCATGCTGTCCGACCGCACACTGGGCGACGAGCCTATGGCGCAGGTGAACCTGCTGGGCGAAATGGCACCGCTGCCCACCGGCCCGTTCCGCATGGCGGCACTATTGCGGCGTCCCGTGGTCTTTATGGTGGGCCTGTACATGGGCGGCAACCGTTACCAGGTGCATTTCGAGACGCTGGCCGATTTTTCAGCGATCCCGCAAGGCCAGCGCGATGTCGCCGTGCAGAATGCAATAGCACGTTATACCGAGCTATTGAACCGTTTTACCCGCCTGGCGCCGTATAACTGGTTCAATTTTTTCGATTACTGGCAATCGGTGCCGGCTACGCTGGATGACCATGGGGCAAATCACACGCATCCTGCCGACCGACTTAGCGACACCGTTAAATAAACGAGACCTATAGCATCATGCGCATTCTATTAAATCTACGGAAATACCTTTTGGCTTCGGCTAGTGCCGGCATACTGCTGCTCGGCGCCAGCGTGGCCCATGCCGAAGGCGATTGGGACATCGACCGACTGATGCAGGCACTGTCGCAGGTGCGCGCAGGCCATGCCAGTTTTGTCGAGAAGAAATCCATCGCCATGCTGGATCAGCCGGTCGAATCCTCCGGCGAGTTGTTCTATACCGCTCCCGACAAGCTGGAGAAACGCACGCTTAAACCCAAGCCGGAAGCCATGCTGCTGGATGGCAGCAATATCACGGTGGAACGACGCGGCAAGAAACATGTACTGCAATTGCAGAGCTATCCTGAAATCGCGGCTTTTATCGACAGCATACGCGGCACCATGGCGGGCGACCGCGCGGCCCTGGAGCGCAATTTCAAGCTCAGCCTGGAAGGCAGCGAACAGGACTGGACATTGGGCCTGGTGCCCACCAACGACAAGATGAAGAAAGTGGTGCAGAAGCTGCGCATGGGCGGTAGCGGCGGCGAATTGCGCTCTATCGCCATCCACCAGGCCGACGGCGATAGCTCGGTCATGACCATCACACCGCTAGCCGTGACACCCGTCACTCCCGCCCCTTGAGCATGCCGGAAACCCTGCGGCAGATGCCGGTCAAACGCCTGTCCATTACGGTATGGGTGATCATGCTGGCGGTATGCGTCGCCATCATCGCGCGCAGCCAGTTCACTGCCGACCTGTCCGCCTTCCTGCCGAAGACGCCGACGCCGGAGCAGCAGTTGCTGATGGACCAGTTACGCGACGGCCTGGCATCCAGGCTGATACTGGTGGGCATCGATGGCGCGGATGCAACGACGCGCTCGGAGCTGTCGAAAAAAACAGCGCGTATCCTGCGTCAGAACCCGGCCTTCGTGACCGTCAACAACGGCGAACCGCTGAATACCGAACGCGATCGTGCCTACCTGTTCAATAACCGTTACCTGCTCAGCCAGACTGTCACCCCGCAGCGCTTCACCAGCGAAGGATTGCACGATGCCATCAGCGATACCATCGACCAGCTGGCATCGCCCGCCGGCCTGCTGATCAAATCGCTGCTGCCGCACGACCCCACTGGCGAGATGATGCAACTGCTGGAGCAGATGGATAACGGTAACCGTCCACAGCTGGTAGACGGCGCATGGGCATCCAGGGACGGCAATACTGCATTGTTGCTGCTGCAGACAAAGGCGCTCGGTTCGGATACCGATGCCCAGAAGCAGGCCATGCAGGCTATCCAGCAGGCGTTCGACCAATCGGTTACCGATGTGAAATCCTCATCTGTGGCAAAAGCATCATTGGTCATGACCGGCCCCGGCGTCTTTTCCGTTCTGGCCCGCGACTCCATCAAGATACAGGTGCGCGTCATCTTTATCATCAGCAGCGTGCTGATCGCCATCCTGCTGCTGCTGGTCTACCGCTCGCCGATCGCCCTGCTGCTCGGTTTCCTGCCGGTCGCCACCGGTGTGCTGGCGGGCATCGCCGCCGTCAGCCTGGGATTCGGCGTGGTGCACGGCATCACGCTGGGATTCGGCACCGCGCTGATCGGCGAAGCGGTGGATTATTCCATCTACCTGTTCATGCAGTCCGACCAGGCAGGCAGCGCTGAACATAACGAACAGCAGCGCAAATTGTGGATAACGAACGTATGGCCGACCGTGCGGCTGGGCGTGCTCACTTCCGTATTCGGGTTTGCCTCACTGCTGCTTTCCGGCTTTCCCGGCCTGGCGCAGCTCGGGCTGTATTCCATCGTCGGCCTGATCGCCGCCGCTGCCATGACGCGTTACGTGCTGCCGCACCTGCTGCCCAAAGGATTCCATATCCGCGATGTTTCCGGCGTGGGCCTGCGCCTGTCAAACCTGGCGCAACGTGCGACCAAGCTGCGCTGGTTTGCAACAGTGCTGCTGGCGGCATCCTTCTTTATCGTCTATATGCATCGCGACAATTTGTGGAACAGCGAACTGGCCGCACTCAGCCCGGTGACGGCAGCCGACCAGGCGCTGGACAAACGCCTGCGCTCCAGCATGGGCGCGCCCGACGTGCGCTACATGGTGGTGGTATCGGGCACCAGCCAGGAATCGGTATTGCAGGCCAGCGAGAAAGCCGCAGTGGTATTGCAGGGCCTGGTCGACCAGGGCGAATTGACCGCGTATGAAACCGCCAGTCGCTATTTGCCCAGCGTATCGACCCAGCAGGCGCGCCTGGCCAGCCTGCCGGAAGCAGCATCGCTGCGAGCCAATCTGGATGCGGCTGCCAGCGACATGCCGGTACGTGCCGGCGTGTTTGCGCCATTTCTCGATGACGTTGAAGCTGTGCGCAATCGGCCATTGCTGCAACGCGCCGACCTGGAGAACACCTCCATGGCGATGGCGCTGGATGCCATGCTGCTACAACAGGGTGAGCGCTGGAGCACGCTGCTGCCGTTGACCGCGCCAGCCGGCGGCGGCGACGGCCATTCCACCGAAATCAATGCAGCGAAAGTTAAACAGGCCCTGGCGCAGGTGGATATCCCCCATGCCCTGTTCATCGACCTCAAGACCGAATCCAACCACCTGTATTCCGGCTACCTGCATGAAGCCATCACGCTGTCGCTGGCCGGCCTGGCGGCCATCGTCGTGCTGCTGTTGTTCGTGCTGAGATCGCCCATGCGTGTGCTGTCTGTCATCGTGCCGCTGGCGGCGGCCGTGCTGACGGTCACCGCCGGCCTGGCGCTGTTCGGCCAGCAACTCATCATCCTGCACCTGATCGGGCTACTGCTGATCGTCGCCATCGGCTCCAACTATGCGCTGTTCTTCAACCAGCAACGGGATAACGCCGGCAACACGGAACAGGTATCGCCGCGCACCTATGCCTCGCTGCTGTTCGCCAACGTGGCCACCGTGCTGGGCTTCGGCCTGCTGGCCTTCTCCAGCGTGCCGGTTCTCCAAGCGATGGGGCTTACAGTAGCGCCGGGCGTGATACTGGCATTGGTGTTCTCTGCCGTATTCATGCCGAAGCAGGCACAAAACCGATCAGGGAACCACGCCTGATGCGCCACCTCACCGACCTTGCACATGCAGGCCGGCGTGCCGATGCGCTGGTCATCCTGCTGCCCGGCGCCTACCACCAGCCCGAGGACTTTATCGCCCAGGGCTTTGTCAGTGCGGTACGCAAGCGTGGGCTGGATATCGACCTGCAGATGGCGGAACTGAAATTCGAGGACATCGCTGATCTCGACGCCGTGCGGCAGATCCATGACTGCCTGGTGCAACCGGCGCTGGAAACAGGCTACCGCCATATCTGGCTGGCCGGCATTTCCATCGGCGGCTACATCGCCATGGCTTATGCGGACCGTTATGCTGCCCAGGATAACGCCCAAAACCATGTCCGCTTGGCGGGCCTGCTGTTGCTGGCGCCATACCCCGGCAGCCGCATCGTCACCAACGAGATCGTGAAAGCAGGCGGCTTGCAGGCCTGGTCGCTGCAGGACGGCGACGTGACCGACTCCGAACGCCGCAACTGGCACTGGCTCAAAACCCACGCCGGCATCGACACGCCCACCTACTTGGCATACGGTACCGAAGACCGCTTTGCCGACGGCCATGCGCTGATGGGGACATCGCTCGCGGAGTCGCATGTATATTGCATCCCAGGCGATCACACCTGGCCCGCCTGGCAGAAAATGTGGCACAATTTCCTGGATACGCATTCGGGATTATTTGCACCTGGATTATTAGATATGGACACCAGCAAACCTCGCCGCCCATCGGATAGCGGAAATATCGATGACACACCGCTTGAACCTGCCGCTTTAGCTGCGGCCGATACCCCGCATACACTACCCGCCACGACACAGAAATGGCAGCCTGCGTTGCTGCTCAAACTTTCTCTGTTGCTGCATGTGCTGGCGATCATTGCCGTGATGGTGATACCCGCCGCATGGCCGTGGATACTGGCCGTGGTACTGGCCGACCATGCCGTCGTCGTCATCGCCGGCCTGCTGCCGCGCAGCACCTGGCTGGGGACCAACTGGACAAAGCTGCCTGCCAGCGCGGCGGCACGCAATGAAGTGGCGCTGACCATAGACGACGGCCCCAACCCGGCGGTCACCCCGCAGGTGCTGGATGTACTGGAACGTTACCAGGCCAGGGCCACGTTCTTCTGCATAGGCGAGAAAGCGCAACGCTACCCTGAGCTCTGCCGCGAGATCGTGCGGCGCGGCCATGCCGTGGAAAACCACAGCCAGCACCATTACCTGGATTTTTCGCTGTACGGCGTCAAGCGCATCACCCGGGAAGTGGAAGCAGCACAGGACACCCTGGAAGCCATCACCAGCCAGCGTCCGCAATTTTTCCGCGCCCCTGCAGGCCTGCGCAATATATTCCTGGATATCGTGCTGGTGCGCTCACGCTTGCGCCTTGCCAGCTGGTCGGTACGCGCCTTCGATACCAAGGTCGGCAATCCCGTCAAAGTGCGTGACAAATTATTAAGCAGGCTGCGGCCTGGCGCCATCCTGCTCTTGCATGACGATAACTCTGCACAGACCAGTGCCGATATGCCGGTGATCCTGGAAGTGCTGCCAAGCCTGATAGAGCATGCCTTACGCGCCAAACTGCGCTTCGTTACCCTGCGCGAAGCAGCGCTATGAAGATGCGCCAACAAGTTGCCGCCATGCCGCTGGAAAGCGCTCCATTTCTGTTTCCCATGGGCATAGAGCCAGCATCAGTACGTAGCCGCAGCGGGATACGCGGTATGATATCCATCACGCTGGCAGCCGTACCCACATTCGATTCCAGCACATTCGCCCCCAACGCATTCGAAAGTTGAATTTTTCTTGAAGCCATTACTGCTCTCGCACTTCACCGCCACCAGCTGCATAGGCCAAGGTCTACAGGCGACATTGACCTCCTTGCGCGAGCGGCGCAAAGCCCTTAAGCCATGCGCTTTCGAGACGGTGGACCTGCCGACGTTCATCGGTGAAGTGGACGGTATCGACGCTGTCAGGATGCCCATCGGCCTGGGGGAATACGATTGCCGCAATAACAGGTTGGCCCAACTCGGGCTGGAGCAGGACGGCTTTATCGACGCCGTGAAAGCGGCGATTTCCAAATATGGCAATGAACGGGTGGGCGTGTTCATGGGCACCAGCACCTCCGGCATCCTGGAAACCGAAGTGGCGTTCCGCCTGCGCGACCAGGTCACCGGCATGCTGCCCGACGATTTCATCTACCGCAAAACGCAGAATACATTTTCCGTCGCCGATTTCACCCGTGAATTCTTCCACCTGAAAGGCCCGGCCGTCGCGGTTTCTTCCGCATGCTCCTCCAGCGCCAAGGTGTTTGCCTCGGCGCGCCGCATGATAGAGGCCGGGCTGATCGATGCCGCCATCGTCGGCGGCGTGGATACGCTGTGCCTGACCACCTTGTACGGCTTCAATTCGCTGGGCCTGCTCTCCACCCAGGCGTGCCGCCCCTACGATGCCGAACGCGACGGCATCTCCATCGGCGAAGCAGCCGCGTTTGTACTGCTGGAACGCCCCTACGCCGATATGCCGGAGGATTCGGTATTGCTGCTGGGCATAGGCGAATCCAGCGATGCCTACCATATGTCGTCGCCGCACCCGGAAGGGCTGGGTGCGCGCATGGCCATGCAGCAGGCGCTGGATACTGCCGGACTGGCAGCGGAAGACATCGATTACATCAACCTGCACGGCACCGCCACGCAAAGCAACGATGCGGCCGAAGCCAAGGCGGTGACCGCGGTATTCGGCAGCGAGACGCCGTGCAGCTCGACCAAGGGAGCTACCGGCCATACCCTGGGTGCAGCCGGCGGCATAGAAGCAATCATCAGCGCACTGTCGCTGCAGCACGGGTTTGTCCCCGGCGGGCTGAACACCAAAACGCGTGATCCTGCTATTGCGCTTAACTACCTGCTGGACAACCAGCCACTGGCCGCGCAAAAGATCATCAGCAACTCCTTTGGTTTCGGCGGTACCAACTGCAGTCTTGTCTTCGGGCTGGCAAGCAGTTCGGCATGGCAATGATGCGCAACACCCATTGATGATCCAGTTGATGAATATCAACCAGGCATATTTTAACCAGGCAATTTACAGGCACTCATGACCAGATGCTGAATCAACATCCCGACAACGCTGCAGCCAACCCTAGCGGACTGACGGCCTATATTGAAGGCATCGGCCTTCTCGGCCCCGGCCTGGCTAACTGGCCGAGCAGCCGCGCCATACTGACCGGCGGCCAGCACTATCAGCCGGAAAGAACGGTGATTCCGGCGCCCGAGCTGTTGCCTGCAGCAGAACGCAGGCGCGCCAGCGCCATCGTCAAGCTTACGCTCGCAACGTCGCTGGAAGCCATCGCCCAGGCCAAGCTGCAGGATGCCAGCCTGCCCAGTGTGTTCTCCTTCTCCAACGGCGACGGCGTCAACTGCCACAGCATCTGCGAAATGCTGGCCTCGGACGACAGGCAGATCTCGCCAACGCGGTTCCATAACTCGGTACACAACGCCGCTGCTGGCTACTGGAGCATTGCCACCGGTACCATGGCCACTTCTTCGGTGCTGTGCGCCTACGATGCTAGTTTCGGCGCGGGCCTGCTGGATGCGATCACCCAGGTGGTGGTAGACGACACGCGCTGCATACTGATGGCGAGCGACACCGACTACCTGGAACCCATGCGCAGTAAACGCCCCATCCCCGACAACTTCGGCATTTCGCTGGTGCTGGCACCGCAGCGTAGCCGCCAGTCGATTGCACAGATCAAGGTGAGCATCTGCCACGAGCCTGCCTACCAGTTCTATGACAACGATCTTGAAACGTTACGCCTGGCTATCCCTGCTGCACGCGGCCTGCCGCTGTTGCGCAGTATCGCGCAGCAAAAGGCAGGGCTGGTGGTGCTCGATTACCTGGATGAAACACGTTTGTGCATCGAGATTTCACCATGTTAGTAAGCCCATGATAACTGGCCACGTAGACCATGACTGGATCGCCAGCCATATCCCGCACCAGGGCACTATGTGCCTGCTGGATAGCGTGACGGATTGGAACCAAGAACAGATCCGCTGCGTTGCCAGCAGCCACCTCGCCGCCGATAATCCTTTACGTGCCCATGGCCGACTGGGCATCGCCTGCGGTATCGAATACGCGGCACAGGCCATGGCCGTGCATGGCGCACTACTTGCCCCGCCCGGCAGCGAACGTCCGCGCGCAGGCTACCTGGTCAGCGTACGCGGCGTAAAGCTGCACGCCTCCAGGCTGGACGATATCGATGCGACACTGGACATCACAGCCGTCAGCATCATGCGCAACGATAACAATATCCTTTACCAGTTCGCCCTCAGCGCTGACGGCAAGGTGCTGCTGGAAGGCCGCGCCACCGTAGTGATGAATGCGGATGCACTGGTTTTGACAACAGGAAAGAATCCATGAAAACGACAACTAAACGAGCCCTGGTCACCGGCGGTAGCGGCGGTATAGGTGCTGCCATCTGCAGGCGACTGGCCGCCGATGGCTGCCATGTGTACATCCATGCTAATAACGGAATAGAAGCGGCGGAGCAGCTGGCATTGTCCATCCAGGCCGATGGAGGAAGCGCGGAAGCATTGCGTTTCGACGTGACGGACATCGCGCAGGTCAGCGCCGTGCTGAGCCCGCTGGTGGAGGATGAGCCTATCCAGATACTGGTGAACAATGCCGGCATCCATGACGATGCGGTCTTTCCCGGCATGAGCCCGCACCAGTGGCACCGGGTCATCGACGTATCGGTCAACGGCTTCTATAACGTCACGCAACCGCTGATGATGCCCATGATCCGTAGCCGTTGGGGGCGCATCATCAATGTATCGTCCATCGCCGGCATCACCGGCAACCGCGGCCAGACCAATTATTCGGCGGCCAAGGGCGCGTTGAATGCCGCCACCAAGGCGTTATCGCAGGAAGTCGCTAGCAGGGGCATCACCGTCAATGCCGTTGCCCCCGGCATTATCGATACGTCCATGAGCGAAAGCACATTCGACGCACAAGCCATTGCCGCCATGGTGCCCATGAAACGCGCCGGGAATGCGGTCGAGGTTGCCGATTTGATCGGTTTTCTTGCCTCACCGCAAGCCGGTTACATCAGCGGGCAGATCATTTCGATCAACGGCGGCATGATCTAACATTATTTTAGGGGTGATTTGCTTCGCCCCACATCCATCGATCCACACATACTCCGGATATTTGTCACGCCCTGTATGGCAGGGTGACCATTATTGCCCCTGAAGCGGTGTAGTATCCGTATATGCATAGATTCATGTGCACCTGTCACTTTATTAAGCCCTAAGGACGTTTGCTTTGAATCTATTTCCCAATGTAGCCAGCGCGCAACACCATCGTTACGCTTTAAGATTCACCACCGCTTTCCTGATTATCGGTGTGCTGTGGGTTCTTTTCAGCGACATCATCATCACCCACCTGTTAGCCGATACCGACCTGTTTGCAAGCTACCTGCATTACAAACGCCTGGTCAATATATCGATGACCGGCCTCTTGCTGTATTTCCTGGTGCGGAAGACCCTGCAGCAGATCAAGACCCAGCACACGCTGAACGCCGGTATAGACCACTGGAAATTTGTGCTGGAAGGCCCCGGCGACGGCGTCTGGGATTGGGATCTGGTATCCGGCCAGATTGAACTTTCCGCCCGCTGGAAAGAGATATTCGGTTATCCGGACGTCAATCTGGGCACGAGCAGGGAAGAATTAGGCAAGCTGGTTCACCCGGAGGATATAAAGCAGGCAAGGCAGGAAATCGAATCCTTCATTAAAGGCGAGGCCGACGTGCTGGCATCGGAATTCCGCCTGCTATGTGCTGACGGTTCCTGGCGGTGGGTACTGAGCAGGGGGATGCTGTTTTCAGAGACGCTCGGCGGTAAACCCACCCGCCTGATCGGTACGCATACCGACATCAGCGCGCGCAAGCTTTCCGAAGAGAAATACTTTCACCTTGCCCACTATGACCAGACCACGCGGTTGCCGAACCGCGTGCTATTCCTGGATCGCCTGGCGACGGATGTCAAAAGGGCAGCCCGGAGCAGCCAATCCATCACGCTGTTCTATCTCGACCTGGATAAATTCAAGGAGGTCAACGACACACTGGGCCATGAGGTCGGCAACCTGCTATTGCAGGAAACGGGCGACCGACTAACCAGCTGCGTGCGCGCCGCCGACACCGTGGCCCGCATGGGCGGCGATGAGTTTGCCGTGATCCTCAACAGCCTGGATGACCTGTTCACGGCGGAACGCATTGCGCAGGCCATCCTTGCGAAGATGGCCGAGCCCTTCAACCTTGAGGGCAATGTCATCTACATCACCTGCAGCATCGGTATCAGCGTGTATCCGCAGGACGGCGAAAACCTCGAAGTCCTCATGAACAATGCCGACCAGGCCATGTACGCCGCCAAGATGCGGGGCCGCAACTGCTATAACTACTTTACCGCCTCGCTGCAGGACATCGCCACGCGCCGCATGCACCTGGTGAACGACCTACGGCTTGCCACATGCAATAACGAGTTCAAGCTGTACTACCAGCCGATAGTGGAACTGGCGACCGGCAAGGTACATAAAGCTGAAGCGCTGATCCGCTGGCAGCATCCGACACGCGGACTGGTAAGCCCGGGGGAGTTCATCCCCATCGCCGAAAATACCGGGCTGATCGTCGAGATCGGGCAATGGGTATTCGAAGAGTCGGCCAGGCAAGTGAAACAATGGCGGTCCCACCACCCCGACTTCCAGATCAGCATCAACAAGTCGCCTATCCAGTTCAAGAGCGAAAGCGGCTGCCACCAGGACTGGATAGACCACTTGGTATCTAATGGCCTACCGGGGGAAAGCATCGTGATCGAGATCACCGAGGGCCTGTTGCTCGATGCCAACGGCCCCATCATCGACCAGCTCAACGGCTTCCGGGCAACCGGCACCCAGATCGCCATCGACGATTTCGGGACCGGCTATTCCTCGCTGGCCTACCTGAGGAAATTCGAGATGGACTACGTCAAGATCGACCAGTCGTTCACCTTCAATATCACCACCAGCCAGAGCGACCTGGCCTTGTGTGAAGTCATCATCCTCATGGCCAGCAAACTGGGCATGAAGGTCATCGCAGAAGGCATAGAGACCCAGGAGCAACTCGATTTACTGGTGGGCCTGGGGTGTGATTACGGCCAGGGTTATTTTTTCTCGAAACCCATCCCTGCAGGGGAGTTTGAAACTCACTTCATCGCCGCTTGATGTTGCCCAGGCATCATTTGCCAAGTTGCCTGCAAATCAGTGCATGAATAACGCAATTCATTAGCAATACATCATCATCGGGAATTACTCCCCCTCTTTGCCGGGACTAATTCACTGATAAAGATCGGCGTTTTTCCTTATATTCGATGCATGAATGTTGGATCTCCAGTTCATATCTCCTTCCTAATAATCGCCGGCTGCAAAGCCGGCATTTTTTTATCCTCGTATCTAATCCAGCAGGAACTGCCATGAACCCAGCCCTCAAACAATTATCCATCCTTGTTGCGGCGACCGTTTCTTCGATCGCATTGATATGGCCGGTGGCGTCCGCTGCAGGGCAGGGGGTTGCCTACGTCTCCAACCAGCAAGGCGGGGTCAACGTCATCGACCTGGCCACACTTACGTCCAGCGGCACGATCGATATCAAGGGCAAAAGCCCGCGCGGTATCGGCATCACCGCAGACGGCAAGCTGCTGATCACGGCCAACAAGGACGATGGCAATATCTCCGTCATCGACACCATGACCGGGGAACTGGTGAGGCATATCGCCGTGGGCAAGAATCCTGAGTTTGTCCGGGTTCTGGGCGATAAAGTGTTCGTATCCACCGAGCCAAGTTCCAATGGCGGGCCGCCCACTCCCGGCGAAGATGAAGACGACGACGATGGCGAGAAGATACCGGCCAGGATCGCCGTAGTGGATTTGAAACTGGGCAAGAAACTGCGCGAGATCGTGGGCGGGCCGGAGACCGAGGGCATCGAATTCTCTGCCGATGGCAAGCAGTTGATCATCACCAACGAAGCGGACAACACGCTTACCGTGCATAGCATCAGAACCGGCAAGCTGCTGAAGACCATCTCCACTAGAAAATACGGCGACCGCCCACGCGGCATTAAACTAGCGCCGGACGGCAAGCATTTCGTCGCCACACTGGAATTCGGCAATAAGTTCCTGGTGCTGGATAAGCACTACCGGGTGGTCAAGGCCGTTGCCACCGGCAATGCGCCCTATGGGATTTCCTATGACCGCAGCGGCAAACTGATCTACGTATCCGCAGCCAAGGACAAGTTGCTGCAGGTGTACGATGCGACCAGCTATAAGAAGGTGAAGGAAGTCGCCACTGGCAACCGCTGCTGGCATTTCAGCTTTACGCCGGACGACAGGCAGTTGCTGCTGGCCTGCGGCAAGTCGGACAGCGTGCTGGTATTCGACGTTGCAACGCTGCAAAAGACAGGCGAAGTGGCCAGCACGCCGATGCCATGGGGCATCGTCACCTACCCGAAAGCCATGGGCAGCATAGACGCGCCCTAAGACAACGCCTTTGGCAGCCTGGTGCATACGGGTCTTAACAAACAACATTGTGCTTAATTTGAGTAGTGCTTAGTTTGAAGCACATTGGCTAAAGATTATCGGCCAGGCGCCGTTACCAATGATGAGACACGGATCATTGGAACGTTATGGACATCAATTCAATCGCAAGCCTGGCAACCGGCATGGCACAGGCAAGCACCAGCGACGCTGCCAGCATGCTGGTCTTCAAGAAGTCGCTGGACGCGCAAACCAGTGCGGCAATCGGCCTCATCAATGCCATTCCTAAGCCGCCCAACCTGCCTGCACACCTGGGAAATAACATCAATACCGTGGCTTGAAACTACGCACTTCCGATCTGGCCTCACCTGCAATTCTCCTACAGTAAGCTGGCATTAAAAATACACTTACCCTAGATATACAGCTTAAAAGCCGGACTAGCCGGCTTTTAAGGTTGCACTTACCTCTACTTTAGAGCTTACCTATACTTTAGGAGGCGTGACTTCGCGCGAGTGGTCCCTGGGCATGCCCAGGGTTTTAATGAAGCCGGTGATCCCTTTTTGCAGATCCTTGGCAATCATCAGGGATGGATCGGCGTCCCCTGTCGGCAGAAGTTCGCTGATCCCGGCTTTCTCCAGTAAGGGCCTGGCCGCTTCCGTTACCATGATCGGTTTGCAATGCCTGTACTGGTCGCGCAAAAACTCCAGGGTGTGGCCGTCCGCACCCAGCGCAGCTATCGACTCCTTACCATCTGCGATGACCATGGCATCGAACAGAACAGCGGGCATGGTCTCCAGCGTCGTTTCCACGTCCAGCATTGCGGATTTTGTAGTGGCGATCTTGCCTAACTGTATGCCGACGACCCTCGGTACGCCGCCCTCTTTCAGGATCGCATCGTATAACGCGATCACACCTTCGCCATCCACACCATTGCCGGCGAGGATAGCGACCCGTTTGGTCTTGATAGAGCCGTCGCCGGGATAAAACGTTTCCGACAACGCTGGCGATGCATCCAGCACCGGGAATTCCATATCGCTGGCAAGCGGTGCCGCATCGGGAAGCGGGAAGCCCAGGCCGTCAGCCACACGCTGTGCCAGTTCCGCATCCACATTCACGAGCAGCGATACGACACGCTCACGCACGGCTTGGGTTTGTACACGCGTGAGTTCGAAGCGGAAGGCATTGATGATGTGCTGCTGCTCGACCGGTGACTGGCTTTTGTAGAACAGGGTAGCCTGCGAATAATGATCCGCGAATTTTTCAGGTTTGCCGCGCACCTTGTCCTCTGCAATAGGCTCGGGGAAGCTGGAGAAACCCTGCATCCCAGCCTGGAACGGGCATCCGCCCGCCAGTGAGTTCGGCTCGTATGCCACGCGACCACGCGGTATCGACTGCCTGTGCATGCCGTCGCGCTGGTTGTTATGCACTTCCTTCAATGGGGCATTGATGGGGATCTCATGGAAGTTGACGCCGCCCAGCCGCGATATCTGCGTATCCAGGTAGGAATGGATGCGCCCCTGCAACAGGGGATCGTTGGTAAAGTCGATGCCGGGGATGATGTGCGCCGTGCAGAATGCCACCTGTTCGGTTTCCGCGAAGAAGTTATCGGGATTGCGGTTAAGCACCAGCTTGCCTACCGCCACGATAGGCACCAGCTCCACCGGTATCAGTTTGGTCGAATCTAGGATGTCGAAGTCGAAACTATCCGCCTGCTCCTCGGTGAATATCTGCAAGCCCAGTTCCCACTCAGGATAGGCACCCGCTTCGATGGCCTCCCACAGGTCGCGCCTGTGGAAATCAGGATCGGCGCCGCTGATCTTGACCGCTTCATCCCACGCCAGTGAGTGGGTGCCGGCCACGGGAGTCCAGTGGAATTTACAGAATACGGATTCATTCTTGTCATTGATGAGGCGAAAGGTATGCACGCCGAAACCCTGCATGGTGCGGTAGCTGCGAGGAATCGCACGATCTGACATCTGCCACATCAGCATATGGGTGGATTCCGGCATCAGCGAGGCGAAATCCCAGAACGTGTCGTGCGCGGACGAAGCCTGCGGGATACCGTTATTCGGTTCCGGCTTGACGGCATGGATCAGGTCGGGAAATTTCATCGCATCCTGGATAAAGAAGACCGGGATGTTATTGCCCACCAAATCCCAATTGCCGGCATCGGTATAGAACTTGACGGCAAAGCCGCGCACATCGCGCGCAGTGTCGGTAGACCCGCGTTCGCCGGCAACAGTGGAAAAGCGCACGAATACCGGTGTCTGTTTACCGGCCTCTGCGAATGGCGCTGCCTTCGTGAATTGGGAAATGGGTTTATAGTTTTCGAAATAGCCATGCGCGGCCGACCCACGGGCATGGACAATGCGTTCAGGGATACGCTCATGGTCGAAATGGGTGATTTTTTCGCGAAGGATGAAATCCTCAAGTGCCGTCGGCCCGCGCAGGCCGATTTTCAGCGAACTCTGGTTATCTGCAACGGCCACGCCCTGGTTGGTGGTAAGCGGCTGGCCGGTGGAGTCGCTGCGCACGCGATCCAGGTTACCGCCGGCATGATTCTCTCCACTCGGCGGGACACCGCTGCCGGTTTTGGCTGAGGCGTTGCTTTCGGTGATGGTGCTGGCCCCGACAATGGGAGATTCCGCCTTGACGGATACGCCGGAAAACGGACATCGCGCAGCCTCTCCATACTCATTGGACTTGGTGGCATTGTCCGGCATCTTCGCTGAGAGTTCGGCCGTTCCCATTACTTTTTGCAGCAATTCGGCCGGGGTAGGGCTCTTCGCGGCAAGTACAGGACGTTCGTGAGTGGATGGCCCGGACACAGTGGCCAACACCGATCCAATACCTACCTGATTTTTTTCTTTATTCGCCATCATATTCTCGCAGTCTGGGATCCGTGTGGATCGGGAATGCAGAGGATGGCGTGTATGAAACACTATAGTTATAGGACGGCTGCCCTTGAAATTGTAAGAATTCCATTAAAGCTTAATGGAATGTTGGGATCTCGCATGAATAAAAAGCAGCCTGCTTGAGCGGCTGGAATGATCTGCGTTAGACGGTTAGCTTTCGACATCCACGATATGCAGGACGATGGGCTTGGAGCCGATGATTTCCGACAGGTAGAAAATCTCCTGCGCCTTATCGTGAAGGTTCGGGACTGTAGTAATCCCCAGCAGTTCCAGCTTGTCGGCTTCTGCCTGCATCAGCTTGGCATACTCCAGCATATGCCTCGAAATCATCTTGTATTCAATCTCTGTCGTCATTTTCTACCTCCCTGTAATGCCTGTAATTTACAAGCGGGGACTTCTGTCTACATTAGGAATTTTTCCTAAATTTATGTAGGCATAAAATGACATGCCTTTTATAGTTGTTGCTAACAGGGATGTGCCATGAGGCATATACTTTGGTAAGGCATTACGTCCAGGATGCGCTTTTGAAGAGTGTTTAACAGCCAGGCAAGCCTTACTGATACTGGCGTGGGACTATAATTAACGATGTCCAGAACCATCAATTTCAAGCGAGAGCTAACGCGGCCACTGCAGTTAGCGACACTCATTTTATCCTTGTCCATGGGATGGCTGTTCCTCTCTGCCTATCATCTGCTCCAGACGCAACAAGAGCTTTCGGACATCGACGATTTCCGCTACCAGCTGATCTCCTTGCAGCGCACCATCGTCGATGCAGAAACTGGGCAACGCGGTTACCTCATTACTAATAACCCAACGTTTCTCGATCCCTACCTGAACGGTCCAGCCAAGGCTGAAAAATTACTGAAATCACTGGAGAACTCTCCGGTCGAGATGCCCGGATTGCAAACCAAAATTGAAACCTTAAGGGAATATGCGGTACAGAAGTTCAAGACCATCGACGCCTCCATCCAGGTGCAACTGCATGCCGGAGCCTATGCCTCACACCTGAGCGTGTCGAAAGACGATGGCAAAATAGTCATGGAGAAGATCGAAGCGGTGATTTCCGAGATGGATGCTTGGCTATTAGAGAGCAAGAAAAACATCACCATGGATGCGCGGCGGATTTTATCGCAGGTCATTCTATGCTCCATTATCCTGGTGTTGGTCGTCAGCGGCATATTGCTGTTTTCCTACCGCAGGTCGGTCCTGCTGTATGAGCAGGCCATCGAAAACAGGATCAAGAGCGAACGTCTCAGCTTTGAGGCCGATCACGATCAGCTGACCAAATTGCCGAACCGACGCGGATTGAATACGCATTTAAGAAAAATACATAGCCTGTCGCGCCGGATGGAAGATTTATATGCCGTGTTCTACATGGATCTTGACGGGTTTAAGTTGGTGAACGACAGGCTGGGCCACGAAGCAGGCGATGCAGTATTAGTCACAACGACCTCGCTTTTTACCCAGGTATTACGTGAAACCGATTTTCTAGCCCGTGCAGGCGGGGATGAGTTTGTCCTGGTCATCCATCGTTACAGGGATAACAACGAACTTGAACTGTTAGCACAGCGAATTATCAATTCACTGAAACAACCCATCATGGTGAACCAGAAATACTGTCATATCGGGGTCAGCATCGGCATTGCGAGATACCCGGCCGATGCTAAGCACCTGGACAGTATCCTGCAGATTGCAGATAGCCTGATGTACCAATCCAAGGAGGCAGGAAAAAACCGTTACACATTTGCCTGACCGCTTTTAGCGCTAGATTTGCCGTAAGTGCAAGCACGCTAACCCCAATCCGGATGGCGATTACGCGTGCAACTTAATGTAAGTTATAAACAGCCACAGCTAAAGTAGAATAGCTTCCATATAATAACTATATAAATCATATATATAGTTTTAAGTTATTGTTTTTGTTATAAAAAATTATCAGTTTAAAAATTAGGCAATCTGTAAAATCCTTTTATAAATGCTGACTTAGTAATTGAGCCCACAGATAATCACAGAGTTATCCACAGTAACTGTGTACGCTATTGTCATCGAATATTCACAATTATTTCATGAAGGGTGGGATAAACTGTATATACAGTTTAAGAATATAAAGGTTAACCATGACTTCCGATGATGTAAAAACCGATGCAAAGACCCAGACTAAGCCAGCCCCTAAAAAACCAGCCAGCGTAAAACCCGCCCCAGTTAAACCACCCATTGCGAAAGTTGCTGCTAAGCCGGCAGTTAAAGCTGCATCCGCTAAAACGGTTTCCACCCCGGCAGTGGCGGTTAAAGCGAAAGACAAGTCAGCAAAGCCGTTGAAAGCCGTTGCATCAAAAGCCACCGAGCCAGCACTTAAGCCTAAAAAATCAAAATTGGTACGAGATAGCTTTACCATCCCCGATCATGAATACAAACTTATCCAGACGCTGAAAGCACGCGCTGTCGGGCACGGATTGCCGCTTAAAAAGAGCGAGCTGATCCGGGCCGGCATACTCAAACTGGTTGCATTGGGTGAGGCCGAGTTCAAGAAGGCGATCTCCGCCGTGGACATCATCAAGACCGGCAGGCCGACGAAAGCCAAATAATGCCTGCATGCAAACAGGGCAATATAAGAAGAGTGAAGCGCTTTTAGACGCTATCTAAAACACGAGTTTTATTTACCCAGAACCGTATTGCGTGGATGCCGAGGGATGCTAATGCCCCCCCTTGCATCGGTCACTTCCTGCGTTTGCGTCTTGCCACCACGCCTATTAAAGCCAGGCCTGCCATCATCATTGCGTAGCTTTCAGGCTCCGGCACAACGCTGATGCTGTACAGCGTAGTGGTGTTGGACACCTCATTCGCTATCGACAGGTAGTATTTCCCATTGGCGAAGTACGCCTTCAACCCTTCCGGTGCGATATCGCCTTCGGTCACCAGCATGTCCACGAATGAAGCATGTTGCGGGTCGGTGACGTCATAAATTGCCACGGCACTTTTGGTGGTGCGTTCCAGGCCGATGAAGGCAAATGTACGGTTGCCTATCGCCAGCAATTCCACGCCTTCAGGTTCGACACCCTTGTCGTCGCTCCTGGTATCGTCGTAGATGCCGAGTGCGATGGCTTTTGCATCCAGCTCATTGCCGCTTGAGAACACGATATTGCCAAGCTCATCGCGAATCGTGAAATCGCGCGTGCCGAACGTGACCAGGTGGCCTGGCGTCGAATCCACGGTCGATACATTCAAGCGCTTCAGGTCATTCTCCGTGCCGGAGAAACTGGAGCCGCGCACCTTGTCTACTTCATCTTCCCGGGTATCGCCTTCGTTGGCGGTGACCAGGTAGGTTTTACCGCCGACATCGTAAGCCGCTATGCCATCCGGCTGGTACAGGCCGCTTACGTTAACAGGGCGCAATTCCGTCTTGGTCGGCCCGCTGCTGCCACTGATATAGTCGCGGTCTGTCGGGTCGATACCATTACCGGGCAGGTTGAAATTTTTGGTGCCCAGGCCGATGATGCTTGAGAAGGTATTGGTATGCAGGTCCAGCACGCCGATGGCATTGGCTTCCTGCAATGTGACATACGCTTTCGTGCCGGCCGCATTCACCGCGATATACTCCGGCTCGTAATCCATGCCTGCGTTGCGGATATTGCTGCCGGTGGTGGGTACCCCGGCAAAGCCGGCATTGGCCACCAGGCTTCTTGATGCCATATTGATGATGCTGACGCTACCGGCCGGGTCGAATCCGGAATAATTGGTGGGCGTGGCCTCGTTGGCAACCAGCAGCTTGGAACCGTCTTTGGTGAACGTCACCATATCCGGCAATGCGCCTACAGTGATCGAATTGATACCGCTGGCCAGGCTGCGGGTCGACGTATCGAAGAGCTTGATGGTACCGGGATCGGTACGTGTGTTTGATTCAATGGCAAATGCCGCCAGGCCATTATGGATCGCGACACTGTTGATGGAACCGTATGCACTGGTATCGATGTGCTGGATCAATGTGCCGGTGCTGGCATTCAATACATCCACACCGACTACACCAGCCACCCAGATGGAGTTCGTCGCAGCGTCGTAGGCACTGATCTCGGAAGTCAGCCCTGGAACCCCGCTTGAGATATGGGCATAGGTCCACTCATGCGTGATACTCGCAAATGGGGATGCCGCCATTGCCAGTATGGGTGAGAGCGATGCCGCCACTGCCAGAGCTATCATACTTTTCTTCATCGATTTATCCCTTGTGATTGAACTGTCCATGCTGCAGAAGCATGCTGTCCACGCACTTTAACCAGGCTTTATGACGAAAATATGATGGTGCTTTATGGTGGTACTTTATGGCGGCAATTCGGGTTTAGAATTTTCCAGCGTTCATACCTCCAACCACGATTCAACCACGGTTTCGGTTTTTATCAGGTCGCATAACCAGTCCATGAAAATCCGCATGCGTTTGGATAGATTTCGCCTGTGGGGATAGAGCACGGAGACAGGCATGCCGGGCGCCCGAAAATCCGTCAGTATCTCCACCAGCTTCCCCTCTTCCAGTAAACGCCGGGCGCCCAATAGAGGCGCCTGGGTAATGCCGAGACCGGCCAGGCAGGCTGCACGATAGGCATCCACATTATTGACCGCGACGCGGCTTTGCATGGGGATGCGCTGGCATGCCTGCCCGTCCCAGTATTCGAACGCATCGAACTTGCTGGCGCTGCTGACATGGTAGTGGATGAGCCAGTGCCGGCTTAAGTCGGCCAGCGTTTTCGGCTCTCCGTAGCGGGCAAGATACGCTGGACTGGCATAGTTGGTCTGCGGCATGGCCCCCAAGGGGCGCACGATGAGTCCGGAGTCGGTGAGGTTGCCGGTACGCACCACGCAGTCGAAGCCTTCCGTAACAGGATCGACACGGCGATCCGTGCTACTCAAATCCACCTGCAGGTTCGGGTAGCGTTCCAGGAATGCAGGCAGGTGCGGAATGACGATGTTGCGGGCCATGGGATACGACATGTCCACCCGAATAAGCCCGCTGATGCTGGCGTCGTCGGTCTGGAACAGGGTCTCCAGCTCATCCAGCTCGGTGAGCACATCGATGGCACGCTCATAGAATACCTGGCCATCAGGCGTGAGTTGTACTTTGCGAGTGGTGCGGTGTAGCAACTGCGTCCCCAGCCGATTCTCCAGCTGTTGCACAGCCAGCGAGATGCTGGCCTTAGGCAAATCAAGCGCTTCTGCCGCCCGTGTAAAACTCCCCAGTTCGGCTACGCGTAGAAATCGTTTTATCAAGTCGGTGTTTTCCATGACCGATCCTTGGCATCAATGATTGTCACTAATAAACGAACAGTATAATCATTTTTCCTGCATTTATTCTCTCCTCGATTATCAATAGAGTGACAACTCATTCAATGCAACTTGATTAATAGGAGAAACAACATGACGCAGAAAATCGGTGTGATCACGGGCGGGAGCAGGGGGCTGGGCAGGAATACGGCATTGGCAATGGCGGCGCAGGGAATAGACGTGGTCCTGACTTACCATAGCCAGAAGGCCGCTGCAGACGCTGTCGTCGCAGACATTATCGCGATGGGACGCAAAGCGGTTGCCCTCCAGCTGGATGTGGCCAATGCTTCCGGCTTCAAGGACTTTGCCCGGCAGCTGACGCAAGCCTTGCAGACGAACTGGCAAAGCGACCGATTCGACTACCTGGTCAATAATGCCGGCACCGGCATTTATGCCTCGTTTGCAGATACCACCGAAACCATGTTCGACCAGATGGTGAATATCCACCTCAAATCGGTATTTTTCCTGACACAAACCTTATTGCCTGTCATCAATGATGGCGGCCGCATCGTAAATATTTCCAGCGGCCTTGCCCGCTTTGCCATCCCCGGCTATATCGCGTATTCGGCGATGAAAGGCGGCATAGAAGTACTTACCCGCTTTATGGCTAAGGAGTTAGGCGCACGCGGCATTGCGGTAAACACGGTGGCGCCGGGTGCGATTGAAACGGATTTCGGCGATGGGCTTGTGCGCGACAACCAGGACGTTAATGCCTATATAGCTTCGCAGACTGCACTAGGCCGCGTAGGCGTTGCCGACGACATCGGCCCGATGATCGCTTCCCTGTTATCGGAGAATAACCGCTGGGTGAATGCACAACGGATCGAGGTTTCCGGCGGCATGCTGATTTAACGGCGGACAGCATTTCATGCGGCCTTCACCTGTCCGGTATCCATTGCTTGCTGTATACAACCATGCACATCGGAAGACAGCAAGCTCTCTTGAGTGTTAACCAGAGAGGCGGCGCATCACCAGCATCGGCAGCCTGATCACGAACCCGATGAATAGCCGGGTGTACATCCAGGTCAGCAGCAGGTTGTCGCGCAGGTAATTGAAATGCGACACGCCGCCTTCATCCAGGCTGAAGTAACGTACCGGCGCAGGGATGTTGACGACCTTGACACCTCGCCAGCTCAGCCTGACAGCCGCCTCTGGGTCGAAATCGAAATGGCGCATCCACGGCTGGTAACGCATCACCTTACGCAATGGTTCTACCGGGTAGACACGGAAACCGAACAGCGAGTCGCCGATATTGCCGCCGAGCGTTTCCAGGTTGGCCCACCAGTTGGAAAGCTTGCGGCCCTGCACCCGGATATTGGGTGCGCTGGCATCGAAAATGGGTTTGCCCAGCACCATGGCCTGCGGCCGGGCAATGGATTCTTCCATGAATCGAGGGATAAGGTTGGCGGGATGCTGGCCGTCCGAGTCCATCGTCAGCACGTGCGTGAAACCCTCCGCGGATGCTTCGTCCAGGCCATGCAATACGGCCGCTCCCTTGCCCTGGTTACGCGGCAGGTGGATTACCCGCAAACCGGGGTCGTCCGCTGCCATCGCCTGTAAGCCAACCTCCGAACCGTCTGTACTGCCGTCTATCACCACCCAAACCGGGCTCCAGTACTGGCGCGCCTCTCGCACGGTGTCGTAGACTTTCGGCCCTGGGTTATAACTCGGGATTAATACAAGATGGGTAGTGGATGCCATGGTGGTAGTGTCGATCATCTGGATTCCGTGGCATTTTGCATGATGGGTGATTGTATTGTCGAGTCCTGTGCGCTTGCTGGTAACGGTGCAGTTTCCAGCGCCGGTGACCTGTTGAGCAGGGCCGCCGTAAAATACGTTTCCAGTTCGGCCATCAGCGCCTGGCTGCTGGCCGGGGGATCGAAGCGCTTGCCCAGTTTTATGGTATAGCGGATCGGCATAACCGGCTTGCGGAATAGGGACCAGCCCTTGCTCAGGTAGGGCGAATTGGTTTCGATCAATACCGTCTGCACAGGCACCTGCGCCTGGTGCGCAATCAGCGCGATGCTGCCCTTGAGCGGATTCACCGGTTTGCGGGTAGTGCGTGTGCCTTCGGGGAACAGCAGTACGTGGCTGCCGCGCCTGAAATCCATGTCGGCCAGGTGCACCATGTGACGTATCGGTTCATTGCGGATATAGCGCGCCAAGCGTGCGCCCGCCCCCAGGAATACATTGTTCATGAGGTCGGCCTTCATCACGCATGCCACATCCGGCAGGCGGGAAAGGATCATGACCGCATCCAGCAGGCTGGGATGGTTTGGGGCGATGATCAAGGGCGGGCCGGTACGCAGGCTATCCAGGTCCTGCAGGTCGAAGCTGCAGCGGCGCGACACGGCCAGACTGGCCAGGTAGGCGCGGAATGCCACCATGATGACACGCCGCCCTAGCCGGGTAGCCAGCTGTTCCGGCAGGAGCAGGTACAACACGGTGGAAATGATGGTCCATGCCAGGCTGAGCAGGCCGAGCCACAGCAGGCCCAGATACAGCACGGCATAGTCGTAGGCGTTCAGCAGGCGCCGAGTGATGCGTCGCTGCAGGCGCGACCTCATAGCGGGGCTGTCGATCCGCTCGAAGGTTGCAGCTGGGACGAACACGATGCCGTGGAAAAAAGGGTGGCTTCGATCTCAAGCAGCAGGTCATCCCGGCATACATCCGCCTGCAGGAATAAGGTGTTCGCCTGCGCACCGAACACGCGGGCGATTTCTTTTCCAACAACGGGTAAATCCTGCCTGTCGCGCAGGTACACCCGGTATACGGCATTCCGGCTATCGAATGCCTGCGCTTGGCTGCCTTGCTGGCTTTGGGCCTGCTGGATAAGCGCCTCCAGGTTAGCCAGTGTCTCCCTTGCCTGCGCCTGGACATCGCCTGCATGCAAAGTTTCGTGACCGACGATGCTGGCCGTGCCGGAAATAAACAGGATATCCTGCGCGATCCCATCTACATCGTCGCTGGCTGGCAGCAAAGTGGCACGTGAAAAGCTTGGGCTACGCGGCCCATAGACTTCCGGGTATTCGTAGGCACTGACCTGGCGCGGATTCTCTACCGCCTGCGCCGCCCTGCGCCCGGCCAGGAAGGCGATGGTCAGAGGTCCTTCGGCTATTCCCAGTGCGCAAGCTGCCGGCAGCTGGCCGGTCAATGCCCGCTGGCTGGCCAGGAAGGCATCCTGGCGGCCGATATTAAACTGGCGGTAGCGTTCCTGGCCGTGGCTGATGCCGTTGATATCGGCGATGTAGTTCCAGAAACGGTATACATGCTGGTAATCCAGTGTATCCAGCAGGCGGAATATGTGACGGTAAGCCAGCTCGGCAATATGCTGGAGTGGCGGTACGTCCAGGTTTTCCGCAGGTCCAGCCTCCGGCAGGGTGATGGTACCGAAGACGAATTCACCGTCGTGGCGGTAGTGCATCTCGCCACCGCCCGCTTCTCCATGTTCAGCCAGATCCACTGTCATCGACTGCAGGGTGCCGCCGTCTCCCTCATGAAACCAGGCTTCGCATGCCAATGCGTTTTCTACGGACGATGCATCGCCGGCGAATACTTGCGCGGGGACATGCAACACAGGCGCAATGCAGCCGGGGAGGGAATGGGTGGTGTATGCGATGACGCCCAGCAGGTGTTTGTTCTGCCGGTCAGATAAATAACGGAGGGTAGCCAATGGCATGAACCGGTTCTGGAGGCCGGTAGGCTGCACAGCAGGGTTTAACGAAGACGCCGAGTTCAAGTGCATGGTAATGGCCCAGCCGCTAAAGATTGAATATGCAGACCATATGGTACTGATTAACACCGACACAGGTTGATATTGCGTGAGTCATGCAAGTATATCGCATCACTGCGGTAATTGACCTTGCGTGTTGATACAATCGCAGGTCAAATCCCCAAATAAATACATACCCGACAAAGGAATACACATGGCAGGCAGCAGTCTTCTCACCCTGATCGACGATATCGCATCCATCCTGGACGATGTTTCCGTGCTGACGAAAGTGGCAGCTAAAAAAACGGCCGGCGTGCTGGGTGACGACCTGGCACTGAATGCCCAGCAGGTTTCCGGGGTGAATGCGGAACGCGAACTGCCGGTGGTTTGGGCGGTGGCCAAAGGCTCACTGGTCAATAAAGTCATACTGGTGCCTACCGCACTGCTGATCAGCGCTTTCATTCCATGGGCCGTTATCCCCTTGCTCATGCTGGGCGGGGCATTCCTGTGTTTCGAAGGGTTCGAAAAGCTGGCACATAAGTTTCTGCACCCAGCCACCGAAGCCGAAGCGCATGCGGAGCGGGTCGATGCACTGAAGAACCCGGCGGTGGACATGGTGGCCTTTGAAAAAGAAAAGATCAAAGGCGCGATTCGCACGGATTTTATCCTGTCCGCCGAGATCATCGTCATCACGCTGGGCACTGTGGCGGACGTCTCGTTCACCCAGCAGGTCACGGTACTGGTCGGCATTGCACTCATCATGACGGTGGGCGTGTATGGACTAGTAGCAGGCATCGTCAAACTGGACGACGGCGGTCTGTACCTTAGTCAGAAGGCGGGACTGGGCGGATTGCAGGCAATGGAGCGCCGGCTCGGACACCTAATCTTGCTGGCGGCGCCGTACATGATGAAAAGCCTGTCGGTGATCGGCACCGCTGCGATGTTCATGGTGGGCGGCAGCATACTGGTGCACGGCGTGCCCGCGCTACACCACCTTAGCCAGGATGCAGTGGGCCATGTAGCGGCCAGCATTCCTGCCGCATGGCTGGCGGCAACCGCGGTATTTGTGTTGCCGATACTGGTCGATGCACTGATCGGCATCGCCGCAGGGGCCCTGATCCTGCTGGTGGTCACGCTCGGCACTCGCGCCTGGAAAGCCATCCGGCGTTAAATTGCTGCAGGTCGCCTGCAACGATTGAATTATATGGCGAAGCCGAAGTCATCATTAAGTTAACAATATTCGACTGCGCGCCATGAGATCCGAAACGGGAATGTCCCCCAACAAGCAGTCCACGTCGCCGGCTGGCGAGATTCCCGACCAGGAGATGATACTCAGTGCCGAGCTGGCGGGCATGCGCTATGTCATCGACACGGTTCCAGGTATCACCCGCAAGCGCATCAAGACCGGCTTCCGCTACCTGGACAAGACCGGCAAACCGCTGAAAGACGAAGCCCACCTCAAGCGCATCAAATCGCTGGCGATCCCGCCTGCCTGGGAACAGGTATGGATAAGCCCATGGCATAACAGCCATATCCAGGCGACCGGCCGTGATATCAAGAACCGCAAGCAGTACCGCTACCACGCAAAATGGCGCGAAGTGCGCGACGAAGTGAAATACGAGCGCATGATGAATTTCGGCCTGCATTTACCCGAGTTGCGCCGCAAGATAGAGCATGACCTCAAGCGGCCTGGGCTGTGTAGAGAGAAAGTGCTGGCCACGATCGTCAACCTGCTGGAAATCACCATGATGCGCATCGGCAACGAAGAGTATGCGCGCACCAACAAATCGTTCGGCATCACCACCCTGCGCAACAAGCACGTGCAGATCGAAGGCACCGCGCTGGAATTCCATTTTCGCGGCAAGAGCAAGGTGGATCACCTCATCAAGGTCACCCATCCGCGGCTGGCGAAGATCATCAAGAGTTTGCGCGACCTGCCCGGACAGGACTTGTTCCAGTATGTAGACGAAGAAGGCACGCGCCATTCGGTGGGCTCGTCTGACGTGAATGAATACCTGCAGGGCCTGACCGGGGAACATTACACCGCCAAGGATTTCCGCACCTGGTCGGGCACCATCCAGGCGGCACTTGCCTTGCAGGCATTGGGTAAAGCGGAGTCGGAGAAAGACGCGAAAAAGAATATCGTGCAGGCCATCGCCACCGCTGCGCAAAAGCTGGGCAACACGCCGACCATCTGCAAAAAATGCTATATCCACCCGGTGATACTGGAGACCTATATGGACGGCTCGATGTTCGAAGCCGAATACCATAAGAAATTCGGTAAAGGCATGCCGGAACCGACATTGAGCGATGTCGAATTGTTTATCCTGAAACTGCTGGAAGACAAATTGTCAGCCCAGAAGCCGGCAGATTAAGAATTCGGCAAAGCAAAACGGCTTAAGAACCAGAGACACTAAAACAGAAAAATGACGATGCAGACAGATCGCAGGCTGATGGACAGGTTAACGCTGATCGCCTTGTGTTGCGGGCTTTCCACCTTCCTAGCATTTTCAGCACCGGCCAGTGCAACACGCCTGGATGACGCCAAAGCCGCGATAGAGGCAGGCAAGTTCGGCGAAGCAGCGGCCATTTATAAAGACTTATCCGACCAGGGCGACGCCAAGGCGCAGTACAACCTGGGACAGATGCATTATTACGGCGACGGCGTAAAGCAGGATTACCAGGAAGCCATCCGCCTCTACCGTTTGTCAGCAAACCAGGGCTTCAGCGACGCCCAATACAGCCTGGGCGTGATCTATTTCACCAACAAGGTGACACCGCCGGATTACGACGAATCCATCCGACTATATTGCCAGGCGGCCGAGCAGGGACACGTCAAATCGCAACTCAACCTGGGCTTGATCTACCTGAAAGGGGAAGTCGTGCCGCAAGACTATACGGCGGCCAGGGAATGGCTGACGCGTGCCGCCGAGCAGGGCAATGGCGAGGCCCAGTTCGATCTCGGGAATATGTACCTGCATGGTGACGGCATGGCGGAAGACCTGGTGCATGGCTATATGTGGGTGGCACTGGCGGCCGACCAAGAACGGCACAAACAGGATACGCCCGGCAGCATCGCCAAGCGCCAGACCTTATTGCGGCTCCTGGACTTCAGGATGACGCCGGAACAGGTCGCGGAGGCCACCCGCTCGGCCAGCGATTGCCAGGCACGCCAGCTTAAAGGCTGTTAATTATTTCTTAATGATTACCCATATCCTGTCGCCACTCCGCTAAGAAGGGCGCATAGATTTCTGCAGTATCCGGCACGCCGCCGCGTTGCCGGCACATCGCTGCAGCAAACTGGTTGGCACGTGCCAACCGAAGGCTCGCTGGCCAGCTTTGCAGCATCCCCACTATATACACTGCCGCAAAGGCATCGCCGGCACCCACCGTATCCATAATGGGCAGGCGTTCGTTCATCGCCTCGGCGTGAAGTAGCCGGCCATCCCGATCTACCTGCCAGGCGCCCTCTGCACCGGCCGTGACGATCAGCAGATCCAACTGAAAATGCTGCAACAGGCTAACCGCCTGGGCCTGCAAGCTTGCCCCGGATAGTTGCAGCATTCCAGCGACGGCAGACAACTCGTCCTCGTTCAGTTTGACGACATCAGCATGCTGTAACGATGTACGCAGGATCTCTTCGTCATACCAGGGTTCGCGCAGGTTGATGTCGAGGAATTTTTTGCCGGTAGAATTTTCCAGCACGGCCTCTAGCGCGCCACGAGAGATGGCATGGCGCTGCGCCAGTGTCCCGAAATAGGTGAGTTGCGCACTGGACTTCAATGCGGCGATTGCCGCCATCGATACCTGGGCATCGATATGGTCATACGCCTGGTCGTCGGCGATTTCAAAACGATGCCCACCCTCTTCCATCAGCACATTGACCTGGCCGGTCGGATATTGCTCATCCAGCTGCAAACCTGAAACATCCATGCCATAGCGCCGGAAACTTTGCAGAAACCGCTGCCGCAGATCATCGTTGCCGGCGCGCGTCACCAGCAAAGGCTGCATGCCGAATGCCTGCAGGTGGCGCGCGGCATTGAACGGCGCCCCGCCCAGCATGGCTTCGCCGGGAAAAATATCCGCCAGCACTTCACCGAACACGATGACAGCTGGCCTGGTCATGGCAGGGCAATCACGAGGGACGCTGGAATGGGCAGGTGAACTTTCATCGGCATAAACAGTTTAATATGGACTACACAACGTATATAAGCGAGGCTTTATGGAAGAATTTGTACACAACATGAACAGCCTGTTCGCACAACTGGGCCTGCCTGCGGACACCGCGTCTATCGATGCCTTTATCGCCAGCCACGGCCCGCTTGAATCCGGCACGGTACTTAGCGAGGCGCCTTTCTGGACCCCTGGCCAGGCTGCGTTCCTCAAAGAGGAAATTCTGCTGGATGCTGCATGGGCGCCCGTGATCGATGAGTTGAATACTGCGTTGCACGCGCAGTCCTGACTCGCAACAATCCCGAATTCCTGCTAATCGGCTGATTCACACGTCGTCCTCAAGCGGTTCCGTACGCTGGATGATACCGGTAGAGAGGGAGATTTCACGCAGGAAACACAGCAATCCGCAGATGAGCGCCAGCATGGCGGCGATGAATAACAGCGAGACTGCGCGGGAAGGATCGACCCGGATCTCCGAACCGACGAACAGCGCAGCAATCACCGTACACACCAGCAAGGCGGAAATAGAGCTCAGGGTAATGGCCCAATGCACCCAGGAGGAACGACGCAGCAGCGTATCCATCTCCTTTTCCTGGGCCGGGGTACGATTCGCAATGGACTCGTTCAAGGCGCGAAAACGGTCTACCACACGGGCCAGCCGCGCCGCCATCACAGACAGCAAAGCACCGATGCCGGTCAACAGGAATACCGGCGCCACCGCTAGCTGGATGGCACTGGCAATGACGGATAGATTAGCGGCTACTTGCAATTGGTTTTCTCCTAATAAATAAGCGTCTGGCCATTTCTGGTGTGAGTTTATACGCCTTAAAACCATTTATGCTCATTTGCGCCTTAATTCCAAACTATGGAATTGTATAAGCGCATTATTTCTATTTAATGCGTAACGTGGCTTTGGCATACTGTCATTCTAATGATCCCGCACCCGTAATTACAAAATAAACACAGGAGAACACGCATGGCCAAAGCGATAGGATACGCAGCATACGATGCCAAGACCCCACTGGCGCCCTTCAGTTTTGAGCGCCGCGAACCCGGCGCCAAGGATGTACAGATCGAGATACTGTTCTGCGGTGTCTGCCATTCAGACCTGCACCAGGCCCGCGACGAATGGGGCAACTCTGCATTCCCCATGGTGCCGGGGCACGAGATCGTGGGCAAGGTGACCGCTGTCGGCAACCAGGTCACTAAATTCAAGGTCGGCGATATCGCAGGCGTCGGTTGTCTGATCGACTCGGACCGCACCTGCCCGGATTGCCAGGATCACCAGGAGCAGTTTTGCGACAACGCGGTATTCACCTACAACAGCCCGAATGCCGTGACATACGGCGGCTATTCCGACTCGGTCGTGGTAGATGAGCATTTTGTGCTGCGCATCGCCGACAACCTGGATCTCGCTGCCGTTGCGCCGTTGCTGTGCGCCGGCATCACCACTTACTCGCCCCTGCGCCACTGGAACGTGAAACCCGGCGATAAGGTAGGCATCGTCGGCCTCGGTGGCCTGGGCCATATGGGCGTCAAGCTGGCGCATGCCATGGGCGCGCATACCGTGCTGTTCACGACATCGCCCGATAAAATCGCCGATGCCAAACGACTGGGTGCCGACGAAGTAGTGATCTCGAAGAATGCCGACGAAATGCAGCAGCATGCCACCAGTTTCGACTTCATCCTGAACACGGTGGCAGCGCCGCACGACCTGGATGCTTTCCTGGGCCTGCTCAAACGTGACGGCACCATGTGCCTGGTAGGCGTGCCGGATAGCCCGCATCCTTCGCCCAGCGTCGCCAACCTCATATTCAAGCGCCGTAAACTGGCAGGCTCCTTGATAGGCGGCCTCAAGGAAACGCAGGAGATGCTGGATTTCTGCGCCGAGCATAATATTACATCGGACATCGAGATGATCCCGATCCAGCAGATCAACGAAGCTTACGAGCGCATGCTCAAAAGCGATGTGAAATACCGTTTCGTCATCGACATGAAATCGCTGAAGGCAGCGGCCTGACGTAGTAAATGCCTGCCGGCCGCTAGACTAATCCCAATGCGGCTGGCAGGCCATTGATGGAATCCAGTACCAACTCCGGCCGGATAGCAGAGGCATCCGCATACGCTTGGCGGTATTTACCGGTGCGCACCAGGATACCGGCTAGGCCCGCTTGTTGCGCGCCCCCGACATCCGAATCGATATCGTCGCCAATCATGGCGACCTCACCCGCATCCAATCGCATGTCATCCAGCGCTATCTGGAAAAAATCCGGCGACGGCTTGCCGATGATCATGGCCTGCGTGCCGCTGGCATATTCGAGTGCCTGGATGAAACCGCCGATGTCCATCTGCAAACCCTGCGCCGTTTGCCAGAACTTGTTCTTGTGGATGGCGATCAACTTAGCGCCAGCTACCAGGCTATTGAATACCTGGTTCAGCATGGGATATGTCCAGGCATCGCCGATATCGCCCACCACGATGTAATCCGCGGCAGTGTCGGAGACGCGGAATGCCTGGAAATCCTGTTTGACGTCATCCGCCAGCAGTAATTGGCAAACCGGGTCGCCCTGTTTTTGCAGGTACCGTACCGCGGCTTGCGGGGCACTGATGATTTCGTGCGCCGGGATGCGGAAACCGAAGCCATTGATTTTTTGCTGGAGTGCGGTGAGCGATAGCGTGCTGGTATTGGTGACGAAGCGGCATGGCATGCCGCTGGCGCGGATGGTATCTACCGCTTCGATTGCACCGTCTATAGGCTGTGAATCGATGTACAGCACACCGTCCAGGTCGAACAGCATACCTTTAAGGGAGGATGGATTCAGCATATCGGCTCTCTTCAAACACACATAACATTGGCAGCTAGTCTACCAAGGAATATAGCAAGCACTATTCCTGCCAATCTGCGCGCTTGTTAATCTGGATTGGCGCTTATCAGCGATAAGAGGGAAATCGGTAAGTCGCTGACAGCAGGCCTGGGAGCCAATAGGCATGCGCCTCACAGCGGCATTGTTTTTAGCGCAGGCGCCTCACCTGCATTGCGGCGCTTGAAACACAAGACTTGAGGCCGAAGCCAGATTGGCCATGCAGGCGAGGGTGCCTGCTACTGCAAGCAAGTGCTAGCAGTTGATGTAGGTCACCGAGTTGGGTTGAGCGTTGACCAGGTATTTCGCTACCGACCTTGATTTATATTGAACGCGCAGTGCATTTTCAGCCAGTTTACCGAGGAACTCCCAGCGCCCTTCCACCGAAAAGGAGACGAAAGGGCGCACCCGGTACGGCGTAGTGCCCGCACGATGCCAGCTATCGATTTCATAGACTTCATGCACGACATTTCCCGAGACCGCAAAGGCGTACACGGCGCCATTGCGGCGCGCGCCTACGCGCCAGGCGCCACGGGTAGCTTCGTATAATTCCAGCGGGGAGATATCGCTGCGGTAGCGGTGGCCGATATCGATCAGTACGACCGGTATATCCACCTCGATTGCTGCATCCATGCTTTCCAGTGCTTGCGCCAAGTACAGTCTATTCCTTCAGTAAGGTTTCAGCGCCAATCACCTGGTTGCGCCCGGTGTTCTTTGCCTGGTACAAGGCGGCATCTGCCCTGGGGATCAGGCTTTCAGGCGTTTCCCCGGGCTTGCGTTCTGCCACGCCGGCGCTGAAGGTGATCAGCACCCGTTCGTTGCGGTTCATGAAATAGTTTTTGGTCAATTCGCGCTGTACCCGTGTCACCACATGGATGGCCTCTTCCTGGGGGGTGACCGGCAGGATGATGATGAATTCTTCGCCGCCGTAACGGGCAAGCACATCGGTGGTGCGCAATACGCCTTTGATCACATTGACGAAATGCACCAGCGCCTGGTCGCCCGCAGAATGCCCTAGGCTATCGTTAAGTTTCTTGAAATGGTCGATGTCCATGATGGCGATACACAATATCGTATCGTGACGGTCGGCCCGGCTGAATTCACGTTCCAGCGCCTCTTCCATGCCGCGCCGGTTGAGTGTGCCGGTCAGGTAATCCTGGTGCGCCACCTCGCTGATATGATCCAGTTCGGCGGTGAGCTCCTGCACGCGAAGCTCGGCTTCTGCCGCTTTTTTCTGGCTATTCTGGAACTCATCGCGCGTGCGCTGCACGCTGACGCCGATGGTGCGGGTGTCTTCCAGGATATGGGTAAGCAGGTTGTTCAGTTCGCCGATATCCTCCGTACTGCTCAGTTTCTTCTGGTAATTCTCTATCTTTTCCTGGTAATCGCTGGTGCTGTCCGTCATCTCCACCAGGCGGTCGACGAAGGTCGTCACCATTTTCTTAAGCGTTTCCCTGGCCTCTGTGAGCGCCGGCTTGATATGCGACTGCTTGTAGACCAGCTCCTTCATGCTGCTTTCTGCGTCGTACAAGGTGTTGATATTCAGCGGCTTGGACACGATATCGCTGATCATCATGGTCTGCCCATGCAGCCATTTGTCTTCCGCCACCAGTTCGCCCATGCTGGATACGATCAGCTTCAGCAACTGCAGCAGCGAATCGTGGATGCGTACCTGCATGTCACGCTGCATTTCCAGGGTGAGCAACAGCGGTTTCATTTCTTCCGAATAGCGTGCCACGGCCTGGTCATTGCTGGTCTGCTTCATCTGCGCCAACAGGCTTTTGGCTTTTTTCTCGCTTTCGGGAACGGGCTCCAGGTAAGGGATAATCACCAGCTCGAATGCCCTCAAAAGCATTTCACGCCAATGCACCTCAAATTTTATCTGGCTATCCTCGATGGCCAGCGGCTTGGCATCCATGACGGAAGATGTGGACTTAGCATCGATCGTGTTGAGGTCTGCAATCGCGGGAGCATCGTCCGCCGCAGATGTATGCGACTCGGGTGCGGTACCCAAGCCCCATGAACTGATGAGTGCCTGGATTTTCTGGCCCAGCACATCCGGGTCGCTGGCGAAATTGGTGAGTACGCGGCTGAGGCCTTCTTTCTTGCGGGTAAGGGTGACGCCTTTATGGCTGACTTCCAGCTGCTTGACCAACGTGCGGATCAATACCGACCAGTTAACTTCCGCAGTCGCTACGGCACCATCGCCAGCCGGGAATAGCTTGCGTAATTGCTCGCCTAACTTATCCCAATCCTGGTTTGCTACCAGTGGGGATACGGCTTGCGCCACCATCCTGTACTTCGGGCTTTTCTTACCTGCGTCCTGCAGCACTTTTTCCAGGGTTTTACCAAGCTCTACCGAGGTATCCACCGACTTGATGCCTGCAATCTCGTCGTACACTTTACGGAAATTATCTGGTGTCGGCTGGGTCTTACGCGCGGCCAGCTGCATCAGGGTCTGGCGTGCGATTTCGATAGGTGACTGTTTTTTATCCATGATGGTTGTGCGGTTTGATCTGTCAGGTTGATCTTAAGGTTTGATCTAGGTGTTTACTCTATATCCAGTAGTTCTTTGCTGCATTGATCTATGCGAATAATCGTTTTTTTTCACGTATTTGGGCAGTGTATATCCGCTTTAATTTTATTTATCGTGCATACGCGACAGTAACGCCTAGCATACGAAATTGCCAGCGAATTTAAACGGCTGAACAGGCATGGACTACACCGCCAATTCAGCAAGGTCTATGCGCATGAGCATGGAGGAATATGGATACATAATCCGCATACTCTAGCGCCGTAAAATTTCACTGTGGTTAAAATTCCAGTCGTTATGGCTGGGTAGCGCAAGGATAGAACTAGTGCAATTGCTTCAGGTCAAGCTGGCGTAACTTAGGCGCCAATCGTGCCGTGGCCGCCACGACTGCAATCGTCATCGTACCGCCGAATATCACGGAGGGAATCAGGCCCATCAATTTGGCAGCCAGGCCTGACTCAAATGCCCCAAGCTCATTGGATGAACCGATGAACAAGCCGTTGATCGATGCCACCCGACCACGCATATGATCCGGGGTCATCAGTTGCATGATGGTGGTGCGCAATACCACCGACATGCCGTCGCAGATGCCGGAAATCACCAGCAGGAAGGCGGCGACCCAGAAATACGGCGTCAATGCGAATGCGATCATGCACACTCCGAAGCCTGCTACCGCAGCCAGCAGCCAGCGTCCTGCATGCAAGCCTATCGGCCGCCTGGCCAGCACAATACCGATCACGATGGCGCCCACTGCCGGCGATGCCCGCAGGATGCCCAAGCCTTCCGGCCCGTAATGGTAGATATCATGGATGAACATTGGCAGCATGGCGACCGCCCCGCCGAACAAGACAGCGAACATATCCAGCGCCTGCGCACCCAGCATGATCTGGTTATTCATCACGAAACGCAGGCCCTCGCCTATGCTGGAAAACACCGGCGAACTTTCTGCGGCAGGTGCCCGCTCCACCTTCAGGCTAAGCAGGGCAATGCCTGCCAGCAGTGCCATCACCGTGGCCGTCATATACGCCGCCGTGATACTGACCCAGCCGACCAGTACGCCGCCGAGGGCAGGGCCCAGCACCAGCCCGGTCTGGAAAATGGTGCTGCCGATGCCGGCAGCACGGGCATACTGCGTGCGCGGCAGCACGACTGCGAAGATGGCGCTATAGGTCGGCGCAATGAACGCGCGCGCCAGGCCGACAAACGCCACCGATACGTAGATCCACTCGGAGGCCCCACCGAACAGCGCACCGCTGGAGATGGCCGCCAGCAGCAGCGCATTGAGCGCCACCATGACAGCGGCGAAAACACCGAACATGCGCCTGGAGTAATGATCCACCGCGTAACCGGCAAACAGGGCCGTGCTGAGGTAAGGCACCAGTTCGGCCAGGCCGACAAGCCCTAATGCCAGCGGGTCTAGCGTGAGCTTGTAGAGATGCCAGCCGACCACCACTGCCATGATCTGGTAAGCCAGCACCAGCAGCACCCGGAATGTGAGTAACTTGAAGAACCTGGAATTTTTGAGTGGATTGGCAGTGTCAGGCAATAAACCGGGTTGTAATACATCAGGTCCCATTACTATCGGCGTTCCTGAAGGTAACCACCAGTACGTCGCGGAATGCCGGCAGGTCGGGATTGATGGGCTCGATAGGCGTCACGCCATGCATGCAGCGGCTATCGTTTACGATGGCGCTATCCAGCGGCTGTGTGAGAGTAAAACTATCCAGGGTGTTCTGTTCCAGGTCATGCATGGTCGTGGTGCCGCTGGAAATATTGACGCGCTGCACCATCATCACCAGCACGAAATCCACGCCATCGCGGTGTATGCCTTCCGGGGTCGGTTTGCCATGCAGCCCGGACGCCGCTTCGATGCGGAACTGGTGGCATTCGATATGCCAGGATATCGCCGGCAGTAAACGGCTGAATGTCTCCCGGCAAAATCGCAGGATACTGCGCATGGTATTGCCCTGTATCACCTGGCCGGCAATGGGCTCGAAATTGCGTGCAACACCGCCGTTCAGCACGTTGTAATCCAGGTGCTGGTAATGCGGCTGGTGCGGCTGCAGCAGGATGTCGTCCCGATCAGCAGGCGCACTCAGCGTGGCATAGCGGCGGCGGCGGTAACGGCCGCCATCCGCCATGTACTGGTCCAGCGGCATGTCGTTCCAGCTCGCGGAAAACGCCTGCCAGTCATTCAATGCATCCGCGCCCTGGGCGAGCAACCATGCCTGCATGGCCGCGCTTGGCGCGAAGCAGAATCCTGCTTCGCCAATGCTGGCATATAGCGCAGCACGCGGCATAATAGGATGGGATACTGGATTCATGGTGGGGTTCTATTTTCTTGCTTGGGTGTGGTTTACTGCTTGGCAATGACGCTATTACCTGGCAATGCATAGTGCCGACAACATTGCATGCAATGGCAGCACTCACTAAAGATATGCATCATAGCGAATATGCAGTCGGCTTAAAATTATTTTTCAAGCTTTTACAATTTGAGCTTGACAGTAAATAACCAAATAACTAATTATATAGTTATGAAGAAGATCGTCGACATACCGGCAGAATGGAAAAATACCTCGGCGCTGTTCGTTGCGCTGGGCGATGAGCACCGCCAGCGCATCCTGCTGGCTTTCGAGCCGGGCGAACGCATGAACATCCTGCAAATCGTCGCAGCTTCCACATTAAGCCGCAGTGCGGTGAACCACCATCTCAAGGTGTTACGTGAAAGCGGCGCGCTTATGAGTGAAAAAGTCGGTAAGGAAGTGTATTTCCAGATTAATGGTACCGTGATGGAAGATGCATTAAGCACGGTATTGCAATATATAAAAACACAGACTTAGCATCACCAGTCTATAAAAAACAAAACCAATTACAGGGAGCAATCATGGTCGCAGCCATATTACGTTTGATCAGCAGGGTACTGTTCCGGGTAGAAGTCATCGGCCGATCCAACGTGCCGTCGCAAGGCAAGTTGCTGGTCGTCGCCAATCACGAGTCGCTACTGGATGGCCTGCTGCTGGGATTGTTCCTGCCGATACGCGCAACCTTCGTCGTGCACTCCACCGTACTCCATAGCCGGCTGTTTCGCCTGATATTAAGCCTGGTTCCCCACCTGGCAGTCGATCCCACCAGTCCGCTGGCCATGAAAAAAGTCATCAAGCTGCTGGAGGCGGGCGAAAACGTAGTGATCTTTCCAGAAGGCCGTATCACGCTCACCGGTAGCCTGATGAAGGTGTATGACGGCCCGGGCTTCGTGGCCGCCAAGACCGGTGCCACCATCGTGCCGGTGCGCCTGGATGGCGCGGCACGCAGTTATTTCAGCCGCCTGAAAGGCGATCACCCGCGCCAGCTGTTCCCCAAAGTCACGCTGTCCATCCTGCCGCCTACCGGCATTGCCATGGCGGAAACCGGCACGGCCAAGGTGCGTCGCCGTATGGCAGGCGATGCCATGCGACGCGTGATGCAAGACATGATGTTTGCATCGCAGCAATTGCGCACCCTGTTTGACGCCTTTATCGACGCGGTCAGCGTTCACGGCCGCGGTACGCGTGTGGTCGAAGACATGCGCCAGGTGGAAGAAAGTTACGGCGAACTGCTTAAGAAGAGCCTGGCACTGGGCAGGCTGGCGGAAAAAGTCAGCACACAAGATGAAACAGTCGGCGTACTGATGCCGAATGTCACCAATACCGTCTGCCTGCTGTTCGGCATGAGCGCCATGCGGCGCGTGCCGGCCATGCTCAACTATACCGCCGGTACCGCCGGCATACAGAACGCATGCATTGCCGCCAATGTTCGCACCATCATCACCTCGCGCCAGTTCCTGGAAACCGCCAAGCTGGCCGACGTGGTCAATGCCCTGCAGAACGTGCAGGTGATATACCTGGAAGAATTGCGCAGCCGATTCAGCCTTTGGGACAAACTCTGGCTGGTGGGTTATGCCCTCTGGTTGCCGAAATGCGCAGCGAAAGCCAGGAACTCGGAAGCGCCAGCGGTGGTGCTGTTCACGTCCGGTTCAGAAGGTAAACCCAAGGGTGTGGTACACAGCCACAAAAGCATCCTCTCCAACATCGCGCAGATTCGGGCAGTGATCGACTTCTCCCCCAGCGATAAATTCATGATTGCACTGCCGCTGTTCCATGCCTTCGGCTTTACCTGCGGCGGTATCATGCCGCTGATTTGCGGCAGTAAGCTGTTCCTCTATCCGTCGCCGCTGCATTACCGGGTGATACCTGAAGTCATCTACGATCGCGGTTGCACCGTGCTGTTCGGCACCAGCACTTTCCTCGGCAATTACGCCAAATTCGCCCATCCTTACGATTTCTACAAGCTGCGCTATGTAGTCGCTGGCGCAGAGAAACTGAATGAAGAGGTGCGCAAAAGCTGGTCGGACAAGTTCGGCCTGCGCATCCTGGAAGGTTACGGCGCCACGGAATGTGCGCCGGTACTCGCCGTCAATACGCCCATGGCCAACCTGAACGGCAGCGTAGGGCCGTTATTGCCAGGCCTGAAACCCAGGCTGGAAGCGGTTCCCGGCATAGAGAACGGTGGTCTGCTGTATGTAAAAGGGCCGAACGTGATGCTGGGCTATTACCTGTTCGACAATCCAGGTGTGCTCCAGCCGCCTGAAGGCGGCTGGTATAACACCGGCGATATTGTCGATATAGACCAGAACGGCTTTGTACGTATATTAGGTCGCGTGAAGCGCTTCGCCAAGATTGCCGGCGAGATGGTGTCGCTGGAAACGGTCGAGAAGATCGCCAACGCCGCATCGCCGGAACACCAGCACGCCGCCAGCACGCAAGCGGATGCACAGCGCGGCGAAAACATCATCCTGTTCACGACAGATACCGGATTGAGTCGGGACAACCTGCAAACAGCGGCGCGCCAACTGGGCAGTCCCGAAATCGCCATCGCGCGCAAGATAATCGTGGTGAATGAGTTGCCGCTGCTAGGCACAGGCAAAACGGATTACGTCACACTCAAGCAAATGGCGGAAACCGCCTGACATGAATCGCAGACAATTCATCACCGGCGCTGCACTAATGGGAGCATCGGCAGCAGGCTGGGCAGCTTACAAATATTGGCCCAAGCCTGGCATGCTGAATCCCTGCCTGCCAGGTTTACCGCCAGCGCTCTTGCAGCATCCACTGATGTCGGAAGTCTGGAAGGATATAGACCCGAGCCGGGTTTGGGATTCGCATGTACACCTAGTAGGCACAGGTGACGGTGATAGCAGTGTATGGTTTAACCCGGATATGGATAGCTATCTGCATCCTGTATTAAAGATACAGAAACATTTCTATATGAATGGTGCTTGTGTAGACCACAAAAATGTCGATACCAGTGCAGTCGAGCGCATGGCCGATCTCGTCTCGCAAATGCCGGCAGGTTTCAAGACCATGCTGTTTGCTTTTGACTGGTTCCACGATGAGCAAGGCCGGCCGCAGAAAGCGCATTCCATTTTCCATATCCCTGACAGTTATGCTGCAAAGATTGCGCAGTCCCACCCGGATTATTTTGAATGGGTAGCTTCCATTCATCCCTATCGCGCTGATTGCGTCGATGCGCTTGAACAGGCAAAAGAAAAAGGTGCGCGTGCCATAAAATGGCTGCCTAATGGCATGGGCATCGATCCCTTATCTGAAAAGTGCGACCGCTTTTACGCCGCTGCGGCCAGACTGAAATTACCTATCATCAGCCACACAGGCCGTGAAAGTGCGGTACAGGGTGGCAACCAGGATCATGGCAATCCATTGCGCTTACGACGCGCACTCGATCAGGGGGTAAAAGTAGTGTTGGCACATTGCGCTAGCGATGGCGACGATGTCGATCTGGACCAGGGCGATCATGGCCAGAAAGTAAAAAGCTTCGACCTGTTTTCACGCATGATGGATGAACCGAAATATATCGGCCGCTTATACGGTGAAATTTCAGCGCTCACACTTTTCAATCATGCATGGGCGATCAAACCCATCCTGCAACGCCCTGACTGGCACTCCCGCCTCTTGAATGGCTCGGATTACCCGCTACCCGGCATTATGCCTTTGTATAGCCCATCTATGCTTGCAGCCAATGGATTGTTAGCCACCGAAGCAGTGCCGTTCCTGGAAGAGCTTCGCAGCTACAACGCGCTGATGTTCGACTTTGCGTTGAAACGCTTGTTGCGCGACGGACAGCACCGCTTTCCGGTAAGCGTGTTTGAAACCCGCAAGTTCTTTAATCCCCCTACAAGTCCGGCTGAGGCAATCTAAATGGAATCATGGATCTTACTGTTAGGTATCGCAGCATTCATCGGCCTGCTGGGCGGGTTTATCAGCTTCTTCAAGATGCTTGGCAATGGCAGTGAGCAGGCCGAACTGAAAAAGCACCTGGAGAAGATAGACCGGTTCGAAATCGAGCTGCAACAGTTAAAAACCCAAGTCGAACGGCTGAGCGGCCAGGGCATTGCTGGAGTAGACCCAGCCAAAGACATGCAGGAAGCCGCGCCGGGTGAACCTGAAGGCGAAGAATTCCCGGATCACGTCAGCGATGATGCGCTGGCACAACAGGCTTTGGCGTCCGCACCCCCGGAAAATATGGAATCGGTGGCTGCCGTTTCCATTGCCTTGCCATTACAGGCCGGTAGACAGGCACAGCAGGATTGGGAGGATGACGACAGCCAACAAACGCCAGCCTCGCCCAACATCGTGGAAAAAGCATTTATAGCGGCCAAGGAATGGCTGTTCGGCGGCAATACGCTGGTACGTTCCGGCATCGTGATCCTCTTCATCGGCATCAGTTTCCTGCTGAAATACGCAGCTGAACATACCCAGGTGCCCATCGAATTCCGCATGGCCGGCATTGCCCTATCAGGTATCGGCCTGCTTGCACTAGGCTGGCACTTGCGTAGCAGGCGGCCTGAATATTCATGGGCGATACAGGGTGGTGGCGTCGGCGTGCTTTACCTGACCATCTTTGCCGCCCTTAAGCTTTACCAGCTGATTCCTGCCGGCCTGGCGTTCTTCCTGTTGATCGCCGTGGCCTTCCTGTCCGCACTGATTGCGGTGCTGCAATCCGCCATGGCATTGGCGGTGTTGGGATTTGCCGGCGGTTTCCTGGCACCTATCCTTACCTCCAGCGGACAAGGCAGTCATGTCGGCTTATTCAGCTATTACCTGGTGCTCAATCTCGGCATTGCGTTTGTGGCGTTCCATAAAAGCTGGCGCCCGCTGAATGTACTGGGGTTTGCCTTTACCTTCATCATCGGCACCTTATGGGGTGCAAAGAGTTATACGCCTGCGCTGTTTGCCAGTACGGAACCTTTTCTTGTCATCCATTTCCTGCTGTTTACGCTGATTGCCGTCCTCTATGCGCACAGGCAGTCCACCAAAGCCGGTGATTACGTGGATGCCACGCTGGTGTTCGGCACGCCTATCGTCGGTTTCAGCCTGCAATATGCCTTACTCCGGGATTCGCATTTCGGCCTGGCGTATAGTGCGCTGGCACTGGCGATCTTTTACATCGCACTGGCCTGGTGGCTACTCACGCGCCGACGCGATACCCTGCGGTTCCTGGGCGAATGCTTCCTGGCGCTGGGGATAGGCTTCGCCACGCTGACACTGCCGCTGGCGCTGGACGGACGCTGGACATCGGCCGCCTGGGCCATAGAAGGCGTCGGCTTGGTATGGGTGGGGCTGCGCCAGAAACGTACGTTTCCACTGCTGGCGGGGCTGGCATTGCAGCTACTGGGTGCCGCGGCATTCGCCTATGGCTGGGGCATTACCGGTTATAGCGATAGCGGCCACCAGAACATGTTCCTGGGCGTTGCGTTCATCGCACTTTCCGGCTGGGCATGCGGCGCACTGCTGGTGAAATACCTGCCGGCCAAAACCGGCTTGCTCAGTACCTTGCTGGCCATCTGGGGATGGCTGTGGTGGGTGGGCTCAGGTTTCGTTGCCATCGACGCTTTCTTGCCGGCTTCGGTCTATATCCATGCCTGCCTGCTGTTCGTGGCTGTGACTAGTCTGCTATTGCCTTATCTGGCAAGGTCGCTGCGCTGGCCCAGGCTGGGCACATTAAGCGCATTGCTGTTACCTGCCATGGTAATCGCCCTGTTGCTTGAGTTTTTGAATACACATCCGCTCAATCATTATGGCTGGCTTGCCTGGGGTGGTGCGTTTGCTGTGCAAGCTTGGCTGCTGCGCAACAGCATGCTCCCGGCAGGCGCCTGGATGCGTGCACCGCTGCTCTGGCTGCTGGCATTCATCGGGGCACTGGAGTGGAATTACTGGATAGCGCACTTCCTGAAACCGGACTATTCGCGGATCATCGACACGGACCAATACCTTAGCGTGGAGACCTACTGGCCAAGCGTCTGGCAGGACATCGGCTGGGCTATCGTGCCGCTGGCGATTTTAGTATTGGTGACGCGCTGGCAGAAGAGTCGCCAGCACCTGCATGCCGACGAGACCGCTTTCACCAATAGTCGCGCATGGTTATGGTTCGGCAGTGCGCCGATCGCGGTATTCCTGGTGCTGTGGTTTGTCACCATGTCATTGTATTCCAGCGGCGATGCACGCCCCTTGCCCTACATCGCCTTGCTCAACCCCCTCGATATCGCACTGGCAGGCGCATTGTTGGCCCTGCTGATCTGGAAGCGGGCCGTTATTGCATACTTCATGGCCGGCAACCTCAGCAAGGTGCTTGAGAAAATCGCCGTGCCGCTGGCAGGCCTGATGGGATTCGCCCTGCTCAATGGCATGCTGTTGCGCAGCCTGCATTACTGGGCCCAAACCCCTTTCATGTGGACGGCGATCTTCGATTACACCCTGGTGCAAGTCTCCTTCACGTTCCTGTGGGGCATTACGGCATTGTCATTGATGCTCATCGCCCACCGGCGTGCGCATCGCACACTGTGGATAGTGGGCGCCAGCCTGATGGGGCTGGTGGTGCTAAAGCTGTTTCTACTGGATCTGGCAGAACACGGCTCGGTGGAGCGCATCATCTCCTTCATAGGCGCGGGAATCCTGCTGCTGGTGATGGGATATTTCGCACCGCTGCCGCCTGCAAGGAAAGACGATACGCCAGAAACAGAGCCTATTGAGCCAGTACCTGAGCCGATAATCGAGAACCAGTTAGCAGATAATTAGTTAAGACATAACTTAAGAGACCGCCATGCAAATAGCTACCAAGTCGGTACTAGCACTACTGTTCACGAACAGCCTGCTGTGGCTGTCCATGCCCCTGTTTGCGGATAGCTTCAAGCTGGAAGCCGAAGGCGGCTACCCGCTGTACCGTAGCGATATACCGCTCGAAGTGTATCGATCCACGAGGCAGGATGCGCTGGGCGACATCACCATCAGCAACGCCGCCAATGAACGTGTGCCGCATGTGCTGTTGGAGAAATCGCTGGTGCATCCGCCAGCGGCCGCGACCGACAATACCCTGAAACTGCCGCTGTTTGCCTTACCCGCCGACGCGTTGCATCGCACCACGGCATCCGGGGCCAACGAAGTAGACACCCATGAAGTGGACATCGAGCAGTTGAGGATACAACTGGAGAAAAATTCCGGGAAAACCACCGTTTCCATCAGCCAGGGCACCGCGGATACAGCCGGAAGCAACAGCCTGTACCTGCTAGATGCCGGAGAAAAACATAAACCCATCAGCAAGCTGACGCTCGACTGGACACAATCAGGTGCGAGCATGCTGGCGATGCAGGTACTCGCCAGCGACGATTTGAATACCTGGTCTGCAGTCGGCCGCGGCATCCTGCTGAGAACCGCCAATGAAGCAGGCAGCATCCTGCAAAACACCATCGTCCTGGATACCCCCAGCAAGGCACGCTACCTGCAATTACGCAGTGCCGATACTGCACAGGCGTTCACGCTCACCAGCGCCGAAGCGCACTTCTCGACCTTGTTGAACCAGCAAGCCAGGTCGCTATGGCAACCGCTGAAGGATGCCAGGCGTGAGGATGACGCGAAATCCGGGCTGACCACCGTCGAATTCGAAGCGAGCGGGCGCTTCCCGGCTGAATTCCTGCGCATCGACCTGGCCGATGACAACACCATCGCGACGGTCCGGATATCCGTACGCAATAAGGCGGATGCACCCTGGCGCTACATCACCTCGGCATCGCTATACCGCATGACCGAACGCGGCGCAGATGACCAGGCCAACACGCTGACCAATCCAGACATCGCCATTTACCCGACGGTGGCAAGGTACTGGCAATTGCAGTTCAACCAGGCCACCGGCAGCATCGGTGCTTCAAGCCCCGGCTTGACCCTGGGATGGCCGGTGCAGACACTGGTGTGGAATGCACGCGGTAGCGGCCCATTCAGCCTGCAGACGGGAACTGCGTCCACCGTCAATCACGTCACGATTGAAAGCCTGATCCCAGGCTTCAAGCCGGAAAAACTCCGGCAATTGCCGGTAGCCGTCATCACGCCGGATAAATCTGTTGGCAACGCATCGACGACGCCGGTGAGTACTTGGGAATCGGCCGACCCTGCAGATAAAAAGCGCTGGTGGCTGTGGGGCGGTCTTGTACTGGGCGTGCTGATACTGGCGGGGATGGCGCTTTCCTTATTGAGATCGACCACGTTCAAAGCGGATACGCACTCTCCCGGTCGTGACGACTGACCGTTTAATTAACGTGTACTTTTAATAACCAACTCCAACTACAGGGCATAAGCATGAGCAACCAGTTTTCCTTAATGCGCGAGCGTCGTTTCCGGCCGTTTTTCTTCACGCAGTTCCTGGGGGCGTTCAACGACAATGTCTTCAAGACCGCGCTGATCACCCTGGTCGCATTCCATGCTGCTAATTTGACGACGCTGGACGGGGCCACGCTCGCCACGCTACTGCCAGGGCTTTTCATCCTGCCGTTCTTCCTGTTCTCCGCCACGGCCGGGCAGATCGCCGATAAATTCGAAAAGTCGCGCATCATCCGTTTCGTCAAGGTGTTCGAGATCGGCCTCATGCTGTTCGCCAGCATCGGCTTCATCACCCACACCTTATGGCTGCTGGTGCTGGCGCTGTTCATGATGGGCATGCACTCCACACTGTTCGGCCCGGTGAAATATTCCTACCTGCCGCAGCACTTGTCGGAAAAAGAACTGGTAGGCGGCAACGGCATGGTGGAGATGGGCAGTTTTGTGGCTATCCTGCTGGGGCAGGTGCTGGGCGCCTGGCTGGCGATGCGACCGGTTGGTGTGGACGGCGGGGCAATGAGTGGCGAGATCATCACCTCCATTGCCATCATCGGGCTGGCGCTGATGGGCTACTGGGTCAGCCGCGGCGTACCGGATTCGCCGGCGGGCGACCCTGCCCTGAAGATCAACTGGAACCCGGTGACCGAGACCTTCCGCAATATCCGGTTCATCTGGCAGCACCAGCAGGTGTGGCTCGCCATCATCGGCATTTCCTGGTTCTGGTTCTTCGGGGCGACGCTGCTGGCGCAATTCCCGAATTTCGCGAGGACTGTACTGGGTGGCGATGAGAGCGTATTCATTTTACTGTTAACGGTATTTTCCCTTGGCATCGGCATCGGTTCATTGCTGTGCGAAAAACTATCGCGCGGCCAGGTTGAAATCGGCCTTGTACCGCTGGGCGCGCTTGGATTGACAGTTTTCGGCGTGGATCTATATGCCTCGGCAGCCAGTATCCATGCGCTTCCCGGGGCGACTATCATCGACTTCCATGATTTTATCCGGCATGCGGCAAATTGGCGGGTGCTGGCCGATATTGCCCTCATCGGGTTGTTCGGCGGGATTTACATCGTGCCGCTGTACGCGCTGATCCAGACGCGTGCGGAGAAAAGCCACCAGTCGCGCGTGATCGCCGCCAATAACATCCTGAATGCATTGTTCATGGTGGTATCGGCAGGCTTCTCCATCCTGCTGTTCAAGCAGGGGCTGAGCATCCCCCAGTTATTCCTCGCCACGGCTCTCTTGAATGTAGCCGTCACCATCTACCTGTGCATACGCCAGCCGGAATATGTGCGACGCCTCTCGCTATGGATTAAACACCGTTAATTTACAACTTATCAAGAAAGACATACATCCATGCAGTTGCTCAATTCGCGCCTTATGGCGCTATTGCTCAGTGTTGCGCCCATGATCGTTATCGCAGCGCCTATCGATGCTACGCAGGACGGAATGCTGGGCTTGTACCCAGCAGCCACCATGCGGATTACGACCGGCAGTTGCACCGATTGCCCAACCATTCCGCAGGCACGCTGGTATTTCCAGCAAGATCGGATTGCGGTGCCTCCAGCCGGCCAGCCAATTGCAGGCTTTTCCAGCATAGAGAATGCCCAGCAGGACATCGCCACCTGGTCTGCCAATGCTGGTGCACAAGACCTTTCGGCATTGCCGCCGCTGGTTTGGCTTGGGTCTAACCAGGTCATCCAGAAAGCCACGTTAGGTGAGAACGGCAAGACCCTAAAGATGAATGGCGCGGACATGGGGTTTACCGTTGTGCCCAAGATAGCGACCAATCTTTCGTATTACGACGCTAGCAGCGTGAAATTCTTCAGCCAACGGCCTGTGCGCTTGCGCGGCGAAACCACTAAAAATACGGAAGGCGGCAAGCAATTTACCGCCCGTACCCTTTGGCCGCTCGACTTTACGCTGGCGCCGACACACACGCATCCCTTATCCGGCGACGAGACCCTGCAATCGCTCGTGCGCGCCAATCATGGCGGCGCGCAAACTCCCTACCAGACCCGCGTGTTGTGGCAACGCGAATCTGGCAATCAGAATTGGGCTAACAAAGCCATCCTGGGTGTCATGCTCAACGGCGCACAGGGCGATGACGACGAAGCGCACGGTGGCCATTTCGGCATCGTCACCGGCCGGATGGAAGCCGACGGCAACTGGTCGCGCTGGCTGGTCAATAATTTTTACAACCTGGATTCGTACAGTGAGAAAGGCATCGTCGCCGCTGTCACGCCTATGGATAACTACCTCATGGACCTCAACAGCGGCCAGAGCTATTACCGTCCATCGTACATGCTGGTGGCCGTATTAAAAGATGCAGCGGTACCGCAGCAATACCAGGGCGCCATCAACCGCGTGTACAACCACTTCTACCGGCACGATTTCGTCTACCGCCATGCCAACGCCAATTGCGCCGGCATCAGTGTGGACACCTTCCGCAGCCTGGGCTGGCAACTGCCTAAACGTGGCGACGGCGGTCTGCTCAAGGCGACCGCTGCCTATTTCTATGTGGCCGCCACCAGCGGCAGCCTGAAGGATGCCCGGAATATCTACGACTACATCACCACCGAAGATACCGAACTGAACCCCGCAGCCGCATTCGATGCCATGGGCATCGACTTGCTCGATCTCGCGCAGGGCAAAACCGGCCGAACGCTCACTGCATTGGAACAGCAGCTGGGGAATGACATCGAAGCACTGGTCTATGTACATATCCCGCAAATCCCGTCCAGCCGCGCCTTCGGCCAGGCACCTGTGTATTCCTTCGATGAATACCTGAAACGTGCGCCTGCAGACCGCAGCCAGTGGAAGATCATCCCCGTGGAACCGCGACCTTTTCCTGATGCGCTAAGAGATGGGCTGGCGCTCAAGCAGGAAAAACCGGCATTAATCCCATGGCCGGTCGCCATCACTAGCGTGGGTCTGCTTTTACTTATATTGCTGGGAATAGGAAAGTTAGCAGGCTGGGCGAAGAGAAAACCTGCAATTAAACCGGTTACAACTCATTAACAATCTAATGAAAATCATTAGACGCCTTTCATGACTTTAGGCAATGGTATTTTTTAGGGCAAGCGTATATTTCATAACACGTGATGCGAATGCTGCAAAGCAGGAGCAAACGAATTAACGCCAACTTAAGGAGATCTATTATGTGGACCAAGCCAGCAGTTACAGAAATGCGTTTCGGTTTTGAAGTAACAATGTACGTTTGCAATCGCTAAGATTACAAGCTGCAATGTTAGAAAAAAGGGAGCTTACGCTTCCTTTTTTATTGCCTGTCGCTATGAAGTAGGAATTGCCTACTAGACATATTGGGTAATTGCAGTAAAGGGCAGCAATAATTCAATTTGAAAAGTGCTCAAGCACAAGAATTCCAACACTTGTATTGTGGTGCCCGAAAAATCTTAGCAATTTTTTGAGTTCATTACTTCCAGATGCACCAAGTATTAGCTTGTTAATCATGGCTCTCACCCCGAATTGATTCTGAAGAGTATTTATTGGACTCCCTTTAATAGCAATATTAAATATGTCGATGCCTGCAGTAAATGTGGTTGCGTCAGCAGTAGTCTTTCCCATAGCCGAATCTACATATTTAGAAATTGAGCCCAGGATTTTTTGATGCTTTTGAATCTCTTTGTAATCGCCGTTACTGATACTCTTTTGATATTGCCCCAGCCAATCCCTTAATTCTGCATATTCCTCTCGAATTTGTAGAGCAACAATCATGATGTCTTCTGGTGAACTTGCTTCTCGAATTACTTTAATCGGTAAAGGTTCCATGTTTACTTGAAGAGAGTAAAGCTCATGATTACTAGACTGCTGTACCCTAATCGAAGCCCGCATTTCTTTGATAGTGTTGCACGCACGGATTACTGAATCAGTATCAGAAAGAGCAATGCCTGCCTTCTGCATAAGCCGTCGTCTAACAGGATGTGGTGTGTAACCTTTTTCATAGACAAACGCACGAGCAAGCATACCAGCCCCTCCCCAAATTGTTTGCGAGAGGTATGGATTTGGTGCTTGCTTATGAACAGCCCATCCTTTGACGTTTTCTTGATGTTCTCTCTTTAACGAACTTGTTAGGCACAATCTAGAAACAAATTCGTCTCGTGGTCCCACTAACAGTTTAGGATCACCTAGAAACGGAAAAGCTCGAACCACAGATTGATCAGCTAGTTTATTGAGCGGCCCATTTTTATCTAACCAGGTATCGGCAAATTTTTCGTCTACTAGGATTTGGTCTCTTAAAACAACATCGGTAATCAAATCAAAAAGGGCTTCTATGGCAATAACTGCAGAAGGTATCTGTTCGTATTGATGAGAATCAGTTTCACTGTTTGGTGTGATGAAATGGGTTACGTCAGGATCGATACCATTGACCAAAAGCTCCGATATGTTTTGGAGCGACCAATTATCCGAAATAACACTCTGACTCATAGTAAGTCCAGCTTAAGAATGATTAAATTTTGGTCTGTCATTGCTTCAAATTGATCTAGAGTTATCTGAGATCACCTAATAATACCTACCTAGTACTTTTAGTAAATACTTGGCCTCATCTGGCTTATAAATCAATGCTAAAGTTATATCTATCTAGATCAGGCTTTTAAAAGGAAAATAAAAATGAGCCGCTATTTCATTGAGCCAAAAATATTAGAAGGTGCAGCTGTTTGGAAAACTAATGCGTTTCTGAAAGATGCTTCCGTATTCAGCGGTAAAGAGCTTTGGACTATTGAAGGAATTAAGCAACTAGAACAACACTTTGTTGATAACCCAGATACAAGCGATGCTAAGTTCTGGGGGAAATTAGAAAGCCAGCTTGCTCCAACAAGTCCCGAGGTTAAACAATTAGCAGCAGAAATGAATTGGCTGTTACTCCTCTGTCCCAGCAATATCTCAGTTAAAAACAAGCAGGAAAACATTACTAGAGTTTGGGAATGGTCAGGCGAGTCACTTCCAAACTCTGCTAATTCATTAATAGATGCCACAATTTTGAATGGCGTAGGAAGTGCGGGTCCTGGGTTTAATAATCACCGTTGGCTTGAACTAGCGTATTGCATCAAAGTTTGTCATACGTTCAAACAGCTTGTAAAGACCGAGCAAGAAGATCTTATTTCTGATTGCTGGCGATTTGCTGAGTGGCTACACAATATCCCGGAATCGAGCTCACGCCAATTTCGGCATATGCTTCTTTTCTTATTGTTTCCCGACAATTTTGAGCGGATTTTTAGTAGCGGTGATCGCAAAGCAGTAGCTGTGACCTTTAGTACGCTCTCCGCGAAAGAGGTGAACAAGCTTACGTCGGTTGAGCTTGATAAAAAGCTTTTAAGTATTCGGAATGAGCTCGAAGTCCAATACGAAAATCCCAAGCTCGACTTCTATGAGCCACCTCTTGAGAACCAATGGGGTAAGGATGAGCCAAGAACTGCTCCTCAGCAACTTCCGTTGGATTCAATTTCAATTACTGAAACACTTCAAAAGTTTATTGCTCAAGCAAAAGCTGAGAGCAGCCTCTCCTCCAGTGGTTACAGCAAGCTCTATCGTAACCTCAAGATGGAAGTCAGCTTTGGCCAAGGCAATTTTGCTCGTATTCCATGGATCGGTTTTTTTGGACCAGACCAGCATCCGCAAAATGGCATCTATCCCGTATTTCTCTTATACAAAGAGTTGAATATTCTGATTCTTGCTTATGGGATAAGCGAAACCGAGCATACCTATTTAGCCTGGGATGTGCCTCAGACTGTGCCATCGATCAAACAATACTACAGCGAGCACTACGGACAAGAACCTAAGCGCTATGGCAGCTCCTTGCTCGCTGAGGTTTTTGATCTGAATAAGAATATTGATTATTCGAAGCTTTCAGAAGCGTTGGATAAGATGATTGATCAGTACCTGCTTGCATTCAATGCACTTAACCAGTCAGTTAGCGAATATGTGGTACCACCCCATTACTCCATCGAAGATGCTTTAAATGAGCTTTTCATGCCTAGAGAGAGGTCCTTGAGGGTATGGTCGAACGCCTCAAAAGAAAACACAATATCATCCTTCAAGGTCCTCCTGGTGTTGGTAAAACATTCGTCGCACAGCGCTTGGCGTATGCCTTCATGAATGAGGCAGATCCTGATCGGGTTGCTATGGTGCAATTCCATGCAAGCTATTCTTATGAGGACTTTGTACAAGGCTATAGACCAAGTAATAACGGCTTTAAACTTAAAAATGGGGTTTTCTATGAGTTCTGTGTGAAGGCACAGAATGATCCTAATCGGAAATACGTTTTTATCATCGATGAAATCAATCGGACCAATTTGAGCAAGGTATTTGGGGAGCTGCTCATGCTGATTGAAGGCGATAAGCGCGACATAAGTATCCCTCTCATTTATTCCGATTCACTAGCTCAGAAATTTGGAGTTCCTAAGAACGTATATATCATCGGCTTGATGAACACTGCAGACCGTTCACTGGCCATGGTGGACTATGCGTTACGCCGCCGTTTTGTTTTTATAGATGTAGCTCCTGGGTTTGACACCGAAGCCTTTAAAGACTTCCTCTTGGCCAAGGGGGCTGAAAACGATTTAATACAACGCATTATCAAAGACATGGCAGATTTGAATGACGAGATTGAGAACGACCGTGCAAATCTTGGTCGAGGCTTTTGTATAGGTCATAGCTATTTTTGTTCTCTTTCCAGTGATGAAGCCGCTGATAAGTGGTATCAAGATGTAATTCAATGGGAAATTCTTCCCCTTCTTCGGGAGTACTGGTTTGATGATTCGAAGAAGCTTGAGTCTTGGGAGCAACGCCTATTACAGGCGTAAGACATGACCGTCCCTCGGATTCCGATCCAGAACCTTTATTATCTGCTTTGTTACGCTTGGAATCACTTAGAACAGGGTGAACTAGTCGATGTGTCTAAGATACCTAGTAATGAGCTCGTTGACCTTTTCGCAGTAGTACTATGTCAGGGCCTAGAGCATTTAGCTCGCCGTGGTTTAGAGCAAGGGTATGAGCTACATGAAGAAGAGTTAGCCGGCGTAAGAGGCAGAATTGACCCACTGCGTTCTGGCCGTCGATTTTTACCCGAACATGGCCGCGCAGCATGCATATTTGATGAGTTATCCGTAAATACACTACCCAATCGGATTATCAAAAATACGTTAAGACTTTTGGATCGTTTCCCAGCGTTAAATAGCACTCTTAAGAAAAAAGTTAACTCTTTGCGTAATTCACTGCCTGGAATCGCAGATACGGGTATTACCCTTCAATCGTTCAACCAGGTACAACTACATTCAAATAATCGGTTTTATCGATTTCTACTTAGCATCTGTAAGTTAATCCATGAGTCCGCTTTGATCGAGCCAAGTAGCGGCATGTATAAATTTCGTGATTTTGTTCGAGATGAAAAAGCGATGGCGAGGGTTTTTCAGGATTTCCTCTATAACTTTATTAGGATAGAAATTCCTGAATGGGAAGTAAAGCGAGAGAACATCCGCTGGGATGCATCAAGTAAAACTGATCCAAATTTAAGTTTCCTGCCTAGGATGCAAACAGATATTTCTCTTCTGCAAGGGACAAAAAAAGTCATTATTGACGCTAAATACTATAGAAATACAATGAGCAACTATTATGAAACTGAAAAATTTCATAGTGGCAATCTATACCAGCTACTCAGCTATCTCAATAATAGCGAATTCGATGGTGAGGTTTCTGGGATGCTCATATATCCTCAGGTAGAAAAACCATTACAAGAAAAATATCAAATAATGGGCTATGAAATTTCGCTAGTCACATTAAATTTTGATCAATCTTGGGAAAAGATTCATACAGACCTTACCAGCTTAGTTTCAAATCTGCATACTTAACAGAAGCACCATTTTTTCAATTTGATATTCATGTTCCGTTTAACGGCATTTGCAACAACTTGAAGGTCTGATAGTCATGCCCTAACTATGTTGAAGTGAAGTCAGGGCATGATTTCTTGGGCAATTGCTACTTCATAGCGTTGCCTGTTACATATTGAAAAACACTTAGAACTGGCTGACGCCAGGTATCCAGCTGGTGCCAGCGAGCGGCACTTTCGCCATGGCAGCAGCTTCAATCGTCAGTGCCACCAGGTCTTCCGGCTCCAGGTTATGCAGGTGGGATTTGCCGCAGGCGCGTGCGATCACTTGCGCTTCCATGGTCAGCACACTGAGGTAGTTCGCCAAGCGGCGGCCGGCCTGTACCGGGTCGACGCGCTTCATCAGTTCGGGATCCTGCGTCGTGATGCCGGCAGGGTCCTTGCCTTCATGCCAGTCGTCGTAGGCACCGGCCGTGGTGCCCAGCGCCTGGTATTCTTCTTCCCAATGCGGGTCGTTGTCGCCTAGCGCGATCAGTGCTGCAGTGCCGATGGCGACCGCATCTGCGCCTAGCGCCATGGCTTTCGCCACGTCTGCACCATTGCGGATACCGCCGGAGACGATGAGCTGCACACTGTCCTTGCCGGTGCGGTAGACGCCCAGGTCCTGCAATGCCTGTACTGCCGGGCGTATCGCGGCCAGGATGGGGATGCCCACATGCTCGATGAAGACTTCCTGCGTGGCCGCGGTGCCGCCTTGCATACCGTCCAGCACGATGACATCCGCGCCTGACTTCACTGCCAGCGCCACATCGAAATACGGGCGGGTGGCGCCTATCTTTACGTAGATGGGCTTTTCCCAATCGGTGATCTCGCGCAGTTCCGCTATCTTGATCTCGAGGTCGTCCGGGCCCGTCCAGTCCGGGTGGCGGCAGGCCGAGCGCTGATCAATGCCTTCCGGCAGGCAGCGCATCTTGGCCACGCGCGGACTGATCTTCTGGCCCAGCAGCATACCGCCGCCGCCGGGTTTCGCGCCCTGGCCGATCACCACTTCGATGGCGTCGGCCTTGCGCAGGTCGTCCGGGTTCATGCCGTAACGTGAGGGTAGATACTGGTACACCAGTATTGAAGACTGGCCACGTTCTTCCGGCGTCATACCGCCGTCGCCGGTGGTAGTGCTGGTGCCGACAGCAGAGGCGCCACGGCCGAGTGCTTCCTTGGCCGGGCCGGACAGTGCGCCGAAGCTCATGCCGGCAATGGTCACCGGCGTTTTCAGGTGGATGGGCTTGCTGGCGTGGCGCGTGCCCAGCCAGACATCGGTGCCGCATTTTTCACGGTAGCCTTCCAGCGGGTAACGGCTGACGGAAGCGCCGAGGAATAACAGGTCATCGAAATGCGGCAGCTTGCGCTTGGCGCCGGCGCCGCGGATGTCGTAGATGCCGGTGGCCGCCGCGCGACGGATCTCCGACATGCTCTGCGGGTCGAAAGTAGCCGAATAACGTGGGGCGGTTTGCGGGATTTTTGGGGATTCACTCATGGAATACTCACCTTAAAAGTTGATATTGCATTGCCCTGCGAGGCAATAGGGACGGGCTTCGCAGGCCGGTTATTTTGGATTGTTAATACGCGCCTGCGTTATCCACGTGGAAGTTATACAGGGTGCGTGCCGAGCCGTAGAGCTTGAAGGTATCCGGGCTGGCATCGGCAAAACCGGCTTTCGCCAGCAGGTCGACCAGGATGCTGCGGTCTTCGGCCGTCATGGGCTTTTCTTCACAGTCGGCGCCCAGGCTTTTCACCGTGCCGCGTACGAAGATGCGCGCTTCATAAAGCGAATCGCCCAGCGCTTCGCCGGCATCGCCGAGGATGACCAAGTTGCCTGCTTGCGCCATGAAGGCGGAGAAACTGCCGACGGAGCCGCCCACCACGATATCCGCGCCTTTGAGCGAGATGCCGCAACGCAGCCCTGCGTCGCCGTCGATCACCAGCAGCCCGCCCTGCGCGGTAGCGCCGGCAGCATTGGAGGCGAAACCTTTGACATGCACATGGCCGGACATCATGTTCTCCGCCACGCCCGTGCCGGCGCTGCCGGTTACGGTAACCTTGGCCAGCTGGTTCATGCCCGCCGCGTAATAGCCGGCGTGCCCATCGATGGTGACATTGATGTCCGCTTTCAGGCCGACGGCAATATTGTGCGCGCCGTTGGGATTATCGATGGTCACGCTCTTGCCGTTGAGCTCGGCGCTGGCACCGTGCAAGTACTGGTTGACCTCGCGCAGCGGCGTCGTAGTTAAGTCGAAATTTACTGGGTTTAATTGGCTGGCACTCATCGCTACACACTCCATACGTACATTTGCTTGGGGGATGGCTCGAAGACGTGCGCATTCTTGATGTCCGGCAGGTGTGCCAACGAACGGAACTCGGAAGCGATGGCCACGTAATCGTCATGTTCGGCCACCACTGCCGGCTTGCAGGCAAAGGGGTCGCGCACCAGCGCCAGTTCGTTCTGTGTGCCCATCAGCAGGGTGTAGAAACCGTCCAGTTCGTCAAACCCGTGCTCCAGCGCGGCCTTCAGGTCGTCGCCTTCACGCATGCGCCATTCCAGGAAACGGCAGGCGGCTTCGGTATCGTTATCGGTCTCGAACTCGATGCCTTCCTTCTCCAGCTTGCGGCGCAAACTGTGAGCGTTAGAAAGCGAACCGTTATGCACCAGGCACCAGTCCTGGCCGGCAGTGAAGGGGTGGGCATGTGCCGGTGTAACGGCAGACTCGGTCGCCATGCGGGTATGGCCCACCAAGTGCGTACCGCTTAAGGAAGGCAGGTCGTAACGCTTGGCGACATCGGCAGGCAGGCCGGTATCCTTATACACATCGATGGACTGGCCGACCGACAGCAGGTGCACATTGGGATAGGCCTGCTTGAGCCATGCACGGACCACGCTGCTGTACACATCGGTCACCAGGATGGCATGGTTGCCCTGTTCCACCAGTTTGGGTTGCGATTTGAGCTGGGCACTGAATTCTTCGGCCAGCTTTTTCCAGTGGTAGCCCATATCCGGGGCATACAGGTTGAACTTGAGTTGGTTAGCGCCCACTGGCGCTGTAAACACCGCCATGCCTGCGGAATCCGGTCCGCGTTCCGTCATGCCGATCAGCATCGGCATCATCAGTTCGCCGATCCTGGCGCGCATTTCCTGTTTCTTGACGAGTAATCCTACGATTCCACACATATATTTTCTCCTGATACTTTAGCTTGCAAAAATTTCAAATGCATAAAAAACTGGTTCTCGTCATTCCCGCGCAGGCGGGAATCCAGGCAACTTTCGTAATAAAACGGTAGGTCAGCTTTACTCATTCAGCTTGTTAAGCTCACCCCCAAAACGAATTACAGCGTATTGCCAGCTAACTGGATTCCCGCCTGCGCGGGAATGACGGCTTAGTAAATGATTAATAGAACTCTAGGTAGCGGTTCACTTCCCAGTCCGACACATGCCGCTGGTAATCCACCCATTCCATGCGCTTGAGGTCGATGAACTCCTGCGACAGCTTGTCGCCCAGTGCATCGCGGATCACCTTGTCTTTTTCCAGTGCGGTCAGCGCTTCGCCCAGGTTCTGCGGCAAGATGCCGATGCCCTGCTTAGCGATTTCCTCCAGCGTATAGTCATACAGGTTTTCGCTGCGCGGCTTGCCCGGCATCAGCTCACGCTTCACGCCGTCCATGCCGGCGGCGATCACGGCTGCCGTGGTCAGGTACGGGTTGCAGCTGCCGTCCGGCAGGCGTAATTCGAGGCGGCCGTAGGGGATGCGTACCAGCGTAGAACGGTTGTTGTCGCCGTAGGCAATGTAAGCGGGCGCCCACGTCGCCCCGGTCAGCGAACGGCCGACCACCAGGCGTTTGTAGGAATTGATAGAAGGCGCAGCGATGGCCGTCAGCGCAGGCGCATGCTCCAGGATACCGGCCAGGAAATGGTAGGCCAGCTTGGACAGGCCCATACCGTTCTTGTCGCCCTTGTCCATGAAGATATTGGCGTTCTTGCTGTCGCCGATCGACATATGCATGTGCATGCCATTGCCGGGGCGGTTGCTGAATGGCTTGGGCATGAAGGAGCAGATCATGCCCATCTGGTTGGCGATCTCGCTGGCTGCCATCTTGAACAGGATGTAGTTGTCCGCACTTTTCAGTGCATCGGAGTAGGTGTAGTTGACCTCGAACTGGCCGTTGGCATCTTCGTGATCGATCTGGTACACGTCCATGCCGACGGCCAATAATGATTCCGTGAGTTTACCCAAGTACTCTGATTGCCTGGTGATACCCTTGTAGTCATAACAGGGTTTCTGTAGCAGGTCAGTATCGTCGCACGGGCTTACGCGGCCATTTGCATCGCGTTTCAGCAATGAAAACTCCGGTTCCAATCCGGTATAGAAGGTCCAGCCTTTCTTGGCCATCTTGTCCAGCTGCTTCTTGAGCACTACGCGGGCGTCGTATTCGTAAGGCTTGCCGTTGACGTGGCCGTCGCACACGATACGGGCATAGCCGGGCTGCCAAGGCACCAGGCCCAGGGTCGCCAGTTCACCGACTGCCATGTAATCCGGGCCGTTGGGTGCGATGCCTGTACCCCAGATAGCGCCACCGGCAAAACCGGCGCCGGCAGTGAGCACGTCTTCCAAATGCGCAGCCGGCACCGACTTAACCTTGGCTACGCCATGGATATCCGCAAATTGCGCCAGCACGTACTTGATCTGGTTATCCTTCAGGAACTTCTTTGCTTCTGCGACCGATTTCATGCTATCCCTTTCATTAAGCCGGCAATGCCGGTTATCGTTCAGTGGGTGCTGCTTTTTTATTCTCTAATATCTGCAAACCGAATCTACATCTATAAATACACAGCCAGCCCGACGGCACCGCCGCCCAGCTCATCGGCCAGTTGCGTCAGCGTTTGCCACATATACGCGCCGTAACTGCCGTCACACCAAAGGCGGTATACCGTACCCGTCTGGTTGCCCGGCGCAGGCTGCCGCAACAGCGTGGCCGAAATGCCCGCCACTTGCGTCATCACCACCGCATCGCCGGCAAGCGCCTTATCGCGCAGGTCCAGCAGGCATAGCTCTGAGAGCAGATCCTGGATTCCGCTGCCGCTCAGGATGAATGCCGCATCGTTGCGCTGTACGCGGTACACGCCGGCGGCTATTGGCTGCGACAAGTATCCATCGTCGGGCAAGCCGTTGCTTGTGTTATTCAGTTGCTGTTCGATCAGGAACTCGCTGCTCCCCAGGCGCAATACCAGGCTGGCATCTTCAGTGGTGCCGGAGCTTGCCCAGCTGTTGTTGCCTGCCGGAAGCGCGATATTGCGCTGACTTAACCACTGTTCGGCATTGGGTCCCTTGACTCCGAAACGCTGCAGGCAGCTGACGTCGCAGATGCCTGCGATCTGCTGGCGCTCAAGCTCGATCTCCGCGCCGTCGTAGTCCAGCGCAACCGACATGCCATTGAAGTCAGTCCAGCGAGGTTCCTTATCAGATAAGGCATAAAGAATGGGCGTTTTCAGCATCAGATCGCACTCCCTTTGGCGCTTGCTGCGGCAACGAATGGTGTGGTGGCCACGGTGGCGTTCACCAATGCACCACTATCGGTACGGATCTGGAATACAGAGCCCGGCGCTATCTTCGTAACGGGCACATAGGCCAGGCCGATGGTGCGGGCAATGCTTGGGCTGTAGGCAATGCTGGTGACCCTGCCGGAGATTTCACCTTTTGTAGCCCTATCTGCAGCCGGCTCGATCACCAGATTGCAATCCAGCGGCATTTCTCCCTGGTAGCCGGCATCCAGCATGAAAGGCACCAGCCGTTTTTTCAGCGTTTTCTTCGCGACGATCTGTGCGCTGCGCTGGCCGACGAAAAAAGTCTTGCCCATCTTCATCGCATGTTCAGCACCGATCTCGTAGGGATTGGTCAGCCCATCTGTGTCATGGCCGCTGATGGGGTGGCCCATTTCCAGACGCAGCAGGCGCTGGGCATCGGTACCGAACGCCCGGATTCCGTACAGCTTGCCGGCTTCCATGACGGCATCCCAGACCGACTGCGATGCCGCCGCCGGGATATGCAGCTCAAATGCCAGTTCCGCTACGAAGCCGACCCGCAGGATGCGCGCGGGGAATCCTCCTACTTCGGCTTCGCGGATAGCGCCGAACGGGAAAACAGCATCGGACAAGTCCAACGCGGTCAGTTGCTGCACGATGTCGCGTGAACGGGGCCCGGCGATGTTCATGGCACCGAAAGCACCGGTGACATTCACCAGCCCGATGTCCAGTTGCCAGCGTTGCTGCCAGCGCTGCATCTCGCGATAGACGGCGGCAGCATTGGAAGTGCTGGCGGTCACGTAGAAAACGTCTTCTGCCAGGCGGCCGGCAATGCCGTCATCCACTACCACGGCGGACTCATCCAGTAATAGCGCATAGCGGGTTTCGCCTATTTTCTGGCTGGCAAAACCGCCGGTGTAGAAACGTTCCAGGAACTCGGCCGCATCCGGGCCGCAGACCTCGATCTTGCCGAGGGTACCGGCATCGATGATGCCAGCGCCGTTACGCACGGTCAGGCTCTCCTGCTCTATCAATTGCTGTTTGCTAAAGCCTTCTTTTGCGTAATAGGCTGGCCGTTTCCATGCGCCCGCCTCGACAAATACTGCACCGGCAGCTGCATGCCAGCCATGCAATGCGGTCAGGCGGTGCGGATGAAAGCTGCGGCCGCTGAGATGGGCGAACGGCGTGGGATGGAAGAACGGCCGCGCGGTGGTGGTGCCGACTTTTTCTACAGGCAAATTGCGCAAGCGTGCCAGGATGCGGATAGCGTTCATGTTGGAATGCTTGCCCTGGCTCGGGCCCATGCCCACGGTAGTAAACCGCTTCATCAGTTCGATGTTGTCGAAGCCTTCCTGCGCCGCATTAAGGAAATCCTTAAGCTGCAGATCCTCATCGAAATCGATGAAATTGCGCGATTTGGCATGCTCAACGATGGGATAGGGATGGCTGGGCGAATTGCCCGCATGGACAGCGACAGCTACCTCTGCTGCCTGCAAGCCAAGGTAGCGTATCGCATCGCCTGCTGCACGCAGCCCGTCGTTGACGCGTTGCTCAAGCTCGAACACACCGTTGACTTTGCCTGCAGCGAATATGCCGGCTGGCAGGCGTTGCGGCAAGAACTGCTGGATGTCGTTATCGAAGCGCATGCCGGTACCGGCCTGGTAGAGCAGCGCGGCAGCAGGTGCCCAGCCGGCGCTCATGAGGATGCCGTCGCATGCAATGGTGAAACTGCGTTCGCTTTCGGCAAATGCGCTGTCCATTTCGTAGCTGCAGACCACCGCGCCTTTTACGCCGAAGCCGTCGGCGGTTGGCAAGGCCTCGTATACGCAATGCCCGGTGTGCATACTGACGCCTTGGTGCTTGAGCGCGTCGTGCAGTTCCTGCGGCACCCTGGCAGGGCGCATGTCGACGACAGCAGCGACCTTGATATCGGCTGCCAGCATGTCCAGTGCCACCCGGTAACCATGGTCGTTCGCCGTCACGATGACAGGATTGCGGCATGCGGCCACAGCGTAGCGATGCACCAGACGCTGCGCTGCCGTGCCCAGCATGACGCCGGGAAGATCGTTATTGCGGAACACCGGCGGTTGTTCGAATACGCCGCTGGCGACGATGACCGCCCGGGCGCGCACTTTGATAATGCCATGCGGCGTGACGACGGGCACTAGGTGGTCGGTGTAATAGCCTGCCGCATACGATGCAGTGTGCAGGGTGATATTCGGATGGTTTGTTACCTCGCCTAGCAAGCTGGCTAGCAATTCCTTGCTATTGCTGGAACCTGCATGGTCATAACTCAAACTGCCGCCAGCCTGGGCATTCTCGTCTACCAAGATTACTTCCAGGCCCGCATTCGCGGCCTGTAGCGCAGCTGATAAGCCTGCAGCACCGGCACCGATCACCAGCACATCGCAGTGTGCATTGGTCTTGCGGCGCATCATCCGTGGATAGTCGAAATTCACTTTACCCAGGCCGGCCAGGTTGCGGATCAGCGTTTCCCAGTACGGGAACAGTTTCTTGGGGCTATGGAATGCCTTGTAGTAAAACCCGACCGGCAGGAAGGGCGATAGCCATTCCATGAAGCGCGTCTTATCCTTGAGCACGCCGCCGCGGGTATTCACGGCATACAGTTGCATGCCCTCGGTGATGCGCGTGACATCGGCGCGGATATTGGTATCGGTGCCGTCTGTGACCATCACGTTGATGTCATGGTTGGCCAGGCTCAGGATGCCGCGAGGGCGGTGATACTTGAAACTGCGGCCCAGTGCCTGCACGCCCGATGCCCACAGTGCGCTTGAAATAGTATCGCCCTCGTAACCGGTGTATTCCCGGCCCTCGAAGTGGAAACGTACCGGCTTGTTGCGGTCTATCCATTCGCCTGACTGATGGAGGAGGCGCTTACTCATGGTTGTTTTCCAGCAAACATCTGCTTGTCTTCTTTTTTGAATAGATAGGTCTGCTTCACCTCATCCGTCAGCGTGTCTCGCTCGGCCACGAACCAGGTGCCGCTTGGCGTGTGGTACCACCATTCCTTACGCACGGCGGGCGCGCCGTTACGGTAATGCACGTAAGCTGCCCATTCCTGGTCGGAACAGCTGTTAAGGTCGGGCATGTCGCGCAACTCGCCGCCGAAGACGAATTCGCTGAGGGGACGTATTCCATTAATAGGGCAATTAAGTAGTTTCATCTTTTGAGTATCAGCATCGGGCTAGTGGCCTACGGAAGCTGCTCCCTTTTCGCCGGTCAGTTCGTAATCCTCAAAGCGTGAAAGACGGAAACTGTGGATCAGGTCGTGCGGTTTATCGTTGGCCAGGGTCGCCGCCATGGTCTTGCCGCTGATGGGCGTGGCCTTGAAGCCCCATGTGCCCCAGCCGGCATCGAGGTAGAAGCCCTCGATCGGCGTTTTGCCCATGATGGGCGCGAAATCCGGCGTCATATCGGCCATGCCCGCCCATTGCCGCACCACTTTTACATGACCGAGGAAGGGGAACATATCGCTGATATGCGAGGTCAGGCCCTCCACGAAATCCAGGGTAGAGCGTGTGGAATGCACCTCGTAAGGATCCAGCGAAGCGCCCATCACCAGTTCGCCGCGCGAAGACTGGCTGACATACACATGCAAACTGCCGGACACCAGGATGTTATCCAGCCAAGGTTTCATCGGCTCGCTGACGCAGGCCTGCAGAGGATGGATGACGATAGGCGTTTCCAGGCCGACCATTTTGGTGATGCGCGGCGTGAAGCCGGCCACGGCCGACAGTACTTTATTGGTGGAGATATAGCCGCGACTGGTCTGCACGCCGACGACTTTGTTGTTCTGTACATCGATATTCTGGACTTCCGTATTCTGGAAGATATTCACGCCCAGCCGGTCCGCCGCACGGGCATAGCCCCATGCCACGCCATCATGGCGGACGATGGAACCAGGCTCGTGATACAGCGCGCCGTGGATGGGCGCATGGCCGCTACAGCTCAGGTCGAGTTGCGGACAGGCTTTAGCGATATCGTCCGGCCCGACCACCTGGCTTTTTACGCCAGCATGCTTGTTGACTTCGGCGCGCCAGCGCATGGTGCGCATAGCCGACTCGGTGTGTGCCAGAGTGAAGTGGCCACGCGTGGAATAGAACAGGTTGATGTCGAGGTCTTCCGACAGGCCTTCGAACAGCTTGACGCTGGCATCGTAGAAATTCACGCCTTCTGGCGTCAGGTAATTGGAGCGCACGATGGTGGTGTTGCGGCCGGTATTGCCGCCGCCCAGGTAGCCTTTCTCCAGCACGGCCACATTGGTGATGCCATGATCGCGCGCCAGGTAGTACGCTGCTGCCAGACCATGCCCACCCCCACCTATGATGACGGCATCATAGGTTTTCTTCGGGGTTTCCAGCGCCCTGAAAAAGCGCGGTTCCGGGTGTTTGCGGTTAAGGGCAAACTTGAGCAGTCTGAGGGGCATTGCTGTCCTTGTTCGTAATTAATGCACCAGTAGCCAGTATTCCGAATGATTCTTTAAGAATAACTTTATTTACTGTGGTGCAACTTATGTTCGAATTAAGCCATATCCAATCCCTAGCGTCAACAGTTTAGGAAACATTATTTACTCTAATGAAAATTCATCTGTGCATATGCACTAATATTTTGTAGACTTGGCGGTATCGGCCCCATGGGAGGGGCCATGTCAGAGGATAGTGCAGGAAAGCGCATGGCGACAGACAATCTAGACACGTTAAGTAGCGGGCAGCTGCAGAACAAAGCACTGCACCGGCACCTGGGCGGCACCATACGCCAGCTGCGCTTGCAGCACGGCCTGACCATTGCGGAGATTTCACTGCGGGCCGGCATTAGCCGCGGCATGCTCAGCAAGATAGAGAACGGCCTGGCCTCCACCAGCCTGGAGACGCTGGAGCAACTGGCCAATTCGCTGGGTGTGACGCTGGCGCACCTGTTTCGCGATTACAACGTGCCGCGTGGCGGCGCCCAGCTGGTAAAGAAGGATAAGGGCATGGAAGTGGTGCGCCGCGGCACGCGCAACGGCCACACCTATCACCTGCTGGCCTACGACCAGGGTCCGCAGAAAACATTTGAGCCTTTCCTTATCTCGCTGGAAGAAGCCAGTGAGGTATTCGATCATTTCGAGCATCCCGGCACAGAATTCATCTACATGCTGGAAGGCAAACTGGAATACCGCGTGGGTGAGGAGACGTTCGTACTGGAACCCGGCGATTCGCTGACGTTTCGCGGCGAGATTCCGCACCGGCCGGAAACGCTCACTAATACCCCTATCCGCTTTCTCTCCATCATCCACTACGATGCGCCGCTGACTGAATTCGACCCGGATTAAGAGAAGACCCGGATTAAGCGAAGACAAGTTAAGCGGAGACAAGGATCTGAACATGCAAACCATCACCATCGATAACGCCACGCCGTCGGACATCCCCGCCCTGGTCGAACTGCTGGCCGAGCTATTCAGTATAGAGGTAGATTTCAAGCCGGATACCGAACGCCAGGTACTGGGGTTGACCCTTCTGCTGTCCAATGCCGAACAGGCCGTCATCAAGGTCGCCAGGGATACTGCAAAAGACGGCGCTGTCGTCGGCATGGTGAGTGCGCAATTGGTGATCTCTACCGCCCAGGGCACGCCTTCGGCATGGCTGGAGGATATGGTGGTCAGCCGCGCTTACCGCAGCGGCGGGGTAGGTGGTCGATTACTGGACGCGGTGCGCGAATGGGCGAAAACCAAGGGTGCGACACGCGCGCAATTGCTGGTGGATACGGAAAACCTGCCCGCCGTCGGCTATTACCAGCACCTCGGCTGGGAAAGCACCCAGTTACAGGCAAGACGCCTGTTTTTTTAGGATTTGCTCTCACCTTAAGTTTAGGGCAAATGCCAACTGCCGTATCGAGGCAGTCTTAAAGCGTTCGATCAGCGCGGAGGGATGATTTCAGTAAGCGGTGATGCATAAGCCGGTAGGCGAGGATGATCCCCATGCATAGGGCCATCCACACCAGCGGTGGTGCGACGGCTTGCGCGATATGCCCCGGCCAGTATTCTCCCGACCGCTGCATCAGCAGGGCCAGCAACGCCGTGACCACACTGAACAGCAATCCCAGTACTGCAAACACGACCGCAGCGATTTTACGCAGCGCCGCATGCGGCAGGGTCCACGGGAACCGCTGGATGAGATGGAAGAACAGGTAGCTGGAGGCAGTGCCGGTAAGAATCGCCACCAAGAACAGCAGTAGCGAAGAGCCGGGTAGCCATACCGCAAGTATGAATACCAGCAGGGTGGCCCCGTACATCAGCACCAGGAGCAGCGCCAGGTAAAGTACGACTGCCGCCGTCTTCCTCACGAATTGCATGCCTGCCTAGTTTTTAGGCAGGGGAGCCGGCGCAGCATCCGCCGGTACTGGGAAATTCTTAGGCAACAGCACCCATATCTTCCCCTTCTGCTTCATGGCGCCAGCCTGGCGACCGGCATCGTTGCCTGCTCCCCAGAAAAAGTCAGCACGCACGCCGCCCTTGATGGCACCGCCGGTATCCTGTGCCATCATCAGGCGGTTCAAGGGCCTGCTGCTATTGGGGAACGTGGTGGAGAGGAACACCGGCGCACCCAGCGGTACGAAACGCGGATCGATCGCCACTGCACGTTCAGCCAGGATGGGCACGCCCAGCGCACCGAGGGGGCCAGGCAGGCCAGCCGGCAATTCACGGAAAAATACATAGCTGGGGTTGCTGTTCAGCAATTCACGCAGTTTGGCGGGGTTGTTCATGGCCCAGTTCTTGATGCCTTGCATCGACGCCTTATCCACCGTCAATTCGCCGCGCTCGATCAGGATACGGCCGATGGACTGGTAAGGCTGACCGTTCTGGTCGTCATAGCCGACATGGATCTGTTCGCCATTTTCCAGCTTGACCAGGCCTGAACCCTGTATCTGCAGGAAAAACACGTCGATGATATCGTCTATCCACACCATCTCATGGCCTTGCAGGGGGGAAGGCTCGACTTCGATCTCGCCGCGCGGGTAATACGGCACTAGCTTGGTACCGACCACTTTGCCGCGCACACGCTTATTGGCCAGTTCTGGGAACAGGCTGGTCAATTCGACCGTGATCAGGTCAGTAGGACGGGTGTAGAGCGGAAAACGGAAGACCTCGGTTTTGACACGGCTACCGCGTAACAGGGGTTCGTAATACCCGGTGATGGTGCCGGTGTCGGTGCCATCGACATTCGCGGTGGAATACACGGAAAAATACTGCCTGAAATACGCCAGGATGGACCACTGCACGGGTTTATCCAGATTGATGGCCGCATTACACGCGGCTTGCCAGGCCGGTTTTACCTTCAGTGCCGAACAGCTTTGCAGCCATGCCGGCCAGGCTTGCACCAGGTTGTCCTTCGACAGGCTGTCAATGTCGTCCCAGGTGGTGGCCTTCAATGTGCTGTAGGGGACTTTTACAGGCTCCGGCTTGGTTTCCACGTTCTTGGGTACATCAGGAACCGGGGTGGATGCAGGTTCAGTGACTGCGCAATTGCAGTCCTTGGTGGCGACAGGTTTGACGGCCTGTGGGCTACACGCGGTGACAACAAGGATAAGTGCGGCTAGGGCGATGCGATATAGGGTCATTAGCGGCTAACAAAGTTGGGTTAATGCAGCACACGCGGCATGGCAAGGCTGAACGGGGGGATTTCGACATCGAACTGGGTGCCGTCCTCGGCGGTGAGGTGATAGCTGCCGCGCATGGTGCCCATGGGGGTAGCCAGCATGGTGCCGCTGGTATAGGAGAACTGTTCGCCGGGTTTCAGCAGGGGTTGTTCGCCCACCACACCGAGGCCTTTCACTTCCTGCACCTTATCGACCGCATCGGTGATGATCCAGTGGCGGCTGATCAGCTGCGCCGTGACATTGCCGGTGTTCTCGATCTTGATGGTATAGGTGAATACATAGCGATTCTGCTCGACATCGGACTGGTCGGCCACGAAAGCAGTTTCAACAGTGATCGCGCATTGGTATTGTTTATCGCTTGTCATGGTGACCGTCCCGGTTCGTTACAACTGGAATGAATAGAGCAAAGACGGGCATCAGGAAATCATGCCGGTGGTAGGGGAACTAGGCGCAGCGGAATACAGCTTTTTCGGCATACGGCCGGCCAGATAGGCTTCGCGGCCCGCTTCCACCGCTTTACGCATGGCGCTCGCCATCAGCACCGGGTTGCCGGCACCGGCAATGGCGGTATTCATGAGGATGCCCTGGCAGCCAAGCTCCATGGCGATGGCCGCATCGGAAGCGGTGCCTACGCCGGCGTCCACCAGCACCGGCACCTTGGCATTCTCGATGATGATCTGCAGGTTCCACGGATTGAGGATACCCATCCCGGAGCCGATAAGCGACGCTAGCGGCATCACCGCACAGCAGCCGATCTCTTCCAGCTGCTTGGCGATGATGGGGTCATCCGAGGTGTAGACCATCACGTCAAACCCGTCTTTGACCAGCACTTCCGCTGCCTTGATGGTTTCCACCACATTCGGGTATAGCGTCCTGGGGTCTCCCAGCACTTCCAGCTTGACCAATTTGTGGCCGTCCAGCAGTTCCCTCCCAAGCCGCAGTGTGCGGATGGCATCGTCCGCAGAATAGCAGCCTGCCGTATTCGGCAGGTAGGTGAACTCTTCCGGCGGCAGGAAATCCAGCAAGGATGGTTCACCCGCGTTCTGGCCGATATTGGTACGGCGTATCGCCACCGTAATGATCTCGGCCCCGCTGGCGTCGATGGCGGCGCGCGTCTCGGCGAAATCCTTGTACTTGCCGGTGCCCACCAGCAACCGGGACTGGTAACTATTGCCGGCGATGGTCAAAGTGTCTGGTGAAGTCATGAGTGTTGTATAGATGCTTATAAATGTAAGGAAACTTAACCGCCGCCAACGGCGCCGACGATCTCAAGCGTATCGCCCGATGCCAGCGGCGTATGCAGGAACTGGCTGCGCGGCACGATTTCGCCGTTGCGCTCTATCGCCACACGCTTGCCTGCCAGGCCCAGCGTTTCCACCAGCTGGTTGACACTGAGGCCCTGAACTTCGAACTGGCGGGGATTACCGTTGATGGTTAATTGAATCATGTTTAGAGTGCCAAATTGAAGATCGACCAAAGAAAATCCAACAGGAGCCTGAAGCTGCCAGGAAGGCTTGCAGCTGCAGCTAACCTGGCCAATACAAGGTAAACCGCAAGCATGTGTATTTTACGTAGCTTAGGCAGCAGTTGGCAAACAATGGTTTGCCAGCTTCGCATGTGCCCAAGTAAAATACCGGTAATGCGGGTATAGTTCAGTGGCAGAACGCTAGCTTCCCAAGCTCGATATGCGGGTTCGATTCCCGTTACCCGCTCCAGTTCAATTACGCCTTCTATCAAGCCTGCCTGGGTACCCGAGCAGGGCAAGCCAAGCAGTCATAGTTTCCTGGCGAATGCCTTTGATAGCGAAGCAGAACAAAAGAGAACCCCCGATACATGAATATATTCAAAGCACGACTGCTGGTTTCTATTTTATTTGTTACTTTGTTTGGCTGCCTACTGGGCTCTTCATTAAGTCATGCCGCACAACCTTTGCAAAGAAAAGTAGAAGGCTTTGAGCTCGGCATCACGGCGGATAAGGCCATTGAGCTGATGACCAGCACATACCCCGGCTGTGAGATCAAGAAAAGGAACCATAAGGAAGATAACGGGGAGATGACCGAGATCGTGACTGAGTTGACGGTCGACGCCGGCGAGGTGGACAAAACCACCAAGCAGTTGCTGTGCAGCGAGCCTAACCGGGTGCTGGACCGGGTAAGCGTGAAGATAGTCAACCCGGATTCCAACGCCAGCCAGCCTGTGTATGAAATCGCGTTACGCAAAACCTACACGGATCCGGAAAACTATCCGGACAAAGCGGATTTCACGGTGGATGCGGTCAGCAAGGCCCTGTTCGCCAAGTACGGTAAACCGTCCGGCCAGATGCGCGCCAAAACCACCTCTATTCATGACCCTGCACCAGCACCCGTAAAAAAGGGTAAAAAAGGCAAAGCGGCACCGGCACCACCGGCTCCGGACGTGGAAGAATCCTATAACGTAGTCTACGTATGGGGCGGGCCGGGACTTAAGCCGCAGCTGTTTTCATTCTGTATGGAAAAATGCGGCAACTTCTACATGACGGCGGACTTGCTGATCACCAAGAAACCTAACCAGGTGCCGAAAAATACCTTTTACGTGCAGGCACTGGCAATCCGCATGATCGATACCCAGCTCGATGCCAAGCAGTACGACTGGGTGTACGAGCGCATCAAGCGCATCCGTACCAAGGGCAAACTATATTAGACAGACAGGCATGACGGTAGGGCGGTAGGCCGAACTTAAAACTCGATCATCTCGAAATCGTCCTTGCGTGCCCCGCATTCCGGGCAGGTCCAGTTGACCGGTACATCTTCCCACCTGGTACCAGGCGCAATACCGTCTTCCGGGCAGCCTTTGGCCTCGTCGTAGATCCAGCCGCAAATATTGCACATCCAGGTTTTCATCAATATCCTTCAATCAGCCTGATGGATGGCCGGCTAAATTTCCGCCTACAGCAGGCCCATCCAAAATTAAGTTAAAATGGCAGACCTTGCATTTTGCCGTGCGCATCCGCGATGTCGCAATGATGCCGCATCGCATGAGTTAACGCATTACCTTTTTTAGCGCATATTACAGAATAAAATTATGAACCTGATGCCTCCCGCGGTAATGACCTTTGCAGCCACTGACCCTAGCAGTGGCGCCGGCCTGCAGGCCGATATCCTCACGCTTGCCAGCATCGGCTGCCACCCATTGTCGGTGGTTACGGCCATCACTGTGCAGGACACGGTAGGCGTGGATAGCGTCATGGTGTTCGACGCCGACTGGGTGAACGAACAGGCACGCACCATCCTGGAAGACATGCAGGTGTCCGCCTTCAAGATCGGTATGCTGGGCAGCGTGGAAAACATCGCCGTCATCGCCGAGATCATGGCGGATTACCCTGACACTCCCTTATTGATCGACCCCATCCTATCCTCCGGCCGCGGCGATGAACTTGCGAACGAGGAGATGCAGGCAGCCATGATAGACCTGCTGTTCCCGCAGGCGACGCTCATCACGCCCAACAGCCTGGAGGCCCGACGCCTGGCATTCATGGATGCGGACGACACCGATGAACTGGAAAACGCCTCGCTGGACGAGACCGCCACGCGCCTGCTGGAACTCGGCCCCGAGTTTGTATTGATCACCGGCACGCACGAGCGCTCCATCGAAGTAGTGAATACCCTGTACGGCGATACCGGCCTCATCAAGGCATACAACTGGGAACGCCTGGCAGGCAGCTATCACGGTTCCGGCTGCACCCTGACATCCGCCATCGCCGCCTGCATCGCCCATGGACTGACCATGGAAGAAGCCATCCTGGAAGCCCAGGAATATACTTGGCAAACACTGAAGGGCGCCTTCCGTCCCGGCATGGGCCAATACATCCCCGACCGTATGTTCTGGGCTCGCGATGAAGACGATGCACCGGACGTCAGCAAGAAACAGTGACGGGTTCTTAAGCAATGAAGCAACACACCCCAGCCATACGCGGCCTGTACGCAATCACGCCGGACCTGGCCGACACCGGCAGGCTTTGCCGCATGGTGCAGGCCAGCATCATCGGCGGTGCCGGCATCGTGCAATACCGTAACAAGACTGCGGACCCGGTATTGCGCATTGCGCAGGCCAAGGCCCTGCTGGAAATATGCCGCGAACAGGGTGCCAAACTCATCATCAACGACCACATCAAGCTATGCCTGGCACTGGACGCAGACGGCGTGCATGTCGGCAGCGGCGATTTCAGAGAAGATGGGGCAAAGACGCTCGCGGCAGTACGTGAGCGCATGGGTGACAAGATAGTGGGCGTTTCCTGCTACAACCAGCTCAGCCTGGCGCAGCAGACAGCGCTGCAGGGCGCGGATTACGTAGCATTCGGCGCCTGCTTCCCTTCAGGCACCAAGCCGGATGCCGTAAAAGCGGAGCTGTCGCTATTCAAGGAAGCTGCAGACCTGATCGATATCCCGCTGGTCGGCATAGGCGGCATTACGCTGGACAACGCAGCCTCGGTCATCGAAGCCGGCGCTGATGCGATTGCTGTGATCAATGCATTATGGAATAGCGATGACATTGAACATACCGCTCGGCAATTTTCCGCGCTATTTCCTCATTAAAACGTTTACTTAAGAGCTGAATACCATGTCCCAGAATTCCAGAAACCAGGAGTTGTTCGAAAGATCCCAGAAACTGATACCGGGCGGCGTCAACTCGCCGGTACGTGCATTTCGCTCGGTGGGCGGCACGCCGGTATTCTTCAAGCGCGGCTTGGGCGCATGGCTGTGGGATGAAGACGACAAAGCCTATATTGACTACATCGGCTCCTGGGGGCCGATGGTGCTAGGCCACGCTCATCCTGAGGTGATTGCGGCAGTGCGCGAAGTGGCAGGCAATAGCCTTTCATTCGGCGCACCGACTGCACGCGAACTGGAAATGGCCGAACTGGTGAGCAAGCTGGTACCCAGCATGGAACAACTGCGACTCGTAAGTTCGGGCACGGAAGCCACCATGAGCGCAATCCGCCTGGCACGCGGCTTTACCGGCCGCAGCAAGATCGTGAAATTCGAGGGCTGCTACCACGGCCATGCCGATGCGCTGCTGGTCAAGGCAGGCTCCGGACTGCTGACGTTCGGTACGCCGAGCTCCGCAGGGGTGCCGCCCGAAGTCGCGGCGCATACCCTGACCTTGAGCTATAACGACATTGCCGGCGTAGAGGAGTTGTTCGACAAGATCGGCGATGAGATCGCCTGCGTCATCGTCGAGCCAGTCGCCGGCAATATGAACCTGATTCCTCCGCAACCGGGTTTCCTGGAAGCATTACGCGCGCAATGCACTAAATACGGCGCAGTATTGATATTCGATGAAGTGATGACGGGCTTCCGCGTAGCACTGGGCGGCGCGCAGGCGCTTTACGACATCAAACCCGACCTGACGACACTGGGCAAGGTGATAGGCGGGGGCCTGCCGGTCGGCGCTTTCGGCGGACGTGCAGACATCATGCAATGCCTGGCACCGGTAGGGCCGGTGTACCAGGCAGGCACGCTATCAGGCAATCCAGTGGCGGTGGCTGCCGGCATGGCTACCCTTAAATTGATCCAGGAACCAGGCTTTTACGACCGGCTGGCGGCAAGTACCGCAAAACTAGTCGAAGGATTGAGCGGCATCGGCCGCGAGAAAGGCATTACGTTCAGTGCTGCATCCGTAGGCGGCATGTTCGGGCTTTATTTCAGTGAACAGGCACCGACCAGCTTTGACGAAGTGATGAAGTCGGACAAGGAGGCATTCAACCGTTTCTTCCACAGCATGCTGGAGCACGGCGTATACCTGGCTCCGTCTGCGTTTGAGGCGGGCTTCGTGTCTGCTGCGCATGGGGAAAACGAGCTGGCTAAAACGCTGGAAGCTGCAAGTAGCAGCTTCGACAATTAACTAGAGTTACTTAGAGAGATAGAACTGCTGGGTGTCAGCAGTTCTGGGAATATTTAGCGGCTTCGATCTCGATGGTCTCGATGGCCAGGTCGAAGTCCATGGATTTATCAAAAAAGTAATCCACACCTAACTGCTGGGCCTGCTGGCGATAATGGGTATAGGCATTGTTGGTCAGCATGATGCTGACGGGGCGCGGATAAGCATAGTCGTCGTTCTTCATAGCTTTGAGCACTTCAAAGCCATTGCCTTTGGCCAGTTCGATATCCACCAGCAGCAAATCGAACGGGCGTTCTTTAAGCAAGGAAATAGCGTCTTCCTGGGTCGCTGCAAATCCGTCGAAACGAATCGCAGGATTACCGGATAGGGTATCCACGATAGCATCCCGGATTAACGCAGAATCTTCTACCAGGAGGATACGCATATTATCCGTGGTTAAATTTTCAGCAGCTTGCAAGGAACACCCTCTGACTTACCCATTACTGTAAATCCCGTATAAAAATTGTAATCTGTGTGCATTTTAGAAAATCTTACAAGTCGACACTATAGGCCTTTGTCCTACCTTGCCTTACAAATAGCATGTTCGATCATTCATTGACTGCCAGCTCAGGAAATCAGCTGGTTCTTGATCGCATAATAGGTTAAATCTGCATTATTCTTCAGGCTCATTTTTTCCAGGATACGCGTCCTGTAGGTACTCACCGTCTTGACACTGATATTGAGCTCATCACCGATCTCAGTCGCAGATAGCCCACCTGCCAGTTTGAAAAATACCTGGAATTCACGGTCCGACAGGGTTTCATGCAGTTGTTTTTCCGAGGGGTGCGACATTTCGCTCGCCATCAATTCGGCAAGCTCTGCAGAAATATAACGACGGCCATTACAGATGGTACGTATAGCCTTGATGATCTCGTCGGAATCTGCATCTTTTGACAGATAGCCCTTACAGCCGCTGCGCATCAGGTTGAGTGCATATTGCTGCTCTGCATAACCGCTTAGTATCATGACCGGCAGGTCAGGCGCTACATGCTTGAGGTCGTGCAGGGTATCCACCCCATTCTTGTCCGGCATGGAAATATCCATGACGATAATGTCGTAGGTGTTGGCGCGTACCAGCTTCAGTGCTTCGACCCCATTAGAAGCCTCACCGGCAACTTCCAGGTCTTTTTCAAGCTCAATCAGGTTTCTAAGGCCTGTACGTACAATGTTGTGATCATCCACAAGTAGTATTCTTTTTTTCATTGAATCCCTCTTCCCTGTATTGCTGACAATAAATTATTGCGCCTCTTTTGTCCGTGCCCGATATTACGTGCGCTGTAGCCAATCCGCAAGCTCGTCGGCATGCTCTTCCTCAGTGGCCAATATGCCTTCCAGCATGCAACGCGTGGTTGGATCTTTATCGCCTATGTACTGGATAAATTCCCGGTAGACATCAATGGCAATGCGCTCAGCGACCAGGTTCTCCTTGATCATTTCCTGCAGATCGTTACAGGGCACGTAATCGGCATGACTACGACTGACCAGGCTGTCAGGTGAAAAATCCGGTTCACCGCCCAACTGGACGATGCGCTCGGCGATCAGGTCGGCATGGCCCTGCTCTTCTTGCGCATGCACGTTGAATTCTTCTGCTATGGAGCGGGAGCTTAGTCCCTTGGCAGTGAAATAATGCCGTTTGTAACGCAAGCTGCAGACGATTTCCGTGGCTAGTGCAGCATTCAGGTGCTGGATGACAGTTTCAGCATCCCCTGTATAACCGTCGGTTTGAGCACCCTCAGTAACATTTTTGCGGGCATTTGCGCGAATGGCTTCAATATCGAGATTAAATGCCTCGCCTGGCGTATATAGGGGTTGTGGCATATTCATCATTTACTCCGTAGAAGCGTTAGCGTTTCTATTATTCCTGCGGATTTGCAGGCTTTTCTTTCATGGCGTGATTCAACACAGTCCAATCATCGTTCAATTGGGTACGGGAATGGTGCAGGAACAACTTTTCGTTCCAGACTTTCCTGAGGTAAAGGGCAATGCCAGCCACGATAATCAGCGGCAGGACTAACGCAGTTCCCAGGATAAGATTACGGTCAGGGCTGTTCCATGCGAATGCCACTAGCCACACGGTCGCAATCAGCCCGGAAAATGCCAAACATACCAGGGACACGATAAAGCCGATAAGAGTGGTGACCACACGGTTCCACTCATCCCGGATACTTTGTGCAAACATATGTGCACGCCGCTCGACGACTGACATGAGCAATAAAACAACCTGCTGCAGTTTATTGCCGACAAACCTCACTGCCACTATCTTTAAAAGCGTACGCCACATGTTTGCTCCCCTACTCCCAAGTGGCTAGATTAGGATCTGTTATCTGAATTATGGTTTCCGATCAGGTAGCCAATAAGTGCGCCCGCACCTACGGCAACAGCCAGTGTCAGTACAGGCTGTTCGTTCAGGACCTTGCGTGAACGCGCCTGGCCGTCTTGCAAGGCAATGGCGATTTCGTCCTGTAATGTATCCTTCCATTGCGTGTATTGTTCAGCAACACGCGCTTTTATTTCGTCACTCTTCTTTTCGATTGGCTGTTCCGCCAGTAACTCACGCAGACTTTCAATAAGTGCTTCCGCGTCACCCTTGGTGTTGCTGCTGCGTGAACTGATGCGTTTGCCCAGTTCCTGCACAGTCTCTTTTGCATCATTGGCAATGTCACTCACTGCCGCTTTGGTCGAATCCTTAAGGCTTACCGCTTTATCCTTGATATCACTGCTTTTTGTACTATTAAACATGGTATTACTCCTGACAAGACAACACTTAGAAAAAGACTATTGATTCAGCTTATTTGACGACCCATATGCCAGCAAGAACTGTCAGCACAGCCACGATTAGGAACAGGAAAAACAGGATTTTCGCAATTCCTGCTGCGCCTGCTGCTATACCGGTAAAACCAAATAGGCCTGCGACAAGTGCTATGATGAAAAATACTACGGCATAATGAAGCATAATGGCCTCCTCAAGTTACATAGCTAGACTTTAGCGATGAGGCACCGCGCTCATTAGCAGTTTATGGCTGAATCGCATGTCAGATACCTCTTACAATGAACGTCTATGAACTCATTTTTTACTAACGTACTGGCTTGGTGGAATGGCCTAATCGCGAAACTAGGCGGGCGTGTAGTGGCCAGCCTGGTGATTGCCATGATCATGACATTGATCGCTGTCGCGATCACCGATAGCTGGATCGTGGCTATCGCCAAGGAGGACAACACCCTCAAGCTGCTCAATGAAAATGCGCGGTTCATCGCCACACTCAAAGCCAGCCTGTTCCATGCCGAAAGTGCGCAACGCGGCTACCTGGTAACTGAAAAAACCGCCTACCTCACCCCCTTCAATGAAGCGCTTGAAGAAGCGCGCGCCAGCATAAAGCAGCTACGCAGGAATTTCGATAATCCCTTGATCGCCAATCTGAGCAGTTCAGAAAATGAGCTGCTGCAGGCCATCTCGGTCAATGTGGAAGCCAAGGCCACCGAGATGGCGATGACCATCCAGCTGGCAAAATCCAACCACATGGAGGATGCCCGCCAGATCGTCAACCTGGACCAGGGGCTCATCCAGTCCAGCAAATTTACCGAGTCCACCGAAAAGCTGACGGGACTGCAATTGAACGTCCTGTCGCAGATACGCCATAAACTGAATAACTACATCGTACTGTCCCGCATTTCCCTCATCAGTACCGCCATTGCCCTTTCTTTCCTGGTGATGGTAGTGATCCGCCAACTGGTCAGTGAAATCGCACATCGCGACCAGTTGAGTCGTGAGCTGGCGGTCGAGCGTGTAACGCTGCAGGCAAAGCTGGAAGATAGAACGCGCCTGCTGGAGACGCTGGCGGTGGATTACCAATATGATGTGGAACGTGAGCGCAGGCAACTCGCCCGCGAGTTGCACGACGAGCTCGGTTCCATTTTGACGGCCACGAAAATGGATATTTCATGGGTAGTCCGCAAGTTCAAGGAGACTGCACCGGAAGCTGCTGAAAAGCTGGTAAAAACGATGCGGTACCTGGATCAGGGCATACAGTTCAAGCGGCGAATCGTAGAAGCGCTGCATCCCTCGATACTTTCCACGTTCGGCTTCTGGCCGGCCATGAAGAGCTTTGTGGAATCCGCTGCTGAGCGCAATGAATGGGAACTTGACCTGTCTCTACCCGACGACTCCACCGAATTGAGCGAAGCCTTAGGCCTCATCGCATACCGGCTGGTGCAGGAAACGCTGAACAATGCCTCAAAATATGCCCAGGCAAGCAAAATATCCCTCAGCATCATGGTGGATTTCAAATATCTCAAACTTGAGATTGAAGATAACGGAATAGGCATGGATGTGAGCAAGATGGGCATGGAAACGCACGGGCTTACCGGCATGCGCCACCGGGTACAGGCAATCGGCGGCCAGTTGGAAATTTTAAGCAAGCCGGGCAATGGCGTATTCACGCGCGCCTTACTGCCGCTGGAATCTAAAGTGGTCAGTTCCTCCCTCCAGGAAGACATTAAAATAAAAACCCCTCATTCCAATCACTCGGCCTGAGGGGTTTGAATAGCAAAATCCAAGCTACGTTAAGTAGCCCGGATTTAACTACTTGTTCTTATCTGCAGCGTTTTCGATTTTTTCGCCACCCTTCTGGATGTCCTTACCTGCGCCGGACATGGTGTTACAGGCGCTCAAACTAAATACGCCAACTGCCAACAAAGCTACCATAAGCATTTTCTTCATGTTACTTCTCCCTTAGGTTGATGATTACAAAAATAAAAATTGGTTAACACATCGAGTGCCTTTAAGACCTGCGATACTAAGACCTGACGATTAAAACGCCGAAGTCTTCTTTTTCAGTCTGGTCATTGCCAATGGCGGGCATACCTGAATCAAAGGCGTCTTTATTACCTGATACATTGCTGTTAAGTGCACTGCCTTCACGGATACTGTTTTCCACAATTTTCGATGAAGTATTGCAGCCGTAAGCAGCTGACTGGGCCAGCGGCTGATACCCCAGGACAGCAGCGCCACCTGCCAGGCTGAAAAAGATAACGGATGCAGCCGCAATCAGCACCATAGGATGGGGCCTACGTTTAGGCTGTGTTCTTGCTGGATATATGTATCGCATTATCGTTTCCCTTTAATCTGGCATGCAGCTCATGGCTTTGCCTTAAATCGTTAACTTTTCTTTACGACCAGGCTGTTTTTAACAGACTTAACGCCTTCAACGCCCGAAGCGATTTCTTCAGCTTGTTTGATCTGTTCTTCCGTATCGACGAACCCGCTTAGCAATACAACGCCATGGTTGGTCTTAACACTGACCTGCAGGCCTTTGAAACCTTCTTCTTTCAAAAGCTTGGCCTTGGTCTTGGTTGTGATGCTGGAATCGCTGTAAATACGTTTGGTTTCTGCGGTTTGCACCTTGGATTTGTAGTCGCTGTACTCTTTTTCATCCAGCGTCTTGTCATTATCAAGATCCGCTTTACGGATACCCTTGGCAAACGTCTTGTCGGCCTTGGCTTCGGAATATGTCAGCGTACCGTCATTGTCGGTATCCAGTGCTTTGAATGCCTTCGTAGTAGGGTTATCGTTTAAGGTATTGCCGCTACCGAAGTCGACAGCCTGGGCACTCATCGCTGTCAATCCGAGGGCCAGAAAAATTGCTGAAATCTTGAAATTCGTATTCATGTATTGCTCCTAATTTTAGTTATTAGTAAGGTAGAAACAAAAATCTGTTTGTTTCGTCTGTCTGTGTATTTAAGCAGTGGTGTCATAGTAAAAGCGGGACATCGACGGCAAAGTCCGCATGCATCTGAAACTCCTGTAAGACTTAGCCTACAGCCCAGGCCGCATGCAGCGCGGATTGAGAATGAACTAGAAGAAAATCGCCACTGCGGAAACCGGTTAAAGTGACGGATTGGCAAGATAGTTGCTTTTTAATCATGGTTGAAGCAATCGCCTAATAACAGTAGAATTACAAGGTTTCGCTACAAACTATACAAGCTGGTGCAGTTGCGGCGAGAAGGTATACCGAATTCAAAGTTTTAAACCTGCTTGAATGCAGGACGGACGGGCATCCAATTGGTGCCCGTTGTTATCAGAACTGGGCGAACCCAGAGTTGTAAACCCAGAGTGGACGAGGGACAGAAATGAGCAGCATGCCGGAGCAGCAAGGTTTATATAATCCATCGAACGAGCATGACGCCTGTGGCGTGGGGTTTATTGCCAACATCAAGGGCAAGAAAAGCCATGAGATCGTGCGCCAGGGCCTGCAGATCCTGGCCAACCTGACCCATCGTGGTGCGACTGGCTACGATCCCAAACTGGGCGATGGTGCCGGTATCCTGATCCAATTGCCGGATGCATTTCTGCGCAAGGAAGCCGCCAAGCTCGACATTACCTTGCCTGCCGTCGGCGATTACGCCTGTGGCACGGTATTCCTGCCGCAATCGCTCAATGGCCGCGAAGCCTGTGAATCCATCGTCCAGCGCATCATCCATGAAGAATCGCAGATCATGCTGGGCTGGCGCGACGTGCCGCGCGACAACAGCAATATCGCCGATGCTGCCCGCAAGGTAGAGCCTGTCATGCGCCAGGTGCTGATCGCCCGCGGCGACACCGCCGTCGACCAGACAGTGTTCGAGCGCAAGCTGTTCGTGATCCGCAAACGTATCGAGCATGCCGTGAGCGCGCTCAAGCTGGATGACAATTCGCAATTTTATATCCCGTCGCTTTCCAGCCGCACCATCGTCTATAAAGGCATGCTGCTGGCAAACGAAGTCGGTATTTATTATAAAGACCTGCAGGACGAGACCATGGTGTCCGCCCTGGCACTGGTTCACCAGCGCTTTTCGACCAACACGTTCCCAGCCTGGGATCTTGCCCACCCGTTCCGCATGATTGCCCACAATGGCGAAATCAATACCATGCAGGGCAACGTCAACTGGATGGCTGCACGTCATGCAGCCATGCGTTCCGCCTTGTTAGGCGAAGACCTGGAAAAACTCTGGCCGCTCATCGCAGAAGGTCAGTCCGATTCTGCTGCATTCGATAACGCCCTGGAACTGCTGGTGGCCGGCGGATACTCATTGCCGCACGCCATGATGATGCTGATCCCGGAAGCCTGGTCGAGCAATACCATGATGGACGAAGAGCGTCGTGCCTTCTATGAATACCATGCTGCGCTGATGGAGCCGTGGGATGGCCCGGCTGCTGTCGCCTTTACCGATGGCCGCATGATCGGTGCCACGCTGGACCGCAACGGACTGCGCCCCGCACGTTACCTGGTGACGGATGACGACCATGTCATGATGGCTTCTGAAATGGGCGTGCTGACATTTCCGCAGGAAAAAATCGTCAAGAAATGGCGCTTGCAGCCAGGCAGGATGCTGCTGATCGACATGGAGCAAGGCCGCATCATCGGCGATGCCGAAGTAAAGGACCAGCTGGCGCAGGCGAAACCATACAAGGAATGGATAGAGAAATCCCGCTATTTCCTGGGCGACCTGCCCATGCCTGCCAGCATCACGGCACCGGCCAAATTGCAGTCTGCAGAAAGCCTGCTCGACCTGCAACAGGCATTCGGCTATACACAGGAAGACATCAAGTTCGTACTGCAACCCATGGTCACCAACGGCGAAGAAGGTGCCGGCTCCATGGGCAACGACAGTGCCTTGCCCGTACTCTCCAACCGCCCAAAGACCCTGTACTCCTATTTCAAGCAGCTGTTTGCGCAGGTGACCAATCCGCCGATAGACCCTATCCGTGAAGAACTGGTGATGTCGCTGGTCACGTTCATCGGCCCCAAACCCAACCTGCTTGGCATAGACGAGACCAGCCCTCCTATCCGCCTGGAAGCCAGCCAGCCGGTATTGATGCTGGACGAGCTCGAACAGCTCAAGGCCATCGACACCCTGACCCAGGGCCAGTACCGTTCGCTCACTCTGGATATCACCTATCCGGTCGCGCTGGGGAAACAAGGCATGGCAGGCGCCATCGATGCACTTTCCAGGGCGGCCGCCAAGGCAGTGCAGGATGGCTTCAACCTGTTGATCCTGTCCGACCGCCAGATCAGCGCGGATCGCCTGGCGATACCAGCCCTGCTGGCCTGTGCGTCTACGCACCAGTCGCTGGTACGTGCCGGCTTACGCACCAATACCGGCCTGGTGATCGACACCGGTTCAGCACGAGAAGTTCATCATTTTGCCTTGCTTGCAGGCTATGGTGCCGAAGCAATCTGTCCTTGGCTGGCATTCAATACCATCGATGACATGGTGGCAAAGGCCGGGAATACGACCGGGAATACGGATAGCAAGGAAAGCTACAAGAAATTCGTGAAGGCCATCGGCAAGGGCCTGCATAAGGTCATGTCCAAAATGGGCATTTCCACTTACCAATCTTATTGCGGCGCGCAGATTTTCGAGGCAATCGGCCTCAACACGCCGTTTATCGACAAGTATTTTACCGGCACCGCGACGCATATCGAGGGCATCGGCCTAGACGAAGTATCGGACGAAAGCCTGCGCCTGCACCAATCCGCCTTCAGCGACGACCCCGTGTTGGCACGCTCCCTGGAAGCAGGCGGCGAATACGCCTTCCGTGTACGCGGTGAAGAACATATGTGGACGCCGGAATCCATTTCCAAGCTGCAGCATGCCACACGCACCAATGAAGTAAGCTCCTATAAAGAATATGCCAAGCTGATCAACGACCAGACGCGTCGCCACATGACCTTGCGCGGCCTTTTCGACATCAAGCTGGCCGGCGCGCCGGTGCCTGTCGAGGAAGTCGAATCCGCCAAGGAGATCGTCAAGCGCTTCGCTACCGGCGCCATGTCCCTGGGTTCGATTTCAACCGAAGCGCATGCCACCCTGGCGATCGCCATGAACCGTATCGGCGGCAAGTCCAATACCGGCGAAGGCGGCGAGGATCCCAAGCGCTTCAATGCCGTATCCAAGGATACTTCAATGGCTGCGGTCATCGGTTTCGATCGCATTGAACGTGATATCCCGCTGAAATCAGGCGACTCCATGCGGTCGCGTATCAAGCAGGTCGCGTCCGGCCGATTCGGCGTGACTGCGGAATACCTGGCATCCGCCGACCAGATCCAGATCAAGATGGCGCAAGGCGCAAAACCCGGCGAAGGCGGTCAACTACCCGGCCATAAAGTGAGTTCCTACATTGCCCAGTTACGCTTCTCGGTACCCGGCGTAGGCCTGATCTCGCCGCCGCCGCACCACGACATCTATTCCATCGAGGATCTGTCGCAGCTAATTCATGATTTGAAAAACGCCAATCCCAAAGCTTCCATCTCAGTGAAGCTGGTATCGGAAACCGGCATCGGCACAGTAGCCGCCGGTGTGGCAAAGGCCAAATCCGACCATATCGTGGTAGCGGGCCATGACGGCGGTACCGGTGCTTCGCCCATTTCCTCCATCAAGCATGCCGGCACGCCATGGGAGCTTGGCCTGGCCGAAACACAGCAGACATTGGTGCTCAACCAGCTTCGCGGTCGCGTGGTGCTGCAGGTCGACGGCCAGATGAAAACCGGTCGCGACGTCGTGATCGGCGCATTGCTGGGCGCGGATGAATTCGGTTTCGCCACAGCGCCGCTGGTGGTGGAAGGTTGCATCATGATGCGCAAATGTCACCTGAACACCTGCCCTGTGGGCGTGGCTACGCAAGATCCCGAGCTGCGCAAACGCTTTACCGGCCAGCCTGAGCACGTCGTCAATTACTTCTTCTTCGTAGCGGAAGAAGTACGCGAACTCATGGCGCAAATGGGCATACGCAAGTTTGAAGACCTGATTGGCAGGGCCGATCTGCTGGACATGCAACAGGGCATTGAACACTGGAAAGCCAGCGGACTGGATTTCAGCAAGGTATTCCACCAGCCCAAGGTGGATGAAACCGTGTCGCGCCGCAACAACGAGTCTCAAAATCACGGCCTGGTCAATGCGCTGGATAACACGCTGATCGCGCAGGCCAAACCGGCACTCGAGCGTGGCGAAAAAGTGTTGATACAAACACCCATCAACAACACCAACCGCACGGTGGGCACAATGTTGTCCAACCAGGTGGCCAGCCGCTACGGCCATATCGGCCTGCCGGACGACACCATCACGGTGAAACTGACAGGCACCGCAGGGCAGAGTTTTGCCGCATTCCTTGCGCATGGCATCACATTCGAACTGACGGGCGAAGGCAACGATTACGTAGGCAAAGGCCTGTGTGGCGGCCGCATCATCATCAAACCGCCCGTGGCATTCCCCGGCATTCCGTCTGAGAACATCATCGTCGGCAATACCGTGATGTACGGCGCCACCATAGGCGAAAGCTACTTCCGCGGTGTTGCAGGCGAGCGCTTCTGTGTACGTAACTCCGGTGCTTCTGCCGTGGTCGAAGGCGTGGGCAACCACGGCTGTGAATACATGACAGGCGGTACCGTGGTCGTATTGGGCCAGACCGGGCTTAACTTTGCCGCCGGCATGTCAGGCGGCGTGGCGTATGTGTATGACGAAGACGGCTTGTTCAGCAAGCGCTGCAACATGGCCATGGTGTCGCTGGAAAAAGTGGAGCACGCAGTTCCCGCAGAAGATGTCAGTGGCAACCATCTGGGTCAATCGGACGAAGTGACGCTGAAGACGCTGATCGAAAAGCATGCGCAGCATTCCGGTAGCGAAGTGGCGCAAGCCCTGCTCGCGGACTGGGCCAATGCCATCGGCAAGTTTGTGAAAGTCATGCCGAATGAATATAAGCGCGCACTTGGCGAAATGGCCGAAGCAGCGAAAAAGCGGGCTGCATAAGCACTTAATTGCAATCGCGATAGTTAACGTTAAGCTTAGAACACGAAGCTTAAATACAAAGCATAAAAGGTTTTTAAATGGGTAAAGTAACAGGGTTTATGGAGTTTGAACGCTTGTCGGAAGGCTACCTGCCGGTGCCCGACCGCGTTAAGAATTACAAGGAATTCGTACTGCATCTGAGCGATGAGCAAGCCAAGGTGCAGGGTGCGCGCTGCATGGACTGCGGTATTCCCTTCTGTATGAGCGGTTGCCCTGTCAACAATATCATCCCGGACTGGAACGACCTGGTATACCAACAGGACTGGCGAAATGCGATCGATGTACTGCATTCCACCAACAATTTCCCCGAGTTTACCGGCCGCATCTGCCCGGCTCCCTGCGAAGCAGCCTGTACCCTGAACATCAATGACGACGCGGTCGGCATCAAGTCCATCGAGCACGCGATCATCGACAAGGCTTGGGAGAACGACTGGGTGGTGCCACAGCCCGCTGCGGTCAAGACCGGCAAGAAAGTTGCAGTGGTAGGCTCCGGCCCGGCCGGCCTGGCCGTGGCGCAACAGCTGGCCCGTGCCGGCCACAAGGTGGTCGTATTCGAAAAAGAGTCCCGTATCGGCGGCCTGCTACGGTACGGCATCCCCGATTTCAAGATGGAAAAAAGCCATATTGACCGCCGCATGGTGCAGATGCAGGCAGAAGGCGTAGAGTTCCGCATCAACCATACCGTGGGCCAGAACATCAATGCCGACGACCTGGTACTTGATTACGATGCCGTGGTCCTAGCCGGCGGTGCCGAATTCCCGCGCGATTTGCCGGTGAAAGGCCGTGAACTGGAAGGCGTGCATTTCGCCATGGACTTCCTGACGCCACAAAATAAGGTGGTTGCAGGCGATACTATCGAGAACCAGATCATGGCGACCGGCAAGAATGTCGTCGTCATCGGTGGTGGCGATACGGGCTCCGACTGCGTGGGCACGTCTAACCGTCATGGTGCTGTTTCCATCACCCAGTTTGAACTGATGCCGCAGCCGCCAGAGCAAGAAGACAAGAACCTGGTGTGGCCTAATTGGCCGCTGAAGATGCGTACGTCCAGCTCGCATGAAGAAGGCGCTAATCGCGACTGGTCCATCACCACCAAGGAACTGATCGGCGAGAATGGCAAGGTCACGGCACTTGTCGGTGCCCGCGTGGAGTGGAAAGACGGCAAGATGTCCGAAGTGCCGGGATCGGAATTCACGATAAAGGCCGACCTGGTGTTGCTGGCCATGGGCTTTGTCAGCCCCGTGCAAAAGGTGCTGGATGTATTCGGTATCGAAAAGGATGCACGCGGTAACGCCAAGGCCACCACGGATGGCGAAGGATGTTACGCGACGAGTCGTGATAAAGTCTTTACTGCAGGCGATATGCGCCGCGGCCAGTCCCTGGTGGTATGGGCGATACGCGAAGGACGCCAGTGCGCGCGTGCCGTGGATGAGTACCTGATGGGAAGCTCCACACTACCGCGCTAAGCCTGCGTCATTGAAGCGCTAGCCACTGCATAACTTAACCGCTACCACTGGGGATACCGAGAGCTTCTTGAGTATCCCCAAATTTTTTCTAGCACCCTTTTTCTAACACCCGACGTTAAAGCTCCATACTTAAAGATTAAGCGATGACCCAATTAAAGAACGATACCTTCCTCAAAGCGCTGATGCGCCAGCCTACCGACTACACACCGGTGTGGATGATGCGCCAGGCGGGGCGCTATTTGCCGGAATACCGGGAGAGCCGTAAGACTGCCGGCAGTTTCCTCAGCCTGTGCAAAAACCCCGACTTCGCTACGGAAGTGACGTTGCAGCCATTGGACCGCTACCCGCTGGATGCCTCTATCCTGTTCTCCGACATCCTCACCGTGCCGGATGCCATGGGCCTGGGATTGTATTTCGAGGAGGGCGAAGGCCCTAAATTCGAACGTACCCTGCGCGAAGAGGCGGATATCCTCAACCTGCGGGTGCCCGATATCGGTACCGACCTGCGCTATGTCACTGATGCGGTCAGCCAGATACGCAAGGCCATCGATGGCCGCGTACCGCTGATCGGTTTTTCGGGCAGCCCTTGGACGCTGGCCACCTACATGGTCGAAGGCAAGGGCGGCACCGATTTCCTGAATATCAAGAAGATGGCGTATGCCAGGCCCGACCTGTTGCACCATATCCTGGATGTCACGGCACAGGCGGTCACCGTTTACCTGAATGCACAAATAGCCGCCGGTGCGCAGGCCGTGATGATCTTCGACTCCTGGGGCGGAGCGCTATCGCACAATGCCTATCGGGAATTCTCGCTGAATTACATGGAAAAGATCGTGGCAGGCCTGACCCGCGAGAATGAAGGCCGCCTAGTGCCGCGCATCGTCTTCACCAAGGGCGGCGCACTGTGGCTGGAATCGCAGGCGGCCATCGGCGCCGATGCACTAGGCCTGGACTGGACAGTGGATATCGGCGAAGCCCGCAGCCGCGTGGGCAACCAGGTCGCGTTGCAGGGCAACCTGGATCCGGCCATATTGCTTTCCACTCCGCAGGCCATCGAGCGCGAAGTCGGCAGTATCCTCGCCAGCTACGGCCATGGTCACGGGCATGTGTTCAACCTGGGCCACGGCATCACCCAGTTCACGCCCCCGGAAAATGCCGGTGCCATGATCGCCGCTGTGCACGCCATGAGCAGGCATTACCACGCATAAGCTTCTGGTCGTTGCAGTCTTGCTCCTACAACCATATCCGCGCTTGTCCGATAAGCCATGTAAATGCCAGCGGATATCATCTTCTCCTCAATCTAGAAGGAGAATAATATGCGTACCACCCAAACCCGTATTTTTTCAGCAAAGACAGCATTGGCCTTCGCTGCCGGCTTATTGATCGTTACTTCGCAAGCCGCATTCGCGGACGAGGAATTTTATGGACGCGTAGAAAGCCGTCCTGAAGGCAACGCGGGCATATGGACCATCAGCGGCCAGCAAGTGCAGGTGACCGATAAGACCAAGTTCGACCTGGACAACGGCCCGCTGGTCGTCGGCTCATGTGCCGAGGTGGAACACAAGAAAGGTGTAGTCTCTGAAATTGAAACTGCTAAACCAGCTAAATGCGGTAAATAAGCGTTTCGGCAAACCGTGCTGTATGAAAAGCTGCAATAAAAAAGGGACTTCGGTCCCTTTTTTATTGCAGCCGAATCCCTCGCTAACCCATGCCAGGCCTTATTTTTGGCTGTACTTGTTTTTCCTGTACTTGGCCGCTTTCAGCAGTTACCATTAGTCCCTAATCGCTTGTTTAGTAATTAGGTTAGCGTTGTAAAGGGAAGTTAATGGTTAGTCGTCTGTGCCGCCAGAATAATAATCCAGCCAGGCAAATACTGCCTGCAAAAGGCAATAGCCTGGTGTTCGCGATTGTCGGCATACTGGTCATCTCGGTGATCGCCTGGTCTGCTTATTATGTATACGCGCACCATAATGATCCTGCCAACCCCAATATCATCATTACCTCGCCTGAAAATATTCCTGCGGCGACTCCACCCATTACCGAAGAGCAGCCGGCAGAGGCAATACTAGAGCCGGTCCCAGGCCCATTGCAGGCTGAGGAAGAATCCAGTGGCAGCGCAACTGAAGCAGAACCGGCTATCGTTACCATCGACTCCGCTGCACCTTGCCCTCCCGGTCAATACTCCTGTTTCCGCACCGATAGCGATACCAAGCTCGACCCTCAGTGCCCATCCTATAAATCCGTGTGGGCATATTACAGTAGCGACAAAGGCATCCACTGGAAGCGTGCGGGTTGTTATGCCACGGAAATCGATGCGGCCAAGGGAATAATCGCGGCAAACAGCCAGGCAGAGAGAACCAGGAAACTCGTCGATAATGCAACGGCGAAACGCGCAGCCGACCAGGCAAATACAAACGCAGCCCCGCTCGCGGTGACGGCCCCCATACCCGAGTCGCACACTCCGCCAGCACCGATACCAAGCGCTAATGAAGCTGCAGGATTCGAGGCAAAATTCAAGGGGGCGTTCGGATTGACCGTAGAAAAACGTACTTACCGCACGGCAGAAATGAAACACAAAGCCCTTAACCTGTGGGACAAAGAACGCAAATTGCTGGAACCGGACGGCACTATCAACGAGAAATACACCATCCAGCCGCAAAGCTCGGGGATGATTCCAGGTCATTGAGGCATTGCAATAAAGCGTTAAGCCAGATAAATTCAAACGGCTAAAAAGTACTTCCTAAAACTCCAGCGGATCCACATCCACGGCCCATCGCACCTTGCTGCCAAGCTTGCTCGCCCTGAGGTGCGGCACCCAGTTACGCAATAAAGCCTGCAACGGTTGCCGGCTTTTTGCCTGCAACAGCAGCTGGCCCCGCTCCATGCCTTTCAGGCGTTCCATCTGCGGGCGCACCGGGTCGTAAATCATGATGTCCTGCCTGTCCCAGCCACGTGCGATTTCTGCGGCTTCCTCCAGGAAGCCGGATACCTGCCGGAAATCATTCGCCTCTGCGCGCAACAACGCCATGAAACTGCAAGGCGGGAAATCCGTCATGGCGCGCTCCTGCAGCAGTGTCTGCGCATACGCCGTGTAATCCTGCGTCCGCAGGGCATTGAACAGCGCATGATCGGGAAACGCCGTCTGTATAAGCACCTCACCGGCCTTTTCCGCACGGCCGGCACGGCCTGCCACCTGCATCAGTTGTGCGAACAGGCGTTCAGCCGCACGGAAATCCGGGCTGAACAGGGCGCTATCGGTATCGATCACGCCGACCAACGTCAGGTTGGGGAAATCATGGCCTTTCGCCAGCATCTGCGTGCCCACCAGGATATCCACCTCGTTGGCATGGACGGCCTGCAGCATATCGGTCAGCGCATGTTTCTGCCTGGTGCTGTCACGATCCACGCGCAGGATGCGGGCGGTCGGGAATTGTATAGCCAGCGTTTCTTCCAGCCGCTGCGTTCCATGGCCGGTGGCATGCAGATCCTGATTGCCGCAGCTTGGACAGCTACGGATGATTTTTTCTTCATGCCCGCAATGATGGCAGCGCAGGCGGCCCTGCCTGAGATGCACCACCAGCTTGGCGCTGCAGCGCGAACAGGGCGCGATCCAGTTGCATGCCGAGCACAGCAGCACGGGGGAATAGCCGCGCCGATTGATGAATAACAGGCTTTGTTCGCCCTTTTCCAGCCGTTGCTCCATCGCCCTCACCAGTATCGGCGACAATCCATTTTCTAGCGGGCTTTTGGTGGTGTCGATGCAGCGTATCGAAGGCAGCACGGCTTGCGACACCGCACGTTCATTCAGCGTCAATAGGCCGAACCTGCGTACCGCCTGATCAGGAGAGGTGGCGTTGTGCCAGGTTTCCAGTGCCGGGGTGGCTGAACCCAGCACGATGGGCACTTTGCTGCGTTGGGCGCGCACCATCGCCACATCACGCGCGTGGTAGCGCATGCCGTCCTGCTGTTTATACGAGCCGTCATGCTCTTCGTCTACAATCACCAGCAGCAATTTCTGCAGTGGCGTGAATACCGCCAGGCGCGTGCCGATCACGATACGCGCCTGTCCGGATTGCGCCAGCCGCCAGTTTTGTAAGCGTTCACTTTCGCTGAGATTGCTGTGCAGCGAGACCATGGGGAAGTTAGGCAGGCGAGTACGAAAGCGCGCCTCAAGTTGCGGCGTCAGGTTGATTTCAGGCACCAGCACCAGCGCCTGTCCTTCATTACTCTCAAGTATGGATTGCAGCAGGCGTATGTAAACCTCGGTTTTGCCGCTGCCGGTGATGCCGTGTAGCAGCCACGGCTTGAAAGCGGCCGATTCGGCAAGTATTGCGGACACGGCTGCCGACTGTTCCGTATTGAGCTTAGGGGGCATAAGGGTCGATTTCATACCTATCTCCAGTCCCGCAAGAATTTCCCGGGATGCAACGAGTCCTGCCTCAACTAAGCCCTGCATGGCTTTTCGCCAGCCGCTCGAAACTTCTGACAGGGCAGATTGCGTCATCGCCGCGTTTTCCGACAGCACAGCCAGCAAACGGCGCTGCAAGGCCTTTTTAGCAGGCACCAGTTCCAGACCCTGGATATGCCCGATTTCCGTCAGGCTATAACTGTATTGCTTACGCGATACTGCCGGCTGGATTTGCCGCAGCCGGGCCGGCAGGGCCGACAACAGAGCTTGCCCATAAGGATGCTGGTAATAATCCGCACAGAATTTAAGCAAGGCGAACGTTTCTGCATCCAGTGCCGCTTCGTCGCTGAAGGCATGCTGGATAGGCTTGAGCTTTTCTACAGGCAGGTCGCTGGTGTTGCCGACCTGGGTAACGATGCCTATCTGCAGTCGACGGCCGAACGGCACCACCACACGTTGGCCGACTGCAACAGCATGCCCGCCATCTAGGTAGTCGAAAAAAGTATCCAGCGGGACATCGAGCGCAACTTTGAGAATTTTGTGCGACATCGTAGGCGACTGCGGATTGGTATTACTGCTCATGAGTCAGCTTAGCCATAAATGGGATACATGGTATTGGGGATTCATGCTTGATATAGGTGGTGAGTGGCACCCGTCAATGGGTTAAAATACGCTTTTATCATTATTGTTGAAACCTGCTTTGAGAGCACATCTTACCGAATTACTGGCCCAAGCCGCAAAAAGCTTGAGCATCGAAACTGCAGATTCAGCGATCCAGCTCGAGCGTCCGAAAACCGCACAGCACGGCGACTTTTCCACCAACCTCGCCATGACCCTGGCCAAGCCGCTACGCCAGAGCCCGCGCGCCATCGCCGAGAGCCTGATCAAGGCGCTACCCGCATCCCCATTCGTGTCGAAAGTGGAGATCGCCGGTGCCGGCTTCATCAATTTCTTCCTCAATGACAAGGCACGGCAGGGGGTGATAGGCGAGATCGCCGGCAAAGGCGACCACTACGGCCATAACAGCATCGGCCAACATCGCAAGGTGCAGGTTGAATTCGTTTCCGCCAACCCCACCGGCCCTTTGCATGTCGGCCATGGCCGCGGGGCCGCAGTAGGCGATTGCCTGGCACGGCTATTGGCCGCCAACGGCTGGGATGTGACGCGTGAATTTTACTACAACGATGCCGGCGTGCAGATCGACAATCTTACGCGTTCGGTGGAAGCCAGGTGCCAGGGACTGACACCCGAAGATGCAGCATGGCCGGAAGATGGCTACCGTGGCGACTACATCGCAGACGTAGCAAGCGCTTACAAAGACAAGCAGACGGTAGTGGCCGATGACATCCAGGTAACCGCATCGGGTGACATCAACGATAGCGAAAACATTCGCCGTTTCGCCGTAGCTTACTTGCGCCAGGAACAGGACCTGGACCTGAAAGCGTTCCAGATAAAATTCGATGTCTTTTCGCTCGAATCTTCCCTCTACACCTCGGGCAAAGTGGAGCAGACGGTAGAAGCCCTGATCGCCAGCGGCCACAGCTATGAACAGGACGACGCGCTATGGTTGCGCACCACCGACTTCGGCGACGATAAAGACCGCGTGATGCGCAAGACCGACGGCGGTTACACCTACTTCGTCCCGGACGTGGCCTACCACGTGGATAAATGGCAGCGCGGTTTCACACGCGTTATCAACGAACAGGGTGCCGATCACCACAGCACCATCACCCGCGTACGTGCAGGCTTGCAGGCGCTTGGCATCGGCATCCCCAAGGGCTGGCCGGATTACGTGCTGCACCAGATGGTGACGGTGATGCGCGGCGGCGAAGAAGTGAAACTATCCAAGCGTGCAGGCAGCTATGTGACCCTGCGCGACCTGATCGAAGAAGTCGGCTGTGATGCCACCCGTTACTTCCTGGCAGCGCGCCGTTCCGATTCCCAGTTGATCTTCGATATCGACCTGGCGCGTGCGCAGACCAACGATAATCCTGTGTATTACATCCAGTATGCGCATGCGCGCATATGCAGCGTGATCAACCAGTGGAATGGCGATACTGCCAAGTTAGCAAGCGCTGACTTATCGCCGCTGAACACCGCGCACGACGCGGCGTTGATGCAGCGTCTGAGCGAGTTTCCGGAGGTTGTGGAAAGCGCTGCCGTGGATTTAGCGCCGCATGCCATTGCCAACTACCTGAAAGAGCTGGCGAGCGACCTGCACAGTTTCTACAATGAGCATAAGATACTGGTGGAGGATGAAACCACCAAGTTGGCACGTCTCAGCCTGGTCTACGCTACCCGGCAGGTATTGAAGAATGGCTTGCAGCTCCTGGGCGTCAGTGCACCCGAAAAGATGTGACCTGATGGTCATGTATTGCAGGCAAATAGAGAGTTGAGGAAGAACCATGAGTAGAGATTACAAACCCGTGCAGGCCCGGGAAAAAACCAGCGGCAAAGGCAATCCCTTTTTCGCAGGTGTACTGGTAGGCCTTCTTATCGGCGTCGGCATCTCTGTCGGCGTTGCCATCCTGGTGAAAGGCGGCGAGAGTCCATTCGTCGATAAACGGCCGTCCACGGACAATGTCGTGAACGAAGAAACCAACACCAACGTGCTGCCTAAAAATGCCGATGCCGTTCCCGGCAATGAGAAACCGCGCTTTGATTTCTACACCATCCTGCCCGGCAGCGAGAGCCCGGTCAGCGAAAAGGAGATCCAGCAAAAGCAGGATCAGCCGTCAGAAGCCAAAGCCAATGAAAACTACTTCCTGCAGGTAGGCGCATTCCAGACGGAAAGCGAAGCCGACAATATGAAGGCGAAGCTGGCACTATTAGGCATGGAAGCAGTCATACAGACCGCGAATATCCCGGATAAAGGCGTCTGGCATCGTGTACGCGTGGGCCCGTTTGTCGACCTTAACCAGATCGACAAGGCGCGGGGCGAACTGACACGCAACGGCTTCAGCGCAGACCTGATCAAGATACGCAGCAATACGCCCGATCAATAATAAGGGCGTCAGGGGTGCAACGTCAGCGCAATTCGCGCAGGCGCGTTATTCAAAAACTAATAAACTCAATATTCTAAGGAAAGAATCATGAAGAAACTTTTGGCCGCCTTGATGCTGGTAGGCTCCTTTTCCACGTTTTCGGCGACTGCAGTGGCTGAACCCCAGCTGACCATCGATTACGCCCAGACCGAGCAAACCATCCCCACCGACAATCCGGCCAAGATCGAGGTAATGGAGCTGTTCTGGTACGGTTGCCCGCACTGCAACGTGCTGGAGCCGCAATTGGCCGCCTGGGTGAAGAAACTGCCGGCAGACGTCTACTTCAAGCGCGTTCCAGGCCTGCCACGCCCGGACTGGGCACCGATGGCCAAAGCCTATTACACGCTTGAATCCCTGGGCCTGGTGGAAAAACTGCACGCGCCGCTGTTCGATGCCATCCACAAGCAAAAAGTCTTGAACCCAACGGATGAGCTGGGCACCATAGACTGGATCACCAAGCAAAGCGGCCTGGACCGCAAGAAAGTGGAAGAAGCCTACAAATCATTCTCCATCAACACCAAACTTACCCGTGCCGCGCAGATTTTCCGCGCGTCCGGCGCCACCGGGGTGCCCAGCCTGATCATTGACGGCCGTTATATCTCGTCCAGCACCATGTCAGGCGGCAACCAGGAATTACTGAATGTGGCGGATTACCTGATCCAGAATGTGCGCAAAGAAAAAGCGGCAAAGAAATAAACACATTGCCGCATAGCAAGCAGAAACCCGCTGCAGAGGAAACGAGACCGCAGCGGGTTTTTGCGTTAAAGGTCTTCATCACCGGCGCCTCCAGCGGCATAGGCCAGGCGCTGGCCAGGCAATATGCGGCTAACGGCGCCGCTCTTGGGCTGGTAGCCCGGCGTGGCGAATTGCTTGAAGAGCTGGCCCGCGAATTAAGCCTCATCAATCCTGCTTGTGTCAGTGCCCTGTATCCCGTGGATGTGCGGGATGCGGAGGCATTGAACCTGGCAGCACAGGATTTCATGCAGCGTGTCGGCGTGCCGGATATCGTCATCGCCAATGCCGGTGTCAGCCGCGGCACACTGACCGAGCACAAGGAAGACATCGCGGCTTTCCGCGCGGTAATGGAAATTAACGTACTCGGCCTTGTGCATACCTTCCAGCCATTCATCGCTCCCATGCAGCAACAGGGCTACGGCCGGCTGGTCGGTATTGCCAGCATCGCCGGTGTGCGCGGCCTGCCCGGAGCGGGCGCTTATAGTGCTTCCAAGGCCGCTGCCATCAGCTATCTGGAAAGCCTGCGCGTGGAAATGGCCAGAATGAATATCCACGTGACGACGATTGCGCCAGGCTATATCCGCACTCCCATGACCGACGTCAACAAATACGGCATGCCGTTCCTGATGGATGTAGACGTCGCGGCAGCGAAATTCGTTGATGCTATCCAGGCTAAGCGACGTTTTGTCGTTATTCCATGGCAGATGGGCATCCTGGCCAGGCTGATGCGCTTGATTCCGCCCGTGGTATGGGATTGGGCCATGAAGAATGCACCGCATAAAGAACGCAGTAATTGGGATTGGCTCTAGCTGCTCATAACCACGGCATTGCGACCGGGATCCGCTTCGCTGTATTTGTTGCCGTTTCATGTTGAACAATCCACGTTGGGGTGCTTCTAAGCTATAGTGAATACCGACCCTGACAAACTCCCTGCCGCCCAACCCATGCATGAGATCCCCGACCTGATTGCCTGCGAGCAATGCGACGCTGTCTTCCAGAAGCTGTCGCTTGCCAATGGGGAGATCGCGCGCTGCGCCCGCTGCGACGCGGAAATGGATCGCAATGCCGAAGGCAGGCGTAACCACTTGCTACCGCTGACCATCGCCAGCCTCATCATGTTCCTCATCGCCAATGCCTTCCCCATCGTAGAAATGGAGCTGCAGGGCTTACGCAGCGAAACCACCCTGATAGGGGCGGTGTTGTCGCTGAGCATGGAAGGGGTGTCGCTGGTGGCATTGCTGGTGCTGGCGACGACCATCCTGTTTCCCTTCATGCAGATGTTGATCCTGTTCTACCTGCTGGTCCCGTCCCCCAACCCGGATGAACGCCCCGGCTTCAGCCTGCTGATACGCGTGATGCAGACCTTACGCCCCTGGGGCATGGTGGAAGTGTTCATGCTGGGCGTGCTGGTCGCGCTGATCAAATTATCCAATATGGCCACCATCATCCCCGGCATCGCCCTGTGGGCATTTTGCCTGCTCACCGTCATGCTCACCGTCGTGGTGTCGTTCAATCCGCGCTACCTGTGGCAGCTCGAAGAATCCGGCCAGGCAGCAGCATGATGCAAACCTTACAGTCAGGCATGTCGAGACAGGATAACGAGGCAGATCCATACGGCTTTGCCACCGCCACCAGCCTGGGCATGCTGGCCTGCCACCAGTGCGGCAAGCTGTGGAAGGGTGCCAGCCCGGGCGAACCTTGCGGGCATTGCAACGCCACATTGCATACACGCAAGCCGGATAGCATCAACCGCACCTGGGCACTGCTCATCGCGGCATGCATCATGTACATACCGGCCAATATGATGCCGGTCATGATCACCAGCACTTTTTTCGAGACGCACCAGGACACCATCCTCAGCGGCATCATCTTTTTCTGGGTATCCGGCGAATGGGGGCTAGCCGCCGTGGTATTCATCGCCAGCTTCCTGGTACCTTTGCTCAAGCTTGCCTCGCTCTTCATATTGGTCATTAGCGCGCAGCGGCAAAGCCATTGGCGACGCCTGGAGCGTGCCAGGCTGTACCGCATGGTGGAGCTCATCGGCCGCTGGTCGATGCTGGATGTATTTGTCGTCTCGCTGCTGGTCGGCCTGGTAAAGATGCAGGGATTTGCCCAGATTACCGCCGGCGTGGGTATAGTGGCCTTCGGCGCGGTGGTAGTATTGACCATGCTGGCTTCGCTCAGCTTCGACCCGCGCCTGATCTGGGATACCGTTTCCACTGCCGAAGAACCGCAACCTTCAATGCCCTTTACCACCCATAACGAGATTGCCCAGGAAAGAACACCATGAGCGAAGATACCAACCAAGAATCGGTAAACAGCTTGCCCAAACCCAGGCGCGAGCGCCAGCGCAACTGGCTGCCGTCGCTGGTCTGGCTGATCCCGATCATCGCCGCCCTCATCGGCATCGCCCTGGTGGTGAAGATACTCGCCGATCGCGGGCCGGTCATCACCATCTCGTTCCGCACCGGCGAAGGCCTGGAGGCCGGCAAGACCAAGGTGAAATACAAGGAAGTGGATATCGGTGAAGTACAGGCCATCACGCTCAGTAAAGACCGCTCGCAGGTGCTGGTAGACGTGCAACTCTCCAAAAGTGCCGAGAGCTTCACTGCTGTCGATACGCACTTCTGGGTAGTACGTCCGAGACTGGGCGCCGCCGGAATTTCAGGGCTGGGCACCTTGCTGTCCGGCGCGTATATCGGCGCGGATGGAGGCATATCCGAAGAAACCACCAAAAAATTCACCGGCCTGGAAGTGCAGCCCACCGTCACCCGGGATGCTACCGGCAAGCAATTCATGCTGCATGCGGACGACCTGGGATCGCTGGATGTGGGTTCCCCCATCTTTTACCGGCGCATCAAGGTAGGCCGCGTATCCGCCTATGACCTGGATGGCGACGGCAAAGGCGTCACGCTGCGCATTTTCATCGATGCACCGTATGACAAGTTCGTCGGCATGAATACACGCTTCTGGCATGCCAGCGGCATGGATATCCAGGTAAATTCCAGCGGTTTCAAGGTGAATACGCAGTCGCTGGCGACGGTGATCCTGGGCGGGCTGGCATTCCAGTCGGTGGATGACGACCCCGGTGCGCTTTCCAAGGAAAACACCACCTTCCTGCTGGCACAGGACCAGGGCGAAGCGCTCAAGGAGCCGGATGGCCGTTCTGAAACCGTCGTCCTGCATTTCAACCAGTCGATACGCGGCCTTGCACCCGGCGCCGCCGTTGATTTCCGCGGAGTGGTGCTGGGTGAAGTGAAATCGGTAGGGATAGAATACGATCCGAAACGCCGCGAATTCGATATGCCGGTCGTCATCGAGATCTATCCGGCGAGGCTGGGGCGTAAGTATGCCAAGGACGAGACTCAGTCGCCCTACACCCAGCAGCAGCGCATCCAGTTCATGATCAGCCGTGGCCTGCGCGCGCAGTTGCGCACCGGCAACCTGCTGACCGGGCAGCTGTATATCGCGCTCGATTTCTTCCCCAAGGCGCCTAAAGTGACGGTAACGCCCACCACACCGATCGAATTGCCGACCATCCCCAACGGGCTGGACGAGCTGCAGACGCAGATCGCCACCATCGCCGGCAAGCTCAGCAAGGTACCGTTCGACCAGATCGGCACCGACCTGCAGAAAGCGCTGGTAACGCTGAACAAGACCCTCAAGAGCGCAGAGCAGTTATCGCAAACACTGAACCAGGATGTCGCGCCGGAAGTGACTGCTGCCATGAAAGACGTCCGCAAAACACTTGATAGTGCGAATCGCACTTTGTCCGAAGACGCGCCGCTTCAGCAGGACATGCGGCAAACCCTGCAGGAATTGTCGCGCGCTGCCGCCTCGCTCAAGGTGTTGACCGATTACCTGGAGCAACACCCGGAATCGCTGATACGCGGCAAAGCGTTAGATAAGCCTTAAATGCTGTCTGACCTGAACCAATAAATACACATGGGAACATTCGGATGAAATCGATGAAAGATACAGCATGGATGACGCTACTGGCCCTTGCGCTAACGGCTTGCTCCACACCCGCCACCACCCGCTTCTATAGCCTGGCAAGTCCGGCAACAGCGCCCGTGACCACGTCATCGACCACAGTACCGCTCGCGATAGAGGTATTGCCTATCAACGTACCGGAACGCCTTAAACGGCCGCAACTGGTAGTGAGTACGCAGGGCAGTGCGCAATTGAAGATACTGCAACAAGACCGCTGGTCTTCGTCATTTAATGACGAATTACGTGACGCCATGGCAAGTGGTATCGCCAATCGGCTTGGCGCAACCGATGTCTCACGCGGCGGCCGCGTTTCCGGCCAGGCTATCTACCGCATAGCCATTGTATTGCAGCAGTTCGAAGCGATACCCGGCGACAAGGTAAACACCCATTTCGCTTGGACCGTCACACGCCTGGCGACTAGTGCAAGCGCCGTCGGTGAAGGCTCCATTGCCTGCCAAGCAAGCATAAGCAAAGCGGTGGGTAATAGTGCCGACGAGGTAGCGAAAGGCGTGCGGGTTTCAGTAGAAGAGGTTGCGCAAACTATTTCAGCCAATATCAACGCCTTGAATAACCGCAACAATGCAGAATGCGGCAGTATCTAGAAGTCGCGAAAAAGAATAACGCCAGGCAACTTTACGGGATTACCTGCGCTGCAAAAAATCAGGCATTGCCCTTGATCCCAATGCAGTTTCCCCATGGATCGCGCACCTGGCAAATTTTCTGGTTATTTTCGATTTCTATCGGGCCGCGGTACAGGCTAGCGCCAATGCCTTGAAAGTGCTTCAGCGCAGCTTCGAAGCTTTCAACGCGCCAGTACACCACTGAACCGCATGCACCTGAGGCCACCAGTACATCTGCTTCCACAATTTCAATGGCGATACCGTCTATATCGAGGTATTCAAAGTTGAACGGTTCGTCGATGCTTAAGCGCTTTGCGTTGGGGAATGCACGTTGATACCAGGTCAATCCAGCATCGATATCAGATACATGCACCATCACCGCCGCAATAGGATGTTGCATGCTTACCGGGCGATAGGTTTATAACGAATGCGTTTAGGCTTAGCACCCTCCTCACCCAGCCTTTTCTTTTTGTCGGCTTCGTACTCTTGGTAATTGCCGTTAAAGAAGGTCCATTGCGATTCACCTTCCGCCGCCAGGATATGCGTGGCGATACGGTCCAGGAACCAGCGATCATGCGAGATCACCATCACCGTGCCGGCAAATTCGAGCAACGCGTCTTCCAGCGCACGTAAGGTTTCCACGTCCAGGTCATTCGACGGTTCATCCAGCAGCAATACATTTCCGCCGGAAATCAGCGTCTTGGCCAGGTGCAAGCGGCCACGCTCACCGCCGGACAGGTTGCCGACCGTCTTCTGCTGGTCGCCGCCCTTGAAGTTGAAGCGGCCGATGTAGGCGCGTGACGGCGTTTCATAACGCCCCACGGTCAGGATGTCGGAACCGCCGGAGATCTCGTCGAACACGGTCTTGCTATCGCTCAGGGCATCACGGCTCTGGTCTACGTAGGCCATGTTGACGGTTGAGCCTATCTTCACTTCGCCGGAATCCGGCTGTTCCTTGCCGGTGATCATCTTGAACAGCGTCGATTTACCCGCACCGTTCGGTCCGATGATGCCGACGATGGCGCCCGGCGGGATGCTGAAGGATAGATTATCGATCAGCAGGCGGTCATTGAATGCTTTGGTGACGCCGTTGAACTCGATCACCTCGTTGCCCAGGCGCTCACCCACGGGGATGAAGATTTCCTGCGTTTCATTACGCTTCTGGTATTCGGCACTCGCGAGCTCTTCGTAGCGGGCGATACGCGCCTTGCTCTTGGCCTGGCGCGCTTTAGGATTCTGCCGCACCCAGTCCAGCTCGGTGTTCAATGCCTTGCGGCGTGCGGATTCCTGCGACTCTTCCTGCTTCAGGCGCTCCTGCTTCTGGTCCAGCCAACTGGAGTAATTGCCTTTCCAGGGAATGCCATGGCCGCGATCCAATTCCAGTATCCATTCCGCCGCGTTATCGAGGAAGTATCTATCATGCGTCACCGCCACCACCGTGCCGGGGAAGCGCACCAGGAACTGCTCCAGCCACTCCACCGATTCCGCATCCAGGTGGTTGGTCGGCTCGTCCAGCAGCAGCATGTCAGGCTTGGAGAGCAGCAGCTTGCACAGCGCCACGCGGCGCTTTTCACCGCCGGACAGCGGACCGATCTTCGCATCCCACGGCGGCAGGCGCAGCGCATCGGCAGCGATTTCCAGCTGGTGCTCCACATCTGAGCCGCTGGCGGCGATGATGTTCTCGTATTTGGCCTGCTCGTCGGCCAGCTTCTCGAAATCCGCATCCGGCTCGGCATAGGCCGCATATACCTCTTCCAGTTTCTTTTTGGCCTCCATCACCTCGCCCATGCCGGATTCCACTTCCTCGCGCACGGTCTTGTCCGCATCCAATTGCGGCTCTTGCGGCAGGTAGCCGATGGAGATATTCGGCAGGTGCTGCACCTCGCCTTCGAATTCCTTATCCGCACCCGCCATGATGCGCAGCACGGTGGATTTACCGGAACCGTTCAGGCCAAGCAGGCCGATCTTGGCACCGGGGAAGAACGAGAGGGAGATATCCTTGATGATCTGCCGCTTGGGCGGAACGATCTTGCTCACGCGGAGCATCGACATTACGTATTGGGCCATTAACTTATACTTTCTAAAATTATTTCTTAGTTAGGTTAGATCACTAAGGTAGCAGAACTTACAAGGTCAATAAAATCACTCTCTTTAATAATTCGAATATTCTGCCCTTTAGAAATGAGCATTTCAGCTTTCAGATGTTTATTGCTTTTGTCTCTGCCGGCCAGCTTAGTTATATCTTGGTCACCTACTACCAATAAAGTTGTTTCTTTAGTTATACCGCTAGCAACATTACATCCAATTTTTGCTGCCATATCAGCAGCGTCTTTTCTGGAAATCTGTAGAGCACCAGTAAAAACAAGCACCGTCCCACATAATTCCCCTTCCGGATTACCAACCCTTTGAACCGCAGGACCAGAAGATGAGTTTTCGAGATTAATAGGTTGCTTAACTCTAATAAGCCAATCATTTAAATCTAATGAAGATTCTTTGATTACTGCCAAAAGCACTTGAGCTGCTGCTTTTGCATCTTCCAATGCATCATGATGTTTAAATTCATAGCCAATCTTGCGGCATATATTAGCTAATCCGTAGCCTTTCCAAGCAAACTCAATCCATGCCCGCCTTACTACTCTTGCTGAATCAAGCCATAATAAATCTAAAGGGGATATCCCATATTTATAGAAAGCTTTTGCAAGAGACACTCGATCAAAATGTGTATGGCACACGCAAACTGAACCCTGCATAAAATACTTTAACTTATCTAAAACATCAGGAAACAATGGGGCGTTTAAAACCATCTCCTCATCAATGCCATGTATTTCTATATTGATGTGACTAAAAAAATCTTCAGGATTTATTAAAGTCATCCACTCTTCTACAAGTTGTCCATTTATGAATTTTGCAATTCCAATTTGACATATGGACGCCATATCTGCATTTGCTGTTTCTACATCAATTGCTACGAAATTCATCAGGCAATGTCGCTTAGATTTGAGATTTCGTATTCTAATAAGTGACTAGAAAAAATTACTTCAACTTTTGTTTTGATACAAATTATGGATAACTCTTTAATTGTATCTATATTTAAATCTTCATTACGCAAGCCTTGCCAAGTAGCTAAATAAAATAATGAGCCGTATTTTTTAGCTTTTATTTCTTTTCCTACGCCGCCTTTCCAAGCCAAAACTGGTAATTCCCCATCTCGACAAGATTGTGCTAAATCTGGGTTTGATAAGGCTATTTCTCTTCCTCGTTCCCAGCAATAGATAAGTCCATTATCAGATGCTTTCCACAACTCTTCCCATGAAAGTCCGGTTCGTATAGGTTCTTTAATAAATCGATGCATTTGAGTAGTCATATTTTTATTAATGAAGACTTTAATTTTTTACTCAACGGTTACAGACTTCGCCAAATTCCTCGGCTTATCCACATCCGTCCCTTTCAGCAGCGCCACATGATAGGCCAGCAATTGCACCGGGATGGTATGCAGGATAGGTGACAACACACCTACATGGCGCGGGGTACGAATGACGTGCACACCTTCACTTTCCGTAAAGTGACTGTCGGCATCGGCGAATACGAACAGCACACCGCCGCGGGCGGCGACTTCCTGCATATTGGATTTCACTTTTTCCAGCAAGGCATCGTTGGGGGCGATGACGACCACCGGCATGTCTTTATCCACCAGCGCCAGCGGGCCGTGCTTGAGTTCGCCAGCTGGGTAGGCTTCGGCATGGATATAGGAGATCTCCTTGAGCTTCAGCGCGCCTTCAAGGGCGATAGGGTAGTGCACACCGCGCCCGAGGAAGAGTGCGTGCTGCTTGTTGGCGAAGGCTTTTGCCCATTCGCGTATCTGCGGCTCCAGGTTGAGTGCATATTGCACACTGCCTGGCAGGTGGCGCAGGGCTTCCAGATGTTCCACTTCCTGCTCCGGGCTAAGCAGGCCGCGTTGTTTGGCCAGTGTCGCGGCCAGCGTGAACAGGGCGACCAGTTGCGTGGTGAATGCCTTGGTGGATGCCACGCCGATCTCAGCACCGGCGCGGGTATACAGCACAAGCCGGGAGGCACGCGGAATGGCGCTCTCCTGCACATTGCAGATGGCGAGCGTGAGCAACTGGCCGAGTGATTTTGCGTGCTTGAGCGCCTCCATGGTATCCAGCGTTTCGCCGGACTGCGAGATGGTGACGATGAGCTGTTTAGGGTTAGGCACGGACTGGCGATAGCGGTATTCGCTGGAGATTTCCACATTGGTGGGAATTTTGGCCATGCTTTCCAGCCAGTATTTGGCGGTAAGCCCGGCGTAATAGCTGGTACCGGCGGCGAGTATCAGCACACTGTCGATCTGCGCGAACACTTCGTCGGCATTGTTGCCGGAAACACCGTCGCCGAACAGGGCAGGGCTGAAGCTGGCATCGTCGATCAGCGCTTCGATGGTGTCTGTCAGTGCACGCGGCTGTTCGTGGATTTCCTTCTGCATAAAGTGGGAGTAGGGCCCCAGCTCCATGGAAGCCAGCGACACGTCGCTAAGGTGGATCTTGCGCTCGACGGTGTTGCCGTCACGGCCATAGATAGTGACACCCTCACGCTTGATTTCGCCGACGTCACCGTCTTCCAGGTAGATGACCTTGCGCGTAACGGACAGCACGGCGGATACATCGGACGCGATGAAATTTTCGCCCTCGCCCAGGCCGATCAGCAAAGGACAACCGAGCCGCGCGCAGATCATGGCGTCCGGCGATTTCAGCGAGATCACGCTGATGGCGAACGCGCCCGTCAGCTCGGCAACCGCCTTTTGCGTTGCGGCCAGCAGGCTGCTTTCCTGCTGGTGATGGTAATGGATAAGGTGGGCGATGACTTCGGTATCGGTCTGCGATTCAAAGGTGTAGCCCAACCCTTTGAGGCGATCCCGCTGTTCGTCGTGGTTTTCGATGATGCCGTTGTGCACCACGGCAATCTCGCCGCGCGATACATGCGGGTGCGCATTGGATTCGGTTACCCCGCCATGCGTGGCCCAGCGGGTATGGCCGATGCCGACAAAACCGCTTAAATTCTGCGCATTTGCCTTGTCCGTCATGGCGGCCACACGGCCAACTGCCCGTACGCGCTCGATACCGCTATCGTTCAAGACCGCAATGCCTGCAGAGTCGTAGCCCCGATACTCCAGCCGGCTGAGGCCTTCGATCAGGATGGCAACCACGTTACGGGAGGCGACAGCACCGACAATTCCACACATACTTACTTCCTCAGGCTAGTTACTTTTTGCGTATTAATTAGGCAGGTCGTGCTACTTTTTGATTTTTTGCGGCCGCTTCCAGTTTTTCACCGTGACCTGGCGACCGCGTGAAATGGAGAGCTCGCCGGCAGGGGCATCCTTGGTGATGGTGGAGCCTGCAGCAATCGTGGCACCGGCACCGATAGTGACTGGGGCGACCAGCTGCGAATCGGAACCGATGAAGGCATTATCTTCGATCACGGTACGGAATTTGTTGGCGCCGTCGTAGTTGCAGGTGATGGTGCCCGCGCCGATATTGACCTGCTTGCCCACCGTGGTATCGCCCACGTAGCTGAGGTGGTTGATCTTGCTGCCGGTATCGACCTGGCTGTTCTTGAGTTCGACGAAATTGCCGATGTGCGTGTCGTCATTCAATTCAGTACCCGGGCGCAACCTGGCGTAGGGGCCGATGCGGCAATCCGCAGCGATGCCGGCCTGGTCGATATGCGTATACGGTGCAACGATGGTACCGGCGCCGATGCTGCTTTCCTTGATGATGCAATACGCGCCTATCTTCACGTTATCGGCGAGGCTGACCTGGCCTTCGAAGATGCAGCCTATGTCGATCTCTATATCGCGCCCAGTAGTGAGCTCCCCGCGGACATCGATGCGCAATGGGTCTAACAAGGTTACGCCGGACTGCATCAGCCTATCGGCTTCGCGCAGCTGGTAGACGCGCTCCAGCACTGACAGATCCTGCTTGGAGTTGACGCCGGCGACCGACATCTCGTCGCTGGTGATTTCGCTGGCGATGGTGGTCAACCTGCGCAAGGGACTATTGACCGAGCCGAACGCAGGGGATTCGTCATCGGTGATCTCGCGGTTGGCGGAAATCCTGTCCTGCTCGGCCATGGCGACGATGTCGGTAAGGTAGAACTCCTGCTGCGCGTTGTTGTTGGTAAGCCGTTTCAGCCAGATCGACAGGCAGTGGTTATGTGCTGCGATGATGCCGCTATTCACTTCATGGATAGCACGTTGCTGTTCGCTGGCATCCTTGTGCTCGACAATGGCGGTGACCAGGCCTCCCTCGTTGCGCACGATGCGGCCGTAACCGCTGGGGTCTGGTTTTACTACAGTGAGCAGGCCTAGGTGATCGGTCTTTTCCAGCAATTTCCTGCAGCTTTCCACACTGACCAGCGGCACGTCGCCCAGCAGGATCAGCGTGCTTGCATCGTCATCGAGATAGGGCAAGGCCTGCTGCAATGCATGGCCTGTGCCCAGCTGTTCTTTTTGTTCAACCCACGTGATTTCTTCATGCGCAAAAGCTTCCGGCACGGCCTGGCCTCCATAGCCATATACCACCAGGATCTTGCCGGGATTAAGCTGCCTGGCACAGTTGATCACGTGTTGCAGCAACGGCTTGCCTGCCAGCTTATGCAGCACTTTCGGCAGGTTGGAATGCATGCGTGTGCCCTTGCCAGCGGCGAGGATCACGATATTGAGAGGTTTAGCGGACATGGCGAATGGTGTAGGGGTTTTGGCCGGGGTAAATAGTGGAAAACATATAGCCGTATTGTAAAGTAAAAAAGGCAGCCAACGGCTGCCTTCTTATGCTACTGCCTTGAGCGACAGGCAGTTAATGTACTTTTTTACGCAGCTTGGAGATGGCCTGCAATTGCGCCAGTGCTTCGGCCAATTCGACCTGTGCTGCAGCGTAATTGACTTCGCTGGCATTGCTCTTCAAGGTTTCTTCGGCCAGTCGTTTTACTTCCAGCGCTTTGGCTTCATCCAGATCGTTGCCGCGAATCGCAGTATCGGCCAGCACTGTCACCAAACCGGGCTGTACTTCCAGGATGCCGCCGGAGATGAAGATCAACTGCTCTTCTCCATTCTCTAGTTGGATGCGCAACGCACCCGGCTTGATGCTGGTCAGCATGGGCGTGTGACGTGGGTAGATACCGACTTCGCCCATCAGTGCCGGGGCGACGACAAAAGCCGCCTCACCGGAAAAGATGGATTCTTCAGCACTTACTACGTCGATTTTTATCGTTGATGCCATGGTATTTACCTAATCAAGTAACCCTACTTAAAGAGTTTTGGCCTTTTCAACGGCTTCTTCAATGCCGCCAACCATGTAGAACGCCTGCTCTGGCAAGTGATCGTAATCACCGTTCACGATAGCCTTGAAGCCCTTGATGGTTTCCTTCAGCGGCACGTATTTACCAGGTGCGCCGGTGAATACTTCTGCCACGTGGAAAGGCTGCGACAGGAAACGCTGGATTTTACGCGCACGTGCCACGGCCAGTTTGTCTTCTGGTGCCAGTTCGTCCATGCCCAGAATGGCGATGATGTCGCGCAATTCCTTATAGCGTTGCAGGGTTTGCTGCACGCTGCGAGCAACTGCATAGTGCTCTTCGCCCACGACCAATGGATCCAGCTGGCGTGAAGAAGAATCCAATGGGTCAACAGCAGGGTAGATACCCAATGAGGCGATGTCGCGTGACAGCACCACGGTTGAATCCAAATGCTGGAAGGTCGTTGCAGGGGATGGGTCGGTCAAGTCATCCGCAGGGACGTAAACGGCTTGGATCGAAGTAATCGAACCGGTCTTGGTAGAGGTAATACGCTCTTGCAGGCGGCCCATTTCTTCAGCCAGCGTCGGTTGGTAACCCACGGCAGATGGCATACGGCCCAGCAGCGCGGATACTTCAGTACCGGCCAGTGTGTAACGGTAGATGTTATCCACGAAGAACAGGATATCGCGACCTTCGTCACGGAATTTTTCCGCCATGGTAAGGCCGGAAAGCGCAACGCGCAGACGGTTGCCAGGCGGTTCATTCATCTGGCCGAATACCATGGCTACTTTCGACTCTGCCAGGTTGTCCAGCTTGATAACGCCGGCTTCTGCCATTTCGTGGTAGAAGTCGTTACCTTCACGGGTACGTTCACCTACACCGGCGAATACGGACAGGCCTGAGTGTTCTTTAGCGATGTTGTTGATCAGTTCCAGCATGTTCACGGTCTTGCCTACGCCAGCGCCGCCGAACAGGCCGACCTTACCGCCCTTGGCAAACGGACAGACCAGGTCGATCACCTTGATGCCGGTTTCCAGCAAATCAACGGAAGGGGAGAGCTCTTCGAACGAAGGCGCCTTCTGGTGGATCTCGCGACGCTCTTCAGTCGCGATCGGACCGGCTTCATCGATAGGGCGGCCCAGCACGTCCATGATACGGCCCAATGTGGCAGTACCGACCGGCACGGAGATACCGGCACCGGTGGAGTTGATTGCCATACCGCGGCGCAGGCCGTCGCTTGAGCCCATGGCGATCGTACGTACGATGCCGTCACCCAGTTGCTGTTGCACTTCAAAGGTCAGGCCGGCTTCTGCCGTGCTTGCCTCTGTACTGGTTTCATCCAGTGTCAGGGCTTCATACACCTTGGGCATCTGGTCGCGTGGAAATTCGACGTCAACCACCGCGCCGATAATCTGAACAATCTTACCTTGACTCATTTTGATGATTCCCTATCTATGCTTTAATTTTTAAAAGCTGAATTCGTGCTGAATTCGTTGGTTTTCTTGACGATTAGTTTTCTTAACTCGTTTAACCGGATACCGCAGCAGCACCGCCGACGATTTCCGAGATTTCCTTGGTGATCGCTGCCTGGCGTGCCTTGTTGTAGACCAGCTTCAATTCACCGATGACAGTCTTGGCATTGTCGGAAGCGGATTTCATTGCCACCATACGTGCGCTTTGTTCGGACGCCATGTTTTCTGCCACAGCCTGGTACACCAGCGATTCGATATAGCGCACCATCAGGTCGTCGATCACGACTTGCGCATCGGGCTCGTAGATGTAATCCCAGTGCCCTTGTGGCGCGCCGATATTGTCACCTGAGAGCGGCAATAGAAGCTCCAGCTTTGGCTCCTGCTTCATGGTATTGATGAAGCGGTTGTAAACCACATACAGCTCGTCGATTTCACCAGCCACATAGGCATCCAGCATGACCTTCACTGGGCCGATCAGCTTTTCCATGTTAGGCGTATCGCCCAGACCGGTTAGCTGTGACTTCACGGTCGCGTTGATACGGCCCATGAACCCCAGGCCCTTGTTGCCGACAGCACACACCTGCACGCCATGCTTGTCTGCTTCCCAGGCTTGCATCTGGTTGATGGCGATACGCAACACATTGGTATTCAAACCACCGCAAAGGCCTTTATCAGACGTCACGACGATCATGCCGATATTCTTCACCACATCGCGCTTGATCAGGAATGGGTGCTTATATTCCGGTTCGGCATGCGACATGTGGGCCGCCACGTTGCGTATCTTTTCAGCGTATGGGCGGGCAGCGCGCATCCGTTCCTGCGCCTTGCGCATTTTGGATGCTGCTACCATTTCCATGGCTTTGGTGATCTTGCGCGTGTTTTCAACGCTCTTGATCTTGGTACGTATTTCTTTACTGCCGGCCATTATTTAACTCCGCATCAGGTCGCTGTATTTACTAAGCTATCGCTTAATAAGCGCTGTTGGCTTTGAAATCTTCAATGGCTGTCGACAATTCCTTGTCGTCATCCTTGGAAAGATCCAGGGTCGATTCAATACGGTCAACCAGTGCCTTGTACTTGGACTTGATGAAGGCATGCAGGGCTGACTCGAATGCCAGTACCTTGGTGACAGGCACGTCATCCAGGTAACCCTTGTTAGCTGCCTGCAAGCTGATCGCCATTTCGGACACGGACAATGGCAGGTACTGCGCCTGCTTCATCAGTTCCGTTACCAGGCGGCCGCGCTCAAGCTGCTTACGGGTGGCTTCGTCCAAATCAGAGGCGAACTGCGCAAACGCAGCCAGTTCGCGGTACTGGGCCAGTGCCAGACGCACACCGCCGCCCAGCTTCTTCACTACCTTGGTCTGTGCAGCACCGCCGACGCGGGATACCGAAATACCGGCATTGATCGCAGGACGGATACCGGCGTTGAACAAGTCGGTTTCCAGGAAGATCTGGCCGTCGGTAATCGAAATCACGTTGGTCGGGACGAATGCAGATACGTCACCAGCCTGTGTTTCGATGATAGGCAGCGCAGTCAGTGAACCGGTCTTGCCTTTTACTTCGCCGTTGGTGAATTTCTCTACATACTCTTCGTTCACGCGGGCAGCACGTTCCAGCAGGCGTGAGTGGAGATAGAACACATCGCCAGGATACGCTTCACGACCTGGTGGACGGCGCAACAGCAATGAGATCTGACGGTAGGCAATCGCTTGCTTGGTCAAGTCATCGTAAATGATCAATGCGTCTTGGCCGCGGTCACGGAAGTATTCGCCCATGGTACAACCGGCATAAGGCGCAATGTATTGCAGCGCAGCAGAATCGGAAGCGGAAGCCGCGACGATGATGGTGTATTCCATCGCGCCGTATTGTTCCAGCTTGCGCACTACGTTGGCGATGGTAGAAGCCTTCTGGCCTACCGCAACGTAGATACAGGTCATGTTCTGACCCTTCTGGTTGATGATGGCATCGATGGCAACAGCTGTCTTACCTGTCTGGCGGTCACCGATGATCAGTTCGCGCTGGCCACGGCCTACCGGCACCATGGAGTCGATCGCCTTGATACCTGTTTGCACAGGTTGCGATACGGACTTACGGGCAATCACGCCCGGTGCCAATTTTTCGATCTTGTCGGTCAGCTTGGCATTGATCGGGCCCTTGCCGTCGATTGGGGTACCAAGTGCGTCAACCACGCGACCGATCAGCTCTGGGCCGACCGGCACTTCCAGGATGCGGCCCGTGCATTTGCAGGTGTCGCCTTCTGTAATATGTTCGTAATCGCCTAACACCACGGCGCCCACAGAGTCGCGCTCCAGGTTCAGCGCCAGGCCGAAGGTGTTACCGGGGAATTCGATCATTTCACCGGCCATCACGTTGGATAGGCCGTGAACACGCACAATACCGTCGGTCACTGAAACGACAGTGCCCTGGGTACGCGCTTCTGCAGTGGTGGAGAAATTCTCCAGCCTGCTTTTGATCAGTTCACTAATTTCTGATGTTGATAACTGCATTTTTCCTGTCTCCTGACCTGTGTAGGCCTAACCTTTAAGCGTGTATGCAAGCTCTTGCAACTGGCCGCGCACGGATGCGTCGATGACTGTATCGCCGACCACTATTTTGATCCCGCCAATTAACTCAGGATCCAACTTAACCTGTACTTCGATTTTCTTGCCGAACTTGGTTTCAAGCTGCTTCACCAGCGTCTTGACCTGCGCATCCGTAGGCTGTGCAGCGGCGGTGATCTCAGCATCGAGGGAGCCTTCGTCCAGCGCCTTCAACTCTTCATAAGCTGCAGCAATATCGGCGATGATCACCAACCGGTTATTCTCGATCAGTAACTTCACCAGGTTGACTGCCTGCTCATTCAGCTTGCCGGTACCGATAGCCAGCACCATGCGCTCCAATTCACTGGATGGCAGCTTGGGATCATCAATGATGACCTTCATCTGCGCATCGTTGGCGATGGCGGCTAACAATGCCAGCTGGTCCGACCAGGCAGCCAGCGCGTTCTGTTCCTTGCCCATGCGGAATATCGCAGTGGCGTAAGGTCTTGCTATGGTTATCGCTTCAGCCATGATGGTCCTATAGCTCGCTCGCGATTGTGTTCAGCATGTCTGCATGAACCTTGGCGTCGATTTCCTTGCGCAGGATCTTCTCTGCACCTGCCACTGCCAGTATCGAAACCTGCTGGCGCAAACCTTCTTTAGCACGGTTCACTTCCTGCTCGATCTCGGCCTTGGCACCGACCAGGATACGATCACCTTCGGCCTTGGCCGTATTTTTGGCCTCTTCCACGATTTCATTGGCACGCTTTTCAGCCAGTGCCACGATTTCGGAAGCGCGTTGCTTGGCTTCAGTCACTGCCTCAGTCGCACGCTTGGAAGATTGCTCCAGCTCATTACGGCCGCGCTCACCGGCAGCCAGGCCGTCGGCGATTTCTTTCTGGCGTGTTTCGATAGCCTTAAGCAGCGGCGGCCAGACGAACTTCATAGTGAAGATGATCAGGATGCTGAAGGCGATTGCCTGTGCTACTAGCGTAAAATTAATGTCCATTTCTGCTCCTACCCGTTAAGCCGTTTCAATGTTGAATATCAACCGGCTTAGACAGACACTTATCCAGCGACTACGCTTAATAATGGGTTTGCGAATGCAAACATCATGGCCAGGCCAACGCCGATAATGAAAGAAGCATCGATCAAACCGAGCAGCAGGAATACTTTACCTTGCAGTGCTGGAATCATTTCTGGCTGGCGAGCTGCACCTTCCAGGAAGCTGGCACACATGATACCGATACCGATACAGGCACCAGCAGCGCCCAAACCAATGATCAGACCAATACCAATACCGGTGTAGGCTTGAATCATCGCCAAAAATTGTACGTTTTCCATTACTTTTCCTTTCGCTATTGAGGGTACTACTTACTTAAACTGCTTCAACCAACCACTTAACTTACTACCATTACAAATACGTAATTCTATTAATGACTCTCGTGCGCCATGGCCAGGTACACCACGGTCAGCATCATGAAGATGAACGCCTGCAACGCTACGATCAGGATGTGGAAGATGGACCAGCCGGCTCCCAGGATGGCGCCGAATATGGTACCGGTCACACCGGTAGCGGCCCACAGGCCCAGCAGCAGGAAGATCACCTCACCCGCGTACATATTGCCGAACAGGCGCAGCGAGTGGGAAAGCGGTTTTGAAACGTATTCGATGATGTTGAACAGGAAGTTCGGAAGCCAGACCAGGGGATTGGTACCAAAAGGTGAACAGAACAGTTCATGTATCCAGCCGCCCAGTCCTTTTACCTTGATGGCAAAGTAGATCATGAGGAACCAGACAGTCAGGGCTAGAGCAAAGGTGGTATTGATGTCGGAAGTAGGGACGCTGCGCCAGTGATGCAAGCCGAACAGGCCGTAAAACTTATGCATGATGTCTACTGGGAGAAAGTCCATGGCATTCATGGCAAGCACCCATAAAAATACAGTCAATGCGACTGGGGCAATGAAGGTATGGCGGTTGCCATGGAAAATATTCTTAACTTGATCGTCAATGAATCCGAACACCAGCTCAACAAACGCCTGGGTTTTTGTTGGTACGCCTGCCGTAGCCTTACGGGCCACTAGCCAGACCAAGCCCATTACGACGAAACCCAGCAACACCGACATGACCAAGGTATCAATATGCAAGGTCCAAAAGCTGCCATCGCCAATATGCTTGGCATTGAAGCTCAAATGACCTGCGATGTACTCAGAGGGAGTTAGTGCAACTTGTTCTGCGTGTTCAGTAGCCATCAATCAAAAACCTTATTTGTCACTTAGCTTGTTATTCAATTCCTGGTCATTCAGCCCGAAAATCGCGGCGCCGGACAAAATTGCCGAGGCGCCCAGCCCGATAATCAGGGCCAGCGGGACTAAATGCTCTGTATACACCTTAAATGTGAGCAGCAATAACGCTGCTATCACCAATATTTTTACGCCTTCGGCTTTTAATAAACCGATCAGGATAGCGCCTGCATCCCGCTTTTTATCTGCCCGCCTGGCTACCAGTGAACCAGCGAATGCGCCAGTCACAGCAGACCCGCCACCGGCCAGAGCCGATAATGCACCATGAAATCCGGAGAAATAAAAGGCACCGAGTGCAACGACAGCCGTGGCCAACAATTGCCACTTGGCCATTTGCTTGAATACGTCTGCCGTTTTTAAATTTTCCATATTCCGACTGTTCGGCTAAATTCGACAGTTCAACCGGAACAGTTAAACGATCTCGTTATGTGCATCGCATGAATGCAAACGCCCCATACTGGAGCGAAGTCCGCGATTGTCTTGTTTTATTGATACTAAGTCAAGCTTAACAACCCGCTTATTTGTGCTAGTGCGATGAAAGCCTGGCGATAATTCCGTCCAGCTGATCCAGGCTGGCATAGCGTATCTTCACCGTGCCGGCGCCGTTCCTGGCGGCATCAATCTGCACATCTGCACCGATCTTTTCGGCCAGATCTTCCTGCAGTCGCAGCACATCCTTGTCTTTTTCTGCCGACTTGACCGTCTTGGGCGCCTCTTCAGAAAGTCGTTTCACCAACTGCTCGGCTTCGCGTACTGACAGGCTCTTTTGTACGATCTGTTCGGCTGCGGTAATCTGCTGGGCACTGGCCAGGCCGAGCAGGGCGCGGGCGTGGCCCATGTCAAGCTTGCCTACCATCAGCATCTCCTGCACGACGCTATGCAGGTTCTGCAGGCGCAACAGGTTGGTCACCGCACTGCGCGAACGGCCGACGGCTTGTGCTGCGGCTTCATGCGTCATCTGGAATTCATCGATCAGGCGCTTGATACCATTGGCCTCTTCGATCGGGTTGAGGTTTTCACGCTGGATATTCTCAATCAGCGCCATCGCCAGGGCGGCTTCGTCCGCAATCTCGCGTACCAGCACCGGCACTTCCTTTAGCCCGGCCAGCTGGGAGGCACGCCACCGACGCTCACCGGCAATGATCTCAAAGCGGTCATCCGCTACCTGCCGAACCAGTATCGGCTGCATGATCCCTTGCGCCCGGATGGATTCCGCCAGGCTGTTCAGCGATTCCTGGTCCATATGCGTACGCGGCTGGTACTTGCCCGGCTGCAGCTGCTCCACCTTGAGCGTGCGCAGCATATCCGATTCATTTGCCTCGCCCGCATCACCTGCCAATAACGCATCGAGCCCGCGTCCCAGGCCTTTTAATTTTGCCATCTTGATATCCCTTTTATTTTCGCTGCTTTACTACTTAGCTGCCGCTTTGAGTCTGGCCTTGTTGCGCGCAATGATTTCCTTGGCAAGCTCTACATACGCCTGCGCACCTTTTGATGCACGATCGTAGATCAGCGCCGGCATACCGTAACTGGGGGCTTCCGCCAGGCGGATATTGCGCGGGATGACAGTCCGGTACACCTTATCGCCGAAATGGCTGACGAGCTGTGCCGACACTTGTTGCGCCAGCATATTGCGGTTATCGAACATCGTCCGCAGCAAGCCCTCGATCTCCAGCGTGGAATTCAGGTGCGTGCGCACCTTTTTGATGGTGTTAACCAAGTCGGATAAGCCTTCAAGCGCATAATATTCGCATTGCATGGGGATCATGACCGCATCCGCTGCGGTAAGCGCGTTGACCGTTACCAGGTTGAGGGCGGGGGGGCAATCCAGCAGCACGTAATCGTAACTATCCTTGAGCGTCGCCAGTGCCAGTTTGAGCCTGGTTTCACGGCCGATTTCGCTCACCAGCTCCACCTCAGCACCAGCCAGGTCGCGGCTGGCAGGGGCGATATCGAACAGGCCTTTTTCAGTGGTCAGGATTATTTCTTTCAGTGTTTTTTCCCCGATCAACACATGATAGATAGTCTGTTTGAGCCCGGCTTTATCGATACCGCTACCGGTAGTGGCATTGCCCTGCGGATCCAGGTCGATGAGAAGCACGCGGCTCTTTACAGCAGCCAGGCTGGCGGCGAGGTTGACGCAGGTAGTGGTTTTACCTACGCCGCCTTTTTGATTGGTGATGGCAAGAATCCGCATGGATATTCCGTTATGTTCGAATGCTATAAAGTTGTTGCTGATAAAGGTGTTGCCGGCAAAAACACAAGATGCCGCTGCGCATCCAATCCAGGTACTTGCAGCGCGATTATTCCAGTGGGTGCCAGACCGGTCTCCGCTTCAAGCTGCGCAAGCTCCTGCTCCGGATAAACACCTTTCATCGCCAGCCACATGCCATCAGCAGCGCACAGATGCCTGGTCAGCCGGATAAACAGGGCCAGATCCGAAAATGCACGCGAGACCACGATATCAAATGGCATATCTGGCTTGAATTCTTCCACCCGTTTACACACCACCTGCAGGTTATCTATCCCCAGCTCGGCTTTGGCCTGCAGCATAAAACTGGCTTTTTTATTGTTCGAATCCAGCACCGTCACCTGCAGGTCAGGGCGGCATAACGCCAGTACGATGCCCGGCAACCCGGCTCCACTGCCTACATCCAGCAGGCGGTTCGCCTGTATATGCGGTAATACCACCAGGCTATCCAGCAAATGCAGCGTCACCATTTCACCGGCATCGCGCACCGCTGTGAGGTTATGCACCTTATTCCACTTCTGCATAAGCGCCAGGTAATCCAGCAGTGCTTGCTGCACGTCTTTGCTGATATCCAAGCCGGCTTGCTGTATGCCTGCACTCAACCGGTCGGCATGGGATTGCACTGCCTGGTTCATGCTACCTTTTCGTCGGTTTTTTCTGCGGTTTCGCCAATTTTTGAATCGTATGCCCGGTTGCGGCTCTTACGCTTCAAGTAAACCAGTAACAGGGAGATAGTGGCCGGGGTAATGCCGGAAATACGACTGGCCTGGCCTATGGTCTGCGGCTTTTGTGCTATTAGCTTCTGCCTGGCCTCGATGGAAAGGCCATGCACATCGTTATAATCCATATCTTGCGGCAGGGCAGTGTGCTCACTGCCGCGCTGGCGGGTAATTTCATCCTGCTGGCGGTCGATATAGCCCTGGTATTTGGCCGCAATCTCCAGTTGCTGGCGTACCGCATCGTCGGTTTCACCATGAACCATAGCGCTTTCCTCGCCTGCTATAGGCAGGCTTAGCAGTGCTTCGTAACTGATTTCCGGCCTGCGCAAAAGCTCAAACAGCGAATATTCATGGTCGATCATCTTGCCAAGCACACGCATGGCGTCAGCCTCCGGCAAGGTGGCAGGCTGTACCCAGGTGGATTTAAGGCGTTGCTCTTCGCGTAGGATAGCCTCCTGCTTGCGGGAAAAGGCTTCCCAGCGTGCTTCATCGACCAGGCCGATCTTGCGGCCTGCTTCTGTCAGGCGTATGTCGGCATTGTCTTCGCGCAGCATCAGGCGGTATTCGGCCCGGCTGGTAAACATGCGGTATGGCTCAGTCACACCGCTCGTGATGAGGTCATCCACCAGCACGCCCAGGTAAGCCTGCTCACGGCCGGGGCACCAGCTTTCATCACCGGTAGCGTATAACGCCGCATTGGCACCGGCCAGCAAGCCTTGGGCCGCAGCCTCTTCATAGCCGGTGGTGCCATTGATCTGGCCGGCGAAGAACAGGCCATGCACAGCCTTGGTCTCCAGCGAGTTTTTCAAACCGCGAGGATCGTAGTAATCGTATTCGATGGCATAACCCGGGCGCAGGATATGTGCATTTTCCAGGCCGCGTATCGAGCGCACCAGTTGCAATTGGATATCGAAGGGCAGGCTGGTCGATATACCGTTGGGATATATCTCATTCGTCGTCAGGCCTTCAGGCTCCAGGAAGATCTGGTGGGATTCCTTATCGGCAAAGCGGTGGATCTTGTCTTCCACCGACGGGCAGTAGCGCGGGCCCACACCTTCTATGACGCCTGTGTACATGGGGGAACGATCAAGACCGCTGCGGATGATGTCGTGCGTTTTTTCGTTGGTGTGCGTAATCCAGCATGAGAGCTGTTGCGGGTGCTGGAGCACATTGCCCATAAAGGAGAAGACCGGCGCAGGATTATCGCCAGGTTGCTCCTGCATCACGGAATAATCAATGGTGCGGCCATCTATGCGTGGCGGCGTGCCCGTCTTCAGGCGGCCGGCCGGCAAGCCGATCTCGCGCAAGCGCGAAGCCAGCGATATGGCAGGGGGGTCGCCTGCACGGCCCGCAGAATAATTCTGCAACCCTACATGGATAAGCCCCGCCAGGAAGGTACCGGCAGTCAGCACGACCGATGTCGCCTCAAAACGCAGGCCAATCTGTGTGACCACACCGGCTACACGATCGCCATCCAGGATGATGTCGTCAACCGCCTGCTGGAACAGCCAGAGGTTAGGCTGGTTTTCAAGCTTTTTGCGTATCGCAGCCTTGTATAGCACACGATCGGCCTGCGCGCGCGTAGCGCGAACTGCCGGACCTTTGCTTGAATTCAGTATGCGGAACTGGATGCCGCCCTCGTCGGTGGCAGCTGCCATGGCGCCACCCAGCGCATCCACTTCCCTGACCAGGTGCCCTTTACCGATGCCGCCTATGGAAGGATTGCACGACATTTGCCCAAGCGTTTCAATATTATGTGTAAGCAGCAGCGTTTTACGCCCCATACGGGCAGCAGCAAGCGCGGCCTCAGTACCGGCATGGCCACCGCCAACAACAATAACATCAAATTTTTCAGGGAATTGCATGGTGACGAGGCATTTATTTGCAGGGAAGCGTATGTTACTGCAAAAGAGCTTGCGCCGTCATGTTAAAATGTTTCACGTGAAACAAATCCGATGATGATTTGTAATAGGACGGTCACGCTATTGGCATAGTATTCGCTTCACATCTTCATCCCATGCCTTCACAGATTTCACAAATAACAGCTAATTAGGAGTTTCACAATGAATAAAGTGTCAGCCGCAATTACCATCTTGCTTTCATTAAGCTCTATCACCACCGCATTCGCGGACGTAGCGACTGCTGAAAAGCTGGCCCATCGCTACGCCACTTACGCCAAGAACATTAATCCTGACTCTACTGGATTGTCAGCAGAAGATGGCAAGGAATTCTTTAACCGTGAAATCACCATCAAGGGCAAGCAAGTGGCATGTGCATCCTGCCATACTGCGAATCCCGCCGATAATGGTAAGCACATTGTGACTGGGAAACCAATCCGTCCATTGTCACCGGTGGTGAATGAAAAACGCTTTACCTCCATCGATAAAGTGGAGAAGAATTTCACCAAGCACTGCAATGACATCATCGGCCGTGATTGCACTGCCCAAGAAAAAGGTAACTTTATCGCGTACCTGTTAACCGCTAAATAACGTTTTCACATGCGTTATGTATGGGATCCATTCGTCAGGATATTCCACTGGTCACTAGTTATAGCTTTTGCAGTGGCATTCCTGACGCATGATTCAGAATGGCAACGATTAACCCATGTAAATGCCGGATATACAGCCGGAGCGCTTATCCTGGCGCGCATCGTATGGGGCTTCATGAAAACCGGCTATGCCAGTTTCCACTCCTTTCCGTTTAATCCTTTCCATGCCGCACGCTATGTGTGGCAAATCCTCACAGGCTCAGCGAAGCCGTTCATCGGCCATAATCCGGCCGGTTCCTTTATTATCTATGCACTCCTCGGCGCCGGCTTGCTGACTATTTTCAGCGGCTACCTGGTTTATAACGATGGATGGCTGATCGATAACGCGGAAGTGTTACAGAACATCCATTTCTATTCGTCGTGGAGCTGGTTGGGATTGGTCGCCATTCACGTCCTGGGTGTGGTAATGGAAAGCATATTGCACCACGATAACCTGGTTTCAGCCATGATCACGGGCGTCAAACACCACACTGAAAATACCCAGGCCCTCTCCGACGACAAAGATGTTTCACGTGAAACATTGCACGCATTTGCCAGGTGGACTTTAGGCATTCGTCGCTTGTACCTGACTTACATCGCGGTAAACCGTGCCAACAAAAAGCTTTACACGATTATTGAAGATAACGATGTGGACGGGAAATACGGGGTAAAAGCAGAAAGCGATTCCCAGAAAAAATCGGATTAGGCAGCTAACAAGGTTAAGCAACTAAGACCAAGCCGCATTGATTACTTTATTTGCCGATACAGAAGCGGCTGAAGATTTCTCCCAGCAAATCATCTGGAGTGTAGTCGCCCGTAATCGTACTTAACGACTCCTGCGCCATCCGCAGCTCTTCAGCAAGCAACTCGGATTGCATAAGCCTTTGTTTTGCATTAATTAAATTTGATTTAACGGACTTTAATGCTTCCAGATGGCGAGTCCTGGCCATAAATACGCCTTCACCGCCAGCATTCCATCCAGCAAGCTTCAGCAAATGTTCGCGCAATATATCCAGGCCTGCTCCCGTTTTAGCGGATAGGTAGATGTGGGTAGCACCATCGATGGTGTTTGCACCTGGCAATTGACCATTTTCATCCAGGTCGATTTTATTGTGCACCCATAATTTCGGTAAAACTGCTGGCAATCGCTCTAGAATCGCGTTTTCCGTTTTAGTAATACCATGAGCTGCATCCACCAATAATAATGCGATACCGGCGTTTTCTAGCGCTCGCCATGTTCGCGCGATTCCATGCTGTTCTACTTCATCTGCAGTGTCACGCAAACCCGCCGTATCGATGATATGTAAAGGTATGCCATTGATTTGTATATGACTTTTTATAATGTCGCGAGTAGTGCCGGCTATCGCTGTCACAATCGCGGCTTCCTCACCCGCCAGCTGGTTAAGCAAGCTGGATTTACCTACATTCGGCTGGCCGACCAGAACTACCTGGATGCCCTCTCGCAATAAGTTGCCCTGTCGGGCCTGCTCGAACACATTATTCAATTCGGTAGCGATGCCTTCGAGTTTCTCAGCAACACGCCCCTGCGTAATAAAATCGATTTCTTCTTCAGGAAAATCCAGGCAGGCTTCGACGAACATGCGTAAATCGATCAGGCGTTGCAGCAGCAGCTGGATACGTTGTGAAAATTCGCCGGAAAGCGATCGCATGGCACTGCGCGCCGCTTCGGCAGTGGAGGCATTGATGACATCGGCGACCGCTTCCGCCTGTGCGAGATCCAGCTTGTCGTTCAGGTAGGCCCGGCGCGTGAATTCACCGGGCATCGCTTGCCTGGCACCTAGCGCCAGGCAACGGGCGAGCAATAGTTGCATGACCGCAGAACCGCCGTGCGCCTGTAACTCAAGCACGTCTTCACCAGTATAGGAGTGGGGATTCGGATAGTAGATGGCAATGCCCTGGTCAATCAGGCTGCCATCGGATTCTTTAAAACGCAGGTAAGCAGCGTGGCGGGGGGCAGGGCATGCACCCAGTATGCCCTGGGCGATTCGTTCACAGCCCGGTCCGGATACCCGCACTACGCCGATACCCCCGGCGCCCGATGCCGTGGCAATGGCGGCGATGGTATCGCCGGTGCCACTGCCAGGGGGATTGCTGATGCCGGCGGACCGGCTGGAGCTATCGGTTTGCATTTCCTTTTTTAGTCAGGGCAGCCGCGTGGATGGTGCGGTTGATCTGCCACTGCTGCGCAATGGAAAGCACGTTGTTGACCAGCCAGTACAGCACTAGACCGGCCGGGAAGAAGAAGAAGAACACGCTGAATACGATAGGCATGATCGTCATCACCTTAGCCTGGATAGGATCCGTAGGCTTGGGGTTCAGCTTGGTCTGTATGATCATGGTGGCGCCCATCAGCAAGGGCAGCACGTAGTAAGGGTCGATCGCGGACAGGTCATGTATCCACAGGATGAACGGCGCGTTACGCATCTCGACGCTGCCCAGCAACACCCAGTAGAGCGATATGAACACCGGTATCTGTACCAGGATAGGCAGGCAGCCGCCCAGTGGATTGATCTTTTCCGTCTTGTACAGCTCCATCATGGCCTGCTGCATCTTCTGGCGATCATCGCCGAATTTTTCCTTCATGGCCTGTAGTCGCGGCGCCAATTCACGCATCTGCGCCATGGAGCGGTAGCTTGCAGCAGAGAGTGGGTAAAATATCAGCTTGATCAGCACGGTCAGCAGGATGATGGCCACCCCCCAGTTATGCACGATGCCGTGTATCGCAGACAGTACCCAGAATAAGGGGCTGGCGATAACCGTCAGCCAGCCGTAGTCAACCGTGTATTCAAGCCCAGGTGCCGCCTTGACCAGCTCGCTATGCGTCTGCGGGCCTGCGTAGAACTCGGCCGTACCGACCGCTGTGGCGCCGGGTGCTATCGAACCCAGCGAACCTTTACTGCCGATGGCGTAGATATCATCGGAAAGCTGCTTGCTGTAGAACTCATGCGCTACGCCCGATTTCGGGATCCAGGCACTCACAAAGTAATGCTGGACCAAGCCGACCCAGCCTTCTTTCGTATTCACAGAAAGATTCTGCTTGGCCATGTCCTTGAATGCCAGCTTCTTGTATTTGGTCGCTTCGGTGAAGTAGGCGCCGCCGGTAAAGGTAGGCATCATGACCGATCCCTGGTTGGACTTGCTGTCATGCACGATCTGGTAATAAGCCCACGGCTCGATCGCGGCATCACTGCCGTTCTTGATATCGTATTTTACGTCGACGGTATAGTCTGCACGGTGGAAGGTGTAGACCTTATCCACCTGGACGCCGTTATCGCCTGTCCAGCTCAATCGTACCTCCAGGCTAGACGCGCCATCTTGCAACTGATAGTCAGTGGCTGCAGTCGTGAACACTGTCTTATGGTTAGGCAGGCCGGTACCGATCAGCCCGCTCTGTGCCACGTAGACCATCGGCGCTGTGCGGTCATCGAGCAGGACAAGCGGCTTGTCCTTGGAGTCGGTGGCCTTGTGCTTAAGTAACTCCAGGTGCCTCAGATCACCACCGGTAGTATCGATTTCTGCCTTGAAAAGATCCGTCTGCACAGTGATGCGCTGCGCTGTCTGTAAACGGAATCCAGTTTCTTTCGGCAATTCGCCTGTAGGGGCGCCGGCAGTGGTTTGGGGAGTTTGCGGTACGCTGCTATCGGCGACATGCGCAATTTCAGTCGGGGCGGTTAGCGGCGCGTGCTGGCGTTGCCAAGCATCCCACAACATAAGAATAGAAAAAGATAAAATAACAAATAAAATCAGGCGCTTAGTGTCCATAAATCTCTTTAAATAAAATTAATTCTGATCAAGGTATTGGATCATGGCCGCCGGCATGCCAGGGATGGCACTTCAACAATCGCCTGATACTGTAATAAGTGCCCAGCACTGCACCGTGTCGTTCCATCGCTTCTAGTGCGTATTGCGAGCAGGTTGGACTGAACCGGCATTGCTGCCCAAAAAAAGGACTCAATAGTATTTGATATCCCCTGATAAACCAAATGAACAATTGCGCCATTATGATTGAGTCACTATGAAGTTTGCCCAGATTTAGTCTGCCCAGGCCCGGCTTGTGGGGGTTGCTGCCTGAGTTTAACCATGAGCTTATCAAACTCCTGCTCCACAGCCCTGTAGTCTGTCCGCCCAAACGTACGCTGCGTCCTGATCACCAGGTCCACATTGAGTAATTCATGCTGGTTTTTCCTGAAGAGTTCGCGCAGGACCCGGCGTATGTAGTTTCGGTCGACCGAGGAACGCGTATTCTTTTTGGCCACAATCAGGCCAAGTCGTGGATAACCGATTTGGTTACGCAGATAGTGGATCGCCAGGAAATGCCCGGAAATTCGCTTCCGGAAATTAAAAACGGATGAAAAATCATCCGTTTTAATTAACCTGGATACCCTGGGGAAGGTGAGGGCTTTAAAAGTAAGACCCTTTAAAGCAGGAACCCCAGGAGAAACCAGTAGTGTCAAAGCTAATAGTACAAATGGTCGCTAGAACCGTTTGACTATACAGCTAGACGGGCGCGGCCTTTAGCACGGCGTGCAGCAATCACAGCACGACCACCACGGGTCTTCATGCGCACCAGGAAACCATGGGTACGTGCACGACGAACTTTAGAAGGTTGATAGGTACGTTTCATTTAAATCTCCAATAACTGCTATGTGCTACTTGAATTATGACCAGCTAGTATCAATTGAGCCTGCTCAAATTGTAGCGGTTTGACAAAGGGCGTAATTTAACCTTATTTAGGCCTGCAGTGTCAATGTTTATTTAGCTTGCACGAAGCAACTGAGGGACATACAAAAGTCTCGCCAGCCTGTGGATAAGTTGGTTTAAACAGGCTAAAATGAATCCACACTCAGATGAAACATGGCAAGTAGGTCTTCTGCCATCGACTATTCTGATGCACACAGGGCTCCCGGAATCAAAACAATTAACAGCCGGGTCAATACCATTCGATTTACTATGTTGTATGAGGTGTCGGGCAACCGATGGAAAATTTCTGGTCTATCTGCCTCGGTCGCTTTCAGCAAGAGCTGTCGTCGCAACAATTTAATACCTGGATCAAACCGCTCCACATTGAAGCACACAATGGAGGCTTGCGCCTCCTCGCACCCAACCGCTTCGTGCAGCAATGGGTAAAAGACCGTTTCCTGGCGCGCATCCACGTATTCGCAGAAGAGATATTGCCGCATCCGCTCGAAATAGAACTGGCATTGATGGATGGCGATACCAAGAAGAAGACATCCACAGGCAAATCGCTGGATGCAGCAACGGTAGATAAATCGGCGGCGCTACCGACCGTGATCCCGCCTGAAATACTTGAAGCCACCGCGCTCAAGGCATCGAAAAAAACCAAGAGCCATGCAGAGGCTTCCGGCCTCAATCCCTCGTTTAATTTCGATAATTTCGTCACCGGCAAAGCCAACCAGTTGGCCCGTGCCGCCGCCCTGCAGGTCGCCGAGAATCCCGGTACTGCCTACAACCCGCTCTTTATATACGGCGGGGTAGGGCTGGGGAAAACCCACCTGATGCAAGCTATCGGCAACCTGCTCAAGCAGCAGCGTCCGGAAGCGAAAGTACGCTACCTGCATGCCGAACGTTATGTATCCGATGTGGTGAAAGCCTACGAACACAAAGCCTTCGACGATTTCAAGCGTCAATACCATTCCCTGGATCTATTGCTGATCGACGATATCCAGTTCTTCGCCAAGAAATCGCGCACCCAGGAAGAGTTCTTCTATGCCTTCAACTCGCTGATCGAGGCCAAGAAACAGATCATCATCACCTGTGATACCTATCCCAAGGAAATCGCGGATGTTGATGAACGCCTGCGTACACGCTTCAGCTGGGGGCTCACCGTTGCGGTGGAACCGCCGGAACTGGAGATGCGCGTGGCGATTCTGTTGAAGAAAGCGGAAGAGGCTAAGTTTTCCCTGAGCGAAGACGTCGCCTTCTTTATCGCCAAGCAGGTGCGTTCCAGCGTACGCGAGCTCGAAGGCGCATTGAACCGTATCGTCGCCATGGCCAAGTTCACCGGGCACGCCATCGACGTCCACCTGGCCAAGGAAGCGCTGAAAGACCTGATAGCGGTGCGCGGCCGCCAGATCACCATGGAGAATATCCAGAAGACAGTAGCGGATTACTACAAGATTAAAGTAGCGGAGATGTACAGCAAAAAACGTTCACGCAACTTCGCCAGGCCGCGCCAGGTCGCCATGGCGCTGTCGCGTGAGCTGACCAACCATAGTTTCCCCGAGATAGGGGCTGCGTTCGGTAGCCGTCACCATACGACAGTAATGCATGCCTGTGACGAGGTAGAACAGTTACGGCAGAACGATCCTAATGTTGCGCGGGATATCGCGTTCCTGGTGCAGGTGATACGCGGCTAATGCCGGTTGCTGCTGTTAGTTGATATCTTTTGCATTATCATGCTGTGGTAGGTTGATTTAGCTTTAGCAATAAGTACGTTTTGCATGGCGGGTTATCTTGTGGATAGCCTGCGTAGTAATAGTCGGTTTAGACGCGATTTCAGATATGGGATAAAATAACCAACATTTTATCCACAGTAGTTTCTATCGTTATACAAGCATAATTTTAGTAATAACATATTGATTACTAATTAAAATTAAATTCATCAACAGATATTCCCTACATTACTATTTATTATTAATTGTATTTATTATTTAGGTTCTTAAAAGCATGAACATCAAAATAAATCGTGACACGCTACTAAAACCTCTTTCAGCAGTAAGCGGTATTGTAGAAAGACGTCATACTTTGCCTATTCTTTCCAACCTGCTGTTGGAAGCCAAAGATGAAAAGATCGTATTGACAGCCACCGACCTGGAAATGCAGATTTCCCTTTCGGTGCATACGGCAATAGGCGGTGAGTTATCGACCACGATTTCTGCTAAAAAATTACTGGATATCTGCCGTGCATTACCTGAAAACACTGAAATCAACATGGCGACGACCGATAGCCGTGTGCAGGTAAAAGCAGGCAAGAGTAAATTCAACCTGCAAACCCTGCCTGCCGCCGATTACCCGGTGATGACCAAATCGGCAAGCAGTGCCAGTGCGACCATCACCATCGGCCAGGGCACGCTGAAGAGATTATTCAAGCAAGTTGAATTTGCCATGGCACAACAGGATATTCGCTATTACTTGAACGGCCTGCTGTTCGAAATAAGCGCCAATCGCCTGAACGTCGTGGGTACCGATGGTCATCGCCTGAGCTTTACTTCAACGGAACTAAGCCAGAACTACGACAAGCAGGAAATCATATTGCCGCGTAAGACCGTGATCGAGCTGATCAAGCTACTGGATGAAAGCGAAGAAGAAGTCACCATTGAAATCACCAGTGGGCAAGTGAATTTCTCGTTCGGCGATATTCGCCTCATTTCAAAAGTGATCGACGGTAAATTCCCGGATTACACACGCGTGATCCCGGTGGGCCACCAGAATAATTTCACAGCTGACCGCATGACGATATTGCTTTCCATGCAGCGTGCTTCCATCCTCTCCAATGAAAAATACCGTGGCATCCGCCTGGTACTGGGCACCAATAGCCTGCGCCTGATCAGCACCAACAGCGAGCAGGAAGAGGCCGAAGAAGAGCTAGAGATCAACTATGCCGGCGATCCGCTGGACATAGGATTCAACGTTACCTACATGATTGACGTGTTGAATAACGTAACCAATGACAACGTGGTATTTTCATTTGCCGATGCCAACAGCAGCTGCCTGGTGACAGTACCGACCGACGCCAATTACAAATACGTCGTCATGCCCATGCGCATTTAAATGTTTCACGTGAAACCTGGTTAAGGTTCACTTAAAAGTGTTGGAAGTTGATACACGTTAGATCCTGACAAGCAAATTACACAAGATAAAACCATGACCGATAAAGCCCCACAGAAAAATTCCGCCGATTACGATTCATCCAGCATCACCATACTGGAAGGCCTGGATGCCGTACGTAAACGTCCCGGCATGTACATCGGCGACACTTCCGATGGCAGCGGTCTGCATCACATGGTGTTCGAGGTCGTGGATAACGCCATCGATGAAGCGCTGGCCGGCCATTGTGATGACATCAAGATCATCATCCATCCGGATAACTCCATCAGCGTGGCCGATAACGGCCGCGGCATCCCGGTCGACATCAAGCAGGATGACAAGAACGATGTAAAACGCTCCGCTGCCGAGATCGTGATGACGGAACTGCATGCCGGCGGCAAGTTCGACCAGAACTCGTACAAGGTGTCGGGCGGCCTGCACGGTGTGGGTGTATCGGTAGTCAATGCATTGTCGGACTGGTTACGCTTACGCATCGCCCGTAACGGCAAGATGTACCAAATGGAATTCAAGCGCGGCGTGCCTGTATCGCCACTGGCGGAAACTGGGGTGACCGAGCGCAAAGGTACGGAAGTGCATTTCTTCCCGTCCATTGAAACCTTCGGCCTGATCGAATTCCATTTCGATATCCTGGCCAAGCGCCTGCGCGAACTGTCCTTCCTGAACAATGGCGTCAAGATCGAGCTGATCGACCAACGCCCCAATGGCAAGACCGAAAATTTCGCCTATTCCGGCGGTGTGCGCGGCTTCGTGGAGTACATGAACCGTAGCAAAGCCGTGTTGCACCCAAAACCGTTTTACGCCATGGGCGAAAAAGACGGCATGACCATCGAAGTCTCCATGCAGTGGAACGATTCCTACAGCGAAACCGTACAGTGCTTCACCAACAATATCCCGCAGCGCGATGGTGGCACCCACTTGACTGGCCTGCGTACAGCGATGACGCGGACCCTCAATAACTACATCGAACAGAACGAACTGGCGAAGAAAGCCAAGATCGAAACCAGCGGCGACGACATGCGCGAAGGCCTCATGTGCGTGCTTTCCGTCAAGGTGCCCGAGCCCAAGTTCTCCTCGCAGACCAAGGACAAGCTGGTCTCCGGCGAAGTGCAGCCCGTGGTACAGGAAGTCGTCTCTGCCAAGTTGGCCGAGTTCCTGCTGGAAAACCCAATCGATGCCAAGGTCATCTGCAACAAGATCATCGACGCCGCCCGTGCGCGCGATGCTGCGCGTAAAGCGCGTGAAATGACACGCCGCAAGGGTGCCATGGACACAATGGGCCTGCCGGGCAAGCTGGCCGATTGCCAGGAACGCGATCCTTCCAAGTGTGAAATCTACCTGGTCGAGGGTGACTCGGCCGGCGGCTCTGCCAAGCAAGGGCGTGACCGTAAGAACCAGGCCATCCTGCCTCTAAAGGGTAAGATCCTGAACGTAGAAAAAGCCCGCTTCGACAAGCTGCTAGGCTCGCAGGAGATCGCCACGCTGATTACCGCACTGGGTACCGGCATCGGCAAGGACGACTTCAGCGCTGAGAAATTACGTTATCACCGCATCATCATCATGACCGATGCCGACGTCGACGGCGCCCATATCCGCACCTTGCTGCTCACCTTCTTCTACCGCCAGATGACCGAATTGGTAGAACGCGGCCACATCTACATCGCGCAACCGCCGCTGTACAAGGTCAAGCAGGGCAGGGATGAACGCTACCTGAAAGACCAGCACGAGCTGGATGAATACCTGCTGCAATCCGCATTGAAAGGTGCCGAGTTGTTAACCAAGGAAGGTGGCGAAACCCTCACGGGTGATCCGCTGGCCGCCATCGCGAAGCAAATGGTACTCACTGAAGCCGTCATCCGCCGCATCGCTTCGTTATATGACGAAAGCGTCTTGCGCGCCATGCAGGATCTCGGCGAGATCAGCCTGAGCGATGAAACAAGCGCCGAATCTGCTGCCGCCAAATTGCGCCCCATCCTCGGTGCCATCGGTTCGGAAGTCATCGTGGCATTCGACCAGGAGACCGCCACCTACCGCCTGGAAATCAACAAATACGTGCACGGCAACCTACAGTGCTGCGTGATCGATGCCGATTTCCTCGGCAGCGGAGATTACCGCCAGATCAGCCGCATCTCCGTCATGCTGCAAGGTCTGCTCGGCCAAGGCGCCACCATCAAGCGCGGCGAAAAATCTCAAACCGTGGCTACCTTCAAGGAAGCGCTGGATTGGTTACTGGAAGAAGCCAAACACGGCCTCGGCATCCAGCGCTATAAAGGTCTGGGAGAGATGAACCCGTCGCAACTATGGGAAACCACCATGGACCCGCAAGTGCGCCGCCTGCTCAAGGTACAGATTGACGATGCCATCGCCGCCGACGAAATCTTCACCACCCTGATGGGTGACCAAGTAGAACCAAGGCGGGCATTTATCGAAAACAATGCGCTGGGTGTGAATAACCTGGATATTTAGTTAAACAAAGGCATATGCGCTCATCGGTATAGCGTTACGGCCTTTGTTGTTTTTAGGTGATGGTCAGATAAATTTGCTGTTCACTTCAGATACATTTTAGCGTGCCTGAAGAGTGGAAACTTGAAGCAGGATAATGTGAATAGTATTTTTGAGAGAAATGGCGATGAAATCCGCGTTCTATCATTATTCTCCGGGTGTGGAGGTATGGATTTCGGAGTTGAAGCTGCTGGTGGCCACGTTGTTTTTGCAAATGATATCTTATTTGATGCATGCAAAACATTAGAAAATCACTTTAGTAATGCTGATATACAGCATGGTGATATATCAAAGATTCTTTCATTCCCTCAAGCAGATATGGTTGTAGGAGGATATCCATGCCAGTCTTTTTCGATGGCGGGAAACCGGGATCCCGAAAAAGATGAACGTACGAATCTTTATAAACAGTTTTTGCGAGTCATTAGGCTTGTTAAACCTAAATATTTTCTTGCTGAAAATGTTTCGGGACTGAAGCAGTTAGGTGCTGGCAGTTTTTTAGATGAGCAAGAAACTGCTTATCGGCAAGAAGGATATTCTGTAAGCCACCATCTAATCAATGCTAGGGACTACGGCGTCCCACAATCACGTAAGCGTTTATTTATCGTAGGAGTGAGAAACGACTTGCAGCAAGTATTTGACTTTCCATTGGCAAGCCATGGTAAGTCGACAAAGAAAACTGGCGATCTTAAACCCTATGCATCGCATGGAGAAGTCATTCGAGACTTGCCATTATGGCCTGAGGGGGAGTTTTACGAGAGAGTCCATGATCCTGATGGGCATTTCTCCTGGTATTACATGTCGAGGAACCGGAAAGCTAAATGGGATGAGCCTGCCTATACTGTGGTTGCAAACTGGCGCCACATTACACTACATCCTGCAAGCCCAACGATGAAGTTAACATGGTCGGATTTAGCCGATGGCTGGAAACAGAGATGGGATTTCTCGAACGAATATGAGCATCTTGAAACTGATCCAACCAGAGCAAAGTTGGATCAGCCAAGACGTCTTTCTTGGCGAGAGTGCGCTCGAATTCAGACATTCGGACGAGACTTTGAGCCAGTTGGAGATACTCAATCAAAGTTCACCCAGATTGGTAATGCAGTTCCTCCGATGCTTGCTGAGGCAATATTCAAGCATCTTTTCTCAGGGGCGGGTTTAAAGAGTAAATAAGCATAACAATTAAGAAGCGAGGCTGATGCACGTCAGTCACTTGAGTAATTTAGATCAATGGCTACCTAGACAGGAATCGTAGTGCCAAAAATTGCATCACAATTAGCAAGTTTAGCTACCTCCGCAGCCGAGGCTGCCCATAATGAAGCACAGTTGCGGCATGAACTTGAAAGCGCTCTTAAGAATGCATGCGAGTCTAGGAAAATCCCGTGGACCCCTTTTCAGTTAGAACGATCACTGAAAGAAACAGGAAAACCTACGAAGTTTGCTGATGTAGCTCATGGCGCTGTCATTATCGAATATGAGCCTCCTAAATCTTTTTCTGGCCGAGTCAATTCTAAAGCAAAGCATGCCCGTAGTCAGGCAGAAGAGTACGCTGTCCTTATCGCTTGCGAGGAAGGTCGACAGCTAGAGGAGTATGCCTTGGTTATATGGGATGGGTCTCATATTAGCTTTGGTTGCTATAGTGCTACAGGCGCAGAATGGGAAGGCATCGTTCCTTTCGATACTAACGCAGCAAATATGTTGTTGGCTCTGCTTGAGCGGGATGGCCGGCCATTGGTGCATCCACAACTTTTACAGGTCCTAGTTGGGCCGGATTCCGAACATGGAATAGCACTAATTCCAGAGCTTTATGCCAGCATATGCAAAGCAGATTCGGCCGCATATCCATCAAAAACAAAGATGTTATTCACGGAATGGCGCAGACTTTTTAGCCAAGTTGTGGGTTTCCAGCCTGCCAACATGAAGAGCTTGCTGGCACGGCAGGAGATATCACATGACCAGCCTTATGATGAAAACCCCGCTGCGTACCTTTTTGCCCTAAACACCTATATTGCAATTATTGCCAAGATCGTTGCCGCATGTGCACTTCCGTATCCAAGTCAGAATATTTTAGATTCTACCGTTCCCGTGGCCGAACGTTTGCGAGCGGTTGAAACAGGTGAGCTCTTCGAGCATTCAGGCATTATCAATATGCTCAGCGGTGATTTTTTCTCTTGGTATTTGGATGATAGTAATTGGGATAAATATAAACCTCATCTAGGAGCTTTGTTTTCAAAGCTTTCAGGAGTGGATTTCACAATTACAAAAAAACATCCCAACACCACACGCGATCTGTTCAAGGGCATATACGAGCGCTTCATTCCCAGAGAAGTTCGCCATGCGTTAGGAGAGTTCTATACCCCAGATTGGCTCGCTGAACATGGGATGGATCTGATCGAATGGGATCCAGAAGACTCGTTAATTGATCCTACTTGTGGATCCGGAACCTTTCTCCTAGAGGCGTTGCGTCGCCGACGGTTAAAGCGAGGTACTGATGTGTCCGCAAGGGAGCTACTTATAGGCATACACGGTATTGATCTGAACCCGCTCGCAGTTCTTGCTGCAAAGGGTTCACTAGCGGTATTCTTGTCCCCGTTTCTAGATCCAGCTGATCCGATAAGGTTGCCAGTATATTTGGCTGATGCAATTATTCCAGCCAGCGTGAACTCTGGTCTTTTCCCGAGTTATAGCTATGTCTTACACACGGAAGTGGGGCCCAAGGAGTTTTCGGTACCGCACAGTATGATCAGTCATGCAGATTTTTTTAAAGTGTTTGCGAGAGTCCGGACTTTAATAGATGCGGATATTTCAACAGTTAGAGTGTGCAGTGTTATACGCCCCGATCTAGAGGCGATGGGGCTGGACGACGTTGATGTAGGAATTGTTGAAGCGACTATCGAGAATCTGGTTTCACTCCATGATCAGGGATGGAACGGCATTTGGTGTGCGATACTTGCTGACCGATTTGCAGCAGGAGCTATTCCTCCTGCTGCCAGAGTGTGCGGAAATCCTCCATGGGTAAAATGGAGTAATCTCCCGACCGAATACACCCAGTCAATCCAAAAGCAGTGTAAACAACTCGGAGTTTTTAGTAATGACAACTGGGTGGGTGGTATCGAGTCAGATATATCCACAGTGGTAACATATCAAGCAATTTACCGCTATCTAGCGCCTTCGGGGCGTCTGGGATTTTTCCTTCCAGGCTCTGTCTTTAAGACACCATCTAGTGCAGGCTTCAGGAAATTTTGTGTCGGGCCTGAATCTGTCGACTGCAAAGTTCTGCTGGTTGAGGATTTCGACGATATCAGTCCGTTCGACGGTGTGACTAATTTGCCTCGCTTCCTTGTCCTTGAAAGGAATGCTAAAACAGTATTTCCAGTTCCTTATCGTATATGGGTAACCAATGAGGTACCAGCATCGACGCTAAGACGGTCTAATTGTGCCGAAGTGTTTCGTAAGGCTGCTAAACCTATCGATTACCTTGCGATTCCGGTGCCGGGCGGTGATGGTGGACGCCCCTGGCTAATCGGATCAGCAGAGGAGCAAGACATATTCAAGAAAGTCTTTGCTAGCGCCAAGCCAATGTACCAAGCCCGAAAAGGCGTGACAGCCGATCGCAATGGCGTTTTCTGGGTTTATGAAGCAGGGGAAAGTGAAGGAACGGCAATCTCAATCCGAAATGCTGCTAGCATCGGGAAGACAAAAGGCATTCCCGAGATCACTGCTCGTATTGAGTCAGAGCATCTTTTCCCGTTACTCAGAGGTCAAGGGGTGAGGCCATTTAGTGCTGTGCCTGACAAAGAGTTGCGAATAGTTGTTCCTCAACGAGGCATGCATGGCGACCCAGACCTGCCGATCAACTCTCCGTTGACGTTCAAGTTCTTAAATCGATTTAAGTCGCATCTTGAAAGCCGTTCAAGTCTAAAACGATTCCAGAAAGGGCAAGTGTTCTACTCACTCTGGAGTACTGGGGCATACACATTTTCACCCTACAAAGTACTATGGCGCGAGATTGGAAAATCTTTTGCTGCGGCCTATATTGGAAGTGCACCAACTAACTTCGCAGGGGAAAAACTAGTTGTGCCAGACCATAAACTTTACTTTATACCAGTTGAAACTGAATCTGAAGCGGCTTATTTAACGGGCTTCTTGAATGCTCCTGTGATTGCTAATGCGGTGTCTGCTTATGCTTCTCAGCTTAGCCTGGGGGTGAGTGTAGCCGAATATCTAAATATCCCTTTTTTTGATATAGATAAGCTCGAAATGAGGACTCTTAGTGAGATGACAATCAGAATTACAAATAATTTGAATGGTGCATCTACTTATGAACTTCAAGAATTAAACTCACTTGTAAGAGCAATATTGAAAATTTAACTAAGTTTTAGCACAATATGCTTATATTCGTTACAAATAAGCCTAATTTGTTTCTTCGATGTAACAGTTGTAAGCGGTCTGTAAAACACTTAAAGGTTTCAATTCTAGGGACGTTAGCGAGTCATGATCAACGTTGATCGTATTTTTCGTCTTCAATACTTAGGATTAAATACCATGAAAAAAATTGCCCTTAGCCTGGTTGCTGCTTCTTTATTCGTTGCTGTTTCTGCTCCTGTTTCTGCTGCTGAAGTTTGTAAGGTTTCCATGATGGGCCGCGTTTGCTACGAAGAAGGCAGTGCTGAAGCGACTGCTGCGCACATGAAGGGCGATGCTGTTGCTGAAACCGTGGCAAAGAAGAAAGAAGCGGAAGATGCTCAAGCTAAGAAGGTTGCTTCAAACGCAAAATAAGTTAGCGCGAATATCCTGCTAGACCGGTAATCCATCAAGCCTGCATCTATTGCAGGCTTTTTAATTGCGCGGCGTTTACCCCGTTATTGATCCATTCGATATTTTCATGGCAGCTTAGACTAAAGTTCCAGCAATTGCTGACGTTATGTACTAGCCGGAAATTGTTTCCAAAATTTTTACCCATAAAAAAAATGTAATTCTGTATTGGAGAACCAGATGAGTGTGAAACATCGCATGTATTTATTGATAGTAATGGCCGCAATTGGATTGATTTCCCTCGCGGGTATCGGCCAATACCAAATGCATAAGGTTTATGACATTACCAACTTTTCCAATACGGAATCCATTCCAAGTGTGGAAAAGCTGGATGAGGCATTGGCGCAGTTCGAGCGTTTGAATGGCCTGATCTGGCAGCATATGGCCACGACCGACAATGCCAAAATGCAGAAGATCGAAGAGAAAGTAGCTGAAACCCATCAAAAACTGACAGCTTCGTTGGATGATTACAAGAAAACCCTTGTTTCCGACGACACTGATATGGCCCTGTTGAAAGCGGATGAAGAAGCCCTGCAGGCGTACGACGTGATGGGCGGCGGCGTGCTGACCGTTTCACTTGCCAACAAGAAGGATCTGGCCCGTGACCAGTTGCTGGAAGGCGGCAGCATCATCAGCGGCATGCAGGATGCACTGGATAAACATCGCAAATACAATGTAAAACTCGGCATGGAGAGTGCCGCCAAGGGGGTGGAAGTCAGTTCGCACGCCACCATGATATTGGCGGCGGTTTCCATCACGATCCTGCTGGCGGTTGTTCTTTTAGGCATTTACATCACGCGTACTTTATTGCGTCAATTGGGCGATGAGCCAGCCGTGCTGGCGGACGTGACACGTGAGTTTTCCAGGGGCAACCTGGCCGCCAGCATTGCATTGCGCGATGGCGATAAGACGAGTGTGGCATATTCGATCTCCGTATTGCAAAAGACATTGAAGGGGCTGATCGATTCGCTGGGTTACGTCAGTGCCGAGCATGACAAGGGGGATATCGAAGTCGATCTGGACGCCAGCCGTTTCAAGGGAGCGTATGCCGAGATGGCGCTGGGCGTGAACAAAATGGTGGCCGGCCACCTGGACATGAACAAGCAGGCCATGGCAGTTGTGCGCGAATTCGGTGAAGGTAATTTCGATGCGCCGCTCCAGGCGTTCCCCGGTAAAAAAGCATATATCAATGACACCATCGAACGCGTAAGGGCTAATCTCAAGAGCCTGATCAGCGACGCCAATATGCTGTCGGATGCCGCACTGAAGGGCAATTTATCAACGCGTGCCGATGCCAGCCAGCACCATGGCGATTTCCGTAAGATTGTGGAAGGCGTGAACCAGACGCTGGATGCGGTGATTGGTCCATTGAACGTGGCGGCGCGTTATGTCGACGATATTTCCAAGGGCCAGATCCCGGCGAAAATTACCGAGGTCTACCATGGTGACTTCAATACGCTGAAGGACAACCTGAATCAGTGTATCGATGCCGTGAATGCAGTGATCTCCGACGTGGCCACCCTGGCCCAGGCCGGTGCGGACGGCAACCTTTCGGTACGTGTGGATTCAAGCAAGCATGCAGGCGATTTCAGCAAGATCGTAGAGGGTGTCAATCATACTCTGGATGCCGTGATCGGCCCGTTGAACGTGGCCGCTAAATGCGTTGCCGACATCGCCCAGGGCAATATCCCGGCGGCGATTACCGGTCAGTACAATGGCGATTTCGGCGCTATCAAGGACAACCTGAATACCTGCATCAGTGCCGTGAATGCTCTGGTTGCCGATGCGAATATGCTGGCTGAAGCTGCGCAGGATGGCCGTATCTATGTACGTGCCGATGCCACGGTCCACCAAGGCGATTTCCGCAAAATCGTGGAAGGCGTGAACCAGACGCTGGAAATGATCGCCAATCCTATCGTGACGGTAAAAGACGCTGCAGAGACCATCAACACAGCGGCCCGTGAAATATCCAAGGGTAATACCGATTTGTCGCAACGGACCGAAGAGCAGGCATCTTCGCTGGAGAAGACAGCTTCAAGCATGGAAGAACTGGCATCCGCAGTAAAGCAAAATGCCGAAAATGCGAAGCAGGCCAATCAATTGGCAGTCGCCGCATCCGGCGTGGCGGTGAAGGGCGGCAATGTGGTGCGTGAAGTCGTCACTACGATGGCCGACATCAACACCAGCTCGCAAAAGATTGAAGACATCATCAGTGTCATTGACGGCATTGCGTTCCAGACCAACATCCTGGCCTTGAATGCAGCGGTTGAAGCTGCACGTGCCGGCGAGCAGGGCCGTGGGTTCGCCGTGGTGGCCGCTGAGGTACGCAACCTTGCGCAACGTTCGGCAGCTGCTGCCAAGGAAATCAAGGAGCTCATTTCAGATTCGGTCGGTAAGGTACAGGAAGGCACCAGCCTGGTGGAAAACGCCGGTAAAACCATGGAAGAGATTGTACAGTCGGTGCAACGCGTGACCGACATCATGGCTGAAATCTCTGCGGCGTCTTCCGAGCAAAGCGCAGGTATCGAGCAGGTGAATAATGCCATTACGCAAATGGACGAAGCCACACAGCAAAACGCTGCGCTGGTGGAAGAAGCCGCTGCCGCTGCAGAATCGCTGACCGAACAAGCGCATAACCTGGTGGAATCGGTGAGGATATTCAAGGTAAATGCCAGCCAGACTACTCAGGCATCGAAAGTCGCGACCAGCGTGCGTGCACCAGCCTATGTCGCCAAGGCGCCATTGAAAACCGTTGCCAGGGTGGCGGCTAAAAGCAGTAGCAAGACAGGCACCAATGACGACGAGTGGGAAGAGTTTTAAACGAAAGCAGGGTTTGAATCCGGACTAGTCGCCAATAAAAAGAGCCTTTCAAAGGCTCTTTTTATTGGTACGCGATGCAATAAGATTTTGTACATGTCATCATTGGCAGCGTAAGATGATTGACGTTTTTATCAATGGTGATGGCGTAAAGGATGGCTGTGTTACTACGCATTGCGCTAGACGATGAATAAAAAAGACAAAGAGCTACACGACCAGCAAGTCAAGAAGACATTCACCAGCCTGTTCACGCGTGAAATGCTGGAAGCCGTTGTCCCATCGGTATTGATGATATTGCTGGCACTCTACCTGGCTTATAAATTCATCGATCCCGCTCCTCCCCGCAAGATCGTCATTTCTACCGGTAGCCCGGAACTCAATTACAACGCCTACGCAACGATTTATCGTGAATACCTCAAGCTTGAAGGCATCACCCTGGAGTTGCGTCCCTCAGATGGTGACCTGGAAAACCTCAAACGCCTGCAGGACGATAGCTCGGGTGTCGATATCGCCTTTATCAAGGATGGCGTGGCGAGCAGCCAGGGTGCCGGTACACTGCTGTCGCTGGGCAGCCTGTACTACGAGCCGATATGGATATTTGCCAATATCAAGGATAAAAAATCCCAACCTGTGCGTATACGCCACCTTGCCGACCTCAAGGGCAAGCGCATTGCGGTCGGTAAGCCTGGGGACGGCACACAGGCCTTAGCTTTGCGCATGCTTTCCACCAGCGGTGTCGATGCCGATAACAGCACGCTGGTGGAAATCGGCGGCCAGGACGTCGTGGATGCGATGCTGAGCCACCAGGTGGATGCCGTGATGCTGGTGGATGTGCCGACCTCATCCCTGGTCAGGCAACTGCTGGCAGACCGCGATGTTCAGCTGGTGAGCCTGGATGACGCAGAGGCATTCAGCAGGCAAATGCCTTACCTGCACCACCTGGTATTGCCGGAAGGTGGGCTGGACCTGGAGCGCAACATCCCCGAACGCAAAGTGAACCTGCTGGCGCCGACCACTGCGCTGGTGGTGCGTGAGGACATGCATCCGGCATTGGTGTACCTGATGCTGAAAATCATCTCCCAAGTGCACAGCGGCCCTGGTTTATTGAATGCCAAAGGCGAATTCCCATCCTCCAAGGACACGGATTTCCCCCTCAGTTCGCAGGCGGCTAATTTTTATAAAAACGGTTTGCCCTTTGTGGATAAGTACCTGCCGTTCTGGGCGGCTACCTTCGTCAACCGCAGCCTGGTGGTGATCCTGCCCTTGCTTGCTATCCTGATTCCGCTCACGAAAGTCATTCCTCTATTCTATGATTGGCTGGTGCGGCGCAAGCTGTTCCGCTGTTATGGGGAATTGCGTTTCCTGGATACGCGCCTGCAGGGAACGTTGAACGAAGACGAGCGCAAGGAAATGCTGGCCAAACTCGATGAGATCGAAGACCATGCGCGGGTATTGAAACTGCCAGTCACGTTTTCACAATACGCGTACGAGTTGCGGGCCCATATAGAGCTGGTGCGGGCAAAGCTGAAGGGCAAGCAACCTGAGGTTGCACGTGCAGATAATCAATAAAAATAGCTGCGGCATCTGCCCTGGAAGCCAATATGGAAGCGGCTCCCAGGGCATTGGCATTTCGTGCCATGATGATGAATGGTTGATGCGTATACGTTGCAATGATAGTCTGGAAAAAAGCTACACACCTGACCACAGCTCCTAACCATAGATAAAAAAGGCTTTCAATCAGTTTGAATACTATCGTAGTCCTGATACATTCAATTTATTCCTACTAGAAAATCCTCATGCCAGATAAATTTTTTGAAAACGCATTTGAATATGCCGCGATCGGTATGGCATTGGTCAGCCTGGACGGGCGCTGGCTAAAAACCAATCCCTCGTTATGCAGCATGCTGGGTTATAGCGAATCCGAATTGCTTCAATTGGATTTCCAGACACTGACGCATCCGGATGACCTGAATACCGATCTTCAGCATATGAATAAGCTGATTGCGGGGCAGGTTCCGAACTATCAGATGGAAAAGCGTTATATCCACAAAAATGGGAACATTATCTGGGGCTTGCTGAGCGTTTCTCTTGTTACCAGGGAGGATGGCCATACCCGGTTTTTTATCTCGCAGATCCAGGATATCAGCGCCCAAAAAACAGCCGAGGTCGAACGCAATGCATTTTTTATGCAAACCGTGGATATGCTGGCCATCATCGACCATGAAAATAGACTTCTGGAAATGAACCCGGCTTGGACCAGTGTGCTGGGATGGTCGCCGGAGGAATTGAAATCGCGTCCGCTCCTTGATTTCCTGCATCCGGATGATCTCGAACGCACGCTGGTTGAGGCCGCCCGCATTCATGCAGGCGAAGACCCGGTACCTGGATTTGCTAATCGTTACATGACCAAGGACCTGGAATATCGGTGGCTGGAATGGAGTACCAGCGATTTATATGACAATAAACTGTATTGCTGTGTACGCGATGTGACGCAAAGGATTGAAGCAGATGAAGCGCTCAAATTGAGCGAATTGAGATTCCAGGACCTGGCCGCGAATGTGCCTGGCATGGTGTACCAGTTTGAGTGGTTCCCGGTCGGCAAGAGCAGGTTTACCTACGTATCCCCTAAAGTCATCGATATCATGGGATTGCCTCCCAGTGAGTTGCTGGCCGATCCTAATGCTGCCATCGAATTGATACATCCTGAAGATCTCCCCGCCTACCTGTCAACGCTGAAAGAATGTTCGAATCAACTAAGCTATCGTTATTGGGAAGGGCGTTATGTGCTGCAGGATGGCCGCACCATATGGACTAGCCTGAGTGCCATGCCCAGGCAAATAGCGGACGGCGGAGTATTGTGGACTGGGCTATTGCAAGACATTACCGAGCAAAAATTATTAAACGAAAAAATCGCCAAGAGTGAAAACCTCTATCGCTCGTTGATCACATCGCTTTCGGAAGGGGTAATGCTGATATCGGCTGAGGATGGCGAGGTACAGGCCTGTAACCAGAGCGCGCAGAAAATTCTGGGATTGACTGAAGAACAATTGGTCGGCCGTTCTGCCAGGAATAACAACTGGAACATCATCCACGAAAACGGCAATGCACTCAGCTATACGGAGACGCCTTCCTACCTCGCCATCACGTCCGGAAAGTCGATACAGAATCGTATCCTGGGCATTGAAATCCCCGGACGCGGCCTGCGCTGGCTATCGTTTAGCGCAGAGCCCCTTTTCAAGAACGAGGAAGCCCAACCGTATGCTGCAGTCACATCGTTTTTCGATGTGACGGATGTAAAGGAGTTGACGCAAAAGCTGGAATACCAGGCCCACGTCGATTTCCTGACCGGGGCGTATAGCCGGGGCTACTTTTATGAACTGGCCAATATCGAGTTATCGCGTGCCAAGCGTTACGATAAGACCTTTTCGCTCATGCTTCTGGACATCGATTATTTTAAGAAGATCAACGACCAATACGGTCATGATGCAGGCGATGTTGCCCTGAAAAAGCTGGTGGTTATCCTGAAAGATACGCTGCGGGATCTCGATATCATCGGCCGTTTTGGCGGTGAGGAGTTCATCGTATTGCTGCCCCAGGCAAGCATTGAAAATACCAAGATCATTGCTGAGCGTATCCGCAGGTTAGTCAGCAACGAGGCTATCTGGGAGCCCAGCGGACACCTGATCAAGATGACCATCTCTATCGGCATCGCGGAACTCGATCCTGCCATCAGCACGATCGATGCGATCATAAAGATAGCCGACAACGCCCTGTACCAGGCAAAAGAAGGTGGCCGTAACCAGGTGTTCTGCCAGGTGGCCTAAACACCCAGCTTGCTGAAATTCATCCGGAATACTGAATGATTTCAGCGGGCGAGCTGCTTAGTTAGGCGATAACCTCTTAAATTTCTTCACAAGTTCCGCTTCGAACGGTTCGCGTACGCAACGCAACTCCAGCACTTTGACGGCAACTTCGGTGTTGGCCTCTTTTTCAAAATTGAGCGCAGTCTTGCCTGGATTCGTCCATACTTTATCGCCGGCTTCCTTTACCTTGGAAGACACAGCACCCAATTGGGCGAGGCATGCTTCAACATCGTCATTCACCGTGGTTTTCAGCAGGTAATGATTGTTGGAGTTATCCAGGATCGCCACCATGGTGCTCCATTGACCAGGCTGTGGATTCAACAGGTTAGGGTTGGAGGCGCCTTCAGCAGCAAAGGCCGCGGTTGATATAAGCAGGCTACTGCATAGCAGTGTGGAAAGGATGCGGGTCATAGGGATTCCTTTTTCGATTTTTGAAAAAAGATGATGAGCGTATCCAGCGCATTGTTCCAGACGGCCGTGTCCGAGATTCTTGTAGGAAACTACTGATACTCAGAGATGAAAGGCGTTGTAAACTTTCCACTTTATTCAGCTAGTACTCGACATCAATGATCAAAGAAACTATTCCCCAGGCATGGCTGGCAGCAGTGCCTGAACTGCAATCCATTGCCGATGATATTGTGGACAGACTAGCTGCCGAATCTGATGTACGGCCGGTGAGGGGGCTTTGGTATGAGGCTTTGCGGCGGGTGAGCCCGGATGCGGTGTCTGCGGTGATACTAGGGCAGGATCCCTACCATGGTGAAGACCGGGGCATCAAGCAGGCGCATGGCCTGTCGTTTTCCGTGCCGGTCGGTGTCCGGCCGCCACCGTCGTTGCGCAATATCCTCAAGGAACTCCACAGCGATATTGGTGGGTCTGCAAGCCTGGACCATACACTAAAAAGCCCAGTGGATGAGCCTTCCGGCGACCTCAGCCGCTGGAGCGACCAGGGCGTGCTTTTGCTGAATGCGTCGCTGACAACAAGAGGCGGACAAGCTGGCGCCCATAAAAAATTATGGCTGCCCTTTACCCTCGCCCTTATGCGTTACCTGGGTACACGGCATAACCCCATGGTATTTATACTGTGGGGCGCAGATGCACAGAAATACAGGGGACTAATTGCCAGCCACCATGCCATCATCGAGTCCGTCCATCCTTCACCCTTGTCCAGCCACCGAGGGTTTTTCGGGAGTAAGCCATTTTCCAAAACCAATGCTGCGTTGCTGGCATTTGGCACCACCCCCATCCGTTGGTGATAGGCAGAGTCCAATTAGGCCATTGCCCGGCATAAAAATTACTATTAAGGCATTGGTAGACTTATACTTTTAGTCCGCGTTTATTTTAAGCGTGAGCTCCAGGGAGAAATCTTGAATGCCGAAATTTGATAAAAATTCGCTTACAAGCGCTGGACTCTTCCTGGCCCTGTTTCTTCTCCTGGTCATCTGCTACATCAGCTATACCAGCATCCACCAGTCCACGGCCAGTTCCCGCTGGGTAAGCCATACGTATACCGTTATCAACCAGATCAACTCGGTGCTTTCCAGGATCAGCGATGCTGAAACCGCACAGCGCGGCTACCTGCTGACCGGCGACAAATCCCACTTGAAGCTCTATAGCCTGGCCAGCGCTCAATTGCCGCAACAGCTCGCGATATTGAATAACCTGATGAAAGACAATGTATCGCAGCAGAATGAGGTGGTGAAGCTGGAAGGCATGACTGCAGAAAGAATGCAGGTCATGCAAGAGGTGCTAGATAGGATGAATGGGCAGATACCCGTTTCCACAGTGGGTGAACTGGCTCAAGTGAAGGAACTGATCGTACGGGGCAAGGTGGTGATGGACCAGATCCGGGAGCAAATCCAGCACATGACGGACGTTGAATACGGCTTGCTGAAACAGCGCGCTGAACTTGAGCAAGCCGATTCCACATTCGCAAGGCGCTGGGTATTGCTGGGGAATACCATCGCCATCACCTTGCTGTTGCTCACCTTCTGGCTCATAAAGAAGGAGATCGCTACGCGTAAATCGGCACAGCACCAGGCAGAGAAAATCGCCCAGGAGATAGAAGACCTCTATAACAATGCGCCTTGCGCCTATCATTCGGTCGATAAACACGGCCTGATTACCCGCATGAATACAACGGCCTTGAACTGGCTAGGCTATAGCCGCGATGAAGTCGTCAACAAAAAACTGCACCCCGATTTGATGACGCCGGAAAGCGCAGAACGCTTCCATGAATTGACATTTCCGCTCTTCAAACGGCAGGGATGGCTGCGGGATGTCGAATTCGATTATATGTGCAAGGATGGGACCGTATTCAATGCGTCCCTGAATGCCACCACCGTCTACGATGAGCAGGGCGATTATCTTTATAGCCGCAGCAGCTTCTACAATATTACCGACCGCAAGCAGGCGGAGATGAACATCATCAGCCTCAACACCCAGCTTGCCCAAAAAGCGGCAGAGCTGGAAATGACGAATAAGGAACTGGAAAGCTTCAGTTACTCCGTATCGCACGATCTACGTTCGCCATTGCGTGCCATCGACGGCTATGCCCATATCTTTGAAGAAGATTTTGCCCACGTGCTGGACGAGGAGGGTCTGCGGCTGCTGAATGTCATACGCACCAACAGTAAAAAAATGGGCAGGCTGATTGACGATTTACTGGCGTTTTCCCGGCTGGGCCGTAAAGCGGTGGAGGCCGCAGAGGTCGATATGAACGCACTGGTGGACGGTGTGTGGAACGAACTCCAATCGGGTGGCGAGCATTGTAATTCGGTGTTCCTAAAACAGCCATTGCCCGCTGCCTGGGGGGATGCCTCCCTATTGAAGCAGGTATTGCAGAACCTGCTGTCCAATGCCGCCAAGTACAGCAGCAAGCAGGCACAGCCGAAAATTGAAGTGAGCGCTAGCGTTGAGCCCACGGAAATTATCTACAGTATCCGGGATAACGGTGTAGGCTTTGATATGAAGTATTACCACAAGTTATTCGGTGTTTTCCAACGCCTGCACAGGGACGAAGATTTCCCCGGCACCGGTGTTGGACTCGCCATAGTCGAACGTGTTATCGTCCGCCATGGTGGCCGCGTCTGGGCCGATAGCGTGATTGATGAAGGAACCACATTCAGTTTCAGTTTGCCGAAAAAGGACCTTATATGAGCACCGATATAACTCCCGACGCCAGCTCGCCCGATCCCAGTTCTCCAACTCCTGCAGTTTCGACTACTCCTGTTCCGAATAACACTGTTTCGAATAATCCCATGGAACAGGTGCAGATCCTTCTGGCTGAAGACAATCCTACGGATGCGGAAATGACCATACGCGCCCTGAAAAAAATCGGTCTTATCAATGACATCGTCTGGGTAAAAGACGGCCAGGAAGTACTGGACTACATTTTCCGTAAAGGTGAATATGCCAGCCGCCCGAATTGCCAGCCCAAGCTCATCCTGCTGGACCTTAAAATGCCCCGGGTAGACGGCATAGAAGTGTTGCAGCAACTGAAGATGCATGATGCAACCAAGGCTATCCCCATCGTGATGCTGACTTCGAGTGCCGAAGAGAAGGATATTATCCGCAGTTACCAGTTGGGGGTTAACAGCTATATCGTAAAACCGGTGGAGTTCAGTAAATTTTTCGATGAGGTCTCGAACCTGGGCTGCTATTGGGCGATCATGAATAAAAGTCCGGAAGTCACCCTGTAGTGAGGAATATTGGTTTGCAAAAAAAACAGAATAATCAATAAAAATAAGGTGTTGCAATGTCGATACTGAAAATTTTGATGGTGGAAGACCAAGTAACGGATTTTGAGTTATCAGTCCGGGAATTGAGGCGTGCTAATCTCCAGTTCGAGGCGAAACGCACCGAGACAGAAGCGGACTTCAGGCATCATCTGCAATTCGATACTCCCGACATCGTTATCTCCGACTTTTCCCTGCCTAAGTTCGACGGTCTTTCTGCATTGCGCATCTCCCAGGAGATGCAGCCCGATATCCCCTTCATATTCGTCTCCGGCACCATCGGCGAAGACACCGCGGTCGACTCGCTCAAGCGGGGAGCAACCGACTACGTGCTTAAATCCAATATCATGCGCTTGCCGAATGCCATTATTTCCGCCATCGCCACGGCCCGCGAAAAAACGGCGCGTAAGCTGGCAGAAAAAGAATTGCAGCAAAGCAATCGCCTGTTCCAGAGCTTTATGGAATACCTGCCGGGCGCGGCATGCATCAAGGACAGCCAAGGCCGCTATATATTTGCCAACCTTGCCACCGCCACGGCATTGAACGTCAGCCTGGCTGACATGCTGGGCAAGACGGATGCACAGCTATTTCCCGATCAGCTGGCGAACCAGCTGCACGACCTGGATATACGCGTATTCCAGACTGGCCGTGCCGTGGTCGATGTGGAAGAGATCCCTGCCAATGGCGATACCAGTTACTGGTTATCCACCAAATTTCCGCTGGTGGATACGGAGAACAGGGTGGAGCACGTAGGCGGCATCGCCATCGACATCACCGAATTGCGCCAGGCGGAACAGGCGCTGCTATTGCGCAATCATGCCATCGAAGTAAGCGCCGCCCCCATATTGATTGTGGACATCGCCCAGTCAAACTCGCCCTTGATCTACGTCAATGAGGCGTTTGAGCGAGTCACAGGCTATAAACGGGAAGAAGTGCTGGGCTTGAATTGCAAGTTCCTGCAGGGGAGTGATAGCGACCAGCCTGAGCTGGAGAAGATACGCACGGCCATTGCCCAGCGGCAGTCTGCGAGCGTGGTGCTACGCAACTACCGCAAAGACGGCAGCATGTTCATCAACGAACTCTATATCGCACCTGTGGAAGACCCGCATACCGGCCAGGTCAGGCATTTTGTGGGCGTACAGAACGACATCACCCAGATCCGCCGTTACCAGGCAGACCTGGAGCGCCAGGCCAACTACGATAGCCTCACCGGCATGGCCAATCGCAACCTGTTGAAGGAACGCATGCGCCAGCTGTTGCTGGAAGGCCAGCGCTACGAGCGCCAGTTTACCGTGGCGTTCATCGATATCGATAATTTCAAACTGATCAACGACAGCCTCGGCCATAGTGCAGGCGACGAGATGATCATCATACTCAGCAAGCGGTTGCAGTCATGCGTGCGCGATGAGGATACCGTCGCCCGTATCGGCGGCGACGAGTTCGTATTGCTGCTCACCAGCCAGTCGTATGACGAAAGCAACCACCTTGTGATGCAGCGCATTCGCAACGAGATCGCCAAGCCATTATTCATCAGCGGTAAACAGCTGACCATTACCTGCAGTATCGGCCTGGCCAGCTTTCCCCGCGACGGCGAAGACACGGAAACGCTGCTCTCCAATGCAGACGTTGCCATGTACCGGGCCAAATCGAGCGGCCGCAATAACTTCCAGTTTTATGCCAAGGAGATGAACACGGCGACCTCCGAGCGGCTATCGTTGCAGAACGATCTCTGGCATGCATTGAAACGCGACGAGTTCTACCTGAATTACCAGCCGCAGATCAACCTGAACACCGGCAAGATAGTGGGTATGGAGGCGCTTATACGCTGGCGGCACCCGCAGCTGGGGATAATCCCTCCCCTCAACTTCATCCCCCTTTGCGAAAGTGATGGCCTCATCGTTCCGATCGGCGAATGGGTGCTGGAGAAAGCCTGCCGGGATAATGTGCAGTTACAGCGCCTGGGTTTATTGCCTATACGCGTTGCGGTAAACCTTTCCGCACGCCAGTTTGAACAGAAAAACATCCTCGAAATCGTCATGAGCTCCCTTGAGAAGACTGCCCTGGATCCGTGTTACCTGGAATTGGAAGTGACCGAGAGCATGGTGATGCACAATGTGGAAGAGGTGATCGATGTGCTTAAACGCTTCAGTTCAAGCGGCGTGCAGCTGTCGCTGGATGATTTCGGTACCGGGTATTCCAATCTCGCCTACCTGAAACGCTTCCCCCTGGACAGGTTGAAGATCGATAAGTCGTTCATAGACGATATTGGGAGTGATGCCAATGACGCCGTCATCTCCGCTTCCATCATCGCGCTTGCACATTCCCTGCAGTTGAAAGTGATCGCAGAAGGTGTGGAAACGGAATCGCAACTGGCATTTCTACGGGCGAACGGTTGCGATGAAGCACAGGGCTACCTGTTCAGCAAACCGGTGGCTATCGAAGAAATCCAGAAATTATTGGGCGTTTAAACGGATAAAGCCGTTAAGTCACAAAAGCTTCACATTTATTGACAATAGTCCGGGCAGCCATCATTCTTTGCACCGTGACTATCCAGTCAACTTCCGAGGCACCGAATGAAATTATCCAATGCAGAAAAGCTTATCCTGGTCATGCTGAGTGACATTACTGAAAAACTGCATATCGATCACGGCATCGATCCTAAGCTGATCAAATCCGCAATCCATAGCGGCAACACCTGGGCCATCGATTCGAAATACCCGGGACTCGGTGAGGCGGAGGAAACCATGCCGCCGCTGGTGAGCGAGATCACCAATATATTGGAAATGTGGACGTATATCGAAGAAGGCTACAAGGAGCTTGGCGGGGACGACAAAACACTGGTTAAAACCAGCGCTGGCCTTGCAAATGCCCCAAGATACAATGGCTTTGATCGCGACACAGAAGCCAGTGAATACAATATTGCCTATTTCCTGATTTATGATTTAAAGCTGTTCAAGAAATTCAAGCACGACGACGCCAGCGTAAGAGGCGCCAAGATGGCGACTTACCAGGCCATGTATAAAGTCTGGGAAACCATCAAGCCGACACTTAAGGACGAGTATTTAAATGCTCGCCAACTGATCAGCATATTGACCGGAAAATAAATCCAGTTAACCGCTATGCTGTAGCTGATGCACTCTCGGTTTTAAACTGAAAAGGATTCCGTCTGGAAATCCTTTTTTACTTCGTGAATGCAGGTATGCGTGTTCTTCAGTCATTGATCTTTATAGATGCCAGGGATAGAGGATGAACTAGGCAGTAACATGGATACTCGGCCTTTGATCCTGATGTTGCCCCATCTTGGTTTTCAAATCCTCCCGCATCTGGTCTACGATCTTTTGCTTCTCTTCCCCGCTCATCGCTTCAAAATCCGATTTGCTGATGCCGCGTGCCGCCATCCACGACCATTGCAATTTTTCCGCATACGACATGTTCATGTAATCGCGCAACTCCTGCATCGGGTTGCTCGACGGGCTTTTTATGTCTTCCGGGGCCTCCGTGAGTGTGCTGTTTGGGGATTTTCCCTCTTCATTAGCAACGGCGTCCGCTATCTTCGAATCGTCGGGAACCATAACGTCGCCTTTGTTCTTTTGCTGCGCCGATATTGCTGGCAGGTGGTTGCCTAATCCATGAATGCTCATCTACAGTCCCCGGGTCAATAAAGCGTTTTGCATGCTTTTATATAGTATGGAATATGGGTAAGCATCGATTGGATGATTAGAAGGGGAATAGGGGACTAAATGGATGAGTGCTTGTGTAAAGATAAATTATCTTGCGGAATTCGCATGTGAAAAGCTGGGAGGGTTGATAAATATTCCGATACGAATAATTGATGATGAAAATATTTTTGATATATGCTATTTATCATCTATTAAAAGCATTAAAAGGGAAAGCCTGGAATGACATTGAGCGAATTGCGTTTCATCGTTGCAGTATCACGCGAAAAAAACTTCAGGCGCGCAGCTGAAAAATCGTTCGTCAGCCAGCCCGCATTAAGCCTGGCTGTAAAAAAGCTGGAAGAAGAGCTTGGCGTACTGCTTTTTGAGCGCAGCCATAGCCAAATCACCGTTACGCCCATCGGTGAGCAGATAGTCGAGCAGGCTATACGTACGCTGGAAGAGGCCGCCCGCATCAAGGAAATCGCCAGGCAGGGCAATGACCAGTTGATCGGCAAGATTAAGTTAGGCGTCATTTATTCTGCGGGGCCCTATTTATTGCCGCAGATTATCCCTACCTTACGCGTTACGGCGCCCGAAATGCCGCTCGATGTCGAAGAAAACCTGACGGCGACGCTGGAGGGCCAATTGCGTAGCGGCATGCTGGACGCGGCCATCATCGCCTTACCGTTCGATGTTCCCGGGATTAATGTGCGGCCGCTTTATGATGAGTCGTTTGTCGTGGCAGTACCAATTTCACATCCCTGGGCTGGGCGTGAAAGCATACATGCGGAAGAGCTATCGGATGAAAAAGTGCTGCTTTTGAATAGCGGTCATTGCTTCAGCAACCAGGTATTGCAAGCTTGTCCAAGCCTTTCGCAGAAAGGGGAAGTATTGCAGGGCAATTCGTTGGAGACTATCCGCAATATGGTGGCGTCCAACCTCGGCATCACGGTATTGCCCCAGAGTGCGGTCGAACAACGCTACCTGAATCCGCTGATCAAGGTCATCCCGTTTGCCAAGCCCATCCCGACCAGGCGCATGGCTATTGCATGGCGCAAAAGCTATGGGCGTGAAAAAGCGGTGGAAGAACTGGCAAACGCTATACGGCAGATCAGGTCAGACGGGATTCGCATGCTCGCAGAATAGCGATGAGGATATAGGAAAGATAAACCGAACTAATAAAAGCAGATAAATAAAAACGGAGGCAATTGCCTCCGTTTTTATTGTCGATCCTTATGCTTAAGGATCAATGGGATTTTGCAATATTAGCGATTGCAAACGTACATAGTAACTTCAAAGCCAAAACGCATTTCTGTAACTTCTGGTTTAGTCCACATGATGTATCTCCTTTTGGTTGTTCAAGAATTGCGTGAATCTCGTTCACGCAATGTATGAGTTACATAGTACAGAACAATTCAACCATGACAGTATGCGTAGTCATGAATAGCGGCTAATGATTTTCATGAGTTAATACGTGATATAGACACGGTACCCAGACACGCTTTTCTCTTCTGAAACCAATGCCAGGTTGATGCGAATTTCTTCGCCGGCTGATAGGCCATTGCTGATATTGCTAGAGGACGGTAAATACTCTGCCGGCTTGAATGTCCGCCGGAGCACAGGAGCCTCGTTGGCATCCGTCAAGGTAAGCTCAAGCAAGGGATAGCGTTGCCTGAAGGCGGCGTTATTGATCAGGGTAGTACTGAGGCGGATAAGCCCAGGTCGGTCGGTGTCTTCATGCAGGTCGGAATCGTCCACCGTTAACAGGTCGGCGTTTGCTGCCAGTTCTACCGTGCAACCGAGAAACTTGCAGGCCGCTATAAAATCCGGTTTCAGGACCGGCCACTGGCTGATAATGGCAGTGCGCATGAAATAAACGGATTGCAAGGCGGCGGCCAGCACCAGTATCAGGCATAACAGGATCAGCGATACCTTATTCACTTTACGGCGCCTGATCTGCTGGAGTTTGCCTTCGATCTCCACATCGGCTAACGCGCTGGGCTGTGCCTTGGAAGTGCGGTTGCCCGACCTGGCGGCTGCTTTCTTTTCTGGCGCGTCTATCGATGGTTGGATGGGTTGATGGATGGATGGATCTGCTGGATTGGGCACCGGCAATTCGGCGATGTCCTGCTTAAGCTCGGTTTTAGGTTCCGGAGCAGTGTTTACCTCATTAACTGCTTCGATTTCCTGTCGGGCAGCGTCGGTTGGAGTGGACGATACGCCATTATCAATTTCACCAGCACTGTTCTTATCGGACGGCGCATCGACGGCAGCTTCCGTTATGCTACCGAAAGGAAGGGTTGATTCGGCAGCCGATGCATTGCTGACGGGTTCCTGCAGGCTATCCAGTGCATTAAATACTTGCTGGCAATGACCGCAGCGTACTTTCCCTTTTTGTGCCGCCAGCTGCTCGGGCCGCACGACAAAAATCGTTGCGCACTGCGGGCAGGAGGTGACGAGACTCATTTTCTAACGCCTGTCAGCAATACCCAGCTGTCCATGAATGCGGGTGCTGCCATTTCAAACCATTCTGCATAAATGGCGGAAACCATGTCTGCCTGCTCCCGCAAAATTCCCGACAGGGCAATGCTGCCACCGGATTTACAGGCTTCAGCAAGGGCGGGTGCCAGCACCATCAGGGCGCTGGAAAGGATATTGGCGACCACGATGTCATAGCGGGTTTGGGTGGCCGGCATGTCGTTTGCCATGTAAAACTCGGCAGTTACCCGATTTTGCGCGGCATTGTCATTGCTGGAGATAATCGCCTGCTGGTCGATGTCGACCCCGGTCACACTGGCGGCGCCAAGCTTCTTGGCAGCAATCGCCAGGATGCCGGAACCGCAGCCGTAATCCAGTACCGTATGCTGGGGTCGGACATGGTTTGCCAGCCAGGCGAGGCATAAATGCGTTGTTGGATGGCTGCCGGTACCGAATGCCAGGCCTGGATCGAGCACGATGTTTAGTGCATCGGCATTGGGCGCCGCGTGCCAGGTAGGCACTATCCACAGGTCGTCGCGAATGCGGATGGGCTCGAATTGCGACTGGGTAGCGCGTACCCAGTCCTGCTCGGCGATGGATTCCGTGTTGTAGTTGAGCTCCGGCAAGCCGGTAGCTTCCGTAAGGGCGCGCATGATGTCTGCGATGTTGGCGCCTTCATCGAATAAGGCACTGACGATGGTATGTTGCCAGATACCGGGCGGCGGATCGCCCGGCTCGCCGAAGATGGGTTGCTCGTCCGGCGTTTCGGCATCCGCATCTTCGATGCTGGCAGACAGCGCACCCAATTCCATCAGGGTGTCGCTAAGCAGGTCAGCGGTATTGTCCCTTGCCTCGATCTTCAGCGAAATCCAGCTCATCGTTGTATAACTCCGCCTAGAAACACATTCAGTGCATTGCTTGAAGCGCTACTTGGAACCGGTTTATTTAGAACTGATACCAAGCTTATGTTCCAGATAGTGGATGCTGGTTTCGCCAAGATGGAATGCTGCGTCGGCCATCAGGTCGATATGCAGTGGCACATTGGTCTTGATGCCTTCGATCACCATTTCCGACAATGCGATCCGCATACGGGCAATGGCCTGTTCGCGTGTGTCGCCGTAGGTGATCAGCTTGCCTATCATTGAATCGTAATGCGGCGGCACCATATAGCCGGAATATGCATGCGTATCGACACGCACGCCAGGACCGCCCGGCATATGGAAGGTAGTCAGGCGGCCAGGCGACGGCACGAATGTGTACGGGTCTTCCGCGTTGATGCGGCATTCGATGGCATGGCCACGGAACTGGATATCACGCTGGCGGAACGGCAGTTTCTCGTTGGCCGCGATGAGGATCTGCTGCTGTACGATATCGATGCCGGTGATCATCTCGGTAACGGGATGCTCCACCTGCACACGCGTGTTCATCTCGATAAAGTAGAACTCGTTGTTTTCATACAGGAATTCAAACGTGCCCGCGCCACGGTAATTGATGCGTTTGCAGGCATCCACGCAGCGTGCGCCTATCTTGTCGCGCAGCTTGGTGGAGATACCCGGCGCCGGTGCTTCTTCCAGGACCTTCTGGTGGCGCCGCTGCATGGAGCAATCGCGCTCACCCAGGTAAACGGCGTTGCCGTGCTGGTCGGCCAGTATCTGGATCTCGATATGACGTGGCTGCTCGAGGAATTTCTCCATGTACACCATGGGATTGCCGAACGCAGTCTGCGCTTCCGCCTTGGTCATATTGACGGATGCGATAAGCGCCGCTTCGGTATGCACCACACGCATCCCGCGCCCACCGCCGCCGCCGGCTGCCTTGATGATGACCGGGTAGCCGATTTCCTTGGCTGTGCGGATGATGATTTCCGGGTCGTCCGGCAAAGCGCCTTCTGAGCCTGGCACACACGGCACACCGGCTTTCTTCATGGTGTCCTTGGCGCTGACCTTGTCACCCATCAGACGGATGGTTTCGGCACGGGGGCCGATGAACACAAAGCCGCTTTGTTCAACACGCTCGGCAAAATCGGCATTTTCCGACAGGAAACCGTAGCCGGGATGAATCGCCTCGGCATCCGTGACTTCCGCCGCGCTGATGACGGCGGGAATATTCAGGTAACTCTGGCCGGAAGGCGCAGGACCGATGCAGACGGACTCATCCGCCAGCTTGACGTATTTGGCTTCGCGGTCGGCTTCCGAGTGAACCGCCACAGTCTTGATGCCGAGTTCGCGGCAGGCGCGCTGTATGCGCAGGGCTATTTCGCCGCGGTTGGCGATTAGGATTTTTTCAAACATGTGTACTCCGCGTCTCAATAGACCAGTGGCTTTCAGCCACTATGCAATTTGGCTTCGCCGCTGCGCTAGCTAAGGCTAGCTGGTCACCGCGATTAGCAATTAGGATTTTCTCAAACATTTTTTAGCTCCGGGCGAAACCGCCCTAATGACCAGCAACTGTGCACGGCGGGTCGCTTATTCCGGCCCATGCATGCAAAGCGTGGCTGCCACGAAAGGCATAACAATTTTCAACGAATAGTGAATATCGATTCAATCAGTTGCTTAACCGATGATGAATAAAGGCTCGCCGTACTCTACCGGCTGGCCGTTTTCCACCAGGATGGCCTTGATCACGCCGGCATGGTCGGATTCGATCTCGTTCAGCAGCTTCATGGCTTCGATGATGCATAGCGTATCGCCCACGGCGACCTTGGAGCCAACGTCCATGAAGGGTTTGGCTTCCGGCGAGGATGAGCGATAGAAGGTACCTACCATCGGCGATTTGACGACATGCCCTTCAATCTGCACAGATTCGGTCACCGGCTCGGCAGCGGTTGCCGCTGCAGGTGCTGGCGCCGGTGCCTGCATGTAAGGCTGGGCTGCATAATGCATGACGCCCTGTTGCTGCGGCAGGTTGCGGCTGATACGTACTTTTTCTTCGCCTTCGGTAAGTTCCAGTTCTGAAATCCCGGACTCTTCCACCAGGTCGATCAATTTTTTAAGTTTGCGTAAATCCATGGTTCTTCCTCTTTAAAGCAATGCAGCTTGATAGCGACGACTGATTAATAAATATGCAACGAATGATTATTGGTAATGTGGATACGCCAGATCAGGCGCGTAATTTCTGGATAATATATTCCAGCGCCAGGGTATAACCGTAGGCTCCTAAGCCGCTGATGACGCCTGCGGCGATGTCGCTGAAATAGGAATGGTGGCGAAACACTTCGCGGGCATGGATATTGGAAAGATGCACCTCGATAAAGGGGATTTTCACCGCTGAAATGGCATCCCGTATGGCGACCGAGGTATGGGTGTAGGCTGCCGGGTTGAAAATGATAAATGCGATGTTTTTATCGACAGATGCGTGCAGTTTGTCGATTATTTCGGATTCGGCGTTGCTTTGGAACGCTTCCAGGTTCAAACCCGCCTGGGTGGCCTGTGCCTGCAATTGCTGGTTGATGCTTTCCAGGGTATCGCTACCGTAATGCTGTGGCTCGCGCGTCCCCAGCATGTTGAGGTTGGGGCCATGCAGCACTAATACAGATTGATTTGCTTCAACCATACTTGATAATTCGGCCATATAGGGTTCTTATACTGGCCGTCGGCAAAATGAGATAGGTGCAAGTTTGCCGCAAATAGGGGGGAGTTGTCTAGGGAATTGACGAAATTTACAGAAATTAGATGAACGTAGATTTCATCCTGAAATCAGTATTAATCATCGTATAGATCAAGGGTTGCCGGATATCAATCAGGCGTTGTTGCAGTGGCTTTTACGGCTTCTTTGCTTATATTCAATAAGGGGATAAGCGTTTTTTCCAGCAGTTCTGTGTCGATACGGCCGAAATACGTAGTAGCGATGGTGCCGTCGGCGCGCACGATCACCGTATAAGGCAATGCACTTTTCGTATTGCCCAGTTGTTCGCTCAGGTCCATGGCCTGTGTGTCACCGGCGAGCAGAGGATAGCTGACGGGCGATTCGGCGACGAAATCCCTGATCTTGTCGACAGTATCGGTCGATATGCCGATGACGACCACGCCCTGGTCTTTGTATTTTTCCTGCAGGTCGGATAACTCAGGCATTTCTTCGCGACATGGCGGGCACCAGGTAGCCCAGAAATTGATGACGGCTATCTTCCCTTTCCACTGTTGCAGGGTTTGCATCTGGCCTTTAGTGTCAGGAAAGCTGCTTGCATACAATGCGGCAGTACTCGCAGTAAACGGCCTGCCTTCATTGGCCGGGCCGAAATAATGGCGCAGCATGAAACTGAACAATGTGCCCAGCAGGATAGCAACTGCGACAGGGATGAATATGCCCAAAGGGTGTTTACGCATGGCGGATTTGATGTCCATCAGGGTTTAGCCTGAGCCTGGATGTGCAATGGCTCGAGCGCTTGCAGAAAATCATCCGCATTTTTGTAGCCGATCACGCGTTTGGCCAGTTCCTGGCCGTTGCCATCGAAAAACACGATGCCAGGCGGGCCGAATAAGCCAAACCGTTTGAGCAATGCTTTATCCTGGTCATTATCGCGGGTGACATCCGCCTGGAGCAACACGGCATCTTTCAATGCCGATGCCACACGCGGGTCGCTGAAGGTAAAGTGTTCAAGTTCTTTACATGCCACGCACCAGTCCGCATAAAAATCCAGCATCACCAGTTTGCCTCTACTGGCCTGTAATGTCTTTTCCAGTTCATCCACACTGGCGATGCGCTGGAACGGCAGCCTGCTTTCCTGCTTGCCGGCAGCATTGCCTAGCGCAATCGCGGAAAGCGGTTGCAATGGCGACCTGGCACCGGAAAACGCCCCTACCAGCATGGCAATGCCCGATACCAGCAGGATCACGGCGATGCCTTTAGCGAATTTGGTGGCGGATGACGCATGCACCGGCAAGGCATCCAGCGCATGCAGGTAGATGGCGGGCACGATGAGCAACGCTGCCCAGGCGCCAAGCTGTAACGAAACCGGGATAACCGGGGAGATCACCCACACAGCCAGGCCCAGCATGAGCACGCCGAAGAAATTGCGTACCGAACTCATCCAAGGGCCGCTTTTCGGCAGGATAGCCCCGGCCGATGCGCCGATCAACAAGAGCGGCAGCCCCATGCCCATCGACATGGCGAATAAGGCGGCACCGCCCAATACCACGTCGCGCGTCTGGCTGATGTACACCAGAGCGCCTGCCAGCGCGGGGGCGACGCAGGGGCTGAGGATCAGCGCCGATAAGGCGCCCATGACGAACACGCCGGCAAAGCGGCCGCCCTTGAAGCGGTTGCTGGCGTTCACCATGGCCTCTTCAAATGCGCTCGGCAGTTTCAATTCGTACCAGCCGAACATGGCCAACGCCAGCAGCACAAATACAATGGCGCTGGCAGCGAGTATCCACGGGCTTTGCAGGCTGCTGCTGAGCAGGTGGCCGGAGAGCCCGGCGGCTATGCCGGCCAGCGTATAGCAGAGTGCCATGCCCAGTGTGTAGGCCAGGGAAAGGTTGAAGCTATGCAGGCGGCTTGTTGGAGCACCGGAAGTACCGACGATGATGGTAGACAGTACCGGCATCATCGGCCACATGCAGGGCGTCAGCGACACCAGTATGCCCGCCGCGAAAAATACGCTGACGATGAACCACCATTTACCGCTTTTCAGTACGTCGGCAATAGAATCGCTACCGCTGGGCAGGGTTGGGGCAGGTGCAACAGCAGAGGAGTCTGCTTCTGCCAAATCGATAGTGTAGGTCTTATGGATGGGCGCATAGCATAGCCCTTTTTCACTGCAGCCCTGGTAGCTTGCCGATACCTCGAGTTTTCCGCTGGCAGGGGAGGCGAGGTGGATTTTGCCCTCAAACCCGGTATGGAAAACTTCAGTAGCGCCGAAATTGGGATCCTGCTTGATGTCGCCTTTCGGCAGCTCAATTTCCTTGATGGCATTGCCGCTTACTGCATTACCGGTATTGCCCAGTTCGAATTTGATGCGGTCACGATAGAGGTAATGCCCAGGCGTGATGGTGAAGCTGGCATTCAGCGTTTGCGCATCGATGGCGGTTACCGCCAACTGGAAGGCCTGGTCAGGCGGCAGTACTGCATTGTCGTCGCGGTCGATAAACGAGTTGAAACCGCTTTTGAAGCTACTGATGGGATCTGCAGCGGCAATGGCAGGAATGCCAATGGAAAACACGGCCAGCCATACTGCCAGGCCTGTAAAAAACTTGTTCAAGTAGGGATTCCCCGTGGTGAAGTCTGCTGGATGACCCAGTCTATATAAGCCGGTAGGCCTCCCTCTACTCCGACATGGATGATCTCGGGAAGTTCGTAGGGGTGCCGGTTGCGGATCGCGGCTTCTACAGCTGCATAACGCGCCTGCGTGGTTTTAATCATCAACGGTATTTCCATGGTACTTTGCAGTTTAAGCTGACCGTCTTCCGGCCATTGGTACACGGAAGTGCAGGGCGCCATTATATTCACGCAGGCAGCAAGCTGTTGCGTTACCAGGAAATCGGCCAACTTTTCGGCGTGTGCGTTGTCAGGCATAGTGGTAAGCACTAACAACATCTGAGTTGAGTCGGGCATGGCGCTGTTATTCATGGCAGAAGTCATAGAAGTCATCGGGAAAGGCCGTCCCTTAATTATTCGTTGCTGGCGCTTGATTTGGCAGGCAACGCACCAACATAAATGCAGTAGTTATGGATGTCAGGGTCTATATGCATGGTCAAGACGCATTAGCCAGTACACTCATTCCAGACATTAACTTTATATAACAAGAAAAGCAGGACATTATGCCGTTTTTATTTTTAGCGCTGATTTTACTCGCATTCCCGGTACTGGAGATATGGTTGCTGGTGGAGTTGTCGCATTTGTACGGCTGGTGGCTGTTTGCTTACCTGGTCGTGGTGGGACTGCTGGGCTGGCGGCTGATCCAGGACGAAAAACTGATGGTACTGGGTAAGGTGATGCAGAATGTCAGCCAGGGTGGTACTTTGTCACGGTCCTTGTTCAGCAGCGTGAAAAACCTGCTGGCCGGCGTCCTGCTCATCATTCCCGGACTGATGACCGACCTGATTGCGATTATTTTATTATTCCTGCCCGCCCCGCAGGATGCGACTCACCAGGCCCATCATCGCAAGGCGGCCAACGACGATGTGATCGAGGGCGAATTCCGTCGCGAAGAGTAGGCCTGACCTTACTTCATTAAACAATTTGCCTGGTGCCCCATCCCGATTGTCCGGCTGTGCTACACTGCCGGCCGGTTAAATTCTGTTAAGTAGTTGTTCGATTTAGGATTTTTATGCAGTCTTACGAAGTCACCATCAACCCGAGCGGCCATGTGTATAAGATTTCCGCCTACCAGACCGTGCTCGAGGCCGCCATCGATGCGGGTTACAACCTGCCGTACGGTTGTCGTAACGGCGCCTGCGGTGCCTGCAAAGGCAAGCTGGTTTCTGGTGAGGTGGATTACGGTGAGCACCAGGGCAACGCGTTGACCGATGCCGAAAAAGAGGCCGGCCTGGCCTTGTTCTGCTGTGCCCGGCCGCAATCCGACCTTGTCATCGAAAGTCGCGAAGTGGGCACTAACACTGGCGTACGTCCACGTATATTGCCGGCACGGGTACAGAAGATGGAGAAGCTATCGCATGATGTGATGGCATTGTTCCTGAAATTGCCGAGTAACGAGCGCATGCAGTTCATGGCCGGCCAGTATGTCGAGTTTTTGCTCAAGGACGGCAAGCGCCGCGCTTTTTCCCTAGCTAATGCCCCGCATGACGACGAGTTCCTGGAGATGCACCTGCGCTTAATTCCCGGTGGCACCTTCACCAACTACGTATTCACCGAGATGCAGGAAAAAGCGATATTGCGGCTGGAAGGCCCGTTCGGTACGTTTTACCTGCGCGAAGACAGCGATAAGCCTATCATTTTCGTGGCCGGCGGCACCGGCTTCGCGCCAATCAAGGGCATCATCGAGCATATGCTGCACGTTAAGAGCCAACGCCCGATCGTGCTGTACTGGGGTGCCCGAACCAGGGAAGACCTCTACATGCCGTCATTGCCGCAAAACTGGGCAGCCTATCATCCAGGTTTTAAATTCGTACCAGTACTATCCGAACCGCAAGAGAGCGACAATTGGCAGGGCAGGACGGGCCTGGTGCACCAGGCGGTGCTTGATGATTACGCAGATTTAAGCGCCTACCAGGTGTATTGCTGCGGCGCGCCGGCGATGGTGGATATCGTGCATGTGGCATTCCAGGAACGTGGCATGCCGGAAGACGAGTTCTTCTCGGATGCCTTTACCTACGCTAACCCGCAACCGAAAATCGCTTAATTGCTGTAGTAAAACTTAAAGACCGGCGATTATTAAAGCGTTTGGCTAAACAGGCGAGCACTGCGCTGATAATGCTGGTTTGCAATCTCCGTATTGCCCAGGTCTTCCATCAGTTTAGCTAGCGTGAGGAAGGTTGTGGGCTGCGGTTCCACGCTGATACTGGCTTCCAGGTAATTCTGCGCTTTG